>OKTA01000300.1_pt1 | contig 35354 bp, 31 predicted proteins | sample 1606321 | NCBI WGS metagenome assembly OKTA01 (sample SAMEA3879562, study PRJEB24766) | human gut metagenome | biome: human-associated habitat; feature: feces | place: USA | collected 1985/1987
TTTGTATGCAGTTTTGAAGGTATAGGAAATACAGATGGAATGAGAGGCAGCACCGTATGGTGTTGTTTTTTTGTGTTGTTACTGTTTCCACGAATCTTTTGCTTTAAAATGACGAAATTTGGCGATAAGAAGACGGTGACTGGGATGTATATTAATGCTATAATGAAGAAAAATAAGAAAAGGAGTAGAGAACTTATGAAGAATATGGGGAAAAAGATACGCTACATAGCATTTTTTATCGGAGTATGTGTCTTGCTTGCAGGATGTGGGAAGAAATTTGATGCCAGTGGTTATACCAAGGCAGTTTTGGATGTAAGTTATAAAAACGAAATTCAGAAGTATGTAGAATTAACAGGGGCGGATGAAAAGGAAGCGGATAAAATATTTGAAGATAATCTTCAAAACAACATGGATATAATGCTACAAGAATTTTCCGGCTATGAATTGCCGGATGAGTTGGAAGAAAAGTATCGAAAGTTGTTTAGCGATATGATGAAGCAAGTAAAATATACAGTTGCAGAGGCAAAAGAAGTAGAAAACAAAAATTTCACGGTAGATGTAAAAGTAGAGCCTATGTTAATCTTTAATGATACCTATCAGGAGCTTCAGAAACAGACAGAAGATTATGCTACTCAGGTTAGTAATGAAGTGATGAATGGAGCATCCTTACCGTCTGAGACAGATATGCAGACACATGTTTTTGAAATTTATCATGATATTTTGCGGAATTATCTGGATCAGGGGATGAAATACGGGGATCCGGAGACGATTACAGTACATGTAAACAAGGATGATAAAAATGTATATACTATTGCTGATGAAGACATTTCTAAAATAGATGGGAAAGTGATGGCAATGGATGTAATTGAACAATAAAAACAGAGTGCACCTGACTTTTTGGGTGCACTGTTTGTTTGTAAATGATGTTAGAAATAAAATATTTTGAATTGTAGAAAAAATTCAAAAATTTTCTTGACAAACAGAGGAATAACAGGTATACTTAACAAGTATTCAAGAGATACATCATATAGGGGATTGGTCAAATGGTATGATAGGGGTCTCCAAAACCTTTGGTGGGAGTTCGATTCTCTCATCCCCTGTTCTTAGGAAGTCGTGAAAAGTTCTAGAAATAGAAGGTTTTACGGCTTTTATTTATTATCAAAAATATAGAGGCAATCAAAGTTCCTCTTGAACAGACCAACGATAAAAAGTTTTGACTTTTTTTTAAACATGTGATAAAATTTGTAAGGTTAAAATAAAGTGTGAATGATAAGTACATTTGCACTTTTTTTATGCCTTGAGAACAAAAGAGTGAAAGATACAAAAGAGAGGAGAAGAATTTTGCTTACGATTACAGATTATGTGAAAGCAAAGACTTTGGAAGAAGCTTACGAATTGAACCAGGCGAGAAACAGCCGTGTAATGGGCGGAATGATGTGGATGCGTCTTGGAAATGCGAGAGTAAAGACAGTAATCGATCTGTCAGAGCTTGGTCTTGATCAGATTGAAGAGACAGACCATGTATTTAAAATCGGGGCGATGTGTACTTTGAGACAGCTGGAGTTGCATCAGGGATTACGTGAAATGTATGGCAACGGAATTGCAGAGTGTGTCCTCCACATTGTTGGAGTGCAGTTTCGAAATCAGGCGACAGTCGGCGGAAGTATCTATGGAAGATTTGGATTTTCAGATGTACTGACGGCATTATTGGCTTTGGATACATTTGTGGAGTTGTATAATGGAGGAATTATCCGACTTTCGGAATTTGTAAATCGTAAAAAAGATAAGGATCTTCTTCTCTCTATTATAATAAGAAAAAGCAAGCGTTCCTTCCGTTATGATTCAGTACGGCAAACCAAAACAGATTTTCCGGTGATCGCATGTTCTGTTGTCACTGGAATGGTCAACGGAGTAGAGTCCTGGTACTTTTCAGTGGGAGCAAGACCGATGAAAGCAGCACTGTTGGAAAAGCAGTGGGAGATTCCGGCAGATATTTCAGAAGAAGAAATCCGGGAATATGCAAAAATAGTAGCTTCAGAATTTGAGTATGGAACCAATATGAGAGGAAGTGCAAAGTATCGTCAGCATCTGGCAGAGGTACTGATCTTCAGAGAAATGCGTTCAATCATCACGGAGGGAAGAGCATGGAAGTAAGGTTTAAATTAAATGGAAAACAGGTATCGGCAGAGGTATCCGGAGATACCATACTTCTGGATGTATTGAGAAATTTAGGATGCTACAGTGTGAAATGTGGATGTGAGACAACAAACTGCGGACTTTGTACAGTCTGGATCAATGGAAAATCCAGACTTTCCTGCTCGATTCTGGCAGCAGGGATAGAGGGGCAGGAAGTGACGACTCTGGAAGGGCTGAAAGAGGAAGCAGAAGAGTTTGGTGCGTTTCTTGCACAGGAAGGTGCAGAACAGTGTGGATTTTGCTCTCCGGGATTCATTATGAATGTGCTGGCAATGGTGCGTGAGTTGGAGAATCCGACAATTGAGGAGATCAAAGAATATTTATCCGGCAATCTGTGCAGATGTACCGGATATATGGGACAGCTTCGAGCAATCCGGAAATATATGGCAGTGAAAAAGCAGAGTGAGAAAGAGAAGGAGGTGCAGGCATGGGGAACAGAGTGGTAAGTCAGGCAATTCCCAAGGTAGATTATAAAGCGCTGGTGACAGGAAAAGCAGTGTATACCGACGATCTGGCTGCAAAAGACAGTCTTGTTGTCAAAGTACTCAGAAGTCCGTATGCACATGCACTGATTGAGGACATCAATCTGACAAGAGCAGAACTGGTTCCGGATATTGAATGTATTCTGACATACAAAGATTGTCCGGACAAGCGGTTTACGATGGCGGGACAAACATATCCGGAGCCGAGTCCTTATGACAGACTGATTCTGGATCAGAGAGTCCGTTTTGTAGGAGATGCAGTTGCGATCGTTGCCGGACGGACAAAAGAAGCGGTAAATAAGGCGTTAAAATTGATCAAAGTAAAGTATGAGGTATTAGAGCCTGTACTTGATTTTCATAAAGCCAAAGACAATCCGATTCTGGTGCATCCGGAAGAAAACTGGAAGAGTCTGTGTCCGGTAGGGGCAGACAACAAGAGAAATCTCTGTGCACATGACAGCTGTGAAGAGGGAGATATAGAAGCGGTTCTGGCAAACTGTGAGTATATCATTGATCAGGTGTATCATACAAAGGCAAACCAGCAGGCAATGATGGAAACATTCAGAACATATACATATCTGGATACGTATGGAAGACTGAATGTCCTTTCGTCCACACAGGTTCCGTTCCATGTACGGCGGATTCTTGCAAATGCATTGGATATTCCAAAGTCGAAGATTCGTGTAATCAAGCCAAGGATCGGAGGCGGTTTCGGGGCAAAACAGTCTGTTGTTTCAGAAGTTTATCCGGCACTGGTAACATGGAAAACGGGAAAACCGGCAAAGATGATTTTTACAAGAGAAGAATCTATGATTGCATCCTCTCCGCGGCATGAGATGGAGGTTCATGTCCGTCTTGGAGCTGATAAAGACGGAATTATTCAGGGAATCGATGTCTATACACTTTCCAATACAGGCGCGTTTGGGGAACACGGACCGACAACAGTCGGACTTTCCGGTCACAAATCGATTCCTCTGTACGGGAAGGCGAAAGCATTCCGTTTTGCCTATGATGTGGTATACACGAATGTAATGTCAGCCGGTGCTTATCGTGGATATGGTGCAACACAGGGATTGTTTGCAGTAGAGTCTGCAGTCAATGAGCTGGCAGAAAAAATGAATATGGATCCGGTCACGCTGCGTGAGAAAAATATGGTTCGTCAGGGGCAGGTAATGCCTGCATATTACGGGGAGACGGCAAACAGCTGTGCTCTGGACCGGTGTATGGAAAAGGCAAAAGAAATGATGAAATGGGATGAAAAATTCCCGAGCCGTGACATGGGAAATGGAAAAGTCAGAGGTGTCGGTGTGGCAATGGCAATGCAGGGATCAGGTATTTCCGCTGTAGATACAGCATCTGTTGGAATTAAAGTGAACGATGATGGATTCTACAGTCTCTTGATTGGTGCTTCAGATATGGGAACAGGGTGTGACACGATTTTGTCACAGATGGCAGCAGAATGTCTGGATTGTGAAATGGATGAGATCATTGTTCATGGAGTAGATACAGACTCTTCTCCTTATGATACAGGTTCCTATGCATCAAGTACTACATATGTGACAGGAATGGCAGTCGTACGTACCTGTGAAACACTAAAAGACAAACTTTGCGAAAAAGGTGCACAGTACCTGGAATGTGATGTGGACGATGTGGATTTTGACGGACAGTGTGTTGTGAATATCAAAACAGGTGCATCCATTTCGAGAGCGGAAATCGGAAACCGTGTGATGTGCAACAATGAAGAGGCGCTCTATGCCAGTGAGGCATACAGCTCACCGGTTTCACCGCCGCCGTTTATGGTCGGAATGGCGGAAGTGGAGATTGACAAAGAAACCGGAGAACTGGAATTGATTGATTATGTGGCAGTAGTAGATTGTGGAACGGTAGTGAATCCAAGTCTGGCGAGAGTACAGACAGAGGGAGGACTTGCACAGGGAATCGGAATGGCCATGTATGAAGATGTCATCTATAATGCAAAAGGAAAAAATTACAGCAATTCCTTTATGCAGTATAAAATCCCAAGCCGTCTGGATGTGGGCAATATCCGGGTGGAATTTGAAAGCAGCTACGAGCCGACAGGTCCGTTTGGAGCGAAATCAATAGGCGAGATCGTGATCAATACGCCGTCCCCTGCGATTGCAAGTGCAGTCAGCCATGCGGTCGGAGTAAAAGTGAGAGAACTTCCAATTACCGCAGAAAAAGTGTTCTGGGGGATGCAGGAAGAAGATTAAGAAAAATCTCCATGTCCGATGAAAATTGGATGTGGAGATTTTTTAGAAAGTGACTTTGTGAAAGAGTAACAAAAACAAGAAAAATAGAAAAAACAGCTGTACTGCTCTACAGAAGCATGTTATAATCATCTACATCAATAAGAACAAATCTGGTAAATTCTTATTCTTATTAATCTGCATACATTTCTTAATGTTGTAAAAATCTCAGTCAAATAAACAATGCATTGCTTATGAAAATATGTTTCCAAAAAATAATATAAAGATAAAAGAAGGAGTTTATTGTATGGGTATGACAAATGAACAATTGCTGCAGTCTATCACCACGGTTATCGTAGACCGTTTTGATATGCTGGATGGAAGAATCGAGAGGCTGGAACAGCGGGTAGATAAAATGGACACCGAGTTCCGACAGAAATTTGAACAAATAGATCAGAAGTTTGAACAGATAGGCCAGAAATTCGAACAGATAGACCGGAAGTTCGAGCAGATAGACCGGAAGTTCGAGCAGATAGATCAGAAGTTCGAACAGATAGATCGAAGATTAGAGGATATGAACCAAAGACTAGAGGGTACGAATCGAAGATTAGATGGTGTGGAGCAAAAATTAAAGGATATGGAGCATACGATCATAGAAGTGGAAAGCAATGTCCTGTCAGAATTGGATACAGTGCAGGAACATGCGAACAATCGATCTGAGCGTATTGAAAACCGTTTGGTGTGTCTTGAACGCAATGGCAATAGTGCGCCAAATTGCGCACTTGCTTTGCGGACAGAAAAGTTGGAAGAGCGAGTGGAAGCTTTAGAAAGAAAAGTATCGTGAGGATAAGTCTATTTGTTGTTCTGTTTCTGATAAGCAATTCGGCTTGAGCCATCTTCTGTCAGGATGATTCCGCATTTTTTGAAATCCAGCTTAGCGAGAAGACTCTGCATGACGAGATTATCCTGATGGGTATCAATTTTCAGATTTTGACATTGTGAGAATGCCCAGTTTAAACAAAAAGAAGCTGCACCTTTTACTGTACCGTCAGAAGCGATTCTGTGAACAACTCCGTAAGGTGCGTCATTTAACCAGTTCCCGTCATAGATTGCGGTATAAGTGGCATCATTTTCAAATGCATAGTAAAAAACAGCAATCACACAATTGTGTTCTTCGCAGATATAGGCGTTGCCCATTTGGATATCATGTTCTATCATATCAACAGGAGGATATGTGGTTCCCCATTGAGTCGGATTTCCATGAGACGCCATAAAAGAACGGGCATGTTCATAAATGCGAAGGATAGAATCTAAATCTTTTAAAGTAGCAATTCTGATTTTCATAAGTGCAATTTCCTTTCCTTGATATATTAGATTTTATTGTAAGTGATAAGAAGAAAAAATGCAAATTGAAGAAAAAAATAGGGGGGGGGGGGTAAAAATGATGGTAGAAGCTGGAGAATGTGAAAAAAATATGGAAAAATTTTGAATAAAATGGATGTAAAGTGTTGAGACAAACTGTGCTAAGAGGAATACCATGATAATACCAAACAGAGGGATTATTAGGCTTACCATGCCTAAGTTTATACACGTTTGGGAGTATAAATATAGGCACGACTAGAATTTGTAGCTTAGAAAATGAAAGGGGAAAAGTCGTAATTGTACTGTTGGGGTAAAACTTATTAATTAAGAGAATGTTTAGGAGGAAAGAAACATGTATAGGAAAAAGTTAATGCGCGCATGCTTAACAGGACTTATGGTTGTGACTGTTGCAACAGCAAATGTAGCGCCAGTATTTGCAGCTGAAGCACCAGCAGGAACAGAGACGACAACCTCAAAAGCATCTGTTGTAAAAGCACAGTTTGTAGATGCAGCAGGAACAGTCGTAGCAGGTGGAGACTACTTTGTAGATGCAGATGGAGATGGAATTTTCAACGTGAGTGAACTTCCAGTACCAGAAGGATACAAAGCAGAGACAGTTGGAGATTTCTTTACAAAAGATTACGCAGACACAGCACTCCAGGTAACGGTTGACAAAATTGCAAAAGCATCTATTATTAACGTACAGTTTATGGACGGAAATAAAGTCGTAGCAGGCGGAGACTATTTTGTAGATGCAGATGGAGATGGAATTTTTAATCTTAGTGAACTTCCGGTGCCAGAAGGATATGAATTGTCTTTGGCAGGTGATCAGTTCGTAAAAGATTATGTAGGAAAAACAACACAGTTGAAAGTGAAAGCGGTAAAGGCTGCAACTATGAAGGTGGTGTACAAAGATCAGACAACACAGGAAGTAGTTGGAGAAGAAACATTAACAGGTTCACGTCAGGATGCAGATGGAAATTATGTATTTGATGCAGCAGTTGATTTTAATATTCCATTTGGATACCAGCTGGCAGTAGATTATCCTGTAGAGACATTGAAAGCGGGAGAAACTAAAACAACAGAATGTCTGGTAACAGCAAGAGAAACTGTTCTTCATATTACATTTGAAACACAGGATGGAGAAGTAGTAGGAACAAAGACAGTATCTACAACATCTCAGGGAGCAGACGGAGAGTGTTGGACATTCATGCTGGGAACAGATTTTGGCCTTCCAGAAGGATATAAACTGGCAGAAGGAGTGGATCAGATCACAAACATCCAAATTCCATTTGGATCCACAGGCGGATTTACAATGATTGTAGAAAAAGAAGATAAATCTTCTATCGTAAAAGCACAGTTTGTAGATGAAGCAGGTGTAGTACTTGCAGGCGGAGACTATTTTGTAGATGCAGACGGAGATGGAATCTTCAATCATACAGAAGTATTAGAGTGGGTACCGGAAGGATATGAGCTGGCAACACTTGGAGATTTCCAGGTAGAGTTTTATAAAGAAACTCCATTGCAGCTTAGTGTGACAAAGATTGCAGAAGAGCCAGAGAATCCAGATCCGGAAGATCCAAACAAACCAGAGAAACCAGAAGATCCTGACAAAGAAGATACAGGAAAAGAAGACACAAATAAAAAAGACGACAAAAAAGAGGATACTAAGAAAGAAGATAAGAAGAAAACTTCTCCAAAGACTGGAGATGAGACAAGTGCAGCAACTGCAGCATTACCTGTAGGTGTGAGCCTTGCAGCAATTCTTGCAGTATTAGTGAAAAAATTTAAATAATCTGAAAAACGCATAGACGGATTTAGGTTATAAAAAATGGAAATATTGCCAAAAATGCATTGCGTTTTTGGCAATATTTTTCTATGGGGAGTACATGAAAGATAGGGGGATAAGCCAAGTGGCGAAAGGAACAAGGATTACAATGAGAAAATACATAAAATTGGTATTGATGATATGTATATTGGGAATTCTGACATGTGGATGTGGGAAAAAAGATAAGGAAGAAAAAACAGTACCGTTGACGATATATGAACAGCTGAAAGTTACAGAGGAGTCCCTTCCAGATGAAGAAACAAAAGTAATACAAAAAGGTGTCAATAGTTGGGCAAAAGCATTTTTGGCGGTAAATAGTGATGCTCAAGATAAAGAAATAACAGATCAGAGTTTGTATCAAAGTATTGCAAATACAGAACATAGAAGATTATTAAAAGAAGAAAGAGATGCTTTTTATAAAGAAAGCGTGGTTAATATCAATGAAGTGTCTACACAAGTAAAAAGTGCAAAGAAAGCGCAATATGGTAAAACAGATGTAGGTGTTGTGGAATGTGATATAGATGTGAAAGGCACAAGAAATGACCAGGCATTTGAAAAGATATATACTATGCAGATGGTAGTCAATTATCAGACAAATGTTGTATCAGTGTATGAGGTTGAGGATATTACGTGGGAATAAGAAATACCGGTAAAGGGATATCAGTTTTGGAGAGATATCAGGTTACCGGTATTTTTTTATGACAAAGAATATAAAAAATGCAGCAATTTTTCATAGAATATTGGAAAGTATTGACAAAAAAAGGATTCGAATATACACTAGAAGTGTTTAGGTAGCAAACGTTACGGAAATTTGAAATGGTTTGTTATTTAAGGGGAAACTAAAAGTTATAATAGGAGGAAAGTAGTATGTACAGGAAAAAATTAATGCGCGTATGCCTGACGGGTGTTATGGTTGTTTCAATTGCAACAGCGAACGTTGCACCAGTGTTTGCAGCAGAGCCAGTGGAAAAGGTGGAGACGGAGAGCGATAGTTGGGATAGTATTTCTGGTGAAATTAATTTTAGAGATACAGACAACAATGAATCTATCTTTGTGCAATTTAACAATGAAAAAGTGGAGGATTATCGTTGGGGTGATGATCCGAAAGATACATATGAAGTATTGCCGGCAGAAACTGTGAAAAAATATCTTCCAGAAGGATATGAATTGGTAGAAGGTATCTATTCGGTAGCAGGTGGAGAGACACAGGATTCTTATTTTGTATATGCCGAGGTAAAGAAAGTACTTGTCGAAGAAACACAGGATGTGAAAATCAATTATTATGATGAAGCAGCAGGAAAACAGGTAGCAGAAGTGCCGGTACAGGTATCAATTGATACATCGTGTGTAAATATGGCAATCCTGACAAGATATATGCCGGAAGGATATGCATTGGTAAGTACAGACTGTATCATCAGAGACGGATACGTATATGTTTCTGTAAAGAAAGATGTGGAGATCAGAGAAGCAGTGCTTCACATTACATTTGAAACTCCGAACGGAGAAGTTGTTACAACAGAAACAGTAACAGCAGAAGGCGCTGATGGAGAAGACGCGGTATTCAGACTTGGTGTGGACTTTAATCTTCCAACAGGATACAAGCTGTCCAACGACAGAGATCAGGTAACAGAAATCAAAATTCCATTTGGATCCACAGGCGGACATACAATGGTTGTAGAGAAAGGTGACCTTTCTTCCATCGTAAAAATCCAGTTTGTAGATGCTGAGAATAATGATGAAGTGGTAGCAGGTGGAGATTACTTTGTTGATGGAGACGGAGACGGAATCTTCCACACAAGAGAGATCACAGAGTGGGTACCGGAAGGATATGAGTTACAGGAAGTTGGAGATTTCCAGGTAGAGCTGTACAAAGAGACACCATTACAGCTGAGTGTAACAAAGATCAAAGAGGATAAACCAGAAACTCCGGATCCAGAGGAGCCAAATAAACCGGAGAAACCAGAGACTCCAGATCAGGAGAAACCAGAAAAACCAAACAAAGAAGACGATAAAAAAGAAGACAAAAAAGACGAGAAGAAGAATTCTCCAAAAACAGGAGATGAGACAAATGCAGCAGCTGCAGCATTACCGGCAGGTGTCAGTCTTGCAGCAATCCTTGCAGTATTAGTAAAAAAATTCAAATAATCTGAAAAACGAATAGACGGTTTTCGGTTATAAGAAATGAGAATATTGCCAAAAATGCAGTGCGTTTTTGGCAATATTTTTTTAAAATTTTCAGATTGTACTAAATCAAATACAAACGAGAATCATTCCTGTTTTCTCTTGTCTTTCTTTTAACATAATGGTATACTAAGACCCGTAAGAAAGAGAAAATTATTCATGTACATTGAAGGAGGATTTTAAACGATGGCACAGTTTGAACAGTGGTCAGGATTTAACGGAAGACTCTGGAAAGAGGAAGTTAACGTTCGTGACTTCATCCAGAACAACTACACACCATATGAAGGTGATGAATCTTTCCTGGTTGGACCTACAGAGGCAACTGACAAATTATGGGGAGAGCTTCAGAAACTGCAGAAAGAAGAGCGTGCAAAAGGCGGCGTTCTGGATATGGAGACAGAAGTAGTTTCTGGACTGACAGCGTATGGCCCGGGATATATTAACGAAGAAATGAAAGATTTAGAGCAGGTTGTTGGTCTTCAGACAGACAAACCGCTGAAGAGAGCATTTATGCCATACGGTGGTATTAAAATGGCTGAGCAGGCTTGTACAACATACGGATATGAGCCAAGCCCGAAACTGCACGAGATCTTCACAAAATATCATAAAACACACAATCAGGGAGTATTCGATATCTACACACCTGAGATGAAAAAAGCCCGTCACAGCAAGATCATCACAGGACTTCCGGACACATACGGAAGAGGACGTATCGTTGGTGACTACCGTCGTGTAGCTCTTTACGGAATCGATTACCTGATCGAGCAGAAACAGAATGATTTTATCGAAGGTGAAAGACACGGAATGAAAGGAACAGATTTCCGTCTTCGTGAAGAAATCGCTGATCAGATTAAAGCATTAAAAGAAATGAAAGAAATGGCAGCTGTTTACGGATTTGATATTTCCAAACCAGCTACAAATGCAAAAGAAGCTGTACAGTGGCTGTACTTCGGATACCTTGCAGCAATCAAGACTCAGAACGGTGCTGCGATGAGTGTTGGACGTATTTCTACATTCCTTGACATTTATATTGAAAGAGACTTAAAGAACGGAACATTGACAGAGTCAGAGGCTCAGGAGCTGATCGACCACATCGTTATGAAGTTCAGAATGGTTAAATTCGCCAGAGTTCCATCTTACAACGAACTGTTCTCAGGAGACCCGGTATGGGCTACACTGGAAATGGGTGGTATCGGAATGGACGGACGTTCTATGGTTACAAAGAGCGACTATCGTTTCCTTCACACACTGGAGAACATGGGACCTTCACCAGAGCCGAACCTGACAGTATTATATTCTTCTAATCTGCCAGAGAACTTCAAGAAATATTCTTCTTATATTTCTATCAAGACAAGTTCTGTACAGTACGAGAACGATGATGTAATGCGTCCGGTATGGGGAGATGACTATTCTATCTGCTGCTGCGTATCTGCAACACAGACAGGAAAAGAGATCCAGTTCTTCGGAGCACGTGCAAACCTTGCAAAATGTCTGCTTTACGCAATCAACGGTGGTGTTGATGAGAAGACAAAAACACAGGTTGCTCCAAAATACAGACCAATCACATCAGAGTATCTTGACTATGATGAAGTAATGGACAAATATGACCAGATGATGGAATGGCTGTCTAAACTGTATGTAGATACATTGAACATGATCCACTACATGCACGACAAATACTACTATGAAGCAGCAGAGATGGCTCTGATCGATACAAATGTAAGACGTACATTCGCCACAGGTATCGCTGGATTCTCTCACGTAGTAGACTCCTTAAGTGCGATCAAATATGCAAAAGTTAAAGTAATCCGTGACGAAAACGGACTTGCTGTTGACTACGAGACAGAGGGAGACTTCCCAAGATACGGTAACGATGATGACCGTGCTGACGAGATTGCTGTATGGCTGTTAAGAACATTCATGAGCAAACTGAAAAAATGCCACACATACAGAGACTCTGAGCCAACAACATCTATCCTTACAATTACATCTAACGTTGTATATGGTAAGGCTACAGGATCTCTTCCAGACGGAAGAAAAGCTGGGGAACCACTTTCACCAGGAGCAAACCCATCTTACGGTGCAGAGCAGAATGGTCTGTTAGCTTCTCTGAACTCAGTTGCAAAACTTCCATACGAAGAAGCACTGGACGGAATTTCTAATACACAGACAATCAGCCCTGGAGCACTTGGACATGATGACGATGAGAGAAAAGTAAATCTGGCTAACGTAATGGACGGATACTTTGATCAGGGAGCACATCACCTGAACGTAAACGTATTCGGAACAGAGAAACTCATCGATGCTATGGAGCACCCAGAGAAAGAAGAATATGCAAACTTCACAATCCGTGTATCAGGATACGCTGTTAAATTCATCGACCTGACACGTGAGCAGCAGTTAGACGTAATTGCAAGAACATGCCATAAAGCACTGTAATTTGTAATTCACAGGGACGTAGTACAAACAGGATGCTACGTCCCTTTTTAAATATCAAGAGAAAGGGAATCAAGCAAATGAAAGGATATATACACTCAACAGAGAGTTTTGGATCCGTAGACGGACCGGGAGTCCGTTTTCTTATTTTTGTGAGCGGATGTCCAATGCGCTGTCAGTTCTGCCATAATCCGGATACATGGAGTATGAAGACAGGAACGCAGATGTCAGCAGATGAATTGTTGGACAAAGCATGGAAATACCGCAGTTATTGGGGAAAATCCGGTGGAATTACAGTCAGCGGAGGCGAGCCGCTTTTGCAGATCGACTTTTTATTGGAATTGTTTAAGAAAGCAAAAGAAAAAGGAATCCACACAACAATCGATACAAGTGGAGCACCTTTTACAAGAGAAGAACCGTTTTTTAGTAAGTTTGAGGAACTGATGAAATATACAGATCTGCTTCTTTTGGATATCAAACATATTGACGATGAGCAGCACAAGATTTTGACTGGTCATACGAATCAGAATATTCTGGATTTGGCGAGATATTTAAGTGACATCAATAAACCGGTGTGGATTCGTCACGTACTGGTTCCGGAGAGAAGTGATAATGATGAATATCTGAAAAAGCTGGATGCATTCATTCAGACACTCTCCAATGTAGAGAAAGTGGAAGTACTTCCGTACCATACATTGGGAGAGTATAAGTGGAAAGAACTGGGGATGGAATATCCGCTGGAGGGGATCGAGCCTCCTACAGAAGAGCGGATCCGCAATGCGAATGAATTGCTTCATACAGGAAAATAAAAAAGAAATCGCTCATCATCCGCCTGAGATGATGAGCGATATTTTTTATGCATTATTCTGTTTCAACAAATGCGTCTTTTCCAAGTCCGCACAGTGGACATAACCAGTCTTCCGGGATATCTTCAAAAGCTGTTCCAGCCTCTACACCGTTGTCTGGATCGCCTACTTCAGGATCATAAATGTATCCACATGCTTCACATAAATATTTTTTCATAAAAATAGTCCTCCTTTAATTTTTAACGAAAGCATTTAACATATGTATTATAACCAAAACAAAACGATAAGTCTACTAAAAAATAGAAATTTGTAATTAATTATAATAATAGTAATTGTTATTGATATAAGAAGAGCTAATAAAATAATGAAACAGTAACAGAATGGAGTAATAGGAGCATGGTAAATAGAAAACAATATTGACATCCATACAGGCTGTCCATATAATATAATTAGCAGTTGTATCAAAGGGTTCTGGTTGTTGCAGGACCCTTTCTTATATTCTGGAGGGAGAAATTTATTATGAATAAAAAAGAAGTATTAGAAATCCGTAAGCAGTTTACACCGGCAAATTGCGCGATCACAAGAATTGCCGGCTGCTATGTGGATCATGAGAAAAATAAAAAGATGGAATCAAAATCGGCATTTTTATCTTTGCCTGAGGAAGAGGCGTTTAAATATTTTGACATTTTTAAAAAGACACTTTCCGGGACGATGGGGAAAAATATGTTGAATATGGAATTCCCGATCGACCAGGAGATGCCAGGCGGGACACAGGAATTTTTAATGAAACTAAAAGCCAGTAAGCTGGAAGATGACATGCTCCTGGAAGAATTTTATGACAAAGTAATCGCTACATATGAGTATGCGGAGAATTATTATATTATTTTAATCCATGCAATGTATGATGTGCCGGGCAGATCGTCTGACAATATGGAGATGTTTGACGCATCCGATGAAGTGTATGAGTATTTGGTGTGCAGTATCTGTCCGGTTTCGTTGTCAAAGGCAGGATTAAGTTACAATGCAGAGAGCAATTGTATTCAGGATCGTATCCGGGACTGGGTGGTAGATATGCCGGACAAGGGATTTTTGTTTCCGGCTTTTAATGACAGAAGCACGGATATTCATGGAGTACTCTATTATACGAAGAAATCAGAGGATTTGCAGCCGGAGTTGATTGAGCAGCTGCTGGGAGCAAAGATGCCGATGTCAGCCAACACGCAGAAGGAGACATTTCAGATGCTGATCGAGGATACTCTGGGAGAAGACGGAGATTATGAGACGATCCGCAATATCCATGATACTTTGAATGACATGATTGAGGAACATAAAGAAGAACCGGAACCGCTGCAGTTGGATAAGACCGATGTACGCAAGGTATTTGAAAAGAGCGGCGTTTCTTCGGAAAAAATGGAGTGTTTTGATCAAAATTATGAAGAGACAGCAGGGGAAAAGACTTCTCTTCTTGCAACCAATATTACGGAGACAAAAAAGTTTCAGATTGAAACGCCGGATATTGTGATTAAAGTCAATCCGGAACGGGCGGATCTGATCGAAACGAGAGTGATAGATGGAAGGCAGTGTCTGGTCATTGCTGTAGATGATCATATTGAAGTTAATGGAGTAAATGTAAGGACTCTGAAGCGCAAAAAAAGCACAGAAGAAGAGGAATAAAATAGAACATAACGGGATTTTTATCTGGCGGTCTCAGATGTTGATCAGAGACTGCTTTTTTACGAAATGAAAATAATTAAATATCTAACTAGTTTATTGGCATAAATATTAAAAAAATGTGAAAAATTATATTAATGCTTGATTTTTTTGGAAGATAATACTAATATATCGATTAGATATCTAACTAATTAAAAAGGAGGTATAGCAATGCGCTGTGATCTGGATAAGGTTCCAAGTGTCGGACTCTTTGGGATGGTGGTTCATCAGGGCGGACTGCGGGCACAGAAGATGTTTGACAAGTATGGGCTGAATAAGAGTCAGGCAGGCATCCTGTTTATGCTGCATCATGAGGAAGCTGTTTCTCAAAAGCCTCTTTCTCAGAAGGAGCTGGCAAAAAAGCTGAATGTGACGGCGCCGTCTATTACATCTGCGATTCAGAAGATGGAGAAGGCTGGATTTATCAAACGACAGCCGGATGAAAAGGATCAAAGGATCATGCGTCTGTATCTGGATGAAAAGGGAAAGGCCTGCATTGAACATGTAAAGGAAGTGGCCATGCAGATGGATGAAATCATGTTCCGCGGCATCAGTCAGGAAGAGAAGCTTCTTTTGCGAAGAATTATGATTCAGATTTTTGACAACTTAAAAGAAGAACCAAGGTTTCATACATCGGGAGAAAGCAAAACAGAGAGATAAGGCAGGAAAGGAGAGCGTATGAAAAATCTATTTAAATTTATCGGACATTACTGGAAAGCGGTCATCGCGATTGTTGCGATACTGGCAGTACAGGCTTATTGTGACCTGTCACTTCCAGCTTATACATCCGATATTGTCAACGTGGGAATCCAGCAGGGCGGAATTGAAGATAAAGTGCCGGCTGCGATTTCAGAAGAAGAGTGGAATAAGGTGATGTTGTTTGTATCACAAAAGGACCAGGACACGGTGAAGGATGCATATGAAAAAGACGAGAGTTCTTATGATAAGACCGCCTTCGTTTTGAAGGATTTCGTCAAGGAAGATGAGACAGCGCTGAAGAAAGTAGAAGATGTTTTAGCGCTTCCGATGATGGTAACTTCCGGTTTTGAGTCCGGAAGCAAGCAGACTCAGAAAATGGAGAAGGAACTGAAAAAACAGATTCCAAAGGAGATGCTCACAGAAGATACTACGGTGTTTGATATTTTACAGATGATGCCGCAGGAATCCAGAGAGGAACTGGTAAAAGAGATCAAAAAAGAAATGAAAGACATGCCGGATATGATTCTGGAGCAGGCAGCAGTAAGTTATGCAAGGAATGCATATCAGGATCTGGGTATGGATGTAGATCAGATGCAGTATCACTATCTGTTTACTACGGGCGGTAAGATGATCGCACTTGCGTTTCTTGGAATGGCAGCCAGTGTTTTAGTCTGTTATCTGGCTTCACGGGTGGGAGCAAGAGTCGGACGGGATCTCAGAGGAAGAGTGTTCCGAAAGGTAGTTGGATTTTCCAACAACGAATTTGATCATTTTTCGACTGCATCATTGATTACAAGGAGTACCAATGATATTCAGCAGGTACAGTTTTTGGCAGTTATGGTTCTGCGAATGGTATTGTATGCACCGATTCTCGCGTTGGGCGGTGTTTATAAGGTATTTCAGACCAATGTTTCAATGTCCTGGATCATTGCACTTGCGGTGATTTTGATCTTTTGTGTGGTGTTGGTGCTGTTTGTTGCGGCAATGCCAAAGTTCAAAACATTGCAGAAACTGGTAGACAGGCTGAATCTGGTGACAAGAGAAATTCTGACCGGGCTTTCAGTGATTCGAGCATTCAGTACAGAAAAGCATGAAGAAGAGCGGTTCGACACAGCTAACAAAAACCTGACGAGAACGAATTTGTTTGTTAACCGTGCGATGACATTTATGATGCCGACGATGATTCTGATCATGAATGGTGTTTCTGTTCTGATCGTATGGAACGGGGCACATGGAATCAGTGACGGTCAGATGCAGGTTGGAGATATGATGGCATTTATTCAGTATACGATGCAGATTATTATGGGATTCCTGATGATCTGTATGATTTCGATCATGCTTCCAAGAGCGGGAGTGTCTGCAGATCGTATTCAGGAAATTCTGACAAGTGAGACGGTGATCGATGATCCGAAAGAAGCAAAGGCATTCTGTAAAGAAGAAGCAGGTGTCCTGAAGTTTGATCATGTGTCATTCCGTTATCCGGGAGCAGACGAAGATGTACTCCATGATATTCATTTTACGGCAAGGCCGGGAGAGACGACAGCGATTATCGGAAGTACCGGAAGCGGAAAATCCACACTGGTCAATCTGATCCCGCGATTTTATGATGTGACGGAAGGAACGATCACCCTGGATGGTGTGGATATCAGAGAAGTATCCCAGCATACGCTGCGTGATAAGATTGGATATGTTCCGCAGAAAGGTGTTCTGTTTTCCGGAGATATTGCTTCCAATATTTTGTTTGGAAATCCGGATGGAGGAGAAGCTGTGATGAAGGAAGCAGCACAGATCGCACAGGCGGAAGAGTTTATCGAAGCAAAATCAGAGAAATATCACAGTCATATAGCACAGGGCGGTTCGAATGTATCAGGAGGACAGAAGCAGAGGCTTTCCATTGCAAGAGCAATTGCAAAACGTCCAGAATTGTTTATTTTTGATGACAGCTTTTCGGCGCTTGACTATAAGACAGATGTTGCACTTAGAAAAGCGTTGAAGAAAAAGACTGCACAGAGCACGGTGCTGATCGTAGCACAGCGTATCAGCACAATCCTTCATGCAGAGCAGATTATTGTATTAGATGAAGGAAAGATCGCCGGAATCGGAACGCATAGAGAACTTTTGGATTCGTGTGAAGTGTATCGTCAGATTGCGGCTTCACAGCTTTCTGAGGAAGAGTTAGATTTGAACGGAAAGGGGGCAGAGGCAAATGCCTAGACATGGACATATGGGGCCGGGCGGCGCCAATGAGAAAGCAAAAGACTTTAAGGGAACGCTGAAAAAGCTTCTTCATTATATGAGTGTCTTTAAAGTACAGATGGCATTTATTGTGATTTTTGCAATCTGTGGAACCGTTTTTGATATTGTAGGACCGAAGATTTTAGGAAAGGCCACAACAGAGATTTATAATGGTCTGGTCAGTAAAGTGTCAGGCGGCAGTGGAATGGACTTTGGGAGAATTGGGCAGATTCTTCTGATGACATTGGGATTATATCTGATCAGCGCATTGTGTTCGTTTATCCAGGGCTATCTGATGACGGGAGTTTCCCAGAAAACAACATACCGTTTGCGTAAGGAGATTTCCGAGAAGATCAATCGGATGCCGATGAATTATTTTGATACAAAGCCGGTCGGAGAAGTACTCTCCAGAGTGACCAATGATATTGATACGCTGGGACAGAGTCTGAACCAGAGTGCGACACAGATGATCACGTCCGTGACAACATTGATCGGAGTACTGGCAATGATGCTTTCCATCAGCCCGTTGATGACATTGGCGACGCTGGTAATCCTGCCGGTCTCTATGATCCTGATTTCATTTGTGATGAAGCATTCACAGAAATATTTCCGCGGACAGCAGGAATATCTGGGAAATGTGAATGGGCAGGTGGAAGAAATCTACAGTGGACATAATATCATCAAAGCCTTCAATAAAGAGGAAGATGTGATTCGTGAGTTTGATACAACCAATGACAGGCTTTATGATTCCGCATGGCGTTCTCAGTTTTTTTCCGGGATGATGATGCCGATCATGCAGTTTATCGGAAATCTCGGATATGTGGTGGTTGCGATTCTGGGAGGATTTCTGGCGATCAGAAAGACAATTGAAGTAGGAGATATTCAGTCTTTTATTCAGTATGTGAAACGTTTTACACAGCCGATCCAGCAGATCGCACAGGTTGCGAACATGCTGCAGATGACGGCGGCGGCGTCCGAGAGAGTGTTTGAATTCCTGGAGGAAGAAGAGGAAGATCAGACTGTGGAGCATCCGGTATCGGTAGAAAATCTGGAAGGAAATGTAAGCTTTGATCATGTTCATTTTGGATACAATGCGGATAAGATCATTGTCAATGACTTCTCAGCAGAAGTAAAAGAGGGGCAGAAAATTGCAATTGTAGGGCCGACCGGAGCAGGAAAGACGACGATGATCAAGCTTCTGATGCGGTTCTACGATGTGAACAGCGGTGCCATCAAGATCGACGGACATGACGTCAGGGATTTCAACAGAAGTGAACTGCGTGAGATGTTCGGAATGGTGCTGCAGGATACCTGGCTGTTCAATGGAAGTATCCGGGACAATATCAAATACGGAAAACTGGATGCAACGGATGAAGAAGTGATCCAGGCAGCCAAGGCAGCTCATGTGCATCAGTTTGTGAAGACACTTCCGGGCGGATATGATATGGAACTGAATGAAGAAGCAAACAATGTGTCTCAGGGACAGAAACAGCTGTTGACGATCGCGAGGGCAATTCTGGCAGATCCGAAGATCCTGATTCTGGATGAGGCGACAAGTTCTGTAGATACAAGGACAGAGGTATTGATCCAGAAGGCCATGGATAACCTGATGAAGGGACGTACCAGCTTTGTAATCGCTCATCGTCTGTCAACGATCCGGGATGCAGATATGATCCTTGTTATGAAAGACGGAGATATCGTAGAGCAGGGAAATCACGAAGAACTTCTGGCAAAAGGCGGATTCTATGCGGATCTGTATAACTCACAGTTTGAGAAAACAACGGAGGTGGCATAATATAAGAACCGGCAGGAGAGGAGACTTTCCTGTCGGTTTTGTGTTTCGTGAAAAAATATGTTATACTAAAAAATATGACAAAAAAGGGGGCAAAAGAGTATGCCGTTGACACATTTTGATGCGGAGGGAAAAGCCCGCATGGTAGACGTGACAGAGAAAAAAGAGACGGTAAGAGAAGCAACAGCAACCGGAAAGATCAAAGTCAGTCGGGACGTGTATGATGCGATTGAAGCCGGAACGGTCGGAAAAGGCGATGTGCTTTCTGTAGCGACCACAGCCGGGATCATGGGTGTGAAACGGACGGCGGATCTGATTCCGATGTGTCATATCCTGCCGATCACGAACTGTAAGATCCGTTTTGAAAAGGATCCAAAAAATCTGGAGATCACCTGTTTTTGTACGGTAAAAGTGACCGGAAAGACCGGAGTGGAGATGGAGGCGCTGACAGGTGTCAGTGTGGTGCTTCTGACGATTTATGATATGTGTAAGGCTTTGGATAAATTTATGGAGATACAGGATATTTATCTTTGTAAAAAGACCGGAGGAAAGAGCGGAGAAATCGTAAATCCGAGAATGGAAGACAGAGGAGAAGAGGGAAGATGAAGGCAGCAGTTGTGACATTGAGCGACAGGGGATTCCGAAACGAACGGGAAGATAAAAGCGGAGAGCTGGTACAGATGATGTTGAAAGAAGCCGGATATGAAGTGGCGGAATACAGGTTACTTCCGGATGAGCAGGCGCAGATTGAGACGGTATTAAAAGAGTTGAGTGATGAGAAAGAGATGGATCTGATCCTCACGACAGGAGGAACCGGGTTTTCGCAAAGAGACTGTACACCGGAAGCAACGCTGAATGTAGCTACCAGAAATGCGCCGGGGATTGCAGAAGCAATGCGGTATGCGTCACTGGCTATTACCCCCAGAGCGATGTTGAGCCGCGGGGCATCGGTGATTCGAAATCAGACACTGATCATTAACCTTCCGGGCAGTCCGAAAGCGGTGAAAGAAAATCTGGAGTATATTTTGCCTACACTGTCACATGGACTGGAAATTTTAAAAGGAGTGACAGGAGAATGCGGGATCAGTTTGAAAGAAACATAAATTATATGAGAGTGTCTGTCACAGACCGATGTAATCTGCGCTGCGTGTATTGCATGCCAAAAGATGGCGTTCAGCAGATTTCTCACGATGAGATCCTTACGTTTGATGAGATCGCAAGGGTGTGCCGGATCGGGGCAGAACTTGGGATTTCCAGGATCAAGCTGACAGGCGGCGAACCGCTGGTGCGAAAGGGGATTGAAGATCTTGCAGAGATGATCTGCCGGATTCCGGGAATCGAGCAGGTGACGCTGACGACAAACGGAATCCTGTTAAAAGACAAATTGCCTGCACTCAAAAAGGCTGGAATTTCTGCGGTTAACATCAGTCTCGATACGATGGACAGAGCGCAGTACCAGGAATTGACAGGAAAGGACTGTTTGTTGCAGGTAACGGAAGGCATTCGGGCGGCACTGGAGCAGGGGATGCGTGTGAAAATAAACTGCGTGGCGCTGAATGAATGTAATGAGTTTCAGTGGGGAAAGCTTGCAGCATTGGCAAAAGAGTATCCGCTGGATGTGCGTTTTATTGAAATGATGCCGATCGGTCTTGGAAAAGCTTATCAGGGAAGTATGCAGGAAGTGATACAGAAGAACCTGGAAAACATATATGGTGCAGCAAAGCCGGATTCAGGGGCAGTGCGTGGAAATGGTCCGGCAGTATACTGGGAGTTTCCTGGGTTTCAGGGAAAGATTGGATTTATCAGTGCGATCTCCCATAAGTTCTGCAAAGACTGCAACCGGATTCGGATGACGGCTGAAGGTTTTGTGAAGCCCTGTCTGCAGTTCGCACAGGGAGTGGATATGAGATCCCTTTTAAGAGGGCAGACGGATGATGAAGAACTGAAGCAGGTATTCGAGCAGTTGATTTATGAAAAGCCGCGCTGCCATCAGTTTGAAACAGAAAAAGCGGACGAAAGTCTCGAACAGCGCGAGATGTCAAAAATCGGAGGATAGGTTGAAATGGGAATTGTAAGAGCAGTGTGTACGAGCCCGGCAAAGGGAACGCAGAAGACGAACGTGAAAAGTGCGGAATTTATAGAAGATTTTGGAATCAAAGAGGATGCCCATGCGGGAAAGTGGCATCGTCAGATCAGTCTTCTTTCCTATGAAAAGATCGAGGCGTTTCGGGCAAGAGGAGCAGAGGTTGCAGATGGTGCATTTGGAGAAAATCTGGTGGTAGAGGGATTTGACTTTAAAAATCTTCCGGTGGGAACTAGGTTTCAGTGCAACGAAGTTATTTTAGAGATGACACAGATTGGAAAGGAATGTCATCACGGATGTGAGATTTTTCAGAAGATGGGAGACTGTATCATGCCAAGGGAAGGTGTATTTGCAAGGGTCATCCACGGCGGACGGATTTCCTGCGGGGATGAGATGTACATGTTGGGTCAAGGTGAGCAGTAACCATTTCGATATGAAGTGAGAGAAGATTTTCTTGCAGAAATAAAGGAAACGTAATATAGTGTAAAAAGCAAAAGTAAACGGAGGAACAAACATGAAATGGAATAAATTTCGTCTGACAACAACAACAGAGGCGGAGGATATTGTCAGCAGTATGCTTATGGATCTGGGAATCCAGGGGGTCGAGATTGAAGATAAAGTTCCGCTGACACAGTCGGATAAAGAGCAGATGTTCGTTGATATCCTGCCGGAGACAGAGGCAGATGACGGTGTGGCATACCTGAGTTTTTATCTGGAGGAGGATGAAGATAAAGAGAAGGTACTTGCTGATGTGCGTGCAGAATTACAGGATATGGCATCCTATTTGAACGTGGGTGCGTGTACGATCGAAGAGTCTCAGACAGAGGATGTGGACTGGGTAAATAACTGGAAGCAGTATTTTCATCAGTTCTATGTGGATGACATTCTGATCATCCCATCCTGGGAGGAAGTAAAGCCGGAAGACAGTGATAAAATGGTGATCCATATTGATCCGGGGACTGCATTCGGAACAGGAATGCATGAGACAACCCAGCTTTGTATCCGGCAGATCCGCAAATATACAACGCCGGAGACAACAATCCTTGATGTGGGATGCGGAAGCGGTATTCTGGGAATGCTGGCTTTGAAATTCGGCGCAAAATATTCCGTCGGAACAGATCTGGATCCATGTGCAATCGAGGCAACTTATGAGAACATGGAAGTCAACGGAATCAGTAAAGAGATGTACGAAGTGATGATCGGAAATATCATTGATGACAAAGACGTGCAGGACAAAGTTGGTTATGGAAAATATGACATTGTCGTTGCAAATATTCTGGCAGATGTTTTGGTCGCACTGACACCGGTGATCGTGGATCAGCTCAAAGACGGTGGAATCTACATCACCAGCGGAATTATTGATGACAAAGAAGAGACAGTGGTAGAGGCAGTTAAAGCAGCAGGTCTGGAAGTCCTGGAAGTGACGTATCAGGGCGAGTGGGTTTCTGTGACGGCGAGAAAGAACGGATAAGGAAGGATTAAGATCCATGCAGAATTTTTTTGTATATGACTCTCAGGTGCAGGGGGAAAACATTTATATAGAGGGAACCGATGTAAACCACATCGTACATGTTCTTCGTATGAAGGTTGGAGAGGAAGTCAGTGTACACGATGATGTGAACCGGAAATACCTGTGCCGGATCGAGAAACTGCTGGAAGAAAGAGTGGTGCTTTCGATTGTGGAGCAGCAGGAATCGGACACGGAACTTTCCTGCCCGATCTATCTGTTCCAGGGTCTTCCAAAGGGAGATAAGATGGAATGGATCATTCAGAAGTGCGTAGAGCTTGGAGTACACGCAATCGTGCCGGTTGCGACGAAGCGGGCGGTTGTAAAGCTGGACGAGAAGAAAGCGCAGAAAAAAGTGAACAGATGGAATGCCATCGCAGAGAGTGCGGCGAAGCAGTCCGGAAGAGGGATCGTTCCGGAAGTACTTCCGGTGATGAAATGGAAGGAGGCGCTGGAATACGCGCGTCAGCTGGATGTTAAGATGATCCCTTATGAGAAGGCAGCAGGGATAAACGCGACAAAGCAGCTGATCGGCTCTGTTTCTTTTGGACAGTCAGTCGGGATTTTTATCGGTCCGGAAGGCGGCTTTGAAGAGGCAGAAGTGGAAGCTGCAAAAGCGATGGGAGCAGTCCCGGTGACTCTGGGAAAAAGGATCTTACGAACAGAGACGGCCGGAATGACGATCCTGTCAATTCTGATGTATCATCTGGAAAGAGAGTAACATAGTTTAATATTGAGAAGAAGTGAAAAGGAAGGTATCATGGAAGTATATTTGGACAATTCGGCGACTACCAGATGTTACACAGAGGTGGGAGAACTGGTATATAAAGTGATGTGTCAGGACTATGGAAATCCGTCTTCCATGCACCGTAAAGGTGTGGATGCGGAGCATTATATCAAGGATGCAAAAGAAATTCTGGCAAAAATTCTGAAGGTCAATGCAAAAGAAATTTATTTTACGTCCGGCGGTACAGAAAGTGACAATCTGGCGATCATTGGAACAGCAAAAGCAAACAAAAGAAGAGGAAATCATCTGATCACATCATCTATTGAGCATCCGGCGATTTTGAATACGATGCGTTATCTGGAAGAGGAAGAAGGCTTTCGTGTGACCTATCTTCCGGTGGACAGCATGGGACGCATCAAGCTGGAAGCTCTGAAAGAGGCGTTGTGTGACGAGACAATTCTGGTTTCCGTCATGTATGTGAATAACGAAGTAGGAGCAGTGCAGCCGATCGATGAAGCTGTCCGGATCGTGAAGGAATATAATCCGGATATTCTGTTCCATTCGGATGCCGTACAGGGATTCGGAAAGTATAAGATTTATCCGAAGCGTCAGAAGATCGATCTGCTGACAGGAAGCGGACATAAGATCCACGGACCGAAAGGAACTGGATTTTTATATGTCAGTGAGAAAGTTAAGATCAAACCAATCGTGTTTGGCGGAGAACAGCAGAAAAATGTCCGTTCCGGTACAGAGAACGTTCCGGGGATTGCAGGACTCGGGTTAGCGGCAAAGATGATCTACCATGATCTGGATATGAAGACTGCACTGATGCGGGAACTCAAAGAGTATTTTATTGAAGGAATCGCGAAGATTGAAAATACAACCGTTCACGGGATGACCGATGAAAACAGTGCACCGCATATCATCAGTGTGGGATTTGCAGGGATTCGAAGTGAAGTGCTTCTGCATACGCTGGAAGAGAAAGGAATTTACGTATCCTCAGGTTCTGCATGTGCGTCCAACCATCCGGCAATCAGCGGGGTGTTAAAGGGCATCGGAGCCGGAAAAGAGTATCTGGATGCGACGATCCGTTTCAGCATGTCTGAATTTACAACCAGAGAAGAAATTGACTATACATTGGAAACGCTATATAATTGTGTACCGATGCTGAGAAGATATACAAGACATTGATGCTTGATAAAGAGTCCAAAAGAAAAGGATAAATAAAGGAGAATATCATGAGATTTCATTCATTTTTGATTAAATACGGAGAAATCGGGATCAAAGGAAAGAACCGGTATCTGTTTGAAGACGCTCTGGTGCGTCAGATCCGTTTTGCATTGAAGGATGTGGACGGAGAATTTAATGTACACAAAGCACAGGGGAGAGTGTATGTGGACTGTGAAGGCGAATACGATTACGAAGAGACTGTGGAAAGTTTGAAACGAGTGTTTGGTATCGTAGGAATCTGCCCGGTTGTGCGTCTGCAGGACAATGGATTTGAACAGCTGAAAAAAGATGTGGAAAAATATATCGGAGAAGTGTACCCTGAGAAAAACCAGACATTTAAGATTGAAGCAAGAAGAAGCAGAAAGTCTTATCCGTTGAATTCTATGGAATTGAACTGTGAGTTGGGCGGTGTGATCCTGGATGCGTACCCGGAGATGAAAGTAGACGTACACAATCCGCAGATTCGTCTGAATGTGGAAGTACGGGAAGAGATTTATCTGTACTCAGAGATTATTCCGGGGCCGGGCGGAATGCCGGTAGGAACTAACGGAAGTGCCATGCTCCTGCTCTCCGGTGGTATCGACAGCCCGGTTGCCGGATATATGATCGCAAAACGCGGTGTCGCTCTGGAAGCAACGTATTTCCATGCACCACCGTATACGAGTGAACGTGCAAAAGAAAAAGTGGTGGATCTGGCAAGACTGGTTTCCAGGTATTCCGGCCCGATCAAGCTCAACGTAGTCAACTTTACAGACATTCAGCTGTATATCTATGAGAAGTGTCCGCATGAAGAACTGACGATTATTATGCGAAGATACATGATGAAGATCGCGGAGCATTTTGCAAAACAGGATGGCTGCCTGGGACTGATCACCGGAGAAAGTATCGGACAGGTTGCGAGCCAGACGATGCAGAGCCTTATGGCAACCAATGCAGCATGTACGCTTCCGGTCTACCGTCCGCTGATTGGATTTGATAAAAAAGAAATCGTGGATATTTCTGAAAAGATTGATACGTACGAGACATCGATCCAGCCGTATGAAGACTGCTGTACGATTTTTGTTGCCAAGCATCCGGTGACAAAACCGAATCTGGAGCGTATTGAGAAATCCGAGAGAAATCTGGATGAGAAGATTGATGAGCTGATGCAGACAGCAATCGATACGGTTGAAACGATCATGGTAAAATAGGACAATAAAAAGGCTGCCTCATAAAGAGACAGCCTAAAAATAAATGATTCCATTATTTGATGATGTAAGAATCCAGTGCAGCTAAGATGTCATCCAGATTAGAATCAGCGTGGATATTCAGATCGATCGGTTTAGAAAGATCCAAACTGAAAATTCCCATAATTGATTTGGCATCTATCACATATCTTCCGGACACTAAATCAAAATCGTTGTCATATTTTGTGATTTCGTTTACAAATGATTTTACTTTGTCGATTGAGTTTAAAGAAATCTGTACTGTTTTCATTATAAAAGTCCCTCCTTGATATACAATGCTTCGAGTATCTGTACTCTAGGTATATTCTACGAGAAGTAACTGCAAAAGTCAAGGAACAAACAGGAAAAACAAGGAAAACCAGGAGAATATTTTTATGAAAAAAGTCGCGTTACACAATCTGGGATGTAAGGTAAATGCATATGAGACAGAAGCCATGCAGGAAATGCTGGAACATGCCGGATATGAGATCGTTCCGTTTCAGGAAGGAGCGGACATTTATGTGATCAATACATGCACAGTGACCAATATTGCGGACCGCAAATCAAGACAGATGCTGCATCGGGCAAGAAAGATGAATCCGGATGCTGTTGTGGTCGCAGCCGGCTGTTATGTGCAGGCACAGGCTGAAAAGCAGGTGATCGATCCATGTATTGATATTGTACTCGGAAACAATAAAAAGCAGGATCTTCTGACAGCGCTGCAGGCATATGAAGAAGCACACGGTGATTTGCGGGAAGTGATCGATATCAATCATACAAAAGAATATGAGAATCTGCATCTGACAAAACAGGGGGAGCATACGAGAGCATATATCAAGGTGCAGGATGGCTGCAACCAGTTTTGTTCTTACTGTATTATCCCGTATGCGAGAGGAAGAGTCAGAAGCAGGGCAAAAGAAGATGTAGTAGCAGAAGTGACAGATCTGGCGAAAAACGGATACCAGGAAGTCGTGCTGACGGGAATTCATCTGAGCTCCTATGGCATTGATTTTGAAAATGAAGACAATCTGCTCAGTCTGATTCGTGCAGTGCATGAGATTGAAGGAATCAAAAGGATTCGTCTGGGATCTCTGGAACCAAGGATCATCACAGAAGAGTTTGTACAGGCGATCGCAGCGCTTCCGAAGATGTGCCCGCACTTCCATCTGTCATTGCAGAGTGGCTGCAATGAAACCTTAAAGAGGATGAACCGCAGATATACAAGTGAAGAGTTTTATGAAAAGTGTGAAATATTGAGAAAGTATTTTGAAAAACCGGCGCTGACAACAGATGTGATCGTGGGATTTCCGCAGGAAACAGAGGAAGAATTTGAAACAACGTATGAATTTCTGAAAAAGATCTGCTTCTATGAGACTCATATTTTCAAATATTCCAAACGAGAAGGCACGAAAGCGGCAGTGATGCAGGGACAGATCCCGGAGCAGATCAAGGCAAAAAGAAGCGCCAGACTGATCGAACTGGGGGAGAAAAACCGCAGAGCATATGAAGAATCGTTCCTTGGAAAAACAGTGGAAGTGCTGGTGGAAGAAAAATCGGATGTGAACGGAAAAGAAATGTGGACAGGGCACACAAAAGAGTATATGAAAATTGCACTAGAGTCAGAGAAAAATCTTCAGAATTGTATTCTAAACGTGCAAATTAAAGATGGCCGGGAAATTATTCATTGAATTTTAAAATAGATTATATTAGAATGATAAGTAGGATACTAACGCAATTATGCTGATTCCGGGGAATCAGATCTGCGCGTGAATAAAAGAAAAATGGAGGAGATACGATGAGCGATTTGAGTAATACACAGTTCTTTCAGGTAGAACCGGGACCACAGATTTCTGCAAAAGATATTCTGGAAATCGTGTATAAGGCACTGAAAGAAAAAGGATACAACCCGGTTAACCAGATCGTGGGATACATTATGTCAGGAGATCCTACTTACATTACCAGCTATAATGGAGCAAGAAGCCTGATTATGAAGGTGGAAAGGGATGAATTGGTCGAAGAACTGTTAAAAGCGTATATCGAGCATAATTCATGGGAATAATCGACTATGCGGATCATGGGACTGGATTATGGCACGAAGACTGTAGGGGTTGCGATCAGCGACGCTCTTGGTCTGACTGCGCAGGGGATAGAGACCATTCAGAGAAAAGAGGAAAACAAGCTGCGCCGTACACTCGCCCGGATTGAAGAGCTGGTAAGGGAATATGAAGTGGATACGATCGTGCTTGGTTTTCCGAAGCATATGAATAACGATGTGGGTGAACGTGCAAAAAAGTCTCTGGAATTCAAAGAGATGCTGGTGCGCAGGACAGGACTTGATGTGGTGATGTGGGACGAGCGGCTTACTACCGTGGAGGCAGAGCGTACATTGATCGAGAGTCAGGTGCGGCGCGAGAACAGAAAGCAGTATATTGACAAGATCGCAGCTGTTTTTATCCTGCAGGGATATCTGGATTCGATTTATTTGAAAAAGAAAGCCGAAGAGGAAAACTAGAAGCTGCCCACAGGAGGAAGAACGCATGGAAAAGATTAAGTTTTGTTTTGACGAGTCGGGAGACAGCGTTGAATTTTTTGTACTGGAACAGACAAAGATCAACGGGGCATCCTATATTCTTGTGACAGATTCACAGGAGGATGACGCCCAGTGTCTGATCTTAAAAGAAGGTGAATCTCAGGACGCGAAAGAGAGTGTCTATGAGATCGTAGAGGACGACGTAGAATTACAGGCGGTTTCCAAAGTATTTGAGGAACTGCTGGAAGATGTAGAGATTGAAATGTAACTTAGAATATTACTTTACCGCAGGGGACGTGGAGGATGACAGTAGAACAGGAAAAAGTACAGGGGATGCTCAAGGAAAAGCTCAGAGAAAAAGGCTGGAAAGTGACCAGACAGAGACTTTCTATTTTGCAGACCCTGGCAGAACATAAAGGGCAGCATCTGGCGGCGGAAGATATTTTTGAGCTGATGAAGGATGAATATCCGGAAATGGGGCTTGCGACCGTGTACCGTACGCTGCAGCTTTTGTATGAGATTCAGCTGATCGACCGGATTCATTTCAATGATGGATGTATCCGGTATGAGATCGGTCATATATTTGACGGAGACTCCAAACACAGTCATCATCATCTGATCTGCAGAACATGTGGGCGTGTGATGCCGTTTGAAGATGATTTTCTGGAGGATCTGGAGGCACAGATCGAAGCCGATACCGGTTTTCATGTGTTGGATCATGAACTGAAATTTTATGGTCAGTGTAAGGAATGTGCCGAAGCTTCCATGCGGAAAGAGAATACATAAAAAACTCATGGAGGTGTATATTTTTGAAAAAAGAAAATCGTGGAAAATTAAAAATCATTCCTTTGGGAGGTCTTGAGCAGATCGGTATGAATATTACTGCTTTCGAATATGAAGACAGTATCATTGTGGTAGACTGCGGGCTTGCATTCCCGGAGGATGACATGCTCGGAATCGATCTGGTCATTCCGGATGTGACTTATCTGAAGGATAATATATCCAAAGTAAAAGGATTTGTAATCACCCATGGTCATGAAGATCATATCGGAGCTTTGCCGTATGTACTTAAGGAGATCAATCTTCCAATCTATACTACAAAGCTGACAATGGGAATCATCGAGAACAAGTTAAAAGAGCATAATCTGCTCCGTACGACAAAGAGAAAAGTGGTGCGTCATGGACAGTCCATCAATCTTGGACAGTTCCGAATTGAATTTATCAAGACGAACCACAGTATTCAGGATGCTTCCGCACTGGCGATCTATTCACCGGCAGGAACTGTTGTGCATACCGGAGACTTCAAGGTGGATTATACACCGGTATTCGGAGATGCCATTGATCTGCAGCGTTTTGCGGAGATCGGAAAGAAAGGTGTGCTGGCTCTGATGTCAGACAGCACGAATGCAGAGCGGAAAGGATTTACCCAGTCAGAGCGTACGGTGGGAATTACGTTTGATCATATTTTTGCAGAGCATCAGAACACAAGAATCATCATCGCGACATTTGCATCGAACGTAGACCGTGTGCAGCAGATCATCAACTCTGCGTATAAGTACGGAAGAAAAGTTGTGGTAGAAGGACGCAGCATGGTAAATATCATCACGACAGCATCTGAGCTTGGGTATCTGAATGTGCCGGAGAATACACTGATCGAGATCGATCAGTTGAAGAACTATCCACCGGAGAAGACCGTTCTGATCACAACAGGAAGCCAGGGAGAATCCATGGCTGCACTTTCCAGAATGGCAGGGGATGTACACCGTAAAGTGACGATTCAGCCGAATGACACGATCATTTTCAGTTCGAATCCGATTCCTGGAAATGAGAAGGCAGTATCCCGTGTGATCAATGAGCTTTCTGCAAAGGGTGCGAACGTGATATTCCAGGATGCGCATGTTTCCGGACATGCCTGTCAGGAAGAGTTAAAGCTGATCTATTCGCTGGTAAAACCAAAGTATGCCATTCCGGTGCATGGTGAGTACCGCCACTTAAAAGCAAATGCGGAGATCGCGCAGTCTCTGGGAATTCCGAAAGAGAATATCTTTATCATCCAGAGCGGAGATGTGATCGAGCTGAGTGATGCAGAAGCAAAAATAGTGGATAAAGTCCATACAGGAGCGATTCTGGTAGATGGTCTGGGTGTCGGTGATGTCGGAAATATCGTATTGCGAGACAGACAGCATCTGGCAGAGGACGGAATTCTGATCGTTGTTCTGACACTGGAAAAAGGCAGCAACAATCTGCTGGCAGGACCGGATATCGTATCCAGAGGATTTGTCTATGTAAGAGAATCCGAAGGACTGATGGAAGAAGCCAGAAAGGTTGTGACAGACAGTCTGGATAAATGTCTTTCCGGAAGACATGCGGACTGGAATAAGATCAAGATGACGATCCGTGACACAATGAACGATTTTATCTGGAAGAAGACAAAGAGAAGACCAATGGTCATTCCGATTATTATGGATGTGTAAGATATGATAGTAGATGAACGTATCGTGACATTCATCAATTCCTTAGAGACAGAGAACAGTGAAATACTCGAAGCAGTGGAACAGGAAGCTCTGAGCACATATGTGCCGATCATACGAAAAGAAATGCAGAGTTTCCTGAAAGTGCTTCTGATGATACAAAAACCTATGTGCATCCTGGAAGTAGGGACCGCAGTAGGTTTCTCTGCGTTATTGATGAGTGAAGCGGCACCAGAAGGGTGCAGGATCACAACAATTGAAAATTACGAAAAGAGAATTCCGATCGCCAGGGAGAATTTCAGACGGGCAGGGAAAGAAGAGCAGATCACGCTCATAGAGGGAGATGCTATGGATGTGCTGAAAACACTGGAGGGCAGCTTTGATTTTATTTTTATGGATGCTGCAAAGGGACAGTATATCCGGTATATGCCCCAGGTGCTGCGTTTGCTTCGTCCGGGCGGAACTCTTGTGACAGATAATGTACTGCAGGATGGGGATATTATCGAATCCCGTTTTGCGGTGGAACGGAGAAACCGAACGATTCATTCCAGAATGCGGGAGTATCTGTACGAATTAAAACACCATGAACTGCTGACAACGTCCATTATTCCGCTTGGGGATGGAGTGGCTGTCAGTGTGAAGAAACAGGAAGGAGAATAAAATGGCAAGACATCCTGAACTTTTGATACCGGCAAGCAGCCTGGAAGTATTAAAGACAGCAGTCATTTTTGGAGCAGATGCGGTTTATATCGGAGGAGAGGCATTTGGACTCCGTGCAAAAGCGAAGAACTTTTCCATGGAGGACATGAAAGAAGGAATCGCATTTGCGCATGAACATGATGTGAAAGTGTATGTAACAGCCAATATCCTGGCACACAATGAGGATCTGCCGGGAGTGCGTAAATATTTTGAGGAACTCAAGGAAATCAAGCCGGATGCTCTTATTATTGCGGATCCGGGAGTGTTTGAGATCGCAAAAGAAGTGTGCCCTGAGATTGAGAGACACATCAGTACTCAGGCAAACAATACAAACTATGGAACCTATAATTTCTGGTATAAACAAGGCGCGAGCCGCGTGGTTTCCGCCAGAGAGCTGTCTCTGGAAGAAATCAAAGAGCTGCGCGCGAATATTCCGGAGGATCTGGAAATCGAGACATTTGTACATGGAGCGATGTGTATTTCTTATTCCGGAAGATGCCTTCTGAGCAACTATTTCACAGGCAGAGATGCAAACAGGGGGGCATGTACCCACCCGTGCCGCTGGAAATATGCGGTTGTGGAGGAGAAGAGACCGGGAGAGTATCTGCCGGTTTATGAGAATGAAAGAGGAACTTATATTTTCAACTCCAAGGATCTGTGCATGATCCAGTATATCCCGGAGATTCTGGACGCGGGTATTGACAGTCTGAAAATCGAAGGACGTATGAAAACCGCGCTCTATGTGGCAACAGTTGCAAGAACCTACAGAAAGGCGATCGATGACTATCAGAAGGATCCGGAATTATATAAAAAGAATATGCCGTGGTATCTGGAGCAGATCTCCAATTGTACGTACCGCCAGTTTACGACAGGATTCTTCTTTGGAAAACCGGATGAGACAACACAGATCTATGACAGCAATACGTATGTGAAAGAGTATACCTATCTCGGAATTATCGGAGAGGTCAGGGACGGTCTGTGCCGGATCGAACAGCGCAACAAGTTTTCTGTGGGTGAGATCATTGAGATCATGAAGCCGAACGGGGAAAATGTGGAAGCGAAAGTAGAGCGTATCCTCAATGAAGAAGGAGAGGAGCAGGAGAGTGCTCCTCACTCAAAACAGGTGTTATATGTGGCGCTGGATCAGAAGGCGGACAAATATGATATCTTACGAAGAGCAGAAAAAGACGCGTAGCTTTTCGACCGCGCTCTTTTCTATCCGGGATACATAAGAACGGGAGATCCCCAGTTGTTTGGCGACTTCCCTCTGCGTGTATTCCTCGCCGCCATAAAGTCCATACCGCATTTTTAAAACGAGTTTTTCCCGCTGGGAGAGCTCGTTTTCTACTTTTTCATACAGCTTCTGGATATTTTCTTTCAGGCATACCCGTTCCGGGATGTCGTCTTCATCCGTTTCGATAATATCGTATAATTTGATCTCGTTTCCTTCCCGGTCCGTACCGATGGGTTCATATAAAGAAATCTCTTTTGACGTCTTTTTCCGTGCGCGCAAATGCATCAGGATTTCGTTTTCCACACACTTGGAGGCATAAGCTGCCAGCCGGTTTCCTTTGCTTGGATTAAAGGTGACAATGGCTTTGATCAAACCGATGGTTCCGATTGAGATCAGATCTTCGGGATCTTCGTCCACATACTGATATTTTTTGATCACATGTGCAACGAGCCGCAGATTCCGTTCAATCAGAATGTGTTTTGCCTGCAGGTCACCCTCAGTATATTTTTGAATATATTCTTTTTCTTCGGAAGGGGTGAGGGGATTTGGAAATGATTTCAAGACAGCACCTCAAAGCACATTTGATAACAGTGTATGTAAAGAAGGCATGATTTGTGCTTTTCCACTTGAAAAGAGGACGGGCAGAAAAAAGTGGTTGACAAACAGCGGGCAGGAGAGATATAGTAAGACTACATTCCCGGAGCGATCCGCTCTGGAGAGTATAAGATCTATTGATTCAAAAGGCCGTATCGGCCAGCGTTTTCAAGTTACAAATTTATTAGAAGATCAGTTATGTGGGGACTGAACGTACAGGCTCTTGGAAAAGGAGTGTGTGATGAGTTTTTGCTCAGTATTATCTGCAGCAGTGATCGGGCTGCGGGTAGAATTTATTCATGTGGAAGCTGACGTCAGCAACGGGCTTCCGGTATTTCATATGGTGGGATACCTTTCTTCTGAAGTGAAGGAGGCTGCAGAGCGTGTGCGCACAGCAATCCGAAACAGTGGAGTTTCGTTTCCAGCCAAACGGACGATCGTCAATCTGGCGCCGGCAAATGTAAGAAAGAGAGGAGCGTCGTTTGATCTTCCCATTGCAGTGGCAGTGATGATTGCATTGGGATGTCAGATTTCAGAGGGGATAAGGCATACGCTTTTTATAGGAGAACTGGGACTGGATGGCAGTGTGCTGGAAGTACCTGGTGTTCTGCCGATCGTTCTGGAGGCAAAAAAGGCGGGAGTGAAACGCTGCATTGTACCAGAAGCAAATGAGGCGGAAGGCGCACTTGTGAAAGGAATCGAGATCATTGGGGTAAAGCATCTTAAGCAGATTACAAAGATTCTTTCAGGAGAGAGAAAAAAAGAAAAAACAAGGAATCAAGCAAAAAAGCAGACGGTAAAAAATCCGCAGCCGGATTTTTCTGAAATGCAGGGCCAGGCAGCCGTCAAGCGTGCAGCGGAGATTGCAGTGGCAGGCGGACATAATCTTCTTTTGATCGGACCGCCGGGAAGCGGAAAGACCATGGCAGCGGAACGGATTGCCGGAATTCTGCCGCCTCTGACATTAGAAGAGAGCATGGAGATTACAAAAATATACAGTATTATGGGACTGCTTGATGAGAAAGAACCGCTGATCCAGAGCCGGCCTTTTCGCAGTGTACACCATACGGTCACAAGGGCAGCACTGGCTGGAGGCGGGATGATCCCGACGCCGGGAGAGATCACACTCGCACACGGCGG
>OKTA01000310.1_pt1 | contig 34418 bp, 30 predicted proteins | sample 1606321 | NCBI WGS metagenome assembly OKTA01 (sample SAMEA3879562, study PRJEB24766) | human gut metagenome | biome: human-associated habitat; feature: feces | place: USA | collected 1985/1987
GTACATATATCTCAGGTTAGTGGCGTTTTTTTGAAGAGCAATGTCAGTGCAGTTGTACAGATATACTCACGAAAATATTAATGCCTTGTCGATATGGGAACGGTTTTAAGCAGTGTTGGCGATGCGTTTTACGGTACAGTACAGCTATAATAACAATAGGTTTATCGGAAAGTATGTTTTCTGCGGCGCTGCTTTGGCATAGCGTTAAAGCAAAAGGGATATACCGAAACCGCCATTAGTTCTGCTTTCTTTATACGACAAGCGGCTTTGGTGCCGATAAGCAAAAAACTATTCGCAGAGCCGATCCGATGGCTCTGCGAATAGTTATATTATAAGTCTGATGAATTATGCGGTTTCTGATAATCTTCTTACAGTGTTCCGATTATTATCCCATTCTTCCTGTACCGTTGCAGTATTTACACCTTCTGCTTCCTTTACAGCCCTGGCAAACTACCCAGCCGTCGCCGCCCTGACCGTATGTTGCATATGACATACCTCCTCTGCCGTGGCACACCTGGCATATGCCGTTTCCGTGGCAGACAGTACATTTATTGCTTATGATGGGTATTTGATTATTAACCGAAGGCGAATCGGTCACGGCAGGCTGTACGGACGTTGTATCGCCGCCTGTCGACTTAGAGCCGTCAACGGCATATCCTCTGCCTTCAAACGTGAACTCTTCTTTATCATACGAAATTGCCGCACTTATTGTAAATTCAGCCGTATCGCCGCTGAGCTTCACCGGTGTAAATACCAGCGACACGAACATTTCCGGGTTATCCTTAGTATTGTAGATATTGGTTACTCCGTCCTCTATGACGTAATATTCACCATAACAATTATCCAGCGTCAATACCGATTTATCGTACTTCTTACCCTCGCTGAGATACGAATCGGGTATCATTGCAGAAACCGCATATCCGTCTGTAGTTGTATCTTCCATTGTTGAAATGCTGAAAAGATTTACTCCGTCTGAGTGATAGAAGAATGCATTTCCGCTTGTGATCTCGCTTCCGCTGCGTTTAATTTCCGATGTTCCCGCCGCAAGAGCTGTTGATCCATTACCGCCTATAGCGGAACTCACTATCAACACGGTAATTATTACCGAAATGAGCAGTACAGCCGCTCCGACACATATTCCTATTATCAGAGGAGTTTTGCTTTTGCGTGGTGCCTGTGGCACAGCAAACTGCTGATAGGATGCCGTGTACGGTGCAGATGTTCCGGCAGGAACTGTCCGGAGAGCAGGCTGTGCCTGTTCGGGTGTTGTGACAGGAACTGTCTGAGGTGCAGGCTGTGCCTGTTCAACTGTTATCTGCCTTGCTCCGCAACTGTCGCAGAACTCGGCATCCGGCAACAGTTTTCGTCCGCATTTCTGACAGAATTTAAAGCCCTGTGAATTGCTATCCATAATTATCTCTCCTTTGCAATAATGAAATATCTTCTATTTACTGCTATACTATTTATTATATCGGCAGTTTTTACGAAATATTAAGCATTATATGGCAAAGATAAGGCCCGTCAGGTGCTGACGGGCGTATTCAGATATTCCTGATATCCGGCTTTTCCTCTTCCTTTTCTTCCATTGTTATAATTATAAACGCCATAGTCATAAACACGGCGCATATCATCACAGCCCACTGATTTATTGCTGTCACGCACAAATCGCCTGCGACAGCGCCGATGGCAAACATTGCATTTATGCTGAAAAGAAGCAGGCCTTTTCTCAGATCGTCCCTGTTTTTATGAGCGACATATTCGCATATAGATGAAGCCGCTGTTCTCATATTGCCTATACACATTGTGGTGGCGCAGGCGTAGCTCTGCGGATATGCGCCTCTTATGCTTATCTTTCTGAATGCCTCTACCTGTGCGCCACAGGCAAGAGAAATGATACAGTTGCAAAGAATATTAAGCTCATACGGTATAAATGCCGCCGCAAAGAGTGCCACCGCCTCGAACAGAATAACTATCTGCCGTCTGTGGAGCGCTCTGCCCTTGAAGATATGATGCACCGTCTGTGCAAGCACAACTCCTGCTATAAATGCCATTACGGGAGCAAAATATCTGAGGGCAACAACAAAATTGCCTTTTGCCAGATTCACCGCCATAAGAAGAATATTTCCCGTCTGGGCGTTGGCGAATACCTCTCCCCTGCACATATAGGAGTATGCGTCCATAAATCCTCCGGACATTGCAAGAATGTATACAAGCACCATAGAATTTTCGCAGACGCTGATTTTCTTTTTCATAACATCACCGATAGTAATTGTAGCACATTGCGACATATCTTTCTATTGTTAAAAACAACAAAAATTATCATAGGCGTTACGGGTGAAATGTAAAAAGTAAACGGGCTGCCTGAAGCAGCCCGTTAAATTATCGTCAATTGAGTTTATTGCCGCAATTCTGGCAGAATGACGCACCCGGAGTTACCGGAGTGCCACAATTGCCACAGAATGCCGGCGAAGCCTGCTGTACGGGAGCCGCTTGTGCCACAGCCGCCTGAACAGGAACTTCTGTGTTTGTATCCGCCTGCGGTACTTCCTGCGAAACAGGCTGATATTGTGTATTATCCTGCGGCACTTCCTGCTGAACAGGCTGATACTGCGTGTTGTCCTGCGGTACTTCCTGTGAAACAGGCTGATACTGTGCGTTGTCCTGCGGTACTTCCTGCTGAACAGGCTGATATGGTGTGTTATCCTGCGGAGCTTCCTGCTGAACAGGCTGATACTGTGCGTTGTCCTGCGGAGCTTCCTGCGAAACAGGCTGATACTGTGTGTTGTCCTGCGGTACTTCCTGTGAAACAGGCTGATATGGTGTGTTATCCTGCGGTACTTCCTGCTGAACAGGCTGATATGGTGTGTTATCCTGCGGTACTTCCTGCTGAACAGGCTGATACTGTGCGTTGTCCTGCGGTACTTCCTGCTGAACAGGCTGATACTGCGTGTTGTCCTGCGGTATATTCTGCGGCACTTCCTGTGGAATGGGCTGCTGATACTGCTGGGGGTAGCTCTGCGGTATATTCTGCTGATACTGCTGAGGGTAGCCCTGCGGAACATTCTGCTGATACTGCTGAGGGTAGCCCTGCGGAATATTCTGTCCGTACTGCTGAGGATAACCCTGCGGAATATTCGGCTGACCGTAAGGCTGATAAGGGTTATACTGAGGTGCTCCCACAGGTGCGGCTGCGCCTCTTATAAGACCGTTTGCGGCGTTGAATTTTCCTCTTGCTATACAGCTTACGATAAATGCCGCCAGTCCGAGCAAGCCTGCCATAACAAAATATAAGGCATAAAACAATATGGGCGTGCCGATATTTGCATCAGCTCCGAAAACTGCTTCGAGCGACATACCGAATCTTGTAGGAGCTATCAAAAATCCGAGCACTGCTTTCAAAAATTCGTCAGCCGAATCAAAGAAACCGTCCGACGCCATATTAAACAACAATGTAATGATAAGGAATGCAAAAATGAGTAATATGCCGATGATAAAATCAATGACGGAAATCACCTGTGCGGCTGTTTTTGCTCCTCTTGCCTTTCCTTTTATGTAAAACGGCGCAAGAATAAAGCAAGCTATTGACGATAAAGCCACCACAATGGCAACTATGAATAAAATTGTCGGAAATGTCATATGTTCCGAAAACATTTCTTCAATGTAGCCGGTCAGCTCTTGTGCGTTCTGCGATCCAAACTCCATAATTTTCCTCCTTAATGACGGATAACTGTATTTCCCGTAAATTGTTTTTCACATTAAATGTGATTTACAATACCATTTTAACACAGTTGATAACTCAAGTCAACACAAAATATATTGCCTTTTGACGCTTAATGTGATATACTGTTTTTATATAAGCCGTCACACAGGCTGTCGGCTTACAGATAAATGTACTTAATGAAAAACAAACAGAATATGATTATTAGTATTACAGAGCAGCAGGGCTGCTCATCCGATTAAAGAAAGGCGGAACAAGATTATGTGTGGAATAGTAGGATATGTCGGTGCAAAAGAATGCACCGCAATACTTGTAAACTCACTTACAAAGCTGGAATACAGAGGTTATGACTCGGCAGGTATAGCCGTGTTTGAGGGCGACAGGATAAAAACCGTCAAGGCAAAGGGCAAGCTCAAGGAAGGGCTTATCAAAAAGCTCGAGAACGAGCCTCATTTCACAGCTACGGCAGGTATAGGTCATACACGCTGGGCAACGCACGGCGAGCCGAGCGACATTAACTCTCACCCGATAGGAAACGGCAGAGTATCCATCGTTCATAACGGTATAATCGAAAACTACCGCAAGCTGAAGGAATTTCTTATATCTAAGGGATACGGCTTTGAGAGCCAGACCGACACGGAAGCTGTGGCAAAGCTGCTCGACTACAACTATGACGGCGACCCTATAGATACGATAATCAGGACAATTGCCGATATAGAGGGTGCATATTCGCTCGGCATAATGTTCAGGGAGCATAAGAACCGCATATTTGCGGCAAGAAAAGAAAGTCCTCTGATAGTCGGCAAGGGAAAGGGCGAAATGTTTATTGCGTCCGATGTTACCGCTATAATCGAATACACAAGAGAATACTATCTGCTTGAGCCGGGAGAGGTTGCGGATATAACAGCCGACGGCGTTACGTTCTATGATATGCACAAGAATGTCATCAAAAAAGAATTACAGGTTGCTACCTGGGATGTTTCGGCGGCTGAAAAGGGCGGTTACGCTCATTTTATGCTCAAGGAAATATGCGAACAGCCCGACGCACTCAAAAAGACGATAAATCCCCGTATCAAGAACGGCTTACCCGACTTTTTAGAATGCGGTCTTACCGATGAAAAGCTGAGGAGCTATCACCATATCTATATAGTAGGCTGTGGCTCGGCAATGCACGCAGGCGTGGTCGGAAAATATGTTATCGAAAAGCTGGCACGCACTCCCGTTGTTGTGGATATTGCTTCGGAATTCCGCTACCGCGATCCTCTGCTTGCGCCGGACGATCTTGTAGTTATTATCTCGCAGTCGGGCGAAACCGCAGATACACTTGCCGCTCTGAAGCTGGCAAATTCAATAGGCGCAGACACGCTTGCGATAGTAAACGTGGTTGGCTCATCAATAGCAAGAGAAGCAAAGATGGTAATGTATACCCTTGCTGGACCTGAAATATCGGTATGCTCCACAAAGGCATATATGGTACAGGCGGCGTTTATGTATCTGCTTGCTTTCCGTGTTGCATACGCAAGAAATGCAATTGACGAAGAACAGTGCAGACAGCTTATATCGGAGCTTTCACAGATTCCCTCAAAGGTACAGAAGTGCGTTGACGATCAGACGCAGTACCAGAAGGTAGCATCCAAGCTGATAAGCGCAGACAGCCTGCTGTATATAGGCAGAGGTCTTGACTATGCGCTCAGTATGGAGGGCAGTCTTAAGCTGAAGGAAATTTCCTATATTCACTCGGAAAGCTATGCCGCAGGCGAACTGAAGCACGGCACTATCTCCCTTATCGAAGACGGTATGCCGGTCATCGCAGTTGCCACACAGCACGATCTTTATGAAAAAACGATGAGTAATATAAAGGAAGTAAAGACAAGAGGCGCTACTGTTGTAATGGTATGCAGTGAGGATATGAAGTTCGACGGAAACGATGTTGATTATCCCGTTATGCTCCCTCTTGCAAGGGATCTTCTTATGCCGCTTGTCGCTGTAGTACCGTTACAGCTTATCGCATATTATACTGCGGCGCTCAAAAACTTTGATGTTGACCATCCGAGAAACCTTGCAAAATCGGTAACGGTCGAATAATCACGGAAAAGGAATGTTCAAATGTACGATATAACAGGCGCAGTTTCTCTGTGGGATCATCTGGCTGAAACCTCGAAGCCGATAATAATATACGGTATGGGTGACGGCGCACAGAAAATACTCGATGTATGCTCCTTAAAAAATGTAAAAATATCGGGATTCATGGCGAGCGACGACTTCGTGAGAGGTCACAGCTTTGCGGGCTTTGAGGTGAAAAAGCTGTCAGATATTGAACGGCAGTTAGGTGACTGTATCATACTCGTTGCTTTCGGCACTCATATTGACGAGGTGATACAGCGGATCATCGCCATTTCGGACAGGCACGAATTATACGCTCCCGATGTTCCGGTAATAGGCGGAGGATTATTCACAAAAGAATATGCCGAGGAGCATAGAGCCGAGCTTGAAAGAGTTTACTCGATGCTTGCGGACGAGAAATCCAAACAGGTTTTCGACGGCTGGCTTGAATATCGTATAACGGGAAGGATACAGCCGCTTTTACGCAATCAGACGGATAAAGCGGAAGGATATGAGATACTTTCGCTCGGCGGCAACGAAACCTATGCGGATCTCGGCGCTTACAACGGCGACACGATAACCGAGTTTCTGGAAGTGACAGGCGGACAGTTCAACAAGATTTTTGCGATGGAGCCTGACGGGAAGAATTACGCAAAGATGAAACGCATACACTACAAGCTGAGCCCTTATGACTTCAGAACGGTGAATGCGGGTGCGTGGAGCTGTGACACGGTCTGCGAGTTCATATCAAAAGGCGGAAGGAATTCATCGCTTATCCCCTATGAAAAAGGTAAGCCTGTCAATCCCGCAAGAATAAAAGAGATAGAAATGCGAAGCCTTGACAGCTTTGTAAAGGACGAGCGTATAACCTATATAAAATATGACGTTGAGGGCAGTGAAAGCGAGGCTCTTGACGGCAGTAAGACGGTAATAAAGCGTGACAAGCCGAAGCTGCTCGTTTCGCTATATCATCGCACTGAGGATATGTTTGCCCTGCCCATAAAGGTAACGGAACTGAATCCGTCATACAAGCTGTATTTAAGACAGCACCCGTATATTCCTGCGTGGGATATGAATCTTTACTGCATATAAAACTATGTCTGAAAGGGAAATGAATGAAAAAAATCGTACTTGTTATCCTGCTTGTGCTTGTTACCGCAGGAATAGGGCTTTTGCTGTATATGCTGCTTACACGCACAACTCCTGTGTACGCAGGCAGCAGCAGGGAAATTATAAGCGACGGCTCAAACTTTGCCGTTTCGGCAAGCTATTATTCGGGGCTTGACAAAGCAGAGGTAGACACTGCTCTGCTTGATGTGCAGGACGGCGTTGAGGGGGCATTGACGGCTTATGACGCAATTCTTGCAAAGGGAACGCCCGTGTTCCACCCTACCTTCAATATAGCCTTATCGGACTACGGAACGGGTTATTTTGCCGTACAGGGATATGCGGAGGATATACCGCTCGATAATCAGAAGCAGGTAGGCTTCTACTGTGCCGACCTTACGCTTAATATATATACGGACGGAAACTCAAAGATAATATCCCTGCGGAACATAATGCCCACAGAACTTACACGTCAGAATATTACTCTTCCCGTAATCTATGACGATGCGTTATCCGCAACGGCTCTTCTCAGCGACAGCACAGATTTTGATATGAGCCTTGCTTTTCTTGACGGCAAGACAAGCACTACGCTTACGTTTGAATGGACGTATAATGTACGCTGCAGTGTTCCGCTGAACCTATCGGGACTTGACGAGCAGACGGTGAGCGCCGACATTACATTCACAAACAACAACGGCGTTGTGACAGCCGCATTTGCCGGTTAATGCAAAAATCAAAATCACGAGTTGCACAGATTAAACATTTAATGGATATTTTATAGTTGCTAATCGCCATAATTATGTTACTGTGCAACGTTTTTTTGACGAAATTGCATAATTCTTTGCAAGAAAACGAAAAAACGCTTGCAAAACGGCTTTGTTTGCATTATAATTAAAACATGGGTGCAGTGAAGAACTGCGTTAAAATTCTTTATTATAAGGAGTTTGCGATAATGGAAAAGAATGAACTGATAAAGCTGAATGAAGAAGCTAAAAAGCAGTATGACGAGCTTTGCAAGCAGGGTCTGAAGCTGGATATGTCAAGAGGCAAGCCCTCTCCCGCACAGCTTGATTTATCGCTTGATATGCTGACACATTGCCTTGACGGTGATTATATGTCGGAAACCGGTGTTGACTGCCGTAACTACGGTGTGCTTGACGGTATAGAAGAAGCAAAAAGACTTTGTATGCCTATGCTCGGTGTTGCTCACGACGAAATAATCATCGGCGGTAACTCAAGCCTTCAGCTTATGTACGATACAATGGCAAGAGCGATGCTGCTCGGCGTTCTCGGCGGCGACAAGCCCTGGGGAAAGAACGAGAAGGTAAAGTTCCTCTGCCCCGCTCCCGGTTATGACAGACATTTTGCTATCTGCCAGAGCCTCGGCATTGAGATGATCACAGTACCTTATACCCCCGACGGTCCCGATATGGATGTTGTAGAAAAGCTGGTAAGCGAAGATGAGCTTATCAAGGGTATCTGGTGCGTACCTATGTACAGCAACCCCGAAGGCATCACCTGCTCGGACGAAACGGTAAAGCGTTTTGCTAACCTTTCGCCTAAAGCAAAGGATTTCAGAATATTCTGGGATAACGCTTACTGCGTTCATCACCTTACAGATACTCCCGACACTCTGCTGAACCTTCTTGAAGAAGCTAAAAAGACAGGCAAGCAGGATATGGTATTTATGTTTGCGTCCACATCGAAGATCTCGTTCCCCGGCGGCGGTCTTGCATTCATCGGTGCGAGTGCGGAAAACATCAAGTTTATCAAGAGCCAGATGACATTCCAGACTATCGGCTACGATAAGCTCAACCAGTTAAGACACGCTCGTTTCTTCAAGAATTTTGACGGCATAAAGCAGCACATGAAGAAGCACAGGGCTATAATCGAGCCTAAGTTCAAGATCGTTCTTGATATGCTCGACAAGGAGATCGCTCCCACAGGCTTCGGCTCATGGCACAAGCCCAACGGCGGTTATTTTATCTCATTCAACGGTCTTGGCGGCACAGCAAAGCGTACTGTTGAACTTTGCAAGCAGGCAGGAGTTGTTCTGACAGGCGCAGGTGCGACTTATCCTTACGGTAAGGATCCTCACGACAACAATATCCGTATCGCTCCGACATATCCTACCGAAGCAGAGCTTGCAAAGGCTATGGAAGTATTCTGCGTTGCAGTAAAGATTGCGGCTACCGAATCGCTTTTAAAGTGATTTCTCTTTCATAATGTTGACGAAACATTAAAATCGTGTTATAATAATAGGGCTGATTTACGTCAGCCCTTTATATTTACGCCTGTAGCTCAGCCGGATAGAGCAATAGCCTCCGACGCTATGTGTCGTGCGTTCGAATCGCATCAGGCGTGCCAAAAAACTGCACCACAATCAACCGTATTTGATTGCGGTGCTTGTTTTTTGTTGTCAGCCTTGCGAGGAGAACGCACAAAATTATAAATTCACTTAATAAAACAAAATAAGGGCAACGTCAGCAATGCCACCCTTACAAAAATATCATTAATATTATACTCGTTTTATTTGAAATTGTCAGCAACAAATACACAGTGTTATTCTGATTTCAAGATATTTGTCCTTTTTATTGTACACCGTCTATGCTACAATAACAACATAAACAAAGCACTTGTGAAAGGAGCGATATTATGTTTGACTGGAACGGAAACGGTAAGCACGATGCCTTTGATGATTTTTTCACCTTCGAGCTTTTTGAAGATATGATGAACGAGGAGGATGAAATGCCCTCTGTAAGAAATCGCAACAGGAGAATTCATCGTCGCTATGACATCTATCAGGACACTAACAGTGCCCGCAAGAATGCAATAACAACCTTCTGGCTTGTTTTAGGATTGATTATTCTTATTGTCGGTTTTATTCTGATAATCTGCAATATCAAAGATCAACTTCTGATAGCACTTTCTATATTCGGTTTAGTATTTATCAGCTATATTGTAATGTCACAGGGCTTTGACAAAGACGATTAGCATACAGCAACAGCCCGCAGGAGTTTTATCTTCCTGCGGGCTGATTTTTGTTTTAGATTTATACGCTTGCCGTTTCTGCGGTTACGGCTGTATTTGATGTGTTTGCGGAGCAGAGGGGGCAGACGTTTTCGGTTTCGCCTGCAATGAATTTCATCGCCTTGTCGGTACTCCAGAAGAAACGCTCCTCGCCGTAGGTTTCTATAAGGCCGCAGCGGTGGAACATTTCGTCAACGGCAGGCTGTACGCACGAGAAGTATATTTCTATCTTCCTTGCGGAAAGGCTGTCGCAAAGCTCCTTCATAGCCTGTACACCGGAAATATCCGCTATAGGCACGCCACGCATTGAGAATATCAGCTTTCCGCCGTCATCGACCTCAAGATGTGACAGCTTCTCTGACAGCTTGTTTGATGTTCCGAAGTAAAGCGGACCTGTGACATATACGACCTTTGTGCCGCCAAGCTTTCCGTCCTTGTCGGCTATATCTATCTTTGCTTGGTCAACATCCGCAACGTTTACCGTCATATCCGAAACCTTAAGCACGAACATGATGACCGAGAAAAGTATACCGATTATAATTGCGACAGTGAGGTCGAATATAACCGTTGCCGCCATTGTGATAAGATACTGGAACATTGCGGTCTTTATTTTTCTGCCGAAAATGTCCTTTATTACCGCAAACTCGTTCATTCTCCACGCAGTTACGATAAGTACGCCTGCAAGCGCCGCCATAGGTATCTTTGACATTACGCCGCCGAGCAGGAACATTGACGCTAAAAGCACCAGTGAATGTATTACACCGGCTATTCTTGTCTGTGCGCCGCTCTTTATGGCAACGCTCGTTCTTGCGATTGCCGCTGTCGCAGGCACACCGCCGAAAAAGGGTATCAGCATATTGCCTATACCCTGTGCTACAAGCTCCTGATCGCTGTCGAGCTTTTCATTCTTCATTCTGCCAGCGCTCGCACCGCACAAAAGGCTCTCGATAAGTCCGAGTGCCGCAATACTGATTGCAGGGAATATAAGATTCTTGACCGTGTCAAAATCTATCGCCGTAATATCAAGTCGGTCATTAAGTAAAAGCGTCTGCGGTATCTCGCCTACAATGCCGACATTGAAATTGAATATGAAGTTCAGCGCCGTTGCTATTATAATAGACATAAGCGACGACGGGATGATAGCATTGAGCTTTTTGGGGTATATAAGCATAAACACTATAACACATACGCCGATTGCTATTGCCTCAAAATTCAGCGTCTGAGGCGTGTTGAAGTAGCTTACTATCTTATCTATAGTAGAAGCACCCTCGCACTTAAGTCCCGTAAGGTTGTTTATCTGACCGAATGCAATGATTATTGCTATACCCGATGTAAAGCCTGTGATAACAGGTGTGGGTATAAACTGTACCAGTCCGCCGAGCTTGAATATTCCGCACAGCAGAAGTATAGCACCCGACATAAAGCAGGCGATGAACACACCCTGTATCTGATATGTAGCCACAAGCGAGCAAAGGATAGCCGCCATAGCACCCGTAGGTCCGGAAATCTGATATGACGCACCCGAAAGCAGTCCTATTACAACACCTGCGATAAGCGCCGTGATAAGTCCTGCGGCGGCAGTCGCACCGCTCGATATACCGAATGCAAGCGCAAGCGGAAGTGCCACAGCCGCAACCGTGATGCCGGCAAGCACATCTTTTCCGAATTTTCCTGCATTATAGCCTTTGAATTCTGTCTTTAAACGTTTGAAATAACGCTTTATCATTTCTCTCCCTCTTTCTGTTCCTTTGTCCTGCGGACAAACAGCAACCTCTATATTCTATACCCGAAAGAGAAATTTGTATATATCAAAACTCAACAAAGATTTGTTCACATCGGGTAAATTTTAAGTGACATATTCAAAATATAAAAGCTCCTTTCCGAACATTTGCTGCTCGGAAAAGAGCGTGTAATTTTGGATAATATCAAATCTGTCTGTAAATCAGAACTTATTTTCTCCTCATGCTTTCAGATACAACCCATATTCATAACTATCTCCTTGATATTCTTCGCTGATTTTACCGATCAACTGCGTAAATCCGAGCTTTGAATATATGTGTACAGCCGTTTCATTATCATCTTCAACACCGATCGTAAGTTCAGAATAACCTTTTTGCGAAAGTGTGGAAATTACTTCATTCAACAAAAATTGTCCGTATCCTCTGCCCTGAAAGTCCTTATGAATACGAAAAGCAAAGAGATAAACACGCTTGTTCCTTACAGCAAACCTTTCATCGTTATGGACATAAGCGGCGTGTATTTCTCCTATCAGTCTGTTCTCTCGGAACAAGCCGAATATATCAATTTTTCTCTCGTTAATATCTCCTGTATTTTCAGTTATCATTTCATCGGGATCGTTATAGTCAAAGAGCTGAAACAGCAGATTTAATTCTCCTGTGCTCAAAGTTCTGATATTCACTGTTTTGTTTCCTTTTCAAAGTTTATTATGCACAGCCCGGTTATTTCCTTCAGAAACGGTAAATCTTCAACAGTCGGATTATCGACCCTGAATGTACAGCCGCAGACAGCTTCAAACTCCCGTCCGAAAACGACTTTACGCCGTCCGCCCTTGCATGAGCCGCAATGACCGCAGTGATCTACATACTTCCACGCAAGCTTTTTTATTTCATCATTAACATCACATTTATCAAACCATTCCGATTTTATATCGTCAGACCATACAGTCCATAGATTTTGCGGTTCATCGGGGTCTTTGATTGAAATAAAGCATACAAAACAATTATTGAATTTACACTGATAGTAGATTTTATCTTTCCAGCAATCGCAGTTGTCCTTGTAAAAGGTTACGCCCTTTTCTTCAAGAAACGAAACAAAATCCAAAGCCACGCTTTGCACTTCAAAGGAAAGCTCGTTGAGGATATAATCTTTAACGCTTAATTCAGTCATTTTAATTTCTCCAAAATTTCTGTCATTTCCCGCCGATCCCTTATGCTCAAACATTCAAATTCGGCGTTGACGTTATCATTTGTATTGTTATAGTACACAGGAAAATTTCCAGGGTTAATTGAACCTATAACGTCAATTGAACACATTAACCATCTACCCTATAATACCATAAAAAACAGCAAAATTCAACGCAACCGACATAATAAACGGCATTTTCGTGAGCCTGCAATTTCTGCGACCGAAAAAGCTTTCTTGACATCACACAAATACTGTGCTAAAATCAGAAAAACAGCGAAACGGAGGAAAATCACATGGAAAGAAGCTCATTTGAAATATTCAAAAGCAACATCTGCCACCTTGTAAAAGACAAAGGCGAGCTTACCTTTATCCGTGATATGCTGTGCAGTGACGAAGTAAACAAGCTGTACGAACGCAAGTGGTACGCCGAATGTCTATACCTGCTTGCTATGATCGATTACCTCAGCCGCAAGAATGATATCCCGCTTTATAACGGATATGATAAGCTGAGAACGGGCAAGCTTGACAAGGTGATTTATCCCTCAGGAATAGTCGCAATGTACTCCCTTTCGGGCGACGAAAGCATACTGAAAAAAAGTTTTGATGAATCCATACCGGAGTTCAAGCGGTTCAACATAGTTGAAAAAGATATCGAAAATGTTGTATAGATATAAAAATAACCTGCAGGTTTTATCCTGCAGGTCGCATTTTATTCACTTTTAATATTGCTATGCTCGTGGGTGCTTTCTTTAGCTATCTCACTGAGCTTCTTTCTGTTCTCTTTCGCTATCGTTTCATTGTGAAGCCACATCTTTATAAGTGCTATCGAATAAAGAATACCGGAAAGAAGCATTACGCCTATACAGATAAGAATGAGTAAGGATGATGCAGGCGAGCCCTCCGGGAATACTCCGGGGAAGAAAAGCAGAGCCAGTACCGCAACATAGATAATAGCGGTGCAGACCTTGCCGTACCAGCGTGCGCCGTCGAGCTTTGTCTGCTTTGTCTTTAAAAGCACAAGTCCCATAATTGCCATAAAGCCGTCCTTTAAAAGCCATATTGCAAGCAGTATCCACATAAGCGGATAATTTATCGCTATGCAAAGGAACAGCGTTCCCTGCGTCAGCTTATCGGCAAGGGGATCGAGGAATTTGCCGAACTCGGTTATCATATTGCATCGCCGTGCTATCTGTCCGTCAAGGAAATCGGTAATTCCCGACGCTACGACAACTGCGGCGGCAAGATAATACTCTCCGCTCGTTCCTGCGGTGACATATAACCATACAAATATCGGGATAAGCAATATTCGCACAAAGCTCAGTATGTTAGGAATTGAAAATATATCTTTTTTCATCGGCTCACCCCTCTTGTTACACTGAAAAAACAAACATAATGCGACTGATTCGGCAGATTAATGCTATAATTATACTACAGAAAGCCGAAAAAATCCATATTTGCAAGATAATTTTGTAGGATTAAACGAAACTTGGTAATTAATTCACGGTTTTGTGTGATTTTTGCTTAAAGAATTACAACTATTTTACATTAGCAAAAATTATTTTTCAGAAATAAGCGAGTAATACACTTTATAAAGCTCCTGCGTTGAATTCTCAAGAAAATAATAGTGTGCTATGTACGGAACAAGAAGTACAAGCAACAGCACCGACAGCGCAAGAAAGTAAACATTTATCGACACCAGTATCAGCGATAACAGAAAGAATATCGCAAAGCTCATTGTTACTATGAGGTGGATAAGCCTTTCGTGCTGATAGAAGCCTATCCTGACAAGAAGCTGCTTTGCAAGTGCTTTCTTGTCAACGTCAGGGTTTGCCGCCTGCTGTTTTATATATTTCTTATATTCTTTGATCTCATTTTTCATAAAAACGCCTTCTTTTCGGCTTATTATAATGCGCTGTAGTAATCACGCATTTTTACTGCGAGCCTGTCGCAACGTTCATTTTCGGGGTGTCCTGCGTGGCCTTTTATCCAGCGGAATTCCACATCGTGCGTATCGAGCAGCGGAAGTAACCGCTCCCACAGATCGACATTAAGTGCGGGGGTATTGTCGGATTTTTTCCAGCCTCTGCGTTTCCAGCCGTTGACCCAACCCTTTGTGACCGAATCCACAACATATTTGCTGTCGGTGGTAAGTATCACCTTGCACGGATATTTCAGTGCCGTCAGCGCCTCAATAACTCCGGTAAGCTCCATACGGTTATTGGTGGTATGCTTTTCGCCGCCGCTCAGTTCCTTTTCTTTTCCGTTCCAACGGAGAATCGCACCGTAACCTCCCGGACCGGGATTGCCGCTGCACGCTCCGTCGCTGAATATCTCAACTGTCGTTTCAGGCATTTTTATTTTCCTTTCCGGCTTTTCTTTTTGCCGACATTTTTACAAACACATCTTTCCAGTACCGCTGGAACGCCAGCAGATTATCGGTTATATGCCGTTCAAAGAACGAGGACAGAGCCTCTATCAGAACAGTTGCGCCCATAAGAATTCCTGTCATAACTACCATTTCAAAGCACATAGGCTTAAGGTCGAGCAGGAAATCACGCAATATGAATATATCAGCCGCAAATCCGCCTATCAGGAAAACAAACAGACCTATTTTCCACGGCTTGAAGGGCATACAAACCTTGAACAGTATCACGAACGCCGCAAATCCTACACATATGGTTGACATTGTTTCAATGCTGTAATCAAAGGTTTCTCTGGGGATTATGTCCATCCAGCCCGAAATATAGCGCATAAGCACTATTCCGACAAAATTGAACGTTATCAGCAGTCCGTGCATTATGGATCTCGGCAGGACATTTTCTATAAATTCGCCCTTTACACGCTTGAAGTTAGGCTCCATAGCAAGTAAGAACGAGGGTATGCCGTTTGTAAACATATTGATCTGCGTGAGCTGTATTGCCTGAAGGGGATAGCCCATAGGCACAAAGCAGAACATAAGCGCCGCTAAAAACGAGTATACGGTTTTGTAAAGGAACAGCACGCTTGAACGCTCGATGTTGTTTATAGAGCGTCTGCCCTCGCCTACTATCTTCGGCATTGAAGCAAAATTGCTGTCGAGAAGGACGATGTTGGATACGTTTCGTGCCGCATCGCTTCCGGATTGCATAGCTATAGAGCAGTCGGATTCTTTCAGTGCAAGGACATCGTTTACACCGTCGCCCGTCATCGCAACGGTATGACCTTTGGCTTTAAGCGCCTTTACAAGCTCCAGCTTCTGATACGGCGTTACACGGCCGAATATCTTATACTTGTCAGCCGCCTCCCACAGTTCTTCATCGGTTGTTAATGTCGATGCGTCAACGTAATTTTCATAATGCTCAAGCCCTGCACGCTGAGCTACTCCCGAAACGGTAACGGGGCTGTCGCCCGAAATAATTCTTATGTCAACATCCTGCTCCGCAAAATATTTCAGCGTTGCAGGCGCTTCTTTTCTTATGCAGTCGGTGATTCTTACAAGCGCCACAGGAGTTATATCTTCGGGCAATGCGCCGCCCTCGACTTCGGGCGGCATATTGTCGCTGTGTGCAAACAATACAACTCTGTATCCGCCCTCCGACAGCGTCTTTATCTGTTCTCTCAGAGCGTCTGTCATAGCGTCGCCCAGAATAAATTCAGCCGCACCGAGAATATATGTTCCTTTATCCTCAAAAGCCGCAAGGCTCCACTTTTTCGCACTTGAAAAATGCACTACAGTTTTTGCCGACCATTCTCTTTCGGGCAGGAAACCGTCTTTTTTGTATCTGTCCATTACGGCAAGCGCAGTGGGGTTATTATCTCCGAGCGCATATATCATCTCGCAAAGAGCTTTTTCGTGATCGTTGCCGTCAAGAGAGATAACGTCGGATACCTCCATTCTGCCCTCGGTTATCGTACCTGTTTTATCAAGGCAGAGAACGTCAACTCTTGCGAGGGTTTCCACGCAGTATAAGTCCTGCGCAAGCGTTTTGTTCGTTGCAAGTCTGATAACGCTTACCGCAAGCACCATACTTGCCATAAGCACAAGACCCTCGGGTATCATACCGATTATAGCCGAAACCGTGTTTACAACGGCATCGGTGAACGTGCTGTGTGCAAGGAGCATTTCCTTGCCGAACATCAGCAGTATCATCGGTATAATACATACGGAGATCATCTTCAGTATATAGTTTATGCTTGCGAGCATCTTTGAGTTATTCTTCTTGATATATTTTGCGCCGCTTGTTATCTTATTGGCATAATTGTCTGCGCCTATGCGGATAACCTGCGCCTTTGCATTGCCGCTTATCAGAAACGAGCCTGATAATATCTCATCGCCCTTGTGCTTTAAGATAGGGTCGCTTTCGCCTGTTATAAGGCTCTCGTTTACCTCGCAGTCGCCCTCTACCGCTATGCAGTCCGAGCAGACCTGTCTGCCTGCCGACAGGAGCATTATATCGTCAAGGACAATATCCTTTACGGCTATAGTCTGTGTTTCGCCGTTTCTCAGAACATCCGCTTTAGGCGCAGAAATAAGAGCCAGCTTGTCGATGGCTCTTTTTGAGCGTATTTCCTGGAATATACCTATTGCCGTGTTGCATATTATAACGCCTAAGAACAGGCAGTTCTTGAACGAGCCTACCGCAACGACAAAAGCCGCCAGTATTATGTTGATAAGGTTGAAGAATGTAAGGCAGTTATCCTTGAATATCTGCTTTACCGATTTGCTCGGTATATTGAAATCTCCGTTTACTTTTCCCTGTGCGATGCGGTCGCTTACCTCTTTCGAGGTAAGTCCCGCACCGACATCTGTTGCATTTTCAAGTGATATGCTTTTTTCGACATTTGGCATAATATGGGTTGTGTCCTTCCGTTAAAAATAAAATTATTCGGTGTTGCTGCTGTCTTGGCTGTCTATGATATTGCTTTCGTTATTGGGAGTGCCTGTACCGTTCAGATAGTCGACATAGTCCTTAAGCTCTTCGTCAGGGTCTTTACCGGCATAAACGTTCTTGGTAACATTTATCCCATATTCCCAGAATCGAGCCATCTGAGGCGTGTTTGGCAAAGCATAGGAGAATGTCAGTTGATCTACGAATCCGTCCAGCTTTTCATCTATATCCACATTAGCGGCAGGCAGGGTTCCTGTCATCTTTACTCTGAGCCTCTGCATATCCTCACTGAGAAGATAACGTGCGAACTCGTCCGCCTCTTTCGGATGCTCGCTTTTTGAGTACACATACATAACTCTGACGCCTGCAATGGAATATGTATTGCTTCCGCTTTCGAAAGACGGAAGGTTTACTATGCCGTAATCAATGCCGGAGGCATCAGCCTTGCTTACAAACCACGGTCCGTTCACAATGAAAGCCGCATCGCCGTTAAGAAACAGGTCGTCATAATCGTCATATTCAAAATCCGTAACGTTCTGCGGCAATATCTCCTGCATCTGTCCGAGAAGATCCATACCGTATTTTGCGGATTCGTTAAGCAAGCCGTAGTCCTTGCCGTTCATCAGCTTATTCCCGTCCCTGCTCATCAGCATAGCAAGATAATATACCGTATCTGCGTGAAAAATAAAGCCGTATTTACCGGGATAGAGCGTATTGAAGCCCTTGCTCCAGCCTATCATACCTTCCCACGTTGACGGGATATCATTCAGCTTTACGAATTTCTTATTGTGGAAAAGGGCATACGTTTCGCAGGAAACCGGGTAGCCGTACATAGTATCGCCGTACATCACGGAATCCCTTGCAGAAGTCATTGCCACTGTATTAACAAACGAGGTGTCAATCGTCGGAAGTATAAGATTATCGGCAATTAACTCCCCTGCCTTGTCACAGGGAGATGCAAACAGATCCGGTCTTTTTACCGTACTGTTCTTATCCTTAAGATTTGTTACAGCGTCGGGTATCTCTACGTTGACATATTCAATCGTTATGTTAGGGTAAAGCTTGTGAAAGCTGTCTCCCGCTTTTCTGATAAATTCATCGGGGCCGTCCTTTGACTCCCATACCGTAAGCGTTATATCGTCCTTTGTCAGACTGTTGTTGGTGGCATACGGCTTTGAAGATGCCGTACCGTCCGGACGTGAGGTGTGCTGAGTTATAATATGGCTCTCTTCGGAACAGCCTGCTGTCATCATTGCCGGAATCAGCGCCAAAACAGCAAGAAGAACCGATATTGATCTTTTGTAGTTCATGCGCTCCTCCTTTGCACAATGCCTTGTGAAAAAGTCAAATCCTGTATTCACATCCATATTGTAATTGTACAACAACTGTACGGTTTTGTCAACTGCAACAGCACTTGCAAAAATACGGATCTTATGATATAATTACATTAATTGTAACGTTTATATAAGTATTGCCGTACATCAAAACAAGGCTTACCGCCGGTACGGTTTATTTGAAAGGATATAAAAATATGGAGCCTGAAAAGAAGTATGAAACAAACAGTATTGACGATATAAAGGCGCTGTTTGAAAGCAGAACGGACGATAATATAATTCCGCTAGACGAGCTTGACGACACATTCAAGCCAAAGCCTGCCGCAACACCCGTCAAAGCGTCCTCATCGCAATATCCGAAAAGGAAAACCGCAGCGGAGAAAAAACGTAACCGCCTGATAGCGAATATTATGATATACAGCGGTATAGCCCTGCTGATAATAATGTGTGCCATACTTGTAACGCTGATTTTCACAGGCAATAACGGCGACAGCATAAAAGGACTTGAGATAACAAACAGCGGTGATATTACACTGCGTGTCGGTCATTCCGAAAAACTCAAAGTGAAAACCGAGCCGTCAGACACGGAATATGCGCTGTCATATGTCAGTGCGGACACGTCTGTTGCGACCGTTTCGCTTGACGGAAAAATCACAGGTGTATCGGACGGAAAAACCGAAATTACGGTAAGCAGCGGAGATCTTTCTGACAGTATTATCGTTATTGTAAAGAAGGATATAATCGAAAAGCTCGATGTATCTCTTGCGGCTCTGTCGCTTGACGGCGGGGAGGAACAGAAGGTCACCGCAAAGCTGACTCCCTCTGACGCAAAGGATGTATCGCTCAGCTGGAAAAGTGCCGACACGGAAGTTGCGACCGTTGACAAGGACGGAAATATAAAGGGAGTAAACACAGGCGAAACCATAGTCACAGTGACCGACTCCGTAACCGGACTTTCAAAGGATATAAGCGTCACTGTGAACGGACTTGAACTGCCCGATTCGATGGAATTTGACAAAAAGAGCGTTACTCTTGAGGTCGGAGAGGTATATAATTCCGTTTTAAAATTCACTCCTGAGGATATTACACACACAAGCGCCATATACTATACCAGCGACTCGTCGGTAGCGTCTGTCACAAACGAGGGTGTTATCACGGCAAAAAGCGAGGGTAGCTGTACTATTGAGGCGTACTACGAAAATGATTTCCGACTTGTTGCTACTATGGAGGTGAATATCATAGATCCGTATGTAATAACACAGCCCGAAACAACCGTTCCCGAAACTCCGAAGCCCGAAACATCAAAGCCGCAGGCATCCGAACCGTCAGCCCCGTCATATAACGGCTCGCACAAAATGGAGGTTATAGACGGTATTACTTATTTTGACGGCGTTATGATAGCAAACAAGACATACACTCTTCCTGCAAGCTATAACCCCGGTGTTCAGCCTGTCGCTATGGACGCTTTCTACGATATGCAGGCTGCCGCCGCCGCTGACGGCATTTCGCTGTGGATCTTATCGAGCTTCCGCTCATATGAGGATCAGGACGTTATATACAACCGCTATGTTGCGCAGGACGGCAGAGATGCGGCAGATACATATTCTTCACGTCCGGGTCACTCCGATCACCAGACAGGATACACATTCGATCTTAATTCTCTCGAACAGGACTTCCAGTACGATCCCGCAGGCAAGTGGCTTGACAAGAACTGCTACAAGTACGGCTTTATCATCCGTTATCCTAAGGGCAAAGAAAGCTCCACAGGCTATATGTATGAGCCGTGGCACGTCAGATACATCGGCGTAGACCTCGCCACAAAGGTAACGCAGAGCGGTCTTTCCCTTGAAGAATATTTCGGTATAACGTCACAGTATCAGGACTGACGGGAAAATTCAATACCGTATAAATTGAGGCGGTCACTGCGTAACAGCAATGACCGCCCTGTTTTTTTATTTCTGCCTCGTGTCGCCCTTTTTATCGGTCAGCAGAGGCTTTATCAGTCTGTATATCTCGCCGGCCCTGGTAGTGCCGTATTTTTTCACGATACGGTTATTTATGCCCGACTTGGTAGTAAGCTCATTGATGCACTTCTCAACAAACTCAAGCTCATCGCTGTTTGTTATCAGCTTTTCAAGCTCGGAATGAAGCCTGCTGTGTTCTCCGGATTCTTCAGCCTGTTCAAGTGAAACGGCACAGCAAACGTTCACGTTCTTCTCCTGCCAGAACCTTCCCACAAGTTCAAATGCCTTATCGTTTGAAATAATGCAATAATCTTCCTCCGGAGCTTCCCGTATCATATATCCGAGATAGGAAACAAGCTGAAAATCAAGCGCATTTTTCATTCCCACCTGTGCCTCGACATAAAATATATCGGCTTTGCTCTCAGTTATTCTTTTATGCATATTGAATGTCAGCACACCTGCGTGTTCACTGTAAAAGATATAGCACTTATCCTTCTTGCCGAGCTGTTCTATACCCTTAAGCCCGTCTGAGTGAACATTTTCAAAATCAATAAGATATATCATAAATGCTCCTGTCAGTTTACATCTTTATGTTCTGCATATTGGTTACGGTGCGGATATATCTGTCGTATTTGTCGCACACGGTATTCACATCACCGAAGGCTATCTGCTTTCCCTTGTCAAGCCACAGCACCTTATTGCAAAGTCTGCGTACCTGCGGAAGTGAATGTGAAACAAACAAGGTACAGCAACCGCTCTTGATAATGTTCATCATAGTTGCCTCGCTCTTTGCCCTGAAAGCCGCATCGCCTACGGAAAGAACCTCATCGAGTATCAATATTTCGGGTTCCATAAGGCAGGATATTGAAAAAGCAAGTCGTGACTTCATACCGGAAGATAACTGTTTGAAGGCTCTGTTTTCAAACTCGGTAAGCTCCGCATATTCAAGTATATCCTTGTACTTTTCGGTAACGAATTCCTTTGTATAACCGAGCATCGCTCCACGCAGAAAAACGTTTTCCTTTATTGTAAGGTCAGGGTCAAAGCCGGAGCCAAGTTCCAGCAGTGCCGCTATCTTTCCGTTTACGGTAACACTGCCCTTTGCAGGCTTCATAATGCCTGATATTACTTTCAGAAGAGTCGATTTTCCTGCACCGTTCGTACCGATTATTCCGAGAAAATCGCCTTCGTCAAGGCTGAACGAAACATTGTCTACCGCAGTAAACTGCTCGGTCTTTATGTCCCTCTTTACCTTTTTGATAAGATATTCCTTAAGTCCGATTTCTCTGAAATTGCTTATTGTATACTGAACCGTAACGTTTTTTACATCAATTACCATTTATATTCCTCATCAATAATAATAAACGAACTTCTGCTCTGTCTTGCTGTGGACGAAATATCCAATGCCGAGCATACCAAGTGCAAACGACAGACAGATAATATGCTCCGTTAAACTCGGAACGGATGCCTGCATAACAAGCTGACGCATATATGATATATAATGATATACCGGGTTTACATTGAATATGAATCTCAACTCCTCGGGGAAGTGCTTTACTTCATAGAAGATAGCCGACATATACATCAGAAGCATTGTGAATATCTGGTAAAGATACTGCATATCCCTGAAGAACACGAAAAGTGCGGACAGGATATAACTCATTCCGATATTGAAAATAATAAGACAAAGTATCGGGTAGATTATCAATAAAAGATGCAAGCCGAAGGTTATCTTGCAGAATATCATAAATGCAAAATAAACAATCAGTGTAAGAAGGAAATTGAAGGTTGCCGCAGAGTTGGACGACAGCACAAAAAGGCTTTTAGGCACTTTGACTTTTGACAATATCGCCCCGTTTGAATACATCGAGAACATACCGTTAGTAGTCGCATTGGTGAAGAAGTTGAACATCAGAGTACCTGTGAGCAGGTAGATCACAAATCCCGAATCAAGACGGTGGAATATATATCCGAACACAAAATACTGAACCAGGAACGTCAGGAACGGTGAAATTATGCTCCACAGCACACCGAGAAGCGTTCTTTTATATTTCTTCTTGAAATCACGCTTTGTCAGCTCTTCAAAAAGGAATCTGTACTGCTTCGCCTTTTCCTTGAAGGTCATGTTTGCGCTTGTGTTGATAGATACGCTTACCTTTTCGGCTTTTTCCTTAGGCTTTTCATCTGCGTTTCCGAATATGGTCTGAGGCGGTTTCTGAGGCTTTTTATCTGCCTTTAACGCAGGATTTTCCTTTGCCGGTTTTGTCGGCGCAACGTTGTCGTGCGACGCATTCGATCTGTGCTTTACAGGCTTTTCATCATCGTCAAACTCCGAAAGCCTTTTGTAATGTGCATCACTGTCCGTTTTTTTTGCTTTTGGGGACTCTGCCGCTTTCGGTGCCTGCTGTGCAGGTTCTTTCGGCCTTCTCTGTCCTTCACTGACAACACCCTTCAGATGCTGAAGGTTCTTTGCGGATATTTCAATGGTATTTTCTTTACCCTGTGTTTTTTTCTTTTCATCTATAGAATTAAGTATCATGGTTGCACCCGGCGTTGACTGTGACGGTGCTTTCTTATCCGCAGTGCCTGCACTTTTTGCGGTTTCCTTGCTTACGTCTTTGTCACTGCCGATTTCAGCCAGTATATCATCAATACTGAATTTATCGCTCAATCGTAATTCAACTCCCTTAATATTAGCTTATCAGCATAGTTATTCCAAACGTCAAAATATAATTCAATTTTACCACATTTCCGTGTATATTACAATGTGCAATTGCAACAAAGAAAAAAATTCAAAAAGTACCGCATTATGCAAAATGCGGTACAGCCCGACTATACTCCGGTAGTCTTTTCTTTCAGCTTTATCATTGCTTTACGAGGTATGAATCCGAGTAAAATCGGTTTCAGGGCATAAAAGAATCCGACGGGCATAAGGCCGAGCCTTTTAAAGCCCTCTGTCCTTACTTTGAATTCATCGCACCTCATCGAAAACGAAACACGTCTTGTTGACTTATCGTAATGGAATCTGTACAGCTTCACAGGCAGATTGGCAGACTTGAAGCCGTCTGCACAAAGCCTCATAAATAAATCGTAATCTTCGTATTTGCGGTTTTTGCCGAGCGTTCTGTAACGCTCTTTATCGAAAACCTCACGTCTGAACATCATACTGCCGTGAATAAACGGCGAATTGAACAGAAAACTCCTCTTATCAACAGCTTCAGGCATTATACGCTCGCCGTATATGCCTTCACTGAGCGAATAAAGCTCGCAATTTGTTCCGATGAAATAAGTATCACTGTGATTTTCAAGGTACTCGGTCTGTTTTTCAAACCTTCCCGGAAGGCTGATGTCATCATCGTCCTGCCTTGCGATATATTTTCCGCTTGCAACATCAATACAGGCATTCAGAGCCGCCGCAAGTCCTTTGTTTTCCTTGAAGGAAATCAGCTTTACACGGCTGTCTTTAATACCATCAAGTATTTTTTCTATGTCGTTTTCAGACCCGTCATCACATATTATAAGCTCAATATCGGATACCGATTGCGACAAGACCGAGCGGACAGCACTTAAGAGCATATCGGGATCGCTGTTATGCACTCCCATTATTACTGATATTAACGGCATAATTTTCTTCTCTCCCTGAGCAGTCTTAGCCTTTCCCATTCACGCACGCTGAGCCTGTAAAACCACGCAGGCTTACAGCCTGTCAGCACAATACTGCCGTACAGCCAGTAAATATATTTATCGGGATAAATGCTTTTTCCTTTTTTCTTTCTGATAATTCTGACAGGCAGAAGAATATTTGAAATACTGCCTTTACAGTTTCCCGCAAGGCGCTGAATCTTCGCTTCGGTCACATCATCGCTGAACGGGAACGCCCCCAGAATTTCAGCCTCCTGTTTATCTGGCTTGTACATAAGAGCCTTTAGAAGTCGGGCGGATATATCTCTCATTTTGCATATCTGGATATAATTTTCATTTTCACACGCATATTCCGTAAATCTTACGGCTGTTTTCGTCTGTATTTCAGCCATTTTTACCATTTCTGCGTTTGCGCCCGACAACACGGGAATGATTTTTCCGTCGCATTCACTGTACCCTGTAGTCATACCGTGCGGCGCACTGCAAAAGCACTCGAACAGATTATTGCAGAATGTCGGCACATATTTATATGCGTCTGTTACATCAAACAGAAACGCCTTGTAATTATCGTCCTCACGTCTGTAAAGCCCGAAATAATATCCGATAATATTATCATCCGTTCTGCCGTTTACAAGCGCTGTCAGCGTTTTCTGCACAGTACCCATCCAGCCGCTGTCCACAACGGCGATTTTTCCTTTTTCAAATAAACCGCTTTGCTCGAAATATTTCATTATATTATGATAATTGTTTTCGGAATTATTTTTTATTTTACAAAGCAAAGCAGGATCGTTTTTAATTTTCTCACAAAATGCGGAATATTCGCTGTCGCTGAGGTCTTTATTTTCGTCATCAAAAAAGCCGATTTCTTTGTAAACCTCTGCACGTTGACGATTGTTCAGCCCTGCTCTCTTTAAAAAATTCTTCGCACTCTTTAATGTATACCCTGTAAATAATCCTGCGTTTTCGAAATCCTCCGCCGTTTCACACTTGTAATAAAGCGCATTGCGAAGCGAATAGCGTGAGACATAAAGATAGCTCGTCTGTATTTTGAGTTTTTTTCTTTTGATTATTATATCCGATATCTGCTTTAAAATATATCCGTCACGGGAAAGAAAAAATATTCTGTTTATATTATTCTTTTTTACGCTGTCGAGAATGTAGCAGACATAACAAAACAGCACAGGTGCGGTAACGTATGCCGTGACCTGTGCCGGAATATTATTCTGTAAAGCGCCGTTGCTATCATTTGCCGTCTTATCCGCCGCATCAAGAAGTGACGGACAGCAGGATAACAACCTTCTGTATTTATCTGTTTTCACCCGACAACACTTCCGTTTCAGTTTCTGACGTTGGTATATCAACGTATTTTCCGTAAATCTCAGCCATTTCGGCAAGCGAGTTTTCAATTCCGTATTTATCGGCACAGGAATATCCGTTTCTGCCGAGCTTTTTGCATAACTCCCCGTCCGAGCTAAGCAAACGCACCGCCTCTATAAACTGCGACACATTGTCGCACTCGCACACGATGGAATTCTCGCCGTTTACCGCATATTCCCTCGTTCCTCTGTTATCCGAAACGATGAGCGGAAGACCTGCTCCCATAGCCTCGATAGCCGCAAGTCCGAGTCCCTCACGGTGGCTTGGGAAAATAAACGCATCCGCACCGTGCAGAAGTTCCTTTGCATCATAACGGTAGCCTGCGAATATGATCCTGTCTGTGCAACCAAGCTCCTTTACAAGATCTCTGCACTTATCCATACTTTTGCCCGTGCCACAGACAAGCATATATACGCCCTTGTTGGCGGCAACAGCAGTTATAGAGCATTCAACATTCTTGTTCTCGTTGATCTCGGAATTTGACATAACGAGAAATGCATCGTGCGGTATACCGAATTCATCCCTGATGTCTTCTCTTGTACGGATAGAATTTCTGACACGGCTTAAATCAATGCCGATACCGAAAATTTTATAGGCATCGCATTTTTTGTTGCGGCACATTTTCTTTGCCGCAAGATAATCCTCTTCATTTATCGTGATAATTCCGTCCGTATAACGAATCATAGCCTTTTCTACGCTATAGTACAAACGGCTTATCTTAGGTGCGCCCTTATAGAAATGGAAGCCGTGAGCGGTATAAAGCACCTTTGTGTTATGCTTTTTTCTTGCATTCCTGAAAGCGTAACGTGCGATAGCCGCCGCCACGGGAGTATGGCAATGCACAAGTTCGTACTCGTTTTCTTCTATCAGCTTGCGTAATTCCTTATATGAGCGGAAATTCTGCGTTGCAAACGGCGAACGGTAAAACGGCACTATGTAATATTCATCGCAATAGGGTATGTGTCTTGCTTCTTCCGGTTCAAAGTCATCGCCTGCACATACATGAACCTTGTATCCGTGCTCCTTGAACCACTTCATATACGGCAGATGGAACTGTATGATATGCTTTTTGGTAACAGACGCAACAAACAACACGGTCTTACTCATAAATACAGCCCCCTCTCCGAAAAATAAATAAAAACCGAAATACAGCTATTCAATCATACATACTGCTTTTATTTTACTATATCATCAGGCAAAAGTCAATATTATTTGGGAGAAATGCACTGTGTGAGCAAAAATTGATCATATTACGCAAAAAAGCAGGTGGTTATTGGGTCGGCTGTCATTCGACAGACGAAATCCCCGACAGCCGTCCTGTCGGGGATACAAATTATTCAGAATACAAATTTATCAAGACCGGGTTTAAGCCTCTCGATAACATCCTGAGAAGTTTCGGGATATATATCAAATGGGAACTCGATACCCATATCGTCATATTTTGTCTTACACAGCTTTCTGAACGGGAGAAGTTCCGCAAAAGTGACATTATCGTGCTTATTTGCTATATCGTTAAGCAGTTTGATATTCGTATCATCGTCATTTACGCCGCATACCGTCACCTGTCTTATCCACGTTTCAACGTTCATTTCGGTCAGCTTGTCAAGAAATTTCAGCGGTGCATCAATGGAGCATCCGATATGCTTCCTGTAGTCCTCGTCATTTGTCATCTTTATGTCAAGCATACAAAGGTCGGTGACCTTGAGAAGCTCCGTAACGTCATCGTTCATTATACAGCCCGATGTATCAAGGCAGGTGTTTATCCCCTGCCTTTTACATTCCTTGAAAAGCTCGGTTACGAATTTTGCCTGCATAAGCGGCTCTCCGCCCGATACCGTGATACCGCCGTTCTTGCCGAAATAATTACGGCATCTCAGCACCTTTTCCATAATGTCTTTGACGGTGGCTGTTTTACCGCCGCTTGCATCTCTCGTTTCGGGATTGTGACAGTATCCGCAACGGAGCGGACACCCCTGCAGGAACAATACAAACCGCACTCCCGGACCGTCAAGCGTGCCGAGCGTCTGTATTGCGCTGTATCTGCACTCCATGTTACATCACCGTGTGGAACGTTCTGCTGATGACCTCTCTCTGCTGTTCCTTTGTCAGCTTGTGGAAGTTGACAGCGTAGCCGGATACACGGATGGTAAGATTGGGATAAGCCTCAGGATTTTCATATGCCTCAATGAGCATCTCCTTGTTGAGAACATTTACGTTGAGGTGATGTGCATAATTTGAGAAGTAACCGTCAAGCACGGCAACAAGATTTTCCACTCTCTGCTCGTCCGTCTTTCCGAGTGCATCGGGAACAATAGAGAATGTATTTGAAATACCGTCACGGCAGTAATCGTACTGTAGCTTTGAAACGGAATTCAGCGATGCTATAGCACCGTTTGTTTCACGGTTGTGCATCGGGTTTGCGCCGGGTGCGAAAGGCTCGCCCTTCTTTCTTCCGTCGGGAGTTGAGCCTGTCTTCTTGCCGTATACTACATTTGATGTTATCGTAAGTGCCGAAAGGGTATGACGAGCGTTTCTGTAGGTCGGATTCTTACTAAGCTCGGTGGACACTCTCTGAATTATGTTCTGAGCTATTTTATCAACTCTGTTGTCGTCATTGCCGAACTTCGGGAAGTCGCCATTTGTATCAAAGTCAATTATATAACCGTTTTCGTCACGGATAGGCTTTACATCGGCATATTTTATGGCACTGAGCGAGTCAGCCATTACAGACAGTCCCGCAATGCCGAATGCCATCATTCTGTCAACGTCTGTATCGTGCAGAGCCATCTGTGTCTTTTCGTAAGCGTACTTGTCGTGCATATAGTGGATAACGTTCATTGTATTCACATACAGCTTGCACAGCCACTCACGGTAAATATCAAGTCTGCCTCTTACCTCGTAATAATCGAGTTTGTCGCCCTGTAAAGGCTCCATCTGAGGACCTATCTTCATTCCCGTAACATTATCATAGCCGCCGTTTATGGCAAGGAGCAGGAGCTTGGGCAGGTTGAATCTTGCACCGAAGAACTGCATCTGCTTGCCGACCTTCATAGCCGATACACAGCAGGCGATAGCGTAATCATCGCCGTATTCCATACGCATAAGGTCGTCATTCTCGTACTGTATCGAATCTGTGTCAACAGACAGCTTTGCGCAGAACTTCTTGAACGGTTCGGGAAGTCTTTCCGACCACAGTATAGTAAGGTTAGGCTCGGGTGAAGAACCGAGGTTATAAAGGGTGTTCAGCATTCTGTAGCTGCCCTTTGTGACCAGCGGAACACCGCTGTTGTTCACACCGCCGACACTTTCTGTTATCCACATCGGGTCGCCGCCGAAAAGCTCGTTATATTCGGGGGTACGCAGATGTCTTGCGCTACGCAGCTTCATTACGAAATCGTCTATAAGCTCCTGCGCCTGCTCTTCTGTAAGAATGCCTCGTTTCATATCACGCTCAACGTAAATATCAAAGAAGGTCGATGTTCTGCCGAGTGACATTGCCGCACCGTTCTGCTCTTTTATAGATGCAAGGTAAGCAAAGTATGTCCACTGGATAGCTTCTCTTGTATTATTTGCGGGCATACTGATGTCATAGCCGTACATAGCCGCCATTTCCTTCATCTTCTTCAGGAAGCTAATCTGCTGGAAAAGCTCCTCGGAAAGACGGATCGTATCTACGTCCATTATATTTTCGCCGACCTTTTTCTTGTCGAGCTGTTTCTGCTCTATAAGATAGTCAACGCCGTAAAGCGCTACTCTGCGGTAGTCGCCGATTATTCTTCCTCTGCCGTATGCGTCGGGCAGACCTGTGATTATGCCTATGTGACGTGCGAGCTTCATCTCGTCTGTATAAACTCTGAACACACCGTCATTATGTGTTGTACGGTACTCGAAGTGTTCTTCAACGCTCTGCGACAGCTTGTAGCCGTAAGCCTCGCACGCACCTCTCGCCATTCTGATACCGCCGAAAGGATTTACACCTCTGCGAAGCGGAGCGTCTGTCTGATAGCCTACGATAAGTTCGTTTTCCTTGTCAAGATATGCCGCAGGATAATTACAGAGAGATGATACCACCTCTGTGTTTATATCCAGTACACCGCCGTTTTCACGCTCTTTCTTGAAAAGTTCGCCGAGCTTTGCGTTGAGAGCCTTAGTACGCTCTGTAGGGCCGCATAAGAACTCGGGTCCGTCTGAGTACGGCGTGAAGTTTGTCATTATAAAGTCACGGGTATTAATACCCTCCTGCCATTCACCGGGCTTGAATCCGTCCCAGTAATCCTTGAAGCGAACGCTGAGGTCAGTTGTGTTTCCCATAATTTTACCTTTCCTTCCTGCGAATAATCGCAATACACGTTTGCTGCTTTTCAGCGGAATATTTTTCCGCATACAAAACAAAAAGCAGCCCTATTCGGACTGCCCAGACGGTCGGCATAAGATGTCCGCTTGATTCGGCGGGCAGGCAGTTACAGCACCCGTGTTGATTCACGGTTATCCGTCAGCGATAACTGCCGTTTCCTATGGTTTGAGTATAGCACAGCTATATGTTTTTGTCAATAGCGGAAATGCAAAATTTATATGGCAGTTTTTGCCGTAATGCGAGGCATAATTGCCTGCTGTATACAAAAATCCGCCCCGGGCAATACGCACCGGAGCGGAAAACATTCTGCTTATCGTTTACTTGCAGAGGTCCTTCTTTTCGATAAGAGTTACGCCGTTGTCGATAAGCACCTTTGATGCCTTTTCTACATCTTCGACACGGATAACAATATCCGCTCTGCCTGCAACCTTACCCATTACGGAGTACATATACTCAACGTTTATTCCACAGGCATTTATCTTGCCCATAACGTTATATAACGCTCCCGAAACATCGGGGATAGTGAATGCGATGACCTTTGTAACAGCCGCTGTACAGCCGTCAGCCTTCAGTGCCTCAAGTGCCTTGTCGGTATCATCTACTATCATACGCAGTATGCCGAAGTCCGCCGTATCTGCAATAGTCATTGCTCTTATGTCGATACCAGCCTTGTTCAGTACCTCCATAATACCTGCAAGTCTGCCTTTTTTGTTTTCAACGAAAACCGAAATCTGATCAATATACATACTGTACCTCCTCCAAATTATTTCTTTTCAAACTTGTTCTTTATAGCCCTGTTATCCTGAACTCTTACAGCCTTGCCCATTGAGCGTGCAAGGGTCTTCGGTTCAAGCAGCTTTACATTGATTCCTACGCCGATAGCGGAATCTATCGCCGTTTTTACCCTTTTTGTGTAGTTTTCAAGCGTCTTTACACCGTCACCGAACATATCCGGACGTGTTTCAAGCTGAATTTCAAGGGTATCAAGATTATTCACTCTGTCAACGACCAGCAGATAGTTTGTAGCCTTTTCGTCAACCGACAGCAGTGCGGATTCGATCTGTGACGGGAATACGTTTACACCTCTGATGATAAGCATATCGTCTGTTCTGCCCTGTGGCTTCAGCATTCTCACATGGGTTCTTCCGCACTCGCACTTATCATAGATAAGAGTAGCTATATCTCTTGTTCTGTATCTGATAAGAGGCAAAGCCTCCTTTGTTATACAGGTAAATACAAGCTCGCCCTGCTGACCTGCGGGTAATACCTCAAGCGTATCGGGGTCGATGACCTCTGCTATGAAGTGATCCTCGCAGATGTGCATACCGCATTTATACTGACATTCGGCAGACACGCTGGGGCCCATTATTTCCGACAGTCCGTAGATGTCGTAGGCATTGATTCCGAGTCCGTCCTCAATCTGCTTTCTCATCTCGTCTGTCCACGGCTCTGCGCCGAACAGACCTGCCTTAAGATTGAAGTCCTCTTTTTTGAAGCCTTTTTCGTGCATAAGCTCTATAAGGCTTATAGCGTAAGAAGGGGTCATACAGATTATAGAAGTACCGAAATCCCTGAACATTTCAAGCTGACGCAGGCTGTTTCCTGCCGATGCGGGAATAACGGTAGCACCGAGCTTTTCTGTTCCGTAGTGCATACCAAGACCGCCTGTGAATAATCCGTAACCGTAGCAGACCTGAACATAATCGTCCTTTGTTCCGCCGATATTGGTAAGCGCTCTTGCGGCACATTCAGCCCATATATCAATATCGTTCTTTGTATATCCTACGACCGTCTGCTTGCCCGTTGTACCAGATGATGCGTGTATTCTTACAACCTCTGAGCTTGGTACGGCAAACATACCGTAGGGGTAATTGTTTCTGAGATCCTGCTTTGTTGTAAAAGGCAGCTTTGAAAGATCTGCGATAGACTTTATATCCTCCGGTTTTACTCCTGCTTCGTCCATCTTCTTGCGATAAGGTGCAACATTTTCATATACACGTCTTATTGTGCGTGAAAGTCTGTAGGATTGTAACGCCTCTATTTCGCTTCTCGGCGCACATTCGATTTCTTTGTTCCAGTAATTCATTTGTCTGCTCCTGTTTTATGTAATATGCAATTTTAAGACAGCAAAACGTTATTCTGCTGTTTATACTATTGATTTTATCACAATTGCATATCAAAGTCAATTAAATATCGTGCTTTTTGTGCATAGTTCATCAAAACGCAGTTTATACCTATGCACTTTGACAAATATCAAAGCAAGGCAGGGCTAAGGTTTGTTTAAGGTTGCGGATGTATCATATTAAAAACGGAGATGCAACTGTTGCAAACCCCGCTTTCAAAGGATATAATAAATATGACGGAAGAACAGAAACGGAGAATATACATTGTACAGAAAAAGACGATACTGGCGCAAAAGCTCGAAGCTACAAAAGCTCGTCCTTATAGGAATTGCGGCGGCGGTCACAATCGGTGCGTTTTTGACCTTATTGAATATCGAAAAGCAAATTGATGCTGACAGTGCTTCATCGGTGCAGGAAAGCGAAACTACCGCCGCTACTGCCGATGCTGTGCCTGTGAATGACATTGCCGAGCCTGAAAAGATTGCTCTTATAAGCGGAAATGTCACAACAGCCGACAGCGTAAAACTCCCCGATGAGATAAAACAGCTACTGCTCGACTACACCTCGGACAAATACGAATACGCAGGTGAGCTGAAATACAGCCCGCTGTCGCAGTATTTCAACACCGACAAGACATACGGCAGGCTGTACGCAGGTTTCTGCAATACCTCGCTTCAATATCTGATATATGCAAGGCAGTGCCGCTCTGTCGATCTTAGCTATGACGAGGCAACGTTTGTGATAAACGTAGAAAGTGCGGCTGTGAAAAAGGGCGTTTACACGATAAACTATACCGTAAGCGAAAAGGTTTCATTCGCAATATGCGATAGTCCTGCCGAGTCCTGCGGTATGGAGGTCGAGGCGCAGATTTCCAAAGGTGCAGACGGGAAATACAAGTTTGACATTCTGGCGGAGGATACCGATGTAAACCTGCTCTTAGAAGAACGTGTAATGAATTATCTCGGTTATGATTATGAAGAATATTATCTCAAGGATATGAAAATACCCGACAGCCTTGATTATGACAAAATGTATTCGGGCATTCTCAAAAAGCTCAAGGCGGAAGCGGAAAGCAACGTAAACGAGCAAGAGCAGATGCTTGCGGACTATAACGCCGATCCCGACAGCTTCAAAGCCTCAAAGACCGCAAAGCACAGCTACAACCGTGACAAAGCCGTTGCTTATTCATACAAATGGGTAAACGGCGAAAGCGTAGTCAGAAACCCTGCTTACAGCGACTATGCCATATACGGCGGAAATTGCCAGAACTACGTTTCGCAGTCATTGTTTGCTTCGGGAATACCTATGGACTGGAGCGGCAGTGAGCAGTGGAAATGGTTTGACGATGAAAGTGACCTTTCCGAGCTTCCTACAGGAAGGTCGGGGTCGTGGTCGGGTACGGAATATTTTTACGAATACTGCAACAAGAATACGGGCAAGGGCATCGTAGCCGAAACAGACGGTAATATTTTCTCCGCACAGCCCGGTGATGTTATCCAGTATGTAGTTGACGGCTGGGCGCACCACAGCGTGATAGTAACAAAGGTAATATATGACAATGACGGCAACGTTGTCGATCTTCTAATCAACAGCAATACAACCGACAGAGTTGATTATCCTATGAGCGCATACGGATATACGGACATAAGGCTGATAAAGATAATCGGATATAATGATAAATGATAAAAGCTGTATACTGCGGATGCCCGTAGTATACAGCTTAGCTTGTAGAAAAAAGTTTTTGTTTAGTGTGCTTCTGTTATATCATTCTGCTCTGAATATGATAAAAGGCTACCGATAGTGCTATTTGTCGGACAACACTTCTCGGGTTCGCTATTCGAGTGGGTACACTTGTCAATATGAACGAGGGAAA
>OKTA01000344.1_pt1 | contig 30977 bp, 26 predicted proteins | sample 1606321 | NCBI WGS metagenome assembly OKTA01 (sample SAMEA3879562, study PRJEB24766) | human gut metagenome | biome: human-associated habitat; feature: feces | place: USA | collected 1985/1987
AGCTGGTTAGAGCGCATGATTCATAATCATGAGGTCCCCGGTTCAATCCCGGGTCCCGCTACACAAAACAAGGTATTTATGAGTTTGTTTCATGGATGTCTTGTTTTTCTTTTATTTTATGTGGACTTATTTTTCTTCTCATAAAGAATCACATTTGAATAATTTTATGTAGATTTGCTACTCATATCAATCAAAGTTGTAACTTTTGCTGAATTATGAAAAACGCATTCTATATGGAAGGGAATTTATGGCTATATAGATTATATCTTTGGGTGGCAATTTTATTATGGCTACCTGTATCCTTACCGGCCGTTGACCTTCCGAATTTAACTTTTCGTACTATTACTATTTCAGACGGCCTGTCTAACAATATTATTAATACTATTTATAAAGATAAAAGAGGCTTTACTTGGTTGGGCACCCAGACCGGATTAGATCGTTTTGACGGTATCAATGTGAAAAGTTTTCTTCAGTTTTCAGGACGTACCATTTTTTCCATAGCCGAAACAGATTCTGTTTATTTGTGGGTGGGTACAGATAAAGGATTATGGAGACTTGATAGGAAAACAGACCAAGTGAAATTGGTCACTTTGGATACAAAGTCGTTGGAAGTTAGATCAGTATTTGTAAGCCAGACAGGGCGATTACTGGTTGGAACAACTCACGGACTTTTTATCTATCAGGAGAATACTTTCAGGAAGGTGCTTTTCGGATCAAATGCTTTGTCTTCTACTAATTTTCTCACTGGCATTGTTGAAGGACATAAAGATACTTTTTGGCTGACTTCACAAGGTGGTTTGATAGAATATAATATTGTAACTGGTCAATCGGAAGTCTATACATATCAGGGTGATGAGAGGTTTGTTAATTATTTTTCTTGTCTGACTCTTTTAAAAGAAAAGCTATATTTAGGAACAGCCGGCAATGGTATGCTTGTTTTTGATATCGGTAAGACGGCTTTTTCTATTTGTCCTGAAGTGGAAAATGGATATATAAAAAGTATCATTGCTGTTAATGATGAGATATGGGTGGGAACAAATGGAAGCGGTATTAGAATAATCAGTGCGTCTACAGGAAAAGAGTTGTCGGCTATAGAGCATACTTCGAATGCGGATGCTATTTGTTCTAATGCAGTTTATTCTTTGTTGAAAGAGGATGATATGCTTTTTGTAGGTACTTACATGGGCGGATTAAGTTATACTCCGGCTCATGGAAGTTTCTTTTCTGTTTATTCTTATCCAGAGCTTTTTAATTCTTATAATATGAATGTACGTGCTTTTTGGGTGGATGCAGATGGGAAAAAAGTAATAGGCACGCGTGACGGACTTTATTATATTTCTGAAATGGAACGAAGGATAAGGCATTATACACACCGGAATTCCATTTTGCGTTCGGATATAATTTTGTCTGTAAAACCTTTCAATCGGGATTTTTTAATTGGAACTTATGGAGGGGGCTTGTACTTGCTTCACAGGAATACGGGTGAACTTTCCTTTCTTCAATCAGATCAATGTTTTATGCAAGGGTCATTTAATGGATATGAAAGGGATGTAAATAATAAATTATGGATCGGCAGTTCCAAAGGTGTGTATGTATATGATCATTTGACAGGGGAATATGAGGTTTATAACAGTCGTAATTCTTCTTTGTCGGTTAATTCTGTTTTTTCATTGAAGGCAGATTCGAAGGGCAGGATGTGGCTGGGCACGGGAGGAGCCGTTTTTATGTATGATAGGGTTGATGGAGTATTTAAATCGGATGTTTTTCCGGAACATGTTTTGCCATATACTAAAAGTGTACGGTTCATTTATGAGGATAAAAAGAAGAATTTGTGGTTTTGTGATGATAAGGAGGGGGTGGTTAAGGTAGATGAGTCTTTTACGACATTTGAACACATCACGATCGATGATTTCTTACCGAATAATTCTGTGATGAGCATAGTGGAAGATCCTAAGAATGGCGGATTATGGTTTGCTACTCAGAGGGGGTTACTATATATAAAGGAAGAGGAAAATTATCATAAGATTTTTTCGTTATACGATGGCATTCCCGGATATATTTTTAATTCTCCGGTACAGATAACGGATGATAATACGGTTTGGTGGGGAAATGAACGAGGATTGGTCTGTTATGATGCAGTAAAGAGCTGGAGTGAGATAGGAACAAAAAGGTCCAGCCTCCCGTGATTACTTCCATTTCAGTCGCAGGCAGACCTTTGTGCCCGGGAGAGACATTAATGCCCGTTTCTGCTCCATTTATAGATGAGGTGTTTCTGTCTGTAAATGATAATAATATTTCATTCACTTTCTCAGCCTTGAATTATGCAGTGGAGAATACGGATTTATACGAGTATTGTTTGGAAGAATATGATAAGGAATGGAAAACTTTGATGAAAGGAAATCAGGTTTCTTATACAGAACTTCCTGTTGGCGATTATATGTTTAGGGTCAGGGCGGCTTCCAATCCTGCAGCAATAAAAGCGGTAAGGGTGGTTGTTGCCGGAAATACGCCTTTTATAAGATGGATTGTGGTGTTAAGTGTAGTCGTTTGTTGTATTCTTATTTATTTTTACTCCGGGTTATTGGGGAAGTATCGCACAATGAAGGAATATATAAATAAAAAGACGGAACCATCCGAAGAAAACCGGAAAGAAAAATATCAAAAATCAAGGATGGAAGAGAAAACGGCCATGCTCATTATTGGGAAACTGAATGAGTGTATGGAAAAAGATCGGTTATATTTGAATCCTGATTTAAAGTTGCAGGATGTGGCAAAAGTGGTGAAATGTAATACTGGAGAGTTGTCCCAAGTGCTGAATATGTTTATGAATATTGGTTTCACGGATTATGTTAATAAATATAGGATAGACGAATTCATAAAAAGAATATAGGATAAGTCTGCCTCCAGATATACCTTGGTTTCTTTGTCGGAACAATGTGGTTTCAGTTCCCGTACTTCTTTTTTTCGTTCGTTTAAGAAGTTTAAGGGAATGTCACCTGCCGAATATATAAAGGAACATGGGATATTTATAAAGTAGCGTTTGGAATAGGGGTGTTACTCTAGTGATTGGATAGAAGAAGAGAGTTTCATATTTTTTTGAAACTCTCTTTCTTGTTGTGTAATTTGTTGATTCATAGTGTTGTATGGTCTTTTTGTTTCATCTAGTAGGTTGGGATTAATCCTACTTTACAAGATGGTTGAAAAGACATTTCAGTTTCTAATTTTGCTGATAGAAAAATATTTTTATCCATTAAAGAAACTGATACGATTATGAAAAGCAGAACTTTTTTTACTCTTGTTTTTATCTTTTTAGTTAGCATAGGATGTTTTTCGTGTAAAACGACTGCTACTGATGATTTTCCTGTTGATTCGGAAATTGCGTATTGCCGGTCTCAGGCTATGCGGACGCTGGTTTCTATTCCTTCGTTAGATAAAATTCCTAATTCTATGGATTTAGATAGTATTAAATGGCGTTATACACAGGCAGGCTCTTGGACTTGTGGATTTTGGCCTGGTATCCTTTGGTATTTATATGAGGATACTAAGGATAATATGTGGAGGGAAGCAGCAGGAAAAGTAACCGATATGATTGCTCCCTTGGCTTACAGGAAAGCAAAGAGTCATGATTCCGGTTTTATTATGATGTGTAGTTTGGGCAACGGTTATCGTTTGACAGGAAAACCGGAATATAAGGAAGGATTGCTGCATGCCGCAGATTCTTTGGCTATGCTTTATAATCCTGTTGTGGGTACTATTTTATCTTGGCCTGGAATGGTGAAAAAGGAAAACTGGCCGCACAATACTATTATTGATAATATGATGAATTTGGAACTTTTGTTTTGGGCTGCGCGGAATGGAGGGGGGCAGTATTTGTATGACATTGCCTGTAAACATGCGGAAACGACTATGAAACATCAATTCCGTAAAGATTATTCATGTTATCATGTAGCGGTGTATGATACGCTGGATGGTCATTTTATAAAAGGAGTTACCCATCAAGGATTGAGTGATGATTCTATGTGGGCCCGTGGACAGGCATGGGCTATTTATGGATATACCATGGTATATCGTGAAACACATGATGTGCGTTTTTTGGATTTTGCTCGGAAGGTATCGGATGTCTATTTGTCCCGTCTTCCTGAGGACATGATTCCTTATTGGGATTTTAATGCTCCGGAATTATCCTCAGGTGAACCGAAAGATGCATCGGCTTCTGCCATAACAGCCTCTGCTTTATTGGAACTTTCTACCTATATAAATGATAGTGATTCTGCATTTTTCTATCGGAATAAGGCTGTGGAAATGCTTCAGATACTATCCTCTCCGGCATACCAGGCTCGAAATAAAAAAGATGCTTTTTTATTGCATTCGGTTGGGCACATGAACAAGGGATGGGAAGTTGATGCTTCTATTAGTTATGCAGATTACTATTATTTGGAAGCATTGGTACGATTGAAACGTTTGAAAGAGAAACAATCTGTTTTGGCTAATTTATAAAACCATTGTTAATCCATCTATATTATGAATACACAATCTGTTAATACCAGTCTTTATCAAAAAGGGGATATCTCCTTGGAGAGAATTTATGGAAAATATAGGAATAGTTTTATTAGATATGCCGGAAAAGTGCTATCTGATGAATTTTATGCGGAAGATGTAGTGCAGGATGTATTTACAGGATTGTTTCAGCAAACAAATTATTTTGTGTCTGAAATGGCTGCATTAAAATGTATTTATATTGCTATCTATAATCGTAGTATTGATATGTTGCGTCATAAACAGATTGTGCAGCATTATGAAACTGCACATAGTGATAAAAAAAGGGAAGAAGTCAGTATTGGTGAATATAATGAGTTGCTTACTAAAGAATTTTTTATAATAGTTGAAAATGGAATAGATACTTTACCACCTAAATGTAAACAGATATTTGTAATGAAAAGTAGAAAATCACTTTCGAATTCAGAAATAAGTAATCTTTTAGGTCTGTCTCTTCGTACGGTTGAAAACCAGGTTTATATTGCCCGTAATGTATTACGAAAATATATTGACTCTTATTTATGCTCTTAAATTGATGATAATATGAAAAGACTATTTTTAGGAATTTTAGCAATATGTTGGGTTATTGGTGTGAAGGCGCAAGAAGTGTTCTCACCTGATGATAAAATTAATGTGCGATTCTTCTTGTCGGAAAAAGTATCTTTAATAATACAAGTGACTGACGGGCTGCTTCCAATGATACAGCCTGATGTTCCTTGCTATGGACGATTTGTTCCGCTTGTTTACCATTACCCCGATAGGGATTGTCAAATAATCCCAGCCAGAATTTGACACGAAGTATCTCGGCTACCCGTTTGTCAAGAGTTTCCTGAGAGATTTTACCGTCGGCAACAGCTTTACGAAGAGGCAAGATAAAATCAGCAGGCGGAGTGAAATGGGTACGGATATTCAGTCCTGCATTGACAGCCTGCGCTATTCCGTCTTCGTATGTATTCGCCACTTTATGTTTACTGGAGATAAATTCCACAGCTTCACTGTCCGATACGACATATCCTTTAAATCCCCATTCCTGACGTAATATTTCAGTCAGGAAATGATAACTTCCCGTAATGGGCTCTCCGTCATAGTCATTATAAGAACTCATCACTCCCAATGCTCCGGCTTCTTGAAATGCCATCCGGAAAGGTTCTATATATAAGGTACGCATTTCTCGTGGAGCTACGTGTGGATCAGTCCGCGTCTTTCCGTCACGCCCACCTACCGGAATGCTATAAACTGCAAAATGCTTTGGAGTAGCCACCAGGTTATGTTTTTGCAGACTGGTAATCATTTGTTTTCCCAGTTCTCCTACTAAATAAGGATCTTCTCCGTATGTTTCCACGCATCTTCCCCAGCGAGGATCTTGGGCGATATCAAGGATAGGAGAATAGATATTGGTATACCCCAGCGCTACAGCTTCTTTGGCTTCCACTTCACCGATACGGGCTATCAGCTCTTTATTCCAAGTAGCGCCCTGTCCGCATTGGGCGGGGAAATAAGTTGCCCGGTCATGACATAATCCGCGAATACCTTCATTGGTGAAATCTACGGGGATGCCTAAACGTGTTTCTTCTACAAACCAGCGTTGAATGGCATGCTTGGCATCCACATGTTTGGTGTAGGGAAAAGAATATTCGGACTTGAAAGTTCCCAGTCCGTTATGTTCTTCATCTATGTTCCCTATTCCGTCTTTCCATACCTCTGTTTTCCAATTGTCTTGGGGCAGGGCATCTTTCAGTACACGTCCTGAACCATAGAGGGTAGCCATCTGGCAACTTTTTTCTTCCAATGTCATTTGTGAGAGCAAGTCTTGTACCCTCTCTTCCAGTGGGGCTTTAGGATTTTCATATAGATCCATTTTTCCATTCTTGTTGAAATCTATCCATCCTTTGTGATAAATTCCATCCGGCGTATCTCCTGATACTTGTGTACAAAACAGGAAAGAGGCTACTGTAAATAAAGTGTGTTTATTCATGTTATCTAGGTTTTGTATATATGCTTAATACGTACAAAGATAGAATTTTACTCATCTCTCCGGAAGATATTCATAACTAAAGTTGAGTGTTTCTTGATTGTGATTCGTCTTTGTAATAAAAGTGAAGATAACTATGAAACATGTATTTTTATTTGGAATATTCGGTTGGTTCTTATCATTTACGCTTGTCGCACAAACAGGAATCTGGCAATGGTCCGTACCCGTTCGTAATTTTAGCACTCATCCCAAGAATCCTGAGTCAAGGGCTTACTTGTGGATTCCCAGTCAGTGTGAACAAGTAAAAGCAATCTTGGTTGCCCAACACAATATGGAGGAAATTTCTATCCTTGAAGATGAGGTTTTCCGGCAGCGTATGGCTGAACTTGATGTTGCTCAAATATGGGTATGTCCTTCTTTCAATCATGGATTTGATTTTACGGATGGGGCATGGGAAACTTTGGATGGTCTTTTGGCAGATCTTGCTGAAGAATCTGGATATAAAGAGTTGTCTACAGCTCCTTTAATAGCTATAGGACATTCGGCAGCTGCTAGTTGGCCTTATTATCTTGCAGCCTATAAACCGGAACGTACATTGGCATGTATTTCTGTCAGTGGTCAATGGCCATATCATCGTGATAAGTGGTTATGTCCAGATATTTGGGGTGAGCGTAACATCAATAAAATCCCTTGTCTGGAAACCATGGGAGAATATGAATCAGCACATACATGGAGCAATGAGGGTTTGAAAGAACGTAAGGAACATCCATTGCTACCTTTAAGTATGTTGGCCTGTCCTGCTGAAGGCCATTTTGCCTATACCCCGGAAAAAGCACAATATATAGCTCTTTATATTAAAAAGGCAATGCACTATGGACATGTGGATCCGACAAAGGAAGGATGGTTGATGGAGCGATGGAAAAAAAATGAAAAACCTTCTTGTATTCCGGCACCGGTAAATCAATTTAAAGGTGATCCTGCACAAGCTTTTTGGTTTTTTGATCGTGAGATGATAGAGGCTACTTTGGCGTATCAATCCCGATATTACGATATGAAGCCACAATTGGTAAGTGTGTCTCAAAACGGAAAAACAGTATCCCAACAGAATACTCATTTACAAGTTCACCCGGCTTTTATGCCACAGGAAGATGGTATCACATTTCAATTGACTCCTGTTTTTCTGGATACTGTTCCAGGAGAAAGCCCCCGACTTTCCAATTGGACTGATTTACCTGTCGGAGCATCTATTGGTCATGCCGGAAAATCCCCTGTCTTGCAGATGATTACCGGTCCGGCTGTTTTAGTTGATTCTGTGACATTTCGAATTCAATGGAATCGGGGAACTTTATGGACGGACAAAAAATCGGATATTGTTTTTTCAATAACTCATCCGGGAGATAAAGAATATAAACCGGCTGTTCAGCAAGCTCAGATTACAATTCCGGTTAAAAATAGGGAAGGACAGCCGCAACATATTGAATTTGCAACGTTACCGGACATAAAGCGTGGTACTAAGTACGTTTCTTTATCTGCTGTTTCCAGTTGTGGCTTGTCGGTTGATTTTTATGTAGAATCGGGACCGGCTTATGTGGATGGTAATCGATTGATATTAACTGCTATTCCTCCTAAGGCTGCTTATCCGGTGAAAGTGACTGTGATAGCCTGGCAATACGGAAAAAACTCATATCCAAAGATAAAGACAGCAGAGCCGGTAAAGCAAACATTTTATATTCGTTGACTTTAAATAATGAATTAAATAGGCGGATCATAAAATAATTCATTCGGATTGAGTGGAATAGCTCTATGATACGTATTTTTGTGAAAGAGAATGAATAGAATTATGAAAAAGACTATTTTATTGATATGCTTGCTGATAACAGGTGTATTATATGCACAAGAGAATTTTTTGTCGATAAAACTGTCACAAGGTCATCCCCGATATCTGACGGATAACAAGGGCAAAGCCGAAACGCAGAAGTTGATAAAGGAAGAACCATGGGCACAGGAAGTGTTTGAAAAGTTAAAGCAACGGACTGACCGGTATGCTGACCGAGGGCCTGAATGGCTTACTTCCCGCTTGCAAATGTATTGGAAAACTCATGCAACGGAGGTATATATTAAAGGAGAATATTATGATCATGCAGGAGGAGAGAAGGCGCCGGCTCCTACGGTGATGTATACCGGTGCACGCAGTCATGCAACTAACTATGTACGTCCCAAGCTGGAAGATTTGAAGCCTTATCAGGAAGATGCTCGGGGAATGTATCTGGCAAATGGGACGTTGGAAGGCAGACCATACGAATGGGTGAATATCAGTAAAACCGGAAATATCATCCAAAGTATTAATGTAGAGATACTGGGTATCGCCCGTGATGCCGCTTTTCTTTGGTGGATGACCGGAGAGAAGAAATATGCTGATTTGGCAGCTTCGGTATTTGATACTTATATGACGGGGATCTATTACCGAAATCTTCCCAAGGATTTGAACTATGGACATCAGCAGACTTTGGTGGGTATGAGTAGTTTTGAAGTCATTCATGAGGATGCAGTGAATGCTTTGGTTCCATTGTATGATTTTTTATATGATTATTTAAAAACCGATAAGGCTGATAAGATGGACATCTATGCCGGAGCATTCAAGAAATGGGCGGATAATATCATTGATAATGGAGTGCCGCATAATAACTGGAATCTGATGCAGGCGCGTTATATCATGAGCATCGGCATGATTTTGGAACCTGATGCTTCTTATCCGGACAAAAAGGGAGGCGAATATTATATTGATTATGTGTTGAATCGTTCTTCCATCCGTCAATGGTCACTGAAGCAGCTTGCTGATTATGGTTATGATACAGAAACCGGTATTTGGGCTGAATGTCCGGGGTATAGCCAAGTGGTTATCGGAGATTATACGGATATGGTTACTATCTTTGACCGTAATTTGGGTATGGACCTGACCGGAGAGATTCCCGTCATAAAAAAAGCGGTGGCCGCCGACCCGCAATATTTGTTTCCGGATTGTATGACAATGGGCTTTGGCGATACACATCCCGGTAAATTGAATCCTGCTATCTTTGCCCGTATGGTAACTAATGCGCAAAAGCATGGTAAAAAAGATCAGGAAAGGCAATTTACTGCTATGTTGAAGTTATTTGATCCCGATGCGTCCAAATCGGCGGTTGAAAAGAAAAACGTGAAGGTGGCGGTAATTTCTTTCTTCAGTGACAAGCCTTTGGTGATTGATGATAAGATACCTGCCGGTGATATCAATGATTATGTGACTCCTACTTTTTATGCTCCCAATGCCAGTTGGCTGGTGCAACGCAATGGCATGGACAAACGCCATAGTCTGATGATTGCTCAAAACGCCAGTGAAGGGAACCACATGCATGCCAATGGCATCAGCATGGAACTTTATGGAAAAGGATATCGTCTGGCGCCGGACGGCGGCATCGGCTTGACCCTTTATTCCGGTTTGGATTATTTGGAGTATTACAGTCAGTTCCCTGCACACAATACGGTTTGTGTAGATGGAATCTCTTCTTATCCGGTTATGAAAAGCAATCATGCTTTCAAATTATTGAACTGCTATCCCGAAACGGGAGTGAGAGTGGATTATCAGCCTGTAAGTTATAGCGAAGTCTTTTTCCGTGAACCTGAATCACAGGCTGATCAAAACCGTATGATGAGTATTGTGACTACAGGAGAAAAGAACGGATATTATGTCGATATTTTCCGTAGCAGGAAAGTGGAGGGAGGAGATAAAATGCATGATTATTTTTATCATAATATGGGACAAACCATGAACTTGACTGCTGCTGACGGGAGTAGCTTGTTTCTTCAACCAACGGAGGAACTGGCTTTTGCAGGGGCACATATATATGCCTATTCTTATTTGTTTGATAAGAAAAGTGCCGAGACCTCCAAAGATATTAAAACAACGTTTACTATACAGATGCCGGATGAGGATAATATCAGTATGAATATGTGGATGAAAGGTGCTCCTGAACGTAAAGTGTTCTCGGCTTTGAGCCCGATGACTGAAGGGTTGAGCCGGATTCCGGATATGCCTTATGCTATCAAAGAGCAACCTACGTTGACTTTTGTAGCCCGCCAACAAGGTGAAGCTTGGAATCGTCCGTTTGTAGCTGTTTATGAACCTTCTTCTGTAAAGGAGCCGGGATGTATTTCCTCCGTTACTTTTCCAGAAGTGGAAAGTGGTGTGGCTGGAAGTCATGTCGGAATTTGTATCCAACAAAAAGAGGGGCGTGTGGACCGGATTATTTCTTCGGATGATGCAGGCCATTTGTGTAAAAGTGGAGAAATGACTGTACAAGCAGCTTATGCATTGTGGGGAAATAAACAAGGCGATGATTGTATTTTCTTTTTGGGAGGAGGTACACTATTGAAAACTCCACATGTTGAAATAAGTTCATTGACAGTAACAGATGTGATGTTGGTGTATAAAGAGGGCGTTTGGAAATATGCAGCTTCTACACCTTGTAAAGTCAGGATGAATGGAAAAGAATATAATTTGTTGCCCGGACATGATTTACGCAAACTTTGATATAAACTTTCTTTTATAAAGTAATCTTTTTAAATCATCATCCTTTCTTTTTCATACAGCAAATAAGAAGTGGATGATGATTTTTTCTTTTTTTGATAGGGAAAATATATTCCCTTTTCACTATATTTGCATTATTTGATAAACACGAGGTTCCAAATATGCACAATGTAATGAAAAACATTTTAAGATTTATATTTATATTGTTTCTTATATTCTTGTCTTTACCCGTTTTTTCTCGTTCCTATGCTTTTCGTGGCTTGTCTGTAACTGAGGGATTATCAGATTTGGTAGTAAATGCCATTTATAAAGACTCTTTGGGTTATGTATGGTTGGGAACCGGTAATTCACTGGAATGTTTTGACGGGATTCATTTCAAGCATTATCTTATTCCGGGCTCAGATGAAAAATTGAAACGGGTGAATGCCATTGCCGAAATGCCTGGCAATGAATTGTGGATGGGGAATGGCAGTGGACTATGGCGTGTCAGTAGAGCGAAAAACAGTTTGGAACCCATTGCCCGTGAAACGATAGGATATGCTGTGCGCTCTCTTTTACATGATGGGAAAGGAATACTTTATATCGGAACAGAAAGAGGACTTTTCATTTATAAAGAAGGGAGCCTGAACCAAATTATGATAGATCCTAATATGTTGTCGGCGGCGAATTCGATTGGTGGTTTGAATTTGGGGGAAGATGGAATACTTTGGATGGCTACGGAGAATGGTCTTTATTCCTTACAACTCTCAGATGGAAAAATAGAGGCTTATCATAATGTGGTGGAAGAGAAACATGTTTGTTCCTTTAAGAATATAGCCCGGATAGGGAGTATGCTTTATTTGGGAACGATGGGACAGGGAATCATCAGTTTTGATACACAAACTAAAGAATTTACCCGTTTTGTTGATGTAGGTTGTAATGTCATTTCTTCTTTGTCCGGTGATGGCAAAAGCCTTTTGTATGTAGGGACGGATGGTAACGGAGTTCATTTTGTATCAACGGATAAAAAGAAAGTTGTTCGTTCCATGCGTCATGAAACAGGGAAGGATGAGACTTTGCGTTCTAATTCCGTTTATTCTGTTTTGGTTGATAAGGAAGGATTGATATGGGTAGGATTCTATCAGCTGGGATTGGATTACACATTATATCAGAGCGGGTTGTTCTCCACTTATACGTATGCTCCTTTTTTTGATTCCGGAGATATGCCGATACGTGCACTTGCCATCGAGGGGAAGGAAAAGCTGATCGGATCTCGTGACGGACTTTTTTATATTGACGAAGAAAATCATCGTTATAAAAGTTTCAAGGTTCCACAGTTACGCTCAAATATGATTTTCAGTTGTCTGTATTATCAGAATGAGTATTATATAGGTACATACGGTGGGGGAATGTATGTTTTCAATCCTGTAACTTTGACACTCAGAGATTTTGCCCCCGATGGAGGAATGCCTTTCAGTAAAGGACATATTTTCTGTATCAAGCAGGATAATGAAAGTAATTTGTGGATAGGGACATCTTTAGGAATATTCTGCTATAAAAATGGCAGACAGATAGCTCATTATACCAGTGCCAACTCTAAGTTGCCGGAAGGGAATGTATATGAAATTTATTTTGATTCCACCCATAAAGGATGGATATGTACGGAGAATGGAATGTGTATTTGGGACCCTTCCGTCCGGACATTAAAAACCGATGTGTTTCCTGAAGGATTTATTCATAAGGAAAAAGTAAGAGTGATCTACGAAGATTCCGACCATGATCTTTATTTTTTTCCGGACAAAGGCTCGCTTTTTATCTCTGATTTATCAATGACTACTTTCAGACGTTTGCAGCCGGGGATTCCTCTGGATGGGAATGATGGTATGTTTGTTGTGGAGGATCGTGAAAAGTGGTTATGGCTGGGAACTAACAATGGTTTGTTCCGGTATGATAAGAAAGACTGTTTTATTCCTTATAATTTTGTCGATGGCATTCCCAGTTCCATATTTACTCTTTGTCCGCCGGTGCGTGATGAGAATGGCATTTGGTTTGGAAACTCCAAAGGGCTCTTATATTTGGATGCAGTGCGGATGAATCAGAAGAAATCCATTCCCTATCCGGTTGCCATAACAGAGGTATGTGTAAATGGAAAATCTGTAGTGCAATCTGTTGTGAGAGATGGCGGCAAGAGTGAAATTTCATTGGAGTCTTCTCAAAAGAATGTTACCTTTTACTTTTCCGATTTCAGTTATACGGCACCTGCCTTTATGTCATATGAATATCAGTTGGAGGGTGAGGATGCCGGATGGATAGCTGTGACAGGTCGTTCGGATATGACTTATTATGATTTGCCGTCCGGTACCTATACTTTTAAAGTAAGGCGGACGGGGAATCCAGAGTCGGAAACTCAGATGACGGTTAAAATCGCTTCTTCTATCAGTATATGGAGCATAGTGTTTATCGTGATAGCAGTGGTGACCGGAGGTATTGCTGTTCTTTTGTCAAAGAAGAAAGAGGGAGAGGACGAAAGGGAAGAACCAATGCCTGGTCCTGCTAAGGTTATAGAAAAGGAAATACAACCGGTTAAGGAAACCAATGTTGTAGCGGAAGAAAAGTATAAGACAAATAAGATAAGTGTGGAAGAATGTAAACGGTTGGCGGATAAATTGGAGATTGTTATGCATAAAGAAAAGCCTTATACCAATCCTAATTTGAAGATTGCCGATTTGGCCGCCTCTATCGGAACCTCATCTCATACTTTGTCCTATTTGTTTAATCAGTATTTAAACCGTAATTATTATGATTATATTAATGATTATCGTATAGCTGAATTCAAGCGCTTGGTGGAGAAAGATGAATATGCTAAATACACTTTGAGTGCTTTGGCAGAGTTGTGCGGATTCAGTTCACGGGCTTCTTTCTTCCGATATTTCAAAAAAGCGACAAATATCACTCCCAATGAGTACATCCGAAGTATTGGGAAAAACAATGAATAACCTCGCTATTTCTTGTTGAGAGTATCAAATTATTATATGATACTGATAGTCTCAAATTCTTAAGCTGCTATAAATTAGCAGCTTAAACTGTTTTTTGTCTAGGGTAATGATATGAGATTTATTGGAACCGGAAAAGTGCTTTTCTTGTTCTTCTACCTTCTATATTTGCATTCGTAAATGTAACCCAAAAAGCTGAAGACATGAAAAACATATCCATGAAATCTATTCAATTAATAAAAGACTCTTATACGAATTATCATCATTCGGTCTATCTGTATCTTTATTATAAGATAGGTCATAAAGAAGAGGCAGAAGACTTGGCACAAGATGTGTATGTACGGCTGATGGATTACGATCGGATGCTCTGTGCAGAAACTATTAAGTATTTCATTTTTACCATTGCCCGTAATTTGGTGACTGACTATTTACGTCGTTATTATAAGAGGCAGGAAGTGACTTCTTATTTATATGAGCATGCGGTAACTTATACAAATGAGACTGAGGCTCGTGTGGTGGCTGATGACTTGGAAGCATGTGAGAAATATAGATTGTCTTTGCTTCCTCCACAGCGTCGTACTATTTATGCAATGAGTCGTTTTGAAGACAAATCTATTTCAGATATTTCAGCGGAATTAAATCTTTCGCATCGTACCGTTGAAAACCATTTAAGGATAGGGCGGCATGAGGTGCGCGAGTTTATCAAACAGTGTATATAATAAGAAAACAACAATAAAACTGTTAATATTAAATTTCAAGTTTATGAAAAACGAATTCTTTAAATTTTCATCGAGAAGAATCTTGTTTTCTACGGTGATGGCTTCTGCCTTGTTGGCAGGTAGTCCGCAGGCTGTATTTGCAGAGGTGAATGAGTTACAGTCTGTTATGCAGGCTGGTACAGTGAAAGGTCAAGTAGTGGATGCTGCCGGAGAACCTGTTATTGGTGCCACGGTACAAGTAAAAGGTACGACTAATGGTACAATTACCGATTTTGATGGTAACTTTATATTGAATAATGTTCCGGAAAAAGGCATATTGGTTATTTCTTATATCGGATACAAGGCTCAGGAAGTAAATATATCAGGGAAAACGAGCATTAAGGTTGTTGTGAAAGAGGATACCGAGGTGCTGGATGAAGTAGTAGTGGTTGGTTACGGTGCCCAAAAGAAAGCTTCTTTAACTAGTTCTATTAGTCAGATCAAGGGGGATGAGGCTTTTAAAAATAAGGGTATTGCTAATGCTACAGTCGCTTTGCAAGGTGAAGTTCCGGGATTGACAATTACACGCACTTCTACTCGTCCGGGTAGTGAGGGAGCAGAGATGAAAATACGTGGTGATATTTCTGTCAACGGAAAATCTTCTCCATTAGTTATCATTGATGGTATAACTGGTTCATTGGATGAGTTAAATGCCATGGATGCAAGTGATATTGAGAATATTTCAGTTCTGAAGGATGCTTCAGCAGCGATTTATGGTGCCCGTTCAGCCTCAGGAGTTGTACTGGTGACAACAAAGCGTGGTAAGAAAGGAAAGGCTCAAATATCATATAGTGGTTCAGTTAGTCGTACAATTAATGGTATTCAGCCCCCTATCACAAATAATCAGGAATGGTTGGATATGTTTTATGAAGCTCAATATAACGATGCTGCCGCTTTAAATCCTAATTTGACTACTGCTGATGAAATTCATAAAGCTGTGAATTGGTGGATATTTAATTCTTTTGGAGGTCCAACTCTGGATCAATCAGATATTGATCCGGCTACTGGTGCACCAACAGTATATAAGGGAGAAACACTTTTTAATGCTCTTCGTGCAGGTAAAGTCTTGACATTACAAAATGGCGATAAGGTAGAACGTTGGGATCCAAATGTGTATATGATGGATTATCTTTATGGTCAGGCAACTTCCCAAAAGCATTCGATTAGTATTTCGGGAGCAGATGAAAAATTCAGTTATCGGGCATCTTTGGGATATGCGGATAATAATTCACAATTGAAAGTTGCTAATGATGGAGAAAAAAAATATAGTGGTCGTTTAAATGCTGATTATCAAGCGACAGATGCTTTGAAATTTGAAACAAGCATGTCGTATGACAAACGTGATATTATAACTCCAACTACTGATGTGGGAGCTGGATATTTTGACCCCTGGTTTTGGACTGTGTATAATCAAAATGGTCAGGCTTATGATACATTCAGTGGTAACCGGAATCCTATTGGCGGGTTGACTCAAGGGGGGGAAAAGAAAAATTCATTGACAACCTTCAGAGGAAGTGCCAAAGCGACTTATGATTTTTCTAAATGGGTAAAAGGACTTTCTATTTCAGCTTCGGGAGCTTATAAAACTGTACAGAGAAATATGCAGGAAGTGAAGAATAAAGTACAATATTATGATTGGGTAGGTACACAGACTGGTAATAAGCAAGGTCCCGGACAATTGAAAGAAGAAATAGAAAAATGGGAAAACATTACTTTAGGTGCTTTTGCTAATTATAACCGTACTTTCGCTGATGTACATAGCGTTTCTGCCATGTTGGGTATGACTGCCGAACAAGAAACATATAAAAAGGTAGGTGCGGTTCGTAAATCCGGTGCTGTTTATCCGGGGTCCGGATTAACAGATTTGGATGTATGGGTAAATGGAAATAATAATGAGGCATACGGTGGACAGAATTCTTGGGGATTGGTTTCTTATTTAGGACGTTTAAATTATACTTATGCTGATAAATACTCAATAGAGATATTGGGACGTCGGGATGGGTCTTCTAAGTTAGCGAAAGAACAACGTTGGAAGAATTTTTACTCTATTTCTGGTTTTTGGAGACTTTCAAATGAAAACTTTTTAAAAGATGTTTCATGGTTGAGTGATCTGAAGCTGCGTTATAATTATGGTAGAACGGGTAGTGTGGAAGGTATTGATAATTACGAAAGGTTTGCTACTATCAAAACTGGTACGACTATTTTTGGTATAAATCCCGGTACGCATACTTCATTGTGGGTAGACGGTATGAGATCTGCGGACCGTACATGGGAAACTATCGACAGTCACGATGTGGGAGTGGATTTTGCCTTTCTCAGTAACCGTTTGAGAGGTTCATTTGATTATTTTATCAAGACCAATAACGGAATGTTTATTGATGTACAATATCCTTCTATTTTAGGTGCGGCTGCTCCTAAAAGCAACAATGGTAAGTTTCGTGCCCGTGGTTGGGAATTGGCTTTGAATTGGGATGATCAAATAGGTCAGGTGAAATATAGTATTGGAGGATCTCTTTCGGATGCATGGTCAAAAGTGCTTGAATTAGCTAATAATGAAAATGTACCCAATGAGGGTAAGAATGAAAATCGCTTGATAGGAATGCCAAGACAAGCATTGTATGTATACCAGACTGATGGAATTTTCCAAAATGCGGATGAAGTGGCTGCATATTATGAAAAGTACTATTGGAATGCGGATCATTCAGGACCGAAAGCTAATAATATTCTTCCTGCACCTCAGGAGGCGGCTACCAATACACTTCGTCCGGGTGCTCGCAAAGTAGTCGATTTGAATGGCGACGGTGCTATCACGAAGGATGACCTTTACTATGCAGGAGATATGGCCCCTCGTTTGACATTTGGCTTTAAATTGGGGTTGGAATGGAAAGGAATCGACTTCTCGGCTTTCTTACAGGGAGTAGGTAAACAAGTATTGTTAAGAAATGGATATTTGGCTGCTCCATGGACAACAAATTATGTTCTGCAAAATAAAAACTTCGCAGGGAAAATGTGGAGTGAGAATAATCGGGATGCAGAATATACTATCGCTTCACGTGATCAGGATTTTAATAAGTGGAACTATAATAACAAAGATGTCAGTGTTCAGAATAATCGGTACGTCCGTTTGAAATCTTTGGTAGTAGGGTATTCATTGCCTCAAAAGTGGATTTCAAAAGCCGGACTCAGCAAACTGAGAGTTTACTTCTCCGGTGATGACCTTTGGGAATGGACAAAAGTAAAGGATGGATATGATCCGGAATATGGTGAAAATTCAAATAATACATTCCCGTTCAGCAGACTGCTGACATTCGGGGTAGATGTTACATTCTAATAATCTGTTAAAATATAAACGTATGAAAACCATAATAAATAAATTTTTTCTTGTATCGGCTGTAGTGATGGCATTGACAGCATGCAGTGATTTTCTTGATAAAGAACCGTTGTCTCAGGGAACAGAGGCTATTGTGTTTAAGACTCCTGAACATTTTGAACAGGCTGCCAATGCTTTATATAATGTAATTGGATGGAAAAATCTGGATGATAAGCCGTCTTACGATGATATAATGGACCGGGGGACGGATATCAGTGGACTAGGAAGCAATGGAGGTGGTTCTGCACCGGAAGAAAATTGGAGTTGGGACAAGCCTTATTCCCATATCCGTACTTGCAATATCTTGTTGGAAAAGGCAGAAGCCTATGATGGAAGCCAAAGCGATATTGCCCAGTCAGTGGGTACTGCTTATTTTTTTCGTGCATGGCAGCATTTTTATTTGTTGCAACATTTTGGTGGTGTGCCTATTTCAGACCATGTGTTGACTGTCAGTGACGGAGTGTTACAGGCCCCTCGAAACAGTCGGTATGAAGTGGCAGCCTTTATTATGTCCGATTTAAGAGAGGCTGTAAAGCACTTACCTAAAGAGACAGAAATCCCGGAAGGAAGCAAAGGAAAAGTAAGCAAGGAAGCTGCCAAGTCTTTTTTGGCCAGAGTATTGCTTTATGAGGCTACGTGGGAAAAGTATGTTCCTGCTATCAATTATGATTTAGATGGTGATGGTACTTCACAAGGGGCAGGCACTGCTAAGCCAGAAGGATATCCTTCTATAACCGATATGCTGACAGAAGCAAAGCAGATGTCAAAAGAGGTGATAGAAGAAGCTGAAAGTGGAACTTATAAGTTGTGGACAGAATGTGACTCTTTGAGTTATTACTATTTGTTTAATATTGATGATAAAGGTGGGAATATTCCTAATTTCAAAAGTGCGGGAAAAAGTACAAATAAAGAATTTATTTTTTACAAAAAATATGACTACGATCTGAACCGCGGTGGTATTAATTTATCGCATTCAGTCATGGTAGGCGCAGCAACGGGTATGAGTGCCCAGTTTGGTGAATCTTTCCTTTGTCGCAACGGACTTCCTATTCGTATCAGTTATACAGGTAGTATGTCTGATGCGCAGAATAATCCAGAATTCGAGGGATATGCTACATTTATAGGTGAATATCGTAATCGTGATTATCGTTTTGTCGGCTGTACTTTCTTGCCTGACCGTGTATCTTATAGTAGCCGTACTGAAGATGGACGTCAGCGTACGGATGCTAATCAACCGTATCCTACTCCTGTGTTTCCGAAGGACAATGATCATTATGATCCTACTGATCCCGTATATAGCAGTTCTTGTGCAGTGTTCCATCCCACAATCAGAAATAATAGTACAATGGGGGGATATAGCAGCCGTAAATATCTGATTGAAGGAGCGAATCGTCCGGATAATACAGAATCTGCAGATTTCCCGTTGATCCGTTTGGCAGAAGTACATTGCATTTATGCCGAAGCTACTTGTGAATTGAACAATGGAAACATTTCAGATGAAGATCTTAATTTTTCTATTAATAAAAATCGTGCCCGTGCCGGAGTGGCTCCTTTGACCAATGCGTTGATTGCCAATGTTTGGGATGCTGGTTATTGGGATCATGCTACAGGAAAAACTATTTGTAAAAAAATGAATATGTTGGATGAAATACGTAGAGAGCGTGCATGTGAACTTTTTGGTGAAGGCTTTCGTATGGACGATTTGAAACGTTGGGGTATTGCGCATATCAACCTGACTGGCCGTAAACTGGGCCGACATGTTTTGAGGACAGCATACGAAACAGAGAAAGCCAATGATGCCACTTACTTCGGTGAACCTTGTTATTATCCGGAAAAGTATCCTTTGCTTTATGGGCTTTATGAAGGCTCTGATCCTAACGACCCTGACTATGGACGTTCTATAGCAACTTTGGCTGGTAATTTGCTTTATACACAAAGAGATTATTTAGATCCTATTCCTCGTCAGCAGATACGTTTGAATCCGCAATTTACGCAGAATCCCGGTTGGTAATAAAAACTGAAGGATAAATCGAAAATCAATAGACTGATTTATAGCAGATAGGGTGTGAAATAAGAATATTCTTTAGGTAAAAGATTATTTCACGCCCTAATTTATAATGAAATTGCAGTATATTAGAATTGCCGGTAGGCGATTTGAGTGATTGATAGTTATCGAACGTATATTCTATAAAACCAATAATAAACTTTACAAATGGAAAGAATGAGAACATTATGCTTGACAGGTCTTTTATGGATGATGACCTGTATCCTTTATGCGCAAAACCAGTTGATAACTTACACGGTTCCCGGTGACGGGGTGGAGTTGAAAGACGATTTTACAGTTCGGGTGAGGCAATCGGGCGGTGGATGGAAAGAAGTAGTCACTTATCCGGTGAAAGTAGATGAAGTACGCCAGACGAAGCATCATGTTGAACTGGCCTCAATGGGATATTTTGACTTTTCCGGGCAGGTGGAAGTTTCCGTCACCTATAATAAAGGAGAAGTAAAGAGTGGCAAGGTGCGTCCGTTGTCGTATGGTATCACTCCGAGGACCAGCGGCAGTACGATAACTTTTACACTAGACCGTCCGCGTAACTTGTCCATTGAAGTAAATGGAGACATCTTCCATAATCTTCATCTTTTTGCGAATCCGATAGATGAAAACCGCCCGAAGAAATTGAAAGACAAGAATCTGATTTATTTCGCTCCGGGAATACATCAGTTACCCGGCGATACACTCAATGTTCCTTCGGGAAAGACTGTCTATGTGGCAGGTGGGGCCATTGTGCGTGGATGTATCCGTGCGGTCAATGCCCGTGATGTGAAAATTCTGGGACGGGGTGAGGTGCATCCCGAAGGTCGTGGGGCAGGTATCAGCATTATTAATTCACGAAATATATATGTGGAAGGTCTCATCACAACCCAATGTCCCACTGGAGGTTCGGACAGTGTGACAATCCGCAATGTAAAGGCCATCAGTTCATACGGGTGGGGGGACGGTATGAATGTGTTTGCCAGCAACAACGTCTTGTTTGAAGGAGTATTTTGCCGTAACTCCGATGATTGCACTACCGTGTATGCTACACGTATGGGGTTTCATGGCGGATGCCGTAATGTAACAATGCAGAATTCTACCCTGTGGGCAGATGTGGCGCATCCTATTTTTATCGGGTTGCATGGAGATGTGGAAAGAAATGAAGTGATGGAGAATCTGACTTACCGGAACATTGATATTTTGGATCATCGGGAAATGCAGGTGGATTATCAAGGCTGCCTGGCTATCAATGCAGGTGATAATAATCTGGTCCGGAATGTGCGGTTTGAGAATATCCGTATCGAGAATTTCAGGCAAGGACAATTGGTGAATCTGCGTATATTTTATAACAAGAAGTATTGCAAGGCTCCGGGCAGGGGCATTGAGAATGTGCTTTTTAAAGATATTACCTATAATGGCGATCATGCCGAACTCTCACATATTGTTGGCTATGACAAGGAACGGATGGTGAAGAATATTCGTTTTGAGAATCTGAAGATAAACGGTAAAGTTATATCGGATGATATGGCCGGCAAGCCTGCATGGTATAAAACATCAGACATGGCGCGTTTCTTTGTTGGGGAACACGTGGGCAGTATTGTATTTACAAAATAAAAAAGGTCAGTCTCAAGCAAGAGTTTCAAGAAGATTTAAACAACTCAGCTAAAAAGACCTACAACATTGTCTAAAGAAAATTATTATAAATGGCATGAGGTAGCAGTGAGTTCGGTAGTATAGCGACTGTTTTCTTACTGTATGTTTTTTGAAAAATATCTGTCACACTGTCATATGACTTTTCAATGCTTTGTTATACAGCGTGTTAAATCTGTGATGAATACTGTGACAGATAAAAAAAGTGTCACCCTTCTCTGTCACATAGAAACGGATGAAGTAGTTCTCTCGACGAACTATTTCATGCAGATAACCTATATGGTTAACAGGGTGTTCCAACGTGTGGAACAGTTGATTTCACCATCAGAAACAACTTGTTTTATACTATTGGAACTCCTTGTTTCACATGGGGAAATAAGGAGTTCCATCAGACAGGCTCCTTTGTTCCTCTCAAGAATGAGGAAGATAAAGAGTATTCGTTTCGAGAACATGATGATAAACGGTAAGGTGATGTCGGCATGATATGCCCAAAGGGCCCCAATGGTATAAGATTCCGGATTGGGCAGGTATCTTTGTGGAAGAGCATATGGAGAATGCAGTATTTGTGAAATAAAAAATAAGGGTAATTATTTAAGTGGAATAATTCTTTAAGAGCAATCCTTTTTCGTATCTTTGTCCATTGAAAATGAATAAATTATATTCTTATGGAATTACAAGATAGATATATCCGTTTTGATTGGGCAGTCAAACGCCTGTTGCGTCATAAAGCCAATTTTGGTGTGCTCGAAGGGTTCCTTACGGTGCTGATAGGTGATGATATCCATATAGTGGAGATTCTGGAAAGCGAGGGTAATCAGCAAACGGAAGAGGATAAGTTCAACCGGGTTGATATCAAGGCTCTTAATAGTAAAAATGAGATTGTTATCATCGAGATCCAAAATACCCGTGAACTGTATTATTTGGAGCGTATCCTGTATGGAGTAGCCAAGGCCATTACGGAGCATATCTCATTGGGTGAAACTTATTATAAAGTTAAAAAGATATATTCCATCAGTATCCTTTATTTCGATATCGGTTATGGAACTGATTATCTTTATCATGGGCAGAATATATTTAAAGGGGTGCATACGGGAGATTTCCTGCAGGTCAGTACCCGGGAGAAGGATGCTATTGTGCCTCGTATGCCTTCCGAAATTTATCCTGAGTATTTCCTTATCCGTGTGAATGAGTTTAATAAGGTGGCCATGACTCCCCTTGAGGAATGGATAGAATATTTGAAGACGGGTATTATCCGTCCTGACACGACAGCTCCCGGATTGGGGGAGGCACGTGAAAAATTGAAATATTATTCAATGACCCCTCAGGAACGTCATGCTTACGATGAACATCTCAGCGCTTTAATGATTCAGAATGATGTTCTTGATTCTGCCAAGTTGGAAGGAAAGATAGAAGGGCGTATGGAAGGTCGCGAAGAAGGGCGCATGGAGGGCCGCGAAGAAGGTCGTGCGGAAGGTCGCGAAGAAGGCATTAAGGAAGGTGTCGTTCGCAATGCCCGGAGGATGAAAGAAAAAGGGCTCTCTATAGAGGATATTATGGAAATTACAGGATTGACATTCGAAGAGGTTAGTCAGTTGTAATCCCATGTTTGGTTAAATAAATCCACAGGTATCCTCATGAGGTATCTGTGGATTTTTATTTTAATGAATGAGGTGTTGAGTGAATATCGTGAGTGGAGCGTATTAAAAAGAAAATATTCATTTAAACATATAGCTTGATGAGGAAATTAGTATTTGCTTTATTGTTATTGTGCAGTGCTTTGTTTGCTACTGCCCAAGAATGGCAATGGTCCGTACAGTTGAAAGGATTCATCTCTTCCGAAACCGGCAAAGAACCGACTGCCTTCCTGTGGATACCTTCCGATTGCCATCAGTTGCGTGCCGTAATGGTAGGAAAGCACAATATGAGTGAGGAAACCCTGTTCGAGATGCCGCGTTTCCGGGAAGTATTGTCTCGGATGGGGATCGGACTGGTATGGATCACTCCCGGAATCGACCAGCAATGGGATGTGACAAAAGGAACGCAAGAGATTTTCAATCGGATGATGAATGACCTGGCGGAAGTCAGCGGCTATTCTGAGTTGGAACATATACCTGTAGTTCCTGTCGGTCATTCGGCAATGGCCACTTATCCGTGGAATTTTGCCGCTTGGAATCCTAAACGGACATTGGCTGTCATTTCTTTGCATGGAGATGCTCCCCGTACCAACCTGTGTGGCTATGGCGGGGAGAATCTGGAGTGGGGTAGGACACGTAATATAGATGGTATTCCGGGATTGATGATTGAAGGAGAATATGAATGGTGGGAGGCGCGGGTGAACCCTGCTTTGGCGTTTCGGATGATGTATCCCGAAAGTTGTATTTCATTTTTGTGTGATACGGGACGTGGACATTTTGATGTGGCCGGGCAGACTGCTGATTATATTGCTTTGTTTCTGCGAAAAGCGTTGGAATACCGTTTGTCCGGACATCCTTCTTTGAATGAGCCTGTCCGTTTGAAAAAACTGAATCCGGAAGAAGGGTGGTTGGCCGAGCGTTGGCGTCCGGAGCAGAAGGACAGGGCTAAGGTGGCTCCTTATCGGGACTATAAAGGAGATAAGCACGATGCATTTTGGTATTTTGATAAAGAAATGGCCGGACTGACCGAAGCCCGCTATGCAAAATATAAAGGTAAGCAGATGCAATATCTTGGATTTATGCAGAGAGGCCGGTTGGTTAAATATGATGCCGGACAACATGCCGGAGTGATTGCCGCTTTCCGGCCGGAAGCCGATGGTCTGACTTTTCACGTAAAAGGGGTGTATACGGACTCTTTACGCTCCTCACTGGTAAAGGAACATGCTCATGGCGGAATTGAAGTTACTCGTATTTGCGGTCCGGTGGCAAAGGTGAATGATACTACTTTTACCGTGCGTTTTTATAGAATGGGAATGGATAATCCGAAGCGTACCGGAGATATCTGGCTGTTGGCCGCTAATGAGGGTGACAGTAGATATAAGAGTGCGGTACAACAATTCAATATTCGTATTCCTTATCGGAATACAGAGGGAAAACGCCAATATATACTTTTTCCGGGGATAGAAGATGTGAGGGAAGGAGTGGAATCAGTTTCTCTTGAAGCTGTTTCTGATTGTGGATTGCCCGTATATTATTATGTAAAGGAAGGCCCTGCGGAATTACAAGATAACAGGCTGGTCTTTACGAAAATTCCTCCCCGCAGTAAATTTCCGGTGAAAGTCACCGTTGTAGCCTGGCAGTACGGGATTGCCGGACAGGTACAGACGGCTGAACCGGTGGAACGCAGTTTTTTTATAACGAAATAGTCAGCTCCGCGTTGAGTCTTTATTTCTTCTCTTTCGTATTGAATGATATAAAGGGAGAAGTTGCGATTTGTTATTATCATAATTCAGTAAATACCATGAAAAAGAAGCTGATGACTTGTCTTTATCTATGTCTTTCTGTCATCCATGTTTTTGCTCAAACGAAGGAGCACGGGAGGACGGGAGAATTTAATATTCTGGATTTCGGAGCCACCCGTGATACTATGATGGTGCATACGAAAGCTATCAATGAAGCGATTGAAAGCTGTTACAGGCAGGGGGGCGGAAGAGTGGTTATTCCTCCGGGTAAATTTAAGACAGGTACTATTTTTCTGAAGGATAATAGACTTTTATGTATCTGTCTGAATGACAGTGTAGAGTGGAGATTAAGAAAGTTGTCGGTAACGATTTAGCGACCGTGTAACTGCGCTGAACTGCTGCGCTTTGCATCTCGTCGAACAACTCTATGCAAATATAGCATTTTTCTTGGAAATAGCAAAATCGACGACTGTGTTAATGCAAAATGCGGACAGAATCTTCCATCCGCATTATTTAATCAGCGTCGCCGCTCCTGCTCTTTTTCATCGTCGCGCTGCATCCGCAGGTTCAGACGTTCGCGCAACTTGTCGAGAAAATAGGTACGGCTCTCACCCTTGCGCCGTTTGATGTCGGTATAAGCGTCATAGAAACTTCGCGCATCGAGGCGAATGCCGAACAACTCGCCAAAGAATCCGGCCAATTCGTTTATGGCTATCTCCCCGTCGTCGATACGTTTCATCTCGTGCAGGGCGTATATCAACTCGACCAGTTCGACCACAGCTCCCGTCCAACGTCGTTTGCATACATGAGGTTTCAGCGGATAAGTATCGCCATAGCGATTCAAAATTTCCAGCTCCGTGTCAATATATCCGATGACGATATGCAGGAACCGAATTTGGGTATCACTCTCCGGCGTTTCCTCTTTCGAGATATATCCGCATAATACGTGCAGGCGGATACGCGCATAACGCAGGGTGCGAAAAACGGTTTTGCGGTCATCGTCTTCGTCGCAGAGGGTGCGGAGTGTGTTATCGAAGTCGTGGAACAGTTCTTCCGTGACGGCTTGGGTGGCGGATTCGACCAAACGATCCGCCGTGATATGATGTATCATAAATGTTCATTTTATAAGTAAATAAATCAGTTTCTTCGAGTCTGTTGAAGTGAGACTCGGTGGAGATTTATTTCTTATAAAGCGAACGACGTCCGACCATCAATGTAGATATGGAATAACCGTCTCGCTTTTTGTTAGCGGAAAATCCACATAAAATGTTGGTAATAAACTCTTATGGTTGTAAACGGTAGCGATTATCCGTTCTACGTTCCAAATTACTGAAATAAGCATTTCGATATTTTACTCGGTTACGTTCATAGAACATGATAGTAGCCATACTCCGATGGCCGCTATCAATATGATGTACCCTATAAGTATTCGGTGTTGAAGCAATAATTTCATTTGAAATGGAATTGGGAACAAGTTAATTGCAGAGAGTCTCTATAAATTTTCCGAGACTTCATCTGATCAGGCTTAAATTCCCGGTTGCCTTATTAATTATTCTCTTTTCCGCATAGATGCCGATCCCCATATAACACAAATCCGCTTCGTCGGTCTCTCTCATTCCCTGCTCGTATTCTTCGTATGTCTTGGCTTGTTGCGCTACGGTCGAAAAATCCACGAGAACCATAATCTTTTGCGTCGAATGACCGAAGCCGTTCACGGACTTCCTTGATTGTCTCCGGCGATGCTCCGAGTATCGGAATCGGGCAACGGGTGATGCCTGAATGTATTTCACCCTGCTTGTCGAGGACATCATGCCCTACGATGTCGCAAGCTTTCTTGCCTAATGTGATGGATAATATGCTGGCGATATTGGCGATTATCCCGGTCGGTTGCGTGTTGTCGATTACCAGCACGCATTTATATATCGGTTTTGAATCTGTCGTTATTCCCATATTCAGTTCTTTAATCATACATTGTCACCCTTTACGGCATCTTAATCGACGGCGTAAAAAAGTTCAGGCTCTTTTCTCTCTGAATTTGCAGCCGCAAATTCCAAACTCTTTTTCTCGAAAAACGGATAATGGTAGTTTCGTGAGCCGACAGGACATAGAACAATGCACCTTCCACATGAAATGCATCGACTTTCATCCGTCTTTATGGGGTTCTCCGACGCAATGGCACGTGTCGGGCATCCCTCGACGCACTTTTTACACGAAATACACGTGGCGTCCCCCGTAGGGTAAAGCGGTACTTGCAGTATCTCCCGATAAGGTCTGTTGCCCCTGATTTTTATATCCGGCATCGTACTCGTATCCCTAATGTCCGACAGAATCCGCCATGACTTGCAACCGAAATCATCGACTATACGGTTGTCTTCCGTATCGGGGCGTTCGGATGCGACGTTTCTGAATATGGAGTGTCGGGCAATGAACGCGGCGGCGGATACGATTCTAAACCCGTTGGCGGTCAGCAAATCTTTAAGCTCGACAAGCGTATCTTCATAGTCTCTGTTCCCGTAGGAACAAACGATCATGGCAGGAGAGACGTCTCCCTTAACTCGTAAAAGCTGTTGTGAAGCCTGAATAGGCACTCTTCCTGAATAGGACGGCACACCTACGACCAACAATTCATCGCGTCCCAATCTCAAATCGGGAATTAAAACACTACTCGTAATGTCATGTTGGATATTATCGGCGTGCAGCTGCTTGACGACACCCTGCACGATGGCTTTGGTCGTAAATGCAGCACTGAAAAAAACAGAATGAACTTTATGTATCTCCATAAACCTTACTTATCCGATTGAATTTAATTTATTGGCGTCCGTTCAAAGTCAGACAAAAGAAGTCGCTGTCATCATACGGGTAATCGTATTCGACGGGGAGTTCTTCTTTATCTATTTTCTTGAATCCGGCTTTCTCATAAAACAGATGCGCTCTGTCCGTATTCTTGGGTGTGTCGAGAATGACTTTTGAGAAACCATGTGTCCGGGCAAATTCCAAGAAGAGGGAATATAGCTGTCGGCCGAGATTATGCGGCCTCCCGCGATAAGGCTCGTACACGAAGAATTTTTTCAAGATGCACAACCCGTTTCCCTTGTTCATCAAGCCGATCGTTCCGGCCACCTTGCCGTTTTCCTTCGCCACCCAGAAGTTTCCACCGCCATCGATATACTCTTCCTTGATGCGAAGCAGTTCCGGCTGGTCTTCGACACTTACTAACGGACGTGTTCCGTCATTCTGACAATGCAGGACGAGTGCGATAACCTCGTCCCTGTCGTACGCTGAATAGGTTCCTATCTCTATCATCTTATTTCATATTTAATTTAGTGGAAATCTTCTTCGACTTGAATATCTTGTGGATATGATAGACGTGTATTCCTACCGCTATCGCACAGCCTATGATAAACGGTGTTGCGTGTAGAAGCAATCCGTAAATGACATATATAATGTTCGCGCATAGGGACAGAACCCTCAAATACAGAACTTCTTTCATCGCCATGGATGACAAGTTGAGAAACAGTCCTATATAACCTATCACATTTGTCATGACAATGATATTCACTTGTTGTTTGTCATAAGGGAAAATATGTTCTCCATACTTTTTACAATCTCTTGCAACCGGCTTTCGTCCAATCCTGCAAATATCTCTTCGACGGATCGGTTCGCGGCCATATTCAACGTATGGTAAACTTCTTCCCCATGTTTTGTTAGCTTCACGAACTCCATACGGTTGTCGTTCGCTGCCTTCTCCCGATATATGTATCCTTTCGCTTCCAGCTTTTTCAATATGCGGGATAACAACCCTTTATCCATATTGAGCTCGCGGGATATCTCTTTTGCATTTCGATTCGGATGCAAATACACATCTTGAATTACACGGATCTCCGGGAGTCCGAACTCGCTGCCTAAATAGGACTTGTTCAGTACGCCTAAAACTTTGGTGTAAAATCTGTTGAAGGCTCTGATTTGATCTATATACTCTTGTTTCATGCCGCAAAGATATTTATAATAGTTGATTTAATCAACTAATTGCAAAAAAATATATTCATTGGAGCATAAAAGGGGCTATCCAGCATTTGGGACAGCCCTTTACAGAACTCACATTTTTAGTTTTCTGATATAATTAGTTTCGTTTTCCACCGTTTTTGGCTGAACAAGATGGATATGTTCTCGAATAAAAGACGAATCATAGGTTTGTTTTGACAGTCTTTCTTGCGAGATTTGTAATCTTTCGTTGGTTGTCGCTACCATTGATGAATCTCGTTGTCCATTCTCCTGCTGTACGCCGTCGGTATGTTCTTGCCCGTCTTCGGGCTTGGGCGGAGCGAGTGTAAGTTGTATCTTTCTCTCCAACGCCGCGACGTCCGCTTTCAGCGCTTTCAGTTCATCCTCTTTTTTCCATACTCCGCCGACCGTTTCCTGCAAAATCGGAATATCCCGCTCATAGGTTACATTCTGCGCCTTGTATTGCTCCACGAGCTTGGGTATGCGTTCCAGCGCGTTCAGAAAGTTCATCGAATATTGTTATTTTGCTCTAATCGTCCGACTTCGGAGGGCGATTGTCCCCGTCAGGGCAAGGCTTTTGAGAGTAACTCAAAAGGTATCGAGTAACTCGATACACACCTTGCTATGTTCCGACGAACATAAAGCACTCCGTGCGGTATGAATCGGAATTTCTTGTTTCCGTATGTTGAAATTCTACGGATTTACTTGTGTACTTTCTTACGGAGTGAAATCTACAATACATTAAGGAAACAATTCCGTAGAAAAGCGGTGTCGTACAGATTTATGGATTTACTGTCGTATCGTCGTATGGATTTAAGGGTGTCCGAATATAGGCCAATCTATATACAAAGATTTACGGGTAAAGTTATTCGCAGCAACTGAAAATAAAAACGGGCAACATACCTGCTATTTTCTGCAAGAGCAGTTTCAGTATACGACCGGCACGACGTCAAACTGTGCCATACGGACGCCACAAGCTGCCAGAAGCCCCGAGCAGTAGGCAAGTGCGAAAGGGATTGAGTAGATTTGCCGCAAATCTTAAAAATCGCAGGACATGGAAATAGTTATCGTAGAAAAGAAAACATTCGAAGCGTTGCTCGCTGCTACGGAGACGCTCGTGGGGAAGGTCGGGGAATTGTGCAACTGTTGCAGCGACAAACGAGAAAACAAATGGCTCGACGGGCAGGAGGTTTGCCGCCTGATGCGCATAAGCCCGCGAACCTTGCAAACCTTGCGCGACAACCGGATAATCGCCTTCGCGCAGGTGAACCGCAAGTTTTATTACAGGCCGGAGGAGGTGGAGCGGCTGTTGAAAGAGTCTGCCTTATCACAATCCGCGCGGGGAGATACCTGAATGGAAATACCAACCTCCTAAATCCACAGATATATGAACGATGACCGAGTGATTACGGCAGACGACGGGCGTGTCGCCGCGTTGCTGCACGCCCTGAAAAAAGGGACGAAAGATGCGGAGCGGCTCATGGAGAGCTTCCGACCTCCGTTCGCGGGCGAGAGATACCTCACGGACAAGGAGGTGATCTCCCTGCTGAAAGTCAGCCGCCGCACCTTGCAGGAATACCGCACCGAGCGCAAGATACCCTATATCGTGTTCGGCGGCAAAGTCCTCTATCGGGAGACCGACATCGAGAAGATGCTCGCGGAAAACTACCGCAAAACAATCCTCTGAAAACAAGAAAACGGGCAGGCTTCGACACCTGCCCGTTTCCTTGCTTGTCCGGTTC
>OKTA01000345.1_pt1 | contig 30801 bp, 30 predicted proteins | sample 1606321 | NCBI WGS metagenome assembly OKTA01 (sample SAMEA3879562, study PRJEB24766) | human gut metagenome | biome: human-associated habitat; feature: feces | place: USA | collected 1985/1987
CGGCAGAAGAAATAGCAGTTCAATTGAAAGAATTGTTTACGCCTGAAGTTACAGAAAAAACTATATCATAAACCATAAACCGGAGGAAAAAGAAAATGGATAAACTCAAAATGCAGACGGCGAATAAGGCTGATGAGAATTTTAAGAAGTTAGCGGAGTTGTTTCCCAATGCTGTAACCGAAACAATAGATGAAACAACGGGCGAGGTAGTTCGTGCTATTGATAAAGATGTGCTTATGCAGGAGATTTCCGGCAAGGTCGTTGACGGCAATGAGGAACGCTATCAGTTTACTTGGCCTGACAAGAAGAAGTCCGTTCTTCTTGCCAATGCACCGATAAACAAAACTCTCCGTCCTTGCAGAGAGGAAAGCGTTGACTTTGACAACACGGAAAACCTTTATATTGAGGGCGACAACCTTGAGGTATTGAAGCTGTTGCAGGAAACATATCTCGGCAAAATCAAGATGATTTACATAGACCCACCGTATAATACGGGTAATGATTTTGTTTATGAGGACGATTTTGCTCAAAACACAGAAGAGTATCTTGAAAGTAGCGGACAATTTGATGATAGCGAAAATCGTCTTGTACAAAATACCGAAAGCAATGGTCGTTTTCATACTGATTGGCTGAATATGATTTATCCAAGACTCAGATTGGCAAAGGATCTGCTTGCAGATGATGGTGTTATCTTCATCAGTATTGATGATAATGAACTGGAAAATTTGAAAAAAAATTGTGAAGAAATCTTTGGCGAATCTAATTTTATTGCTAATATCGTGTGGAAGCATACTCAGCAAAGTAAAAATGATGAGCTGTATTTTTCACGTCAGTATAACCACACTTTGGTTTATGCAAAAAACAAATCATGTTTGCACAGATTTTATTTTGAGCGAACTGATGAAGATAATAAGAATTATAGCAATCCTGATAATGACCCAAAGGGAATGTGGCGTAGCGGCGATGTGAGAAGTCCTAATTACAGAAAAACCCTTTGCTTTGATATTGTTGCACCAAATGGGAACATAATCAAACCTCCGGCGAATGGTTGGCGTTGGTCTAAAGAGAGCATAAAAGAAAAAATAGCATCGGGTGAAATCAAATTTAAGGATGATTTTAGCGGAATCATTCGCAAAATATACCTTTGTGAACAACCGGGAAGAACTCCAGAAAACTTATGGGAAGGAAATCGATTCGGCACTACCCGTCAAGCAGCGGCTATGATTAAGGATTTGTTTGATGGAGTCCAAGTGTTTGACACCCCTAAGCCTGTTGAGCTAATCGAAAATATGATGACTGTTGCATTAACCGACGATGACCCTATTATTCTTGATTTCTTTTCCGGTTCTGCTACAACCGCTCACGCTGTTATGCAGTTGAACGCCGAGGACGGCGGAAATCGTAAGTTTATTATGGTTCAGCTCCCTGAAGAAACGGAAGAAAAGAGCGAAGCGTATAAAGTTGGTTATAAAAACATTTGTGAAATTGGTAAAGAGCGTATTCGTCGTGCTGCTAAGAAGATTGCAGAGGGAAATCCAGAAGCACAGTTTGACGGTGGTTTCCGTGTCCTGAAGTGCGATACCTCTAATATGAAAGATGTTTATTATAACCCGGCTGAGTATGAACCGTCACTTTTCTCATCTCTTGAAGATAACATCAAAGAGAACAGAACCCCGGAGGATTTGTTGTTCCAAGTTATGCTTGATTTGGGTGTCCTTCTTTCAAGCAAAATTGAAGAAAAAACCATTGCCGGCAAGAAAGTATTCAATGTAGAAGATAATTACCTGATTGCTTGCTTTGATGAGAATATAACGGATAATGTTATTATCGAGATTGCTAAGCAGAAACCGTACTACTTTGTAATGCGTGATAGTTTTATGGCAAATGATAGTGTCGCAACGAACTTTGAACAGATTTTTGCTGCATACAGTCCTGACACAGTAAGGAAGGTGCTGTAATGAAATTTAATTTTAAGATACAACAATATCAGACAGACGCTGTTGACTCAGTGGTGAAAGTCTTTAACGGACAAGGTTTTCACGATAAGACCAAATTTATTCGTGACCTCGGAAAAATGAAATTTGATAGCGGACAGATGGTTTTTGGTTTCTCTGACGAAGAAATGGAACTATACGACCCGGCAAACGATACCGGATACAAGAACGAATTGGTTGAATTGACTGATGAGCAGCTTCTCCAAAACATTCAAACAATTCAAAAGCAGAATAACATAAAGACATCTGCTTCTCTGATTAAGGATTTAGGCAGATGCAGTCTTGATATTGAAATGGAAACCGGTACAGGTAAAACTTATGTGTATATCAAGACGATGTTTGAATTGAATAAGAAATACGGTTGGAGCAAATTCATTGTAGTTGTGCCGAGTATTGCTATCCGTGAGGGTGTAAAGAAATCCTTTGAAATTACCGCAGACCATTTTATGGAGCATTACGGTAAAAAGGCTCGTTTCTTTATCTATAACAGTTCCAATCTTAATCAGCTTGACAACTTTTCAAGCGGTTCAGGTATCAATGTAATGATAATCAATACACAGGCATTTGCAGCTTCTCTAAAGGAAGGCGGACGAAGCAAGGAGTCCCGTATCATTTATTCAAAGCGTGATGAGTTCGCTTCTCGTCGCCCGATTGATGTAATCAAGGCAAACAGACCGATTATCATTTTGGACGAGCCGCAGAAGATGGGCGGAGATGTAACGCAGAAAGCACTTAAAAACTTTAATCCGTTATTCACTCTGAACTATTCTGCAACACATAAGAAACAGCACAACCTTGTTTATGTTCTTGACGCACTTGACGCTTTCAACAAGAAGCTGGTTAAGAAGATTGAAGTTAAAGGCTTTGAAGTAAAGAATTTCAGGGGTACGGACAGTTATCTGTATCTTGAGCAGATTGTGCTTTCAAGCAAAAAGCCGCCTATGGCAAAGATTGAGCTGGAGATTGGATATAACAAATCCATTAACCGTGAAACTCGTATTCTCGGTGTCGGAGATGATTTATATTATGTTTCTCAGGAAATGGAGCAGTATAAGGGTTATACCATATCAGAGATTGACCCATTAAGAGGTACTGTAACCTTTACAAACGGAGAGATTATCAATGCCGGAGATGTGGTTGGCGATGTATCCGAAAACGATATGCGTCGTATTCAGATAAGAGAAACAATTTTGTCCCACTTCGAGAAAGAAGAAAAACTCTTTAATATGGGGATTAAGTGCTTATCTTTATTCTTCATTGACGAGGTAGCAAAATATCGCCAGTATGATGAGAATGGCGATGAAGTGCTTGGCGAGTACGGTCAGATGTTTGAGCAGGAATACATCAATGTGCTGAATGACTATGTAACCTTGCTTGATACACCGTATCAGAGATACTTGAAATCTACTTGCAGTGAAGTAAGTGAAGTGCATAAGGGATATTTCAGTATTGATAAAAAAGGACACGCTATTGATAGTAAACTTAAGCGTGGAAGCGAGTTCTCCGATGATATATCAGCATACGACTTGATATTGAAGAACAAGGAACGCTTGCTGTCCTTTGACGAGCCGACAAGATTTATTTTTTCTCACTCGGCACTTCGTGAGGGTTGGGATAATCCGAATGTGTTCCAGATTTGTACGCTGAAACATTCTGACAGCAATACTGCAAAGCGTCAGGAGGTAGGTCGTGGACTTCGCCTATGCGTAAATCAAAGTGGTAATCGAATGGATTTGCAGACACTTGGAGAAAATGTACACGACATTAACTCTTTGACAGTTGTTGCAAGCGAAAGCTACAAGACATTTGTCGGCGATTTGCAGTCCGATATTAAGACTGTACTTTATGACAGACCGACAGTTGCTACAAGCAAATACTTCAAAGGAAAGTATGTTAAGGTGGATGATGTACCGACGCTTATTGATGACAGCACCGCAAACAACATAGAATTTTATCTTATTCAGAACGGCTATGTTGATATGGATAGAAAGGTAACAGATAAGTACCGTGAAGAAATTAAGAACGGTACGGTTGCCGAATTGCCGGAAGCACTCAAACCGATGGCAGACGGTATCCATACTCTTATTCAGGCTGTTTATGATGACAGCGTACTTAAAGATATGTTCAGTGACGGTCACGAAACAAAGGTTAAGGATAATCCGCTTAACGAGAATTTTGCAAAGAAAGAATTTCAGGCATTGTGGCGTGAGATTAACCATAAATATGCTTATACAGTTGACTTTGACAGTGAGGAGCTTATAAAAAAATCCATTGCTCATATTGATGAAAAACTCTTTGTATCAGAACTTCAATATACGACAACCATAGGGCGTCAAAAGGACGAAATGAATGAGTACGAGGTTGAGCGAGGAGCGTCATTCATAGGCGAAAAGACAAGAACACAGACGCTTAAACACGCTGAAACAAGTCAGATTAAATATGACCTTATCGGCAAGGTGGCAGAAGGAACAACGCTAACTCGTAGAACGGTATCAACCATCTTGCAGGGTATCAGAGCGGATAAACTCTATATGTTCAAGAACAACCCGGAGGAATTTATCACAAAGGTTATCAGGCTTATCAATGAGCAAAAGGCAACAATGATTGTGGAGCATATCTCTTACGATACAATAGAGGGCGAATATGACAGCACTATCTTTACTGCCGAAAAGAACACGCAGAGTTTTGATAAAGCATTCCTTGCAAAGAAAGCCATTCAGGACTATGTGTTTACCGATGGTTCTGCCGAAAAGAGTATCGAAAGAAGATTTGCAGAAGACTTGGATGCAGCAGAAGAAGTATGCGTTTATGCCAAGCTTCCGAGAACATTCCAAATTCCTACTCCGGTGGGTAACTACTCACCTGACTGGGCAATCGCTTTTTATGAGGGTAAGGTCAAGCATATTTTCTTTGTTGCCGAGACCAAAGGTACAATGGAAAGCCTTGAACTCAGACCGATAGAGCAGGCGAAAATTTCTTGTGCTAAAAAGCTGTTTAATGAAATGTCGAATAGCAAAGTGGTTTACCACGATGTTGATAGTTATCAGAGTTTGTTAAATATTATGAACTCTATTTAAAAAAGACAATTCGCAAAATTTACAAGGTATGTTATGAAACTAAAATAACAGACCAAAAAGAGGTATGAATATGGGCGAGATTGTAAAAATGGATAATGGAAAAGACAATGAGATAATGGCAATGATGAACGATGCATCGTTGTGTCCGCTGTTAGAGGAAACAAAAGTTGGTGTTTCCAATTACACAAAATTACCAGTAACAAGATTGGCAGCTATGGGAACAGCGTTTCAACCATTGACAACTGCTGTGCAAACCGCAGTAACCGGAGCTGGTGGAAGTGGATTGTACTATGTTAATACAGCCGGAAAAACAATGTTTCAGATGAAGGAAACGGGCAATTTTATCGGTTCTTTGAAGACATCAGCAGGTTTGGTTGGCGGAGGACAGGCTCAGATGATGCCGCTTGCTTTTGACCCAACAATGCTATTTATGGCGGCTGCACTTGCGAATATTGATAAAAAACTGGATTCTATAAAAGAAATGCAGCAGGAAATGATGGATTTTCTTGTTCAGAAGGAAAAGGCTGAATTAAAAGGAAATCTTACATTTCTGTATGACGTGTTCAATAATTACAAGTATAACTGGAATAATGAGATGTACAAGAATAGCAATCATACAATGGTGCTTGCAATAAAAAAAGAAGCGGAAGCAAAGATAGTATTTTACCGTGAACAGATAATTGCCAAAGTAAATAAGAAATCTTTGATTCATAGTGACCAGACGGTAAACAAGCAGTTGCAGGCGGTACAAGACCAATTTAAAGATTACCAGCTTGCATTATATACACTTGCATTCTCCTCATTCCTAGATGTAATGCTTGTGGGAAATTATGACAAAGAGTATTTGTCTAGTATTTCAGAAAAATTGGATGATTATTCGATGAAATACAGAGAACTTTATACGCAGTGCTATGAAGAAATATCTGGATATTCTTCTACTTCCATACAATCCTCTTTGCTGAAAGGATTATCAAAGACAACGAAAGCAGTCGGCAAGATTGTAGAGCGGATACCAGTTGTTGGAGATACGCAGGCTGATGAAACGCTCATTGCAGCAGGGGAAAAGCTTGGCGACATAGGAACAGAAAAAATCCGCAAACAGATGCGGCAGTTGATTGAACGACAGAGTAACTTTGTCCGTCCGTTTATTGATAATATTGATACTGTAAATCGACTGAATAATAATCCGGTGCAGTTATTAGTAGACAAGGACAATCTTTATATTGCAACGATAGCATAATTTACTCAAAGGAATTTTAGAAGGGAGCATAGAATGATGGCAAAGCAAAGAACATATATTGCAATCGACCTGAAATCATTCTACGCTTCTGTGGAATGTAAGGAACGAAATCGTGACCCTTTGACAACAAATCTTGTGGTTGCTGATAAAAGCAGGACAGAGAAAACAATCTGTCTTGCGGTATCTCCGTCCTTAAAAAGTTACGGAATACCCGGCAGACCACGACTGTTTGAAGTTGTCCAAAAGGTCGGGGAAGCAAACAATAAACGCAGATGGAAAGCACCAAACAGAACATTTACCGGTTCTTCTAATGATAAGGAAGAGCTGGACGCAAATCCTGCATTGGAGATAGATTATATCGTTGCTCCGCCCCGTATGGCATATTATATGGAGTACAGCACAAAGATTTATAATGTCTATCTCAAATATGTCGCACCGGAGGATATATTCTCCTATTCCATCGACGAAGTGTTTATGGATGTGACCGATTATCTGCAAACGTATCGTATGACCGCAAGAGAACTTGCTATGACGATGATACAGGATGTCTTGAAAACAACAGGTATAACAGCAACCGCAGGAATCGGAACGAATATGTATCTCTGTAAGATTGCTATGGATATTGTGGCAAAGCACATTGAGCCGGACAAGAATGGTGTGCGTATTGCTGAACTTGATGAAATGTCATATCGCCGGAAATTGTGGAGTCATCGCCCGATAACCGATTTCTGGAGAGTCGGAAATGGTTATGCGAAGAAGTTAGAGGAACACGGACTTTATACAATGGGCGATATTGCAAGATGTTCTATCGGAAAGCCAAATGAACCGTATAACGAGGAATTGCTGTACAAGCTGTTCGGTATCAATGCGGAACTGCTCATAGACCACGCTTGGGGATATGAGCCTTGCACAATGGAGCAGGTCAAAGCATATAAGCCGGAAACAAACAGTGTATCTTCCGGTCAGGTGTTGCATTGCCCTTATGATTATGAAAAGGCAAAGTTGATTGTAAAAGAAATGACCGACCAAATGGTGCTTGATTTGGTGGATAAAGGACTTGTAACAGACCAGCTTGTGTTGACAATCGGATATGATATTGAGAATTTGAGCAATTCGAACCTTAGAAATCAATATAAAGGTGAGGTCACGATAGACCGATACGGACGCAAAGTTCCAAAACACGCACACGGAACAGCGAACCTTGAGAAAAAGACTTCCTCTACTCGATTGATTACTAATGCTGTGATGGATTTGTACGACAGGATAGTTGACGAGCATTTGCTTGTCCGCAGAATCACAATTACAGCAAATAAACTTGTAGATGAAAATTCTGTCAAGCAGGAAGATGAATACCAGCAACTTGACCTGTTTACCGACTACGAAGCACAAAGAAAAAAGCAGGCTGAGGAAGAAGAAAAATTAGAAAGAGAAAGGCGTATGCAAGAAGCAATGCTGAGTATCAAAAAGAAGTTTGGAAAGAATGCTGTGTTAAAGGGAATGAACCTTGAAGAAGGTGCAACCACCAAAGACCGAAACGAGCAAATCGGCGGTCATAAGGCTTAAACAACCGGAAATTTTCAAGAGGATAAATATATGGAATGGAATTTTTTCTTTAGACAGTTAGAAGCAGGGATAAATATAGATGAAACTTGTTTTTATTTTAAAGATGACCCAGATAAAAATGAACATTTTCTGGGGTATTTGCCTCAATATGAAAAGCCTTACTGGGTAGGATACTGTGATGTCAAAGATGGATGTGAATTTGAGAACGCAAACGAATTAGTGGATGCACCGATATTTGATGGTAAATCTCTTAGAGAACGTTGGAACAACACGGTTATATGTAGTATAGAAGGCTGTTGCCTTGAGGATTGGTTGACGTATTTTCGACATAGATGAAATTACTGCTTGTAGAGAAAAGGGGGTAATGCAACAGATGGACAATCATTCTTATGATGATATTATCAATCTTCCGCATCCGACATCGAAGAATCACCCTCGTATGTCGCTACACGACAGAGCAGCACAGTTTGCTCCTTTTGCGGCACTCACAGGACATGATGCTGCCATTAAAGAGACTGCAAGGCTAACAGATGAACGGTTAGAGTTAAGCGATGAAGTCATTATGAAATTAAATGACCAATTAAATATGATTAGAGATAATATCGGCACAGAACAGGAAGTATCAATAACTTATTTCGTGCCTGATGATAAAAAATCTGGAGGAGCATATCTCACGCATTCCGGTATAGTGAAAAAGATTGATGAATTTGAACGCAAACTGATTATGCAGGATGAAACAGTAATTCCGACTGAACAAATCAGCGTGATACAGGGAGAAATGTTCAAAGGACTATATGAGTAATAGCTTGGAAAGGGCAAACAATGGAAACAAAACCAAGAATATTATACTTAAAGAAAATATTAGAGGAACGAACCGATGAAGAAAATCCTCTTTCCACAACACAGTTAATCAATATATTGAATGATGAATACGGAATATCTGCACATAGAACGACGGTCACAAAAGACATTGCAGCACTTCAGGAGTTTGGAATGGATATTGTTACTATCCACTCTACTCAGAGCAAATACTTTGTAGCCAGCCGCAAGTTTGAACTGCCGGAACTAAAACTGCTGATAGATGCAGTGGAGTCATCGAAGTTCATTACAAAGAAGAAAAGCGAAACTCTGATTGAGAAGATACATACGATGACCAGTCCGGGGCAGGTGGCAAAGCTGAAGCGTAATAACTATGTGGTCAATCGTATTAAGCCGGATAATGAGCAGATATATTACATTATTGACGCTATAAACGACGCCATCAACGCAGGCAAGCAGATTTCCTTTCAATATTATGATTATACCGGATTAAAGAAAAAGGTTCTGAAGAATAAGGGCGAGATTTATAAGCTGAGTCCGTATAAACTTCTCTGGTGTGGGGACTATTATTATGTTCTCGGATATTCTGAGAAGAAAAGTAAGGTTATCAATTTCAGGGTAGACCGTATTGCTTCCAAGCCGGAGATACTGGATAAGGACATTATTCCTATGCCTTATGATTTTGATATTGAGAATTACACAAAAGAAGTTTTCTTTATGTTCTCAGGCGAGAAAGTTCTTGTGGATTTAAGATGTGATAACAGCTTGATGAAAACAATGGTTGACCGTTTCGGAGAAGATGTGACAACCCTTGCGTATGATATGACTTCTTTCAGGGTACAGACCGAAGTATCAGCCAGTCCGACCTTTTTCGGGTGGGTGTTTGGCTTTAATGGCAAGGTACAGATACTTGCACCGGAAAGTGTAAAAGAACAGTACAGACAGATGATTGCACAAGCCGATGAGGATGTGCAGAAAAAAGAAAGCAAAGAACAGGAAATCTAACACTTCAAAGCATACGATGTCAAGAAACGGCAGAAACTTCTTGCAAAGCTCGCAGTATGAATATGCCGAGGGCGTGGAGTTTGAAGTTTATCCGTCTGCGGATACAACCGCCCCAAACTATCATTGTGAAATTTGGGTAGCCGTGAACGAAAAAGGCGAGTAATAAGGACAGCAACTGCGAGTTGCTTGTTTGAGATAATGCGTTAGACTATAATAAAGGTGTAAGGGAGGTACTGCATAATGGATACAAAACAGGTCATACTTGAACTTCGTACTCAAAAGGGAATGTCACAGGATGAGCTTGCAGAAAAAGTTTTTGTAAGTCGTCAGGCAGTTTCACGTTGGGAAAACGGAGAAACAGTTCCGAATACGGAAACATTGAAATTGCTGTCAGAAGTATTCGATGTTTCTATAAATACACTTTTAGGCTCACCGAGAAAGCTTATTTGTCAATGCTGCGGAATGCCGCTTGAAGATGATGATATTATCGGACACAATCACGATGGTTCTTTCAACGAGGACTATTGTAAGTGGTGTTATGCCGATGGAACATATACTTACAATGATATGGATGATTTGATTGAAGTTTGTGTTAAAAATATGGTAAGCGAGAATTTCACGGAGGAACAAGCCCGTTCTTATATGAAAGAGCTGCTTCCTACTTTGGATTACTGGAAGAAATATGATGAGCTTAGTGATAACGGTCAGTTTGAAGAATTCAAGAAAAAGTTAATCAATGAGATTAACGAATTGAATGTTGACGGAATGCCAAAGGTGGAAAAACTGAATGCCCTTGTGGGAAAGTATGTGAATCTTGAGTACCGACTTCCGAATGGGCAAGCGGCTAAGTTTTTGAATGAGGCAAAGACATATCTGGGCAATCAGCTTGAATGTGAATACGGCGGCGATAGATGTTTCGGCGTTGTTGCAGATATGGATTTTATTCTTATTTGCACTTATGAAGAAGACGGTAAAAATCCGGAACTTGTATTGTATAAGAAAAGATGAGAATAGAGAAAAATAGTAAGCCATTGGAGTTAATGATTTCAGTGCAAGCAAAGGAATTTTGAGGTGTTAGCAAATTGCGACACCTCTTTTCTTTTACGAAAAACCTACTTGAAAAATTTTTCGTATCAGGTATAATAAAACTATCGAAAGCAAACTGCTTCCGATAGAAAAGAAGGCGAGGTGCAGGTATGAGAAGCAAGAGTCCTGAACTTATGAGTGAGATAAAAAAGTATATCGAGGATTATTACCTGCAAAACAGACAATCCCCATCGACTACAAAGATTGCTGAAGCGGTTGGTATTGCCAGAGGTACAGCATACAAATACTTGGTAGAGATGGCTCAGAAGAATATGATTGAATATGACGGGCAGGAGATTCGCACCAATGTGACCCGTAAGTACAGTGGCGAACAGACACAGACGCCGATTGTAGGTTCTATTCCTTGTGGCAGTCCTCAGTATGAGGAAGAAAATATTGAAGAATATGTATCACTTCCTACTGCTATTTTCGGCAAAGGAGATTTCTTCATATTAAGAGCGAGCGGTCAGTCTATGATTGAAGCAGGGATTGATGACGGCGACCTTGTGGTTGTTAAAAAGCAGGTAGAAGCCAAAGAGGGCGATATAGTAGTTGCCCTTGTGGATAATCAGAATACGTTGAAACGCTACTTCCGAGATGATGAGAATAAGAAAATCATTCTCCACCCGGAAAATAAGAAGATGAAAGACATTATTGTAGATGAGTGCTGCATTCAAGGTGTGGCTTGTCATATCATCAAAGAACTATAACAGAGGACAGACGAATGAGAACACTTGAAGGAATTCGCTATCTAATCAATTTGGATAGTGCGGAAATACAACAGAACTTTGCCGGAGGAGTTGCACCGCCGGACAAGGTGGAGTCGGAGGTGGACACAACTTGAGTATTTATATGTCAAGAGCCGAGTTGGAAGAAATCAGCGAAGGCTTGATAACAGCTTATGCTAATAAGTTTAGCAATCGAGTGATTCAATCCATCGACATAGAACATTTCATTACAGAATTTCTTATGTTACGAATTGAATACGCTTCTTTCGCAGAAGATGATGCAGGCAGGATTGGTTTTCTGGCAGATGGAGCAACACCACTGCTGGTACATCAGGACGGAAAAATTATTCCCTTTGTTTTTCCGAAAGATACCATCGTACTTGATAAATTTCTTCTTGCTGAAAAGGAGCAGGGACGTCGCAGGTTTACAATGGCACACGAAGCGTCACATCATATCTTGAGTAAGATGTATGCAATGCCGAGTGAAGGACGCTTTCATGTAGAGTATGACAGTGAGCGTAGTTATTCCAAAGAGGAACTGGCTCAGATGTTTGCGTCTGTTGAGTGGCAGGCAGATACAATGGGAGCTTCGCTTCTTATGCCGAGAAGAATTATTGAAAATGCCTTGGCGAAATATAATCAGTCAAATTCGATAAAAGTTTATGGCGATAATACCATTACTTCAAAGGATAAAGCAGTTATCCGCAGAATGGCAGCTTATATCGGAGTATCTTATACAGCCTTGGTTATCAGATTGAGAGATATGGGGCTATTTGAGTATCACAATATCCTTGAGTACATTTCTAATGAGTTAAATCTGGGAGGTGTTTCGCAATGAGGTTACAGACTCAGGTAGCACCTGAAATACAAAAGAGATTGCTTCTGTCAAGAGTAGAAGCAGAAAGTCTGAAAGAGCGTGATATTCTCTGCCCGACTTGTGGGTTCAGGATACAAAGAGTATTTTCAGACGCAACCGGACATTTGAGTGTGAAGTGTCAGAAATGCAAGAATGTCCATATCTTAAATCTCGCTTACTTCCGCAGAATCTGCAGGAACGGATATAGTAGGAATTGCAGGCGATGAATATTACAAGTAAATATCGAAACGATTTCTAATCGAGTAAGCGGAGATAAGCAATTTATTTGCTAAACTACCAAGCACCGTACGAAGCCGGATAAGTGAAGAATAGAAGTATTCTTTGCTGTCCAGATTCGACGGTGCTTTTTTTGTTGCTGTTTTATTCGATTATGCTTCGTGCAGTATTAGGTCTTTTCCCTTACTTGGGAAAGGACTTTTATGTTTTATAACGCATGGCAGTGCCAGATAGCTGAGTACCCGTAATCTCCGAATTTTGAAACTTATCAATTTTTCAAAATTCAAAGGAGATTACGGAAATGACAAACAAACTTACATTAACAGAACAAGAAGAATTATTTGCAAAGAATTGTAAACTGATAAATCTTAAATACGAATATAACGGTTATACCGGAGATGAAAAATGGGCGATTATTACGGAATTGTCTGTAAAAGAGCTTTGGGAGAAGTATCCCCTTGTTATAGAAAGATATTCTCCGTTTGTTCATCTTTCCATTGCACAGGGAGAGGTAATTGACGATGCAAACCGAAATGAGGATAAGTATGCAAAGAGAAGCAGTCGCACACTTGACTGCTATGGATATGACGATGAAATGTCATCACAGTTCCATAAAGAACTTGCCATTATGTTTGACGACCCGTTTGAAAGAGCAGAGGAAGAAAGGCTTGAACTGGAAAGAGAAGAATTGCGTCAGTGTGAAATCAGGAAAGCAAGGATAGCACTTTCAATGTTGCAGCCACTTCAAAGGGAACGCCTTATGAAGAATGTGTGCTGCGGTCTGAGTTCCAGAGCGATTGCAAAGCAGGAGGGCGTATATTACAGCTCCGTGGATAAGTCCATTGCTGCGGCAAAGAAAAACTTTATCAAATTTTATGAAAATCTCTGATTTTGGGTGTGCATTTCAGACCCCTTTGTCCAAATGAGTGAAGGGGTTATTTCATTCCGGATACGAATGACACTTTAAAAATTTGATTCTTGTGAGGTTATGTATATGAAAGAAAAAATGATTTGTCGTGGGGATTTATTCTACTATGACTTTGGAGATAACAGTGGTTCAGTACAAAGCGGAGAACGTCCGGTGCTTGTCGTTCAGGCAGACGATTATAACCAGAATGCTCCAACGATTATTGTTGCAGCGGTTACAAGTGTAATCAAGAAAAGATATTTGCCATCGCACATTATTCTTGGCGAGGAGTTTGGACTGAAGAAACCGTCAATGGTTCTTCTGGAGCAAATTCGGACAGTCAATAGAGAGGATTTGCGTGAATACATAGGTACGATAGATGACGATAAACTTTTCAGGCAGATAAATGCAACTTTGAAAAAGACTTTTGGACTTTGGGTTTACAAGCCGGAGAGGAAAGAAAATATTCGTTGTCTATGCCCGAAGTGCCTGAATGATTACATCCACAATCCGGACTATATTGTAAGGCGACTTGACCCATTTGCAAAGCGAAAAGACAGATGTGATAAGTGCGATGGGGATGGTTGGGATTATGTTGTTACCGACAGATATTCATCAAAGAAAGAAAAGAGGTGCAAGAATGTCTAATAGCAGTGTAAAGAAGCAGAGTTATAATGTACCTCTTTGGCATAAGCCTAATTTGTCGATTGAAGAAGCATCTATATATTCCAATATTGGAACAGGAAAACTTTATGAAATGACGGAAAAGCAAGATTGCCCATTTGTACTTTGGATAGGAAGCCGCCGAATGATAAAGCGAAAAATTTTTGAGAAATATATTGCAAATCAGTATTCTATTTAATAAAAAAGTCAAATCTGCGATGAGCAAATTCGCATCGTTGGCTCAGTGTAGATTTTTGAGTATGCTGTAACCACGCAAAGGAGGTTACAGCATATGAACAACGAAAAAGATGAAACAATCTATAATGTCCCACTTTGGGAGAAAGTAATGCTTACAATTGATGAAGCCGCAGCTTATACAGGTGTTGGAAGCAGAAAAATCAGACAGCTTACCGATAATGAAAGATGTCCGTTCGTTTTATGGAATGGCTCAAAGCGACTTATCAAGAGAGAAGAATTTGTTGAATTTATAAAAAAGCAGTATTCGATATGAGGAGGTATTATTGTGAGTAATCCAGTAAAAAAAGAAAGATTAGAAGTGCCGATATGGCATAAGCCGTATCTGACCATTGATGAAGCTACTGCCTATACCGGCATTGGCAGAGAAAAACTTCGTGAAATGACAAGGTTTGCTGACTGTCCATTTGTGTTATGGGTGGGAAAACGCCGAATGATAAAAAGAGAATTGTTTGATGAGTACATTGAAAAAATGTATGAGATTTAGGAGGTGGAACGATGAATGTGGATTTTGCAGATGAAGAAATGATTGCTTATCGGGAAAGCCTTATAGAAAAGAAAAAAGAGCAGCCATTTTGGAAAAAGAAATGTTTGTCGGTAAATGAAACAGCCGCTTATACAGGTATCGGAAGGGGAAAAATACGAGAGCTGATGAAAAGGAAAGACTGCAATTTTATGACGACAGACGGTTATCAGGTGTATGTCATCATCGACAAATTTGTGGAATTTTTAAATAGCAGGAATGAAATATAGGAGGAACAGCCGTGGCAAGACCAAAACGAAAAGATAAAACAAGGACAGTTCTTCGGACGGGAGAACTTCAAAGAAGTGATGGAAGTTATCAGTACAGTTGGACTGATGAAAACCATAAAAGAAGATATGTCTATTCAAAAACGCTTGAAGCACTCAGGATTAAAGAGGAAGCGATTGAGAAAGACAAAAGTGATGGCATAAAAGCGGAAGCACGATATGTTACACTCGATGATTTATATGAGTTGTGGAAAGACCTGAAGAGAGGATTGAAAAACAACACTTTTGAGAATTACAAATATATTTATGAAACCTTTGTACGTCGGCAAATCGGTTCTAAGAGAGTTTCAACATTTTTGAAATCAGATATTAAGAGATTTTATAATTATCTGGTTGATGAGCGAGGATTGAAGCCAGCAACGGTTGATGGTGTCCACAACATTCTTCATCAGATATTTGATATGGCGGTTGATGATAACTATATCAGAAACAATCCGACAAATAATGTTTTAAGGGAATTGAAAAAAGCTCATTGCTTCAAGACAGAGAAACGCAGGGGACTTACTCGACCTGAGCAGGAATTGTTTATGGATTATCTGAAGAACTCTAATGCAGCAGTGTATTGGTATCCGGTGTTTGCAGTAATGCTTGGAACGGGGTTAAGAGTTGGAGAAGTTACCGGACTCAGATGGTGTGATATTGATTTGAAAGATGGGATTATAGATGTTAATCACACGTTGGTTTATTATGACCACAGAACTTCTGAAGGAAAAAAGGGCTGCTATTTCAATGTGAATACTCCAAAGACAGAAGCTGGAAATAGACAAGTTCCGATGCTCGATTTTGTTAAAGAAGCATTTGTTATGGAAAAAGAAAGACAAGAACTGCTAGGGGTTCACTGCGAAGCAACCATAGATGGATATACAGATTTTATATTTCTCAATCGCTTCGGACAGCCACAACATCAATCAACTTTGAATAAGGCAATCCGACGCATAATCCGTGATTGCAACGATGAGCAGTTTTTGAAAACAGAAAACCCAGAAGTGCTTTTACCGCATTTTAGTTGTCATTCGCTCAGACATACATTTACAACAAGAATGTGTGAAGCAGGTGTAAATATAAAAGTTATTCAGGATACACTCGGACATAAGGATATAACAACAACCTTAAATATCTATACTGATGTAACAAAGGAACTAAAAAGAACTGAGTTTGATGGACTGGATAAATACTTCAATAATTCAATAGCGTAGGAAAAAGTGGCGTACTTTAAAATGAAAATTGGTACGCTGCTTTTTTGGTCTGATTGACTTATTTAATAATAATGATTATAATTTAGTAAGCAATCCGATTGAAGAACCCATTCTCTCAATCGGGATTTACATCAAATACATCAAATAATACAACTGCTTATGCGGAAAGTAATCAATTTTAAAGGTAAACAAGGCTTTTTATCTGGTTGAAAAAAGCAAAGTAGGGAGTTGCTCAGGAATATGAGTGGCTTCGGAATTGCGTCGGAGAAAGTTCCGACCATGAAGACACTGGGCGGTCCGGATGGAGCGAAAAAGGTGGAAAAGGCAGCTTCGGCAGAAGTGAAAACAGAAGCAAAACCGGCAGAAAAAATAGATTTTTCCAACGTAAAAATTGAGCCGCTGTTTGAGGAAATGGTAGATTTTGAAACCTTTGCAAAGTCTGATTACCGTGCCGTAAAGATAAAAGACTGTGCCCCAGTGCCCAAGAGTAAGAAACTTTTACAGTTTACCTTAGATGATGGTTCAGGCACAGACCGCACGATTTTAAGCGGAATTCATGAGTATTATGAGCCGGAAGACCTGATTGGAAAGACAGCGATTGCGATTGTGAATCTGCCGCCCAGAAAGATGATGGGCATTGATTCCTGCGGAATGCTGATCTCTGCGGTTCATGAGGAGGACGGACATGAAGGACTTCATCTCCTGATTGTAGATGACCATATTCCGGCGGGTGCGAAGCTGTATTAAAGTCCATATTAAGTGTTCGGGTAATGGCCGGGGCGGGATTTGCGAAAATCCTGCCCCGGCTTATTGCGTTACAAAACGCACTTTTTATTAAGACAATCCGGCGCTCTCCTGTTATAATAAAATGAACCAGACCAGGAGGTGGCAGAATGAAGAATCAAAAGCATACAGTGAGAAAGGTCATTGATTATATTGAGGAACACCTGGAGGAGGAGCTGAATCTGGAGCAGATAGCGGAGCATGCAGGTTATTCCAGGTTCCATCTGAACCGGATATTCATGGAAGAGACGGGAGGCACGATTCATAAATATGTGCAGGAGCGCAGGCTTACCATGGCGGCGGAGAAGCTGGTGGATACGGATATGGACATCACGCAGATAGCCTACGATGCCGGGTACCAGTCCCAGCAGGCATTTTCTCTCGCATTTAAACAGGTATATTTATGTCCGCCCGGAGCGTACAGAAAAAGGGGGATTTATCAGCCTGCAAAGAAACGGATGCAAATGCATCAAGCCTCCTGTTTTACAGTATATGGGGTTTGTGACAGAATGGGAGGGATTGCAGCGTGAGCACCATACCTTATGTGATTGAACAGACAGGAAGAGGAGAGAGAAGCTATGATATATATTCCAGGCTTCTGTCGGACCGTATTATCTTTCTGGGCGAGGAGGTCAGCGACACCTCCGCCAGCCTTATTATAGCCCAGCTGCTGTTTCTGGAATCCGCGGATCCGGACAAGGATATCCAGCTGTACATCAACAGTCCGGGTGGTTCTGTGACAGCTGGCTGGGCTGTATATGATACCATGCAGTATATTAAATGCGACGTTTCAACTATCTGCCTTGGACTGGCAGCCAGTTTCGGGGCCTTTTTGCTGGCAGGAGGAGCACATGGAAAACGCATGGCCCTTCCCAATTCCGAAATCATGATACACCAGCCCGCCATGCACGGAAATGGAATCCAGGGCCCTGCCAGCGACATTAAAATCATGTCGGATTACATGCAGAAAAGCAGGCAGCGTTTAAACCGTGTTTTGGCGGTGAATACAGGACGCTCCGAGGAGGAAATAGCCAGGGATACAGAGCGGGATAATTTTATGAGCGCGGAGGAGGCATTGGAGTATGGGCTGATTGATTCTATCCTTACAAGGCGGTAATAACTTTAAAATATAATAGATTATATATAAGCGCAGGCACTGTGCTGTGATACTCCTCCGGGGAGGGCACAGAAGCCTGCGCTTTTGTTGTGTCTGAACCCCATCCTTATACCTCTGCGGAGAGTCCGTACGCAACCCCGCATAAAGTATCAATGCCGGAAGAATGCCCAATGTCTGAGAATACGTTTAAAATCCTATCGGCAGAGGGAAGGTCTGTCAGGCTGTTGACAGCCAGGCTGAAATGGTGCTGCACAGAGCAGTCCAAAAAGGCGCGGCTGATATCATTGGTATCAAACCGGCGGGAAGTTATCTCCCGGCAGAGAGCGTGCGCAAATGGATGGTTTTCCTCTCCGCGCAGGATGAGTCCTGCCAGCACCCCGCACAGAAAATCATCACCGCTTGGCGTAAGGCCTATTCCCAGTCCTATGAGTCCTGCCAGGTGTTTGGCAGCATCTCCGTACAAATGCTGTTCCAGACATTCGCTGCATTGGAGGATTCGGCTTCTGGCTGCGGCCAGAATTAGGCTGTATTCCTCTTTGCCTTTCATTGCCTGGCCATCCGTGGAATCCCAGAACAGAAGCCGGAATATGCCGGCCTGCGAGCTGGCGACGGCCTGCCGGACCCGTGAGAGAAGCTCTTTGCAGGGAAACGGCCCGGACGGGCAGGTTAACCGGGTGCAGCAGACTTTTTTCGGCCGGCACCAAAAATCCACTGTGTGTCCCGGAGAGGATATTATAATTCGGCTGCCGGCAATGGACACCTGCTGGCCTGGTTTGACCGGTAGAACTTCAAAAGCCCTGACATCCATGTCTGTTATGATGCTGATAGGAGACATGGGAGAGGATGCGGCCTGCAGGGCCAGAAGGCGCTCTCCTGCCTGAAGATTCACTGTTTTTTTGTAGACAGAGTGGACCGTCCAGAAACGGCACTCCTCCAGCTGCTGTGCTGCGTAGGCGGCAATGGCGGTGATGGTAGGATACATTTGCTTTCTCCCTGTGCTATGCTGTTTGTTGCACTTATGACAATGCTTCAACAATAAATTTTACCAGATTATCGAAAAAAACACAAAAACAAATTTCAAAATAATATAGTTTTATACATGATAGACAAAAAAACATAATTTTTCCCCGTTTTCTCGTCATTGTTTTTTGACTGTGTATCTAATAAAATACAACGTAAGTATTGAAACGGTCAACGATTTACAGTCTGTAAGGAGGTAAAAAATGTATGATTTAGTAATAACAAACGGAAAGCTGGTAACCCCTGACAGGATTTATGAAGCTGATATTGCGGTAAAAGACGGGGTCTACGCTGCCTTTCTTGCCAAGGGGTCGCAGGCGGCTGCAAAAGAAGTGATAGATGCAAAGGGATGCTACATATATCCGGGAATCATTGATTGCCACGCGCACCTGAATGAACCGGGATTTGAATACAGGGAGGACTTTGAGACCGGTTCCAGGGCGGCAGCGGCAGCTGGCTGTACCTGCCTGATTGACATGCCCTTGAACAATGATCCGTCTTTGATGAATAAGGAAATCTTTGACCTGAAGATGGGGCGCATCAGCAAGCACTCCTATGTGGATTTTGCCCTGTGGGGCGGTATTGTGGGGGATTATGACAATCAGCCCGGTTCGGTGAAGAACAACATGGCGGATCTGGTGGACCTGCACAAATGCGGCGTGGCTGCATTCAAAGGGTTTACCTGCCCCAACGGCGATTTGTTCCCGACCGTGAACATGGGTAATGTGAGAAAGGCTCTGGAAATCTTAAAGCCGTACGGGGCCCTGTGCGGTTTCCACTGTGAAGAGTTCGGTCAGGTGCTGGAACGGGAAAAGGAGGCAAAGGCAAAAACCGGAAGGACCAGCGAAGAGAAAATCAGGGATTTCCTGGATTCCCATGATGTGTGGACCGAGTATGTTGCCACTAAAAATGTGATTGACATGGCCAGGGCAACCGGGGGCAGAGTGCATATCTGCCATGTGAGCCACCCCATGGTGGCACAGGTTGTAAAGGACGCCATCCACGAAGGGCTTCCTATTACGGCTGAGACATGTCCACACTATCTTGGGTTTACAGAGGATTTTGTCTTTGAGAAGGGCGCTCCGGCCAAGTGTACGCCGCCTATGCGCAGGAAAGAGGATATGGAACGGCTGTGGGATTATGTTCTGGACGGCACATTATCCTGTGTGGGAAGCGACCACTCACCGGCTGCGGATGAGGAAAAGGACAATTCCACAAAGGATATCTGGCATGCATGGGGCGGTCTCAACTCCATCCAGTTCTTCCTGCCTATGATGTTTGACATGGTGGTAAACAAGAAGGGCTTAAGCCCCACCCTGATTGCCAGGGTGATGGACTACAATCCGGCCAGGGTATTCGGTCTCTACGGCCGGAAGGGGGCCTTTGAGCTGGGATTTGACGGGGACATTGTTATTGTTGATCCTGAGAAGGCCTGGAAATGCAGCCAGAATGAACTGCTGACCAAGGGGCATGTATCCTGCTTCGACGGTCTGGAAGGAAAGGGCGCTCCCGTATGCACCATCATCCGGGGCAAGGTGGTTGCTTCCGGCGAAACCTATAGGGAAGACGCTCTGGGCTACGGGGAATACGTGACTCCGGTACATGACTGTTAATACGAGGAGAAGAAAATAAGGGGTGATATTATGAGCGATGTAAAAAATGAAGTAAATAAGCAAACAGATTCATTGGCGCCGATTCAGGACAAGGACCGTATTATGGGGTGGGGATCCTACCTGATGCTGTGGCTGGGAGGATGTATTTCCATCGGCACATTGACCATGGGGTCTGCCCAGTTGGACAAGGGGCTTAACCTGATGCAGGTATTTTTGGCGGTGCTGATTGGCTCCACCATACTGGTTATCGGCATCTGTGCAAATGACCGTTTCAGCTACAAATCAGGCGCGCCCTATGCGGTTCAGCTTAAGAGCGCGTACGGCACAAAGGGAAACATTGTACCGGTTATGATCCGTGGTCTTCCCGCTATTGTATGGTACGGATTCCAGACCTGGCTGGGCGGCTCCGCCATCAACCAGATATCCATTGCCATATTCGGATATGACAATGTTGTGCTGTTCTTCCTCCTGTTCCAGGTGGTCCAGATTATATTATCAGTAAAGGGCTTCCACGGAATCAAATGGGTGGAGAACATCGGCGGCGTGGTAATCGTCAGCGCCATGCTCTATATGTTATTTGTATGCGTGACCCAGTACTGGGGCGTGATTGGCGATAAGCTTATCAGCAGGAAGGGTTCATGGGGAATGCCGTTCATCGCTGCCATCATCGCTTTCTTTGGCAACAGCACCACGGTTATGCTCAATGCCGGCGACTATTCCAGAGAGTTAAAGGGCGGTTTTTCCGTAGGAAAGCGCGGTGTTGCCTATTTTATCGCCATGGTACCAACCACTGTCCTTCTGGGACTTATCGGCGCAATGGCTTCCACGGCAACAGGGATTGCAAACCCCATCAACGCATTTTCACAGATGGTACACAACAAGGTTCTGCTGGTGGCAACCCTTGGATTCATCCTTTTTGCCCAGATGACCACCAACCTGGCCAGCAACGTGGTGCCCCCTGCCTATGCGTTTATGGACGCATTTAAGATGAAGCACAGGACGGCCGTGATCCTGGTGGGAGTCCTGGCTGTATGTACCTGTCCGTGGATCCTGACCAACGACAGCTCCGCGGCAGGACTGGATCTGTTTGTTAAGATTTACACCGCTTTCTTTGGCCCAATCTTTGCCGTGCTGATTACGGATTACTACATCCTGCACAGGGGGAAGATGGAAGGAGCGGCTCTGGATGACCTCTACGATGATAACGGAACCCATTCAGGAATCAACTGGGCAGCCATCATTGCAACGGCAGTGGGCGCGGTAATCGGACTTGTCAATGTAGACATATCCTTCTTTACGGCAACCATACCTACAGGACTGGTATATTATTTCTGCATGAAGCATATGCCGTCCTGCCAACGTTTCAGGAAAGGGACTTCCCTGGAGAAGTAAATAGGAGGCAAAGCTTATGTATGATCTGTTAGTGAAAAATGGAAGGATTGTTACCGCCCAGGCAGTGACAGAGGGGAATATCGGCATAAAGGACGGCAGGATTGCCGCCCTGCTGGAGGCCGGGCAGGAGCCGGAGGCTGCAAAGGTGATTGACGCAAAAGGAAAATATGTATTTCCAGGAGCCATTGACACCCATGCCCACCTCAATGATCCGGGGTATGAATGGCGGGAGGATTATGAACATGGGACAGCGGCGGCAGCCATGGGAGGTTATACCACCATCATCGACATGCCCCTTCAAAATGAACCGGCCATGACGAACGCGGCAATTTTTGACAGAAAAGTGGAGAAGGTGGACTGTAACGCATATACGGACTACTGCTTCTGGGGCGGCCTGGTGCCGGATAATTTTGACGAACTGGAAGGCCTGCATGAGAAGGGCTGTGTTGCCTTCAAATCCTTTATCGGACCGGTATCACCTGATTACAGCTCCTTAAACTACGGGCAGGCCTATGAGGCCATGGAGAGAATTAAGGAATTTGGCGGCCGTGCCGGCTTCCACTGCGAAGATTTTTCCATGATTAAATGGCAGGAAGCCAGGATGAAAAGAGAAGGACGTATGGACTGGCAGGGATTTCTGGATTCCAGGCCGGTGATTGCGGAGATGGTTGCCACTGTGGATATGATTGAGATTGCCAAGGCAACAGGGTGCAAGGTACATATCTGCCACGTGAGCAGTCCCGACGTGGCCCAGAAGATAAAGGAGGCCCAGCAGGCGGGCTATGATGTGACGGCGGAGACATGTTCCCATTATCTGAGCCTGACGGACCAGGATGTCCTTGCCAACGGACCTCTGTTCAAATGCGCGCCTCCCCTGCGGTCCAAGGAAGATGTGGACCGTCTCTGGACCTATGTGGAGGACGGTACCTTCAGCGGTATAGCAAGCGATCATTCTCCCTGCTCCTACGATGAGAAATTCAAAGAGATTCTGGGAAATAAAATCGAGAATGTATTTGACGTATGGGGCGGCATCAGCGGCATCCAGAGCGGATTCCAGGTGGCGTTTAACGAGGGATGCGTAAAGCGGGGCGTGGATCCCAGGGTATTGGCAAGAGCCATGGCCCTTAATCCGGCAAAAGCATTCGGCATATACGGGAAAAAGGGTGACATACTTCCGGGATTTGACGCGGACCTTGTGATTCTGGACCCGGAAAAGGAGTGGGAGATTACAGGCGAATCCCTCCTGTATGTAAACAAGATTTCCGCGTTTGTGGGAATGAAGGGCAAAGGACTGCCTGTATGCACCATCATCCGCGGCAATGTGGTGGCTGAAGACGGAAGGATTACAGCAGAAAAAGGTGTGGGGACCCTGGTCAGGAGACTGAGCTGACAGAACGTGATTTTCAGACACTCCCCGGAAAAGGAGAAAGTATGAGTAATATAGTTGAAAATATGAATTTGAATCCGGAGCTGGTAAAGAACGTGGATCCGGATCTGCAGCCGACGAAAAAACGTATTATGGGGCCTCTTTCCTACGCGGCAAGCTTCATGGGAGGGTGCGTATCCATCGGCACCTTCTCCATGGGCGCCGGCCTGATAGGGGCATTGACAGTGGGGCAGGCCATCCTTGCCATGGTCATCGGATGTCTGGTCATCGCGGTGGCGCTGGTAATCATCGGCAACTGCGGGCATAAGTACGGTATTCCTTACACGGTACAGCTTCGAAGCAGCTTCGGCACCACCGGCGTCAAGGTGCCCGGAGGTATTCCTGCCATTATCTGGTTTGGTTTCCAGAGCTGGGTGGGAGCGGGAGCCATCAACAGCTGTCTGAGCATCCTGTTCGGTTTCAGCAACCTTCCCCTGGTCTATGCCCTGTTTACAATGCTGCAGGTTGCCCTGGCCATCAAGGGATTTGAGGGTATCAAGTGGCTGGAAAATATTTCCTGTGTATTCATCATCGCAATACTGGCCTACATGCTGTATGTGGTCAAGACACAGTTCGCAACTGAGATTGATGACGTGTTCTCCGGAATCAAGGGAACATGGGGCATGCCTTTCTGGGCAGCCACCACCTCCTTCCTGGGAATCTACTCAACCATGATCATCAATGCATCCGACTATTCCCGTAACCTGGAGGGGAAGGTGGGACCCACCTTTACCGGAAGCATTTACACGGTTGCCATTCTGCCTGTAACGCTGTTTATGGGATTGATCGGGCTGCTTGTGACGGCTGCTACCGGCAACAGCGACCCGGTTGTGGTGTTCTCCACAACCATGGGAAGCAAGTTCCTCACAGTAGTGACATTGCTGTTTATTGCATTTGCCCAGGTCACAACCAATGTGCTGAACAATATCGTTCCGCCATCCTATGTGCTGATGGAATCATTCCACATGAAATGGTCCCACGCCACCATCCTGGTAGGAATCCTCTCGGCATGCTGTATGCCGTGGAAGCTGGTGACGGATGATTCGGCAGCGGGCTTAAGCCTGTTTACCCAGTTCTATTCCGCATTCCTGGGCCCGATTTTTGCCGTAATGGCGGTGGACTATTACATTCTCCGGAAAAAGAAGCTGAATATCAATCATATGTATGACAAGCAGGGCGTGTTCAAGGGAATCAACTGGGCAGCCATCATAGCCATCGTTATCGGCTCCCTCTGCTCTCTGGTCATCGTACAGCTGTCCTGGTATGTGAGCCTGATTCCCACGGGACTGGTGTATTACTTCCTGATGAAGAACATGAAGAGCGCAAAGTCATTCCGCACAGGAACCATTTTCCAGGAGCAGGAAGGCTAGTTATAAGCACTGGGCCGGCGACAGCTTCAGGTTCTCCTCCAGGAATGCCAGTGTCTCGTCCAGCAGTTTTTCCGTAAACGGGTTTTCTTCATCCCGGTCAAAGTCGTGGCCATCGCAGGAGGCGATGAACTGCCGTGGGCGGAAACGGTTTGACAGCTCCAGGAATTCCCCATAGGGCACATCATTGTCACGGGTGCCGTGAGCGCAGAAAAGGGGGCAGGGAAGGGCGGTGCAGGCGCGCAGGGTGTAGTCCAGATAGAAATATTTATCCCTGCCTTCATACAGAAGGGAACGCCAGGATCCGGTCTGTCTTGCATATACATAAATGCTGTAGTGGGTGTCCAGGCTTCCGGCCGTGTGGAGGTCAGCACCGGCCTGTTCCAGGCAGGACGCATCCACAGCCGGAAGGGAGCAGTAAAATCCGCTGGGTGTCTCATACCAGTGGTCACACAGGAATCCGTATCCGTAGTAGGAGAGGATTCCTGCGGGCACGGCAGGCAGGTTGCCTTTGGCCCCGGCTAAGAGGCAGAGATAGGCTCCGGCGGAACGGCCCCACAGGAAGAACGGGAGTTTGCGTCCGCAGTATATTTCAGGATGATTTATGTAATGGGTGATGGAGGAACAGACATCACCCATTATGGTATCCAGCCTGGCGGCGGGCGCAAGAGGGTAGTCGTAGGATATGATGATATATCCGGCCCGGGTCAGGGTATCTATATGCCTTCGGGGCAGATCCTCCCTGCTGCCGTACAGCAGCCCTCCCCCATGGAAGTAAAGGATACAGGCTTTTGCATCTGTATCCTTTTCTGAATATACAGTTGCATACTTTGGATAAGCTGGATGTTCCAGGTTTATCTCTCTTTTTTCCGTCATAATGGTGTTCTCCTTTGTATAATAGATAAGTTATATTTAAAGATATTATAACATGAGACCGGAAAAAAGTGGGATGTGAAAAAATTAGCAATAGGGTATAAAATGGATAAAAATCATAGGGAGATTTGCATAAATACATAATTGAAAAAAGAGCGTTGTTTTGCAATAATATAAATATAAAAAAGTTGACCCAAAAAGGCCTTTAACAAAGAATGAAAGCGAGGAAGTAAATATGAGTTATTTAAATGATCAGGTAGGATACAGAGAGGAATTACTGGCAACACGTTCTGTAATCAAGAAGGAAAATTATGTTCTGCTGGAACCGGACGGTCTGGTTAAGAACAGCATCCCCGGTTATGAGAACTGCGACGTAACCATTCTGGGTTCCCCTGCCATGGGAGCTACCTTTGCGGATTATCTGGTTACGGTAAAGGAAGGCGGAAAAAACAGCGGCATTGGCGGTGAAGGTCTGGAGACGTTCATTTATGTACTGGCCGGCGAAGTGGTTGTCAAGAATGCCGACAAGGAAGAGAGCCTTACCGAGGGCGGTTATATCTTCTCCCCTGAGAGCGTTAAGGTTTCCTTTGAAAACAAGAGCGGCAAAGAAGCCAGGCTGTATGTATATAAGCGCAGATATGAAAAGATTGAGGGATACAGCGCATTTACGGTAGTGGGAAATGCCAATGATATTCCCTGGACAGAATATGAGGGAATGGACAACTGCCACATCAAGGATTTCCTTCCGGCAGCAGGTAATTTTGGATTTGATATGAACATGCACATCCTGAAGTTCAAGCTGGGAGCGTCCCACGGCTACGTGGAGACACATATCCAGGAGCACGGAATGTATTTCCTGTCAGGCAAAGGCATGTACAGGGCTGACAATGACTGGGTACCGGTAAAGGCCGGAGATTACATGTTCCTGGACGCATATTGCCCGCAGGCATGTTATGCGGTGGGACGTGAAGAGGATTTCGCGTATATTTACTCCAAGGATTGCAACAGAGACGTGCAGTTATAGAATATTGAGAAGAAGCGGGGTGCAGATATGAAACTTTCCCATGATGAGTTAAAGGGGTTAATGAAAAATAAGCTGATGCAGGCGGGGCTGAAGGCGGATCATGCGGATATGACGGCCGATGTCCTCACCTGGTCTGACGAAAGGGGTTATCACTCCCACGGGGCTGTGCGTGTGGAGTATTACAGCGAGAGGATTGCCAAGGGCGGCATCACGGTTGATCCGAAGTTTGAGTGGAGGGAGACAGGACCTTGTTCCGCTGTCTTTGAAGGGGACAACGGCTGCGGATATGTAGCGTCTGTGCTGGCCATGGAAAAGGCCATCGAGATGGCAAAGAAGTCCGGCATCGCAGTGGTTGGCATCCGCAACATTTCCCATAGCGGCTCCATTGGTTATTATACGGAAATGGCCGCCAAGGCGGATCTGGTGGCGATTGCATGCTGCCAGTCCGATCCGATGGCGGTGCCGTACGGCGGGATAGAGCCTTACTACGGTACCAACCCCATCTCCTTTGCAGCCCCCACGGCTGACGAAAGAACGGTTGTATTCGACATGGCTACCACGGTCCAGGCATGGGGCAAGATACTGGACAAACGCTCCAGGCATGAATCCATTCCCGACACATGGGCAGTGGATGCCAAGGGACGTCCGGTTACGGATTCCAGCCTTGTGAATGCCCTGGTACCCATTGAAGGCGCCAAGGGATACGGACTGATGATGATGGTGGACATTTTCTCGGGCGTGCTTCTGGGAGTTCCCTTTGGGAAGCATGTAAGTTCGATGTACCATGACCTGTCGGCAGGCAGGGAGCTGGGACAGATGTTCATTGTCATGGATCCGTCCAGATTCGTGGGATTAGACGCATTCAAGGCGTCCATGTCACAGGTGCTTGATGAGCTGGGAGAGATGCCGGCCGCAGAAGGCTTTGATAAGGTATATTATCCGGGTGAGCGCGCGGTCATGAGGCGGGATAAAGCCTATGCCACAGGCGGCGTGGAGATAGTTGATGAAATCTATGAGTATTTAAAGAGCGATAAGGTACACTTTGATAAATATGACCACAAAAACAGGTTTGCCGAATAAGGAGAAGGGGAGCGTATGTTAAAAACCATAGTAAAAAAAGGGAGTTATCATGATTCTGTAGTCCTTATGCTTTTGACTAACCAGATTTCTTCCATAGAAGGTGTAAAGAAGGTTTCCATCATGATGGCAACTCCTGCCAACAAGGATATTTACAGGCAGAGCGGCCTTAGTACCAGCGAGCTGGAGGAGGCGTCCGCCAATGATATGGTGGTAGTGGCTGATGTGGATGACGACGGGCTGCTTGACGTGATCATGGAGGAAGTGGAGGCGTTCTTTAAGAAACAGTCCACTTCAGAGTCGGATAAAAAGGGAGCGGAGGCGGTCCGGTCCTGGGATAAGGCACTGGGAAAGCTGGCGGACGCCAACCTGGCGGTGATTTCCATACCGGGCGCTTATGCGGCGTTGGAGGCTGACCGGGCATTGGATGAGGGCATGAACGTATTCATGTTCAGCGACAATGTTACGCTGGAGGATGAAATTAAGTTAAAGAAAAAGGCCCATGAAAAGGGGCTGGCTGTTATGGGACCGGACTGCGGTACCGGAATCATCCAGGGCGTGCCCATTGCCTTTACCAATCACGTGGCTCCGGGACCCATCGGCATCATCGGAGCGTCAGGCACCGGCATCCAGGAACTGACCACCATCATAGACCGTCTGGGAGAGGGCGTTAAAAACGCCATCGGCACCGGCGGCAGGGATTTGTCCACTGAAGTAGGCGGAATTACCATGATGGATATGATTGAGGCCATGGAAAAGGATGATACCGTGAAAGTGCTGATCATCATATCCAAGCCTCCGGCAAAGGCGGTGAGGGACAGGATTTCCGACCGGCTGAGCAACTTTAAGAAACCGGTTGTCACCTTGTTCCTGGGTGAGAAGCCGGAGTACCATGAGGAAAACTTCTACCATGCGTATACACTGGATGAAGCAGCCCGCCTGGCCGTGGGGCTGGTGAGGGGCCAGGATATCGCAGAGGGCAGCGTGGAGGCGGATTCCTCCAGCTTCTTCGCGGCAGAGGAAAAGAAGACAATCAAGGCATACTACTCAGGAGGCACCCTGGCAGGGGAAGCTGCCATGTTAATCAAGGATGCCCTGAACCTTAAGGTTCCGCCCCAGAAGGCAGAAGGCTTTATGTTAAAGACCGACGGACATATCGTGGTGGACCTGGGAGACGATGTATACACCCAGGGCAAGCCTCATCCCATGATTGATCCCGCCAAGCGCATTGAGTGCATGCAGGAGGCGATAGACGACGGGTCCACAGGCGTTATCCTTTTGGACATCATGCTGGGTTACGGTTCCCATGAGGATATGGCCGGGGCCCTCCTCCCTGCAATCATCCGCCTTCGCGACAAGGCCAGGGAGGAAGGGAGAAAATTATTCTTCGTGGCCACTGTATGCGGGACAAGAAGGGATTTCCAGGGTTATGACAAGGCCGTGGAAACACTGAAGGAAGCAGGGGTCATTGTATGTGAAAATAATAAGCTGGCTGTACATACGGCAATCCGCGCCATCGGTCTGGACTTTGAAGAGCCGGTGAAGGAAATCCGCCCCAAGACAACAGCCCGGATCCAGAAAACGGAAGCATCGGAAAAACTCCTTGAACTTCTGTCACAGAAGCCAAGAGTCATCAATGTGGGCCTTAAGAGCTTTGCTGAGGTCATAGAAGCCTTTGGATGTGACGTGGTCCAGTATGACTGGGCGCCGCCCGCAGGGGGCAACGTGGAGCTGATAAAGGTCCTGAATTTCCTGAGAAGCTGCCGGGAAATGGATATTGATGAGGCCAACCGCTCCGTTATCGCCAAAGTGGTTGCCAGCCAGCCTGTCATCAAGGATGTGGTGCCGGCTAAGTCCGTCATCAAAGAATTGAATGAGGGCAAGGTGATTCTCCATGCGGGACCGCCAATCCGGTTTGAGAACATGCCGGACCCGGTACAGGGTTCCTGTGTGGGCGCAGCACTCTTTGAGGGATGGGCCGCTACAGAGGAAGAAGCAAGAAAGATACTTGCATCCGGTGAGGTGACCTTTATTCCCTGCCATCATGTAAAGGCCGTGGGCCCCATGGGAGGCATTACCTCCGCCAACATGCCTGTGTTCGTGGTTGAGAACCAGACCGACGGCAATGAGGCATACTGTACCATGAATGAGGGAATCGGCAAGGTGCTGAGGTTCGGTGCATATTCCAAGGAAGTGGTTGACCGCCTGCTGTGGATGAAGGATGTGCTGGGACCAACCCTTGGAAGGGCCATCCGTTCCATAGGCGGACTGAATGTGAATCCTCTTGTAGCCAAGGCAATCGCCATGGGAGACGAGTTCCACCAGAGGAATATTGCGGCGTCCCTGGCTTTCCTGAAAGAGGTCAGCCCGGTGATTACCAAGATGGATATGGACGAAAAGGACCGATATGACGTCATCAAATTCCTGGCTGATACAGACCAGTTCTTCCTGAATATCATGATGGCAACAGGTAAGGCTGTCATGGACGCCGCAAGGCAGGTAACCGACGGCACCATTGTCACTGCCATGTGCAGAAACGGCGTGGAATTCGGTATCCGCATAAGCGGCATGGGGGATGAATGGTTCACCGCTCCTGTCAACACGCCCCAGGGACTCTACTTTACAGGTTATGACGGTGAGGACGCCTGCCCGGATATGGGTGACAGCGCCATC
>OKTA01000382.1_pt1 | contig 28627 bp, 27 predicted proteins | sample 1606321 | NCBI WGS metagenome assembly OKTA01 (sample SAMEA3879562, study PRJEB24766) | human gut metagenome | biome: human-associated habitat; feature: feces | place: USA | collected 1985/1987
CGACATCAGCACCGCAGGCACAGGCTCCTGCTGCGGCACCTGCCGATACAGGCAAGAGCATAAAAAGCCCCATTGTCGGCACATTCTACTCTGCCCCCTCCCCCACAAAGCCTCCCTTTGTAAAGGTCGGCGATAAGGTAAACGAGGGCGACACAGTATGCATCGTTGAGAGTATGAAGGTAATGAACGAGATACAGGCGGATATTTCCGGCACTGTAAAGTCTATTGCCGTAAAGGACGGAGAGGCTGTTGAATTCGGTCAGCCGCTCATCATAATAGAATAACGGAGGACTGTATATGTCGCTTATGAATAAAGAGCAGATAATGGAGATAATCCCTCACAGAGATCCGTTCCTGCTTATTGATACTATCGAAGAAATGGAACCCGGTCAGCGTGTAGTTGCCACAAAGTATATGAAAGAGGACGAGTTCTGGTTCAAGGGACACTTCCCCGGATACCCCGTAGTACCCGGCGTACTTATGCTTGAGATGCTTGCACAGGCAGGCGCAGTGGCAATGCTTGCACTCCCCGAAAACAAGGGCAAGATAGGTCTGTTCGGCGGCGTCAAGGACGCTAAGTTCAGAAGACAGGTAGTACCCGGCGATCTTTTAAAGCTCGAAGTTGAGATAATAAAGGTAAAAGGTCCTATCGGTGTCGGCAAGGCTCTTGCCACAGTAAACGGTGAAAAGGCGGTATCCGCAGAGATCACCTTTGCTATCAAGTAAACGGAAGGCAAACGCTGTATGTTCAATAAGATTCTGATCGCCAACAGAGGCGAGATCGCTATAAGAATAATCCGTGCGTGCAGAGAACTTGGAGTAAAGACTGTCGCAGTATATTCGACAGCCGACAAGACTGCGCTTCACGCACAGATAGCGGACGAGGCGGTATGTATAGGACCTGCTCCGTCAAAGGACAGCTATCTTAATTCAAAGGCACTGCTTGCCGCCTGCGAGATAACAGGCGCACAGGCAATTCACCCCGGCTTCGGTTTTCTTTCCGAAAACAGCCACTTTGTACGTCTTTGCGACAAGTGCGGAATAAAGTTCATAGGACCCGGCGCTGACGCTATGGATGCTATGGGCGATAAGGCAAACGCAAAGAAGACGATGATAGAAAACGACGTTCCTGTAGTTCCCGGCTCCGACGGTGTTGTTGGGACGCTTGAGGAGGCCGAGGAGATTGCCGCAAAGATCGGCTATCCGATAATGGTAAAGGCGAGCGCAGGCGGCGGCGGACGAGGCATAAGACTTGTTGAAAAGCCCGAAGAGCTTGAAGCGGCAATGACCGCCGCAAAGCAGGAGGCTAAACAGTTCTTTGCAAACGATGATATATATATCGAGAAGTTCATTGTAAATCCCCGACACGTCGAGATACAGCTTCTTGCGGACGAGCACGGAAACGTAATTTATCTCGGTGAGCGTGACTGCTCGTTACAGCGCCGTAATCAGAAGGTGCTTGAAGAAAGCCCCAGCCCCATTATGACGGAGGATCTCCGCAGAAGAATGGGAGAAGCGGCAGTAAGAGCGGCAAAGGCTTGCGGCTATGCAAACGCAGGAACGGTAGAATTCCTTGTAGACAAGGATTTAAACTTCTATTTTATGGAGATGAACGCAAGAATACAGGTCGAACACCCTGTAACCGAAATGGTGACCGGCGTGGATCTTGTAAAGGCGCAGATAAACATCGCCGCAGGACTTCCCCTGCAGTATAAGCAGGAGGATATAAAGCTCAGCGGTCACGTTATCGAGTGCCGTATAAATGCGGAAGAGCCTAAGAACAACTTCCGCCCCTGCCCCGGTAAGATAAAGTCGATCCATATGCCCGGCGGTTTCGGTGTGCGTATTGATACGGCGGTATATCAGGGCTACGAGATACCCCCTTACTATGACAGTATGATAGCAAAGGTGCTTGTAAAGGGCGAGGACAGGAAAGAGGCTATCCAGAAGATGAAGGTCGCCCTCTCCGAATTTCTCATAGAGGGTATCAACACCAACATTGATTTTCAGCTCAATCTCCTGCGTGACGAGGATGTCGAAAGCGGTAATTTCGATATAGGCTTCCTTAACCGCAAGGATCTGACGAATTATTGATAATGCCACAAGCAAACGAAAAGGCGGTGCTTTAATTGTTAGAAGATCTGTTTAAAATGGTCAAGGACCGTTTTAATGAGGAACAGAAGGACGTGGCGGATTCCTCCGCCCCCGAAATACCCAAGGACCTGCTGTTCAAATGTCCCCGCTGTCAGAACGTGTTCTATATGGACGAGTTTGAAAAGCGTAAGAAAACCTGCCCTGTCTGCAATTATCACGCAAGGCTTTCCGCTAAGGAACGTCTTGATATAACAGTAGACAAGGACAGCTTCAAGCCGTTTGACGAAAATATGGTGTCGCTGAACCCTATCGGCTTCCCCGACTATGAGAAGAAGATAAAGGGTATGCAGGAAAGCACGGGACTGAAGGACGCAGTAGTGACGGGCGAATGCACTATACGAGGCTACCGTGCGGTCATCGGCATTATGGATTCCAATTTTATGATGGCGAGCATGGGCAGTGTTGTAGGCGAAAAGATAACAAGAGCGTTTGAATATGCCACAGAGCATAAGCTGCCCGTTATACTCTTCACAGCGTCGGGCGGTGCGAGAATGCAGGAGGGTATAATCTCCCTTATGCAGATGGCAAAGACAAGCGGTGCGGTAAAACGTCACAGCGATGCCGGCGGACTTTATATCACGGTGCTTACAGACCCCACAACAGGCGGTGTTACAGCGTCCTTTGCAAGTCTTGGAGATATAATCCTTGCAGAGCCTAAGGTGCTTGTAGGATTCGCAGGCAGACGTGTTATACAGGATACTATAAAGCAGAAGCTCCCCGACGATTTCCAGACGGCAGAATTCCTGCTTGAAAGCGGTTTTGTTGATGCGATAGCCGACAGACGCTCAATGCGTAAAACGCTGTCGAATATATTAAGACTGCATAACTATAAAAAAATCGGCGCTGACTGGCAGCACGGTTGAAAGGACGGTAATGATAATGTCAAATATGACTGCTACACAGCATCTTGAGATAATAAGAGAAAAGAATCGTCCTACCGTAAACGACTATATCCCCGCTATATTCAACCACTTCACCGAGCTTCACGGCGACCGTCACTACGGTGACGATGCCGCAATATTATCGGGTATAGCTACTCTTAACAGCACTCCCGTCACAGTGATTGCACAGGTAAAGGGCAGAAACCTTGAGGAAAACAAGAAGTCGAATTTCTCGATGCCTCATCCCGAGGGCTACAGAAAGGCTCTCAGGCTTGCATATCAGGCGGAGAAGTTCCACAGACCCGTTATCTGCTTTGTTGATACACCGGGCGCATTCTGCGGAGTTGAAGCCGAAAAAAGAGGTCAGGGCGAGGCTATAGCAAAGAACATTGCCGAGTTTATGACGCTGAAAACCCCCGTTATATCGGTAGTTCTCGGCGAAGGCGGAAGCGGCGGCGCACTTGCACTTGCCGTATGCGATGAGCTTGCTATGCTTGAACACGCTTTATATTCCGTAATTTCTCCCAGAGGCTTCGCTTCTATTCTATGGAAGGATCCTTCAAGAGAAAAGGAAGCGGCCGATCTTATGAAGATAACGGCAGAAGATTTATATAACTTCGGTGTGTGCGACAAGATTATTTCCGAGTCGGTGGGCGGCGCTCATACAGACCCTGCACAGACAGCGGACAATATATCGGAATATCTTATAAGTGCGGTCGAAAGGCTGTCAAGGATAGATATTCCTACCCTGCTTGACAACCGCTACAAGAAATTCCGCAAAATCGGTATGTTTTCCGAGTAACTGAAAGTCACGGTAAATTCGCCGTTTAGACGGCTTGTGATTTGCGTAACTTACGTTACCGGCGGTCATAATATGCCACAGCATATTCGTTATTTCGGACGGCAAATCAACAGCTTTCGATAGCCTTTTGAAAGTTGTGCAAAGTGTAGAAATACACCCTGTAAATTTAGACATTTTTTTAATGTATTTGTTGTAAATACGACTTGATTATTTCGGCGTAATGCCGTATAATATTAACGAAAGAAAATTTCTTTTTAAAAACACGGAGGAGATTTCAAATGGTATTTGATAAGGTAAAGAAGATAATCGTTGACCAGCTCGACGTTGAAGAAGACAAGGTTACTGAGGCTGCAAGCATCACAGACGACCTCGGCGCTGATTCACTTGACGTAGTAGACCTCGTAATGAGCTTTGAAGAAGAGTTCGATATCGAGATCCCCGATGATCAGGTTGAAAAGATCAAGACTGTCGGTGACATTGTTAAGTTCATCGAAGAAAAGGTTGAAGACTGATTTACATCTTGCTTTAGCACATCAGCCGTATTTGTCAGACGCAGATACGGCTTATTTTTCTTTTTATCGTAACTAAAAGGAGGCTTTGCGTATGACATCGGTTTGCTTTACAGGGCATCGTAAAATTGACAGCTCGGATATGTATGCGCTTAAATCTCTGCTTGACAGCACAATATGCGGACTTGTCAAGCGTGGCGTTACCGACTTCTACTGCGGCGGCGCTCTCGGCTTCGACACTATGTGCGCTCATATGGTGCTGTATCTGAGAAAACGCAAGGCACTCGATATAAAGCTTCACCTTGTACTCCCCTGCTCAAACGAGGAGCAGACAAAGAACTGGAGCTACAACGACAAGCAGGAGTTCTATGCGATAATTATGGCGGCTGACAGCATTGAGTATATCGGCAGTGAATACACCAAGGACTGTATGAAACAGCGTAATGCCCGCCTGACAGAGCTTGCAGACTGCTGTGTGGCATATTATGACCAAAGCAACAGCAGAAGCGGCACAGGTCAGACGGTACGCATGGCTGAAGCCAAAGGTATTGAAGTGATAAACCTGTTCGATATGTAACCGCTTAATATCGCATATCGGCACAATAAATCAAATCCATCGTACTGTTTGTTAATTTTCGGGCAAGTACGATGGATTTTTTTCGCAAAAAACACCCTCACAGCAAAAGCTGTGAGGGTGTTGTAATATCTCAGAATCTCTTACTTTGATTCCGTATCATCGTGAACAGTTCTGTTTTCTGCAATACTGCTCTTTAATACACGGATCTTTGTTCTGTCAGAGCCTGTTTCGATAAGTACAGTGTCATCTGTAACTCTTAATACTCTGCCTACAATACCGCCTGTTGTTACTACTTCGTCAGCAACCTCAAGGTTGTTGAGCATTTCCTGCATCTTCTTGCCACGCTTCTTTTCGGGTCTTATGATAAGGAAGTAGAATATAACTACCATAAGCGCAAGGGGGATAAGCATTGTGAGAATGCTCACTATATCGTTTCCGCCCTGTCCTGTGGTTGTTGCTGTCTGTCCGCTTGTTAATAATGTCAGTAATTCTGTCATTTTGTATTCCTTTCTTTTCCGTGCGATATTCGCTCTTACGTTATTCTCTAATTATACCTTAAAAGTGCCGCAAATGCAAGCACTTTTGTGTATTTATTCGAATCTTATATCGGTAAATCCGAGCTTTTCGAGTGCCGTTTTACAATTTTTGATTTCGTCTGCCGATAAATTTGCACTGCCAGTTATTCCGACCGATATTTCCTTGTCGCCGACAGCCTTCTTTACCAGTGTGAATATCTGATTTACCGCTTTGACTTTGTCCTTTTCGACCGTTACCGTCTTGTCTGCCGAGGTCTGCAGCTTTGTGCCAAGCAGCGACATATCCATCGTGACAAGCACTCTGCTGTCGCTCATCTTATCCTTCGCAGACCATATTTCAGCCGTACCGTCATAAGCCGCAGCCGACATTGTAAGCAGTGCGTCAGCCTTTATTTCAACCGTTGCGGTTGCGTTGCCTTCCTTTGCTTTCTTTGCACATGATGCCGCAAGAACGGCTAATTTCTCGCTTCTGTTTGCATTCTGCAATTCCTTTGGCAACAGCGAGTAGTCATAGGACTGGAAGTTCGGGAAGACGGTGTTTTCAAGCTCAATATTGGCAAATCCTGCCTTTGCAAGCTCTCCGCATATATCCGCATAATAGTTTACCGCATCGGCGGAATAGGGAGTAGTCCACGGCTTACCGCCGTTATCGGCGGCGGCGTCCAGCCAGCTCCAGTTTCCGTCCGTAATTATATATCCTGCATTGTCGAAAAGATACGGTGTCTTTCTGTCGTAAAGCGTTGTTATAGCCGCAACGGGAGTGATTCCTGCAGACTTGCACGCCTTTACTATCTGAGCCGCCGTCAGACTGCCCTTATTTACGTCTGTGTTGTCTTTTACAGCCTTAAGCGATGATTTGTATAACAGCTCGCCTGTGGTGTTTTTAAGCGTAAATACGGCGGTATTATAACCGCTGTCCTTTGTTTCGGCAAGGAACTTATTCAGTGCGGCATCGCTTTTCAGTGCGGATGCGGGAGCGACTGTCGCAAAAGCCGATGTTACCTCGCTTGGCGCTGAGGAGGTGTTATCCTTTGTTGTGTCACTGCCGCCTGAGCTGTCGGACAAATCATTTTGCGAATTGCTGTCCGATGTTTCGGGGAGCGATTCGGGCGGTGTCCACGCAGGCTCGCTCACAGAGGAATTATCCCCGTTTCCGCTGAAAAACTTTATCAGCGGAGAAGCGACCGAGTACCCCACAAAGACAAATGCGCCCAGTATCACAACGAAAAGAACCCCGTCAAATATCTTCCTGCCGGTGCTTTTACGTTTTTTATACAGATTTCTTCTTGAACGTTTTACCTTGAATCCTTTTTTTCTGCTCATATCAGTATCTCCATTTTAGAAATTATCAGATAGCGCCTGTGTTATATCCTGTCAGCGCATAGAATGCAAGTGACATAATGCCGACAAAAACCATCATTATCGGCATTCCTCTGAATGCCTCGGGAATAAGCGGAGAATTGAGCCTTTCGTTTGCGATATGAAGGAAGAACACCGCAATGAAGAAGCCTGCCGCTATTCCGACACCGAATCCCATATACGAAAAGAAATCAGCGTGATATGTCGTGTTCAGGAACAATGCTCCCAGCACTGCCGCATTGAACACCGAAAGATGAACGTATTTCTTGATGTTTCTGAATATCTTTGGCAGGAATCTCCACAGGAGGAGCAGACTGCCCGTATATACTATGCTCACCGTCAGCGTGTATATAAGCGGCATGACAACATAGAAATATTGCCAGTCGGCAAGCCACCCGTCTATAAAGAACGTGATACAGCTCGAAACCACGATAACGTATGTTATGCCAAGACCGAGTCCGAATATGCTTTCTTTTTTTCTTGATGCGTAGAACGCCACGCTTGTGCCGAGCGCACGGGAGAATATCGCATTCTCGACAAACATAGCGAGCATAGCCGTATTGATAAAAAGTGCTAATTTATCCATCACTGCGCTCCTTTACGTTGTCGTTCCGAGAGGGAAGCAGATGAGGTGTAGCAGGCTTGCTTTCGGTGCTTGAATGGTAGGTGTGAGCCGCCGCCTTGTTATGCTCCTCGCTGTTAAGCCTTATTCTGCGGTTACGCAGATAGTTGTAAAGCGCCCTGAACATACCTGCCATTATTCCGACAAGTATAAATCCGCCGAAAGGAGATTCAAAAGCCGCAATCTTGAAATCAAACAGCGTTATTCCGGCAAATGTGCCGAAGCATATCAGTTCCCTGAAGCCTCCGGTAAGGACGCACACTGCGCCGAAGCCCGCTATGAAGAAAATTACGTCGATTATCATTTTCAGCTTGTCCTCAAGATAGAAACGGCTTTCCGTTTTTGAGAAGATAAGAGCGTTTGTGATTATAAGCGGCATATAGATACCGATAAGCTCGACCGTAAGCGGAAAGATTTGCTCTAAAAGAAGTACGGTCGGGATATAATAGACCGAGCCTACCAAGGCATATATAATTACTCTGAGGGTATAAACTATTTTTTTCGGTACAAACGAACAGGTAACTATCGTCAGAAACGATATTATCGCAAAAGCAAGAGCGATTACCACGCCCTTCTTGAAGGTCGTAGCGGCGATTATAACAGGTGCGTTTACAATGCCTGTCATCAGCACGACATTCTGCTTTGCCAGTCCGTCTATAAGATCACGGGTGAATTTAAAGTTACTTTTCCGTGTCTTTTCCGGCTTCATCTGTTTTGCCTGAGCCATGCTGCGCCTCCTTTTCCTTTTCGTTTTCGCTTGTGGATTTTGCCGATGCTTTCTTCTTCTTTACCGTATCCGATATTTTGTCGGAAAGATTCTCTATTACCGACTTTTTATGACGTTTTACCTTTGTGACCTTATTGTCGATAGGGGGCATATTATAATTAACAGGTTCAATCATAATTTCCTGCGTATCCGAAAGCTCCGGTGTCTTACCCTGCTTTGCGTCCTCTGTCATTCGCTCAAACGAGCCGAGGTTATGCTTAAGGTATCTTAAAAGCTGTTTTGTCTGTACGCCTATTACGAATGCCAGCTTGTCAAGATACAGCGACAGAGCGTTTACTATCAGCAGAGAGAACACGAATATTCCCTCGATATTTGCGGAATTTCTGAATATGACCGTGATTACGCCGAGCGCTATGCCGTACAGCACCCTTCCGCCGTTTGTAAACGGAAGCGTCTGCGGATCGCTCGCAAGGAATATAAAGCCGAACAGTACAAATCCGCTTACAAAACGGAAAATAACAGCGTCCATAGCAGGCTCTACATTGCTTGTGAGATAGGAAAGCACGCCCATTACGGCTATTCCGCCCACAGTAGCGGAAAGCGACACGCTTCTTCTGCAGATTAGGCAGATACCGCTTACTATCAGCACGAGTATATGAGTAGTTCCCATAGGGCCGGGGAATCTTCCCATAAGTATTTCAAGAGGAGTAAGCGACGGCATTGCGCCGTTCTTTATAAAACTGCTCTCGATTCCGCTTACAAGCGTTCCCGTATCTCCGAATATTTCCGGATGAGCGCCAAGCTGGGGATACATCAGCACCTGTGTCGGATAGCAGATTATAAGAAACGCTATCGCAACCGCCGCAGGATTGAATATATAGTTGTCCTTGCCGCCGAATATATGCTTTACCGTAATTGCAAGAACTGCGCCGATTATCACGACATAATATTCAACGCTTGCAGGGAGCATAAGAGCAAGAGCCATACCGTAGGCTATGGTTGACAGGTCTTTTACACCGTATTCCTTCTTTGAAAGGAAACAGCCGACCATATCGGTCAGTATGCAGGCAAGCACCGAGCAGGCGCACACCGCTACTACCCTCATACCGTAAAAGCAGGTGGCAATAACGATTATCGCTAGCATAAAAAGTATCTGATCGCCGTATATGCTTCTCGGCTTACGCAGTTTTTTCTTAGCCGCCTCCTTTGACATCAGCAAAGGAGCTTCGTCTATCTTCTTAAGAAGAGCTTCATTTGTGGTTGTATTCATTATATCTTTTTGTCCTTTCAGACTATAAGCTGTTTAACCGGTTTAACAGGAGGTGTCCCATGCAGATAGATGAGCTTGCGGGAAATACCGTAAAAATTACGCTAAATCCGTCGGATATGGACGGATACCGCATTAAATGCGAAGATATTTCGGGCGATTCCCGTACCTCAGAACTTGCCTTGTCAAGACTTATATCCTGCCTCAGCGAAGATCATAATCTCGGGCTTTGCGGAGAACGTCTGCTTGTCGAGGCTTTCCCGAAAAGCGACGGAGGCTGTACCTTGTATATCTCCTGCCTTAAAGGCGCATCGTCCGGAAAAAACACATCCTGCCGTCCGCCTCTTACGGCGGTCGTCTGCGAGGGAGAGCTTTGCGTTCTCGCAAGGCTTTGCAAGGCGCTTAAGGCTGTCGCAGACTGTGTATCCTTATACGCAGACCGTGACGGGAAAGATTACCGTCTTGCCATTCATCTGCCGCAGAGCAAATCGTCCGAAAGCCGCATCGGCATTATACGGCACATCGTGTCGGAGTACCGCCTCCCGTTATATACGGATCTAAGCCGTATGAGCGACACGGAGGAATATTACACTCTGCTTACAGACAAAGCAACTGAACTGTTGCCCGACTGCTTTTAGCGTATAGCGTCTGCCGCCGCCTTCATATCCTTCGCCCTGAACAGATATGTTCCTGCTACAAGTACGTTTGCACCGGCGTCTTTTACTGTTGCGGCGGTTGCTGTGTTGATGCCGCCGTCAACCTGTATATTCATCTTGTCAAATCCGTTTTCGTTGCAGTATTTGCGGAGCATTGCCACCTTGTCAGCGCACTGCGGAATAAATCCCTGTCCGCCGTAGCCCGGCTCAACGGTCATTACAAGCACCATATCGCACAGCGGCAGATAAGGTATTACTTCCTTCCAGTCTGTAGCGGGCTTTATGGCAAGTCCTGCGTTCATACCGCTTTCTCTTATCGCTCTGAGATTTTCTTCCGTATTTCCATTGCTTTCAAGGTGGATAGTAAGCATATTACTTCCTGCCTTTGCGAAAAGCGGTATAAGATTTGTGGGATCGGTCACCATAAGGTGCGTGTCGAAATATATATCGCTCACTTTACGCATAGCGGCAACAACGTTGTTTCCGTAGGTTATATTGTCAACGAAAACCCCGTCCATAACATCTATATGAAGCCACTCGACCTGTGCGTTTTCGGTACGGTGGATTTCTTTTTCTATATTTGTAAGGTCGCTCGCAAGCATTGAGGCAGAGATAATGTTTTTCATGATTTCTCCCGTCCGGTCCGTAGACCTATTTATACAGTATAATGATATATCATAACCGCTTTTTCGTCAAGTAAATGCAAAAAATTAAAGAAAATTTCCGCAGAATAAACAAAAAAGAGGCAAAAGCCTCTTTTGTTTGTGTTCATTTTTTGCATAACGTTTAAAGCCGTTAAACCTTTACATAGAACGGAACTTTTTCTTTTGTCGCCTGTTTTGCGGCAGGCTGATTGAAGTTCATTATCATAAACGGCGCTTTTTCGTCGTTTATATCCTTCAGCACCTTTTCGGTAAAGTCCTTGGTAAAGTCGTTGAATTTATCGTCCTCACCCTCGAAATCCACGATTATAAGGCGGTTGAGCTGATTTATCTTGCGCATATTCATAATATACGCCTTTTTAATATCCTTACGGCTGTCAAAATAGCTTGTTATAGGCTTGGTAACAGTGTCCGGTACGCCCGTAACCTCGTTTATGACAGTAAGCTCGCCGCTGTTGAATTTTTTCTGCCTTATATAATTTGCTATGACCTGTGCCTGCTGAGGACCGCAGATAATGTTCTCGGTGAAGGGGTTTATAACAAAGCCCTTCATAGCGCACTTCGGCTGTGACAGCATAGCGGAAAGATCCTTATATGTAACGGCGATCACGCAGACCTTGCTTATATCATTGATGTTCTTCTGCATTGTTTCCATGTCGGTGAACACCATAAAATATTTCTCGTTCTGAGGATTTGTAAGGTGCGAGAACTGTACCTTCATTTGATTTTCGTTCTCCCCCGACATATCCGTTATGGTTACAGGCGCAAGAAGTCTTGCCTCCATCAGATTGTCGATATAATCCACCTGATACTGCGGTTCGGGATTTGTTTTCTCTTCAGCGCATTTTTTCAGCGTCCTCATCACTTCGAGCAGTTTCGGGTTGGTTATTTTCTTTGTCTGTTCCTGTATCGCATTCAGCTGTTCCTGTGTCATTTATCATATTCCTTTCCCGAAGAAAATTAAATTTCGTTACGGTTTTCAAGCGCCCTCTGGAGCGTAACATCGTCCGCATATTCAAGCGATGCGCCCGCAGGCAGACCATACGCAAGACGGGTCACCTTTACGCCCAGCTGCTTTATCATTCTTGAAAGATATGTTGCCGTAGCCTCTCCCTCGATAGTCGGACTTGTCGCCATTATGACCTCGTCCGTATCCGACAGCCTTGCCATAAGCTCCTTTATTTTAAGCTGCTGAGGACCTATCGAATTCATCGGTGACAACAGCCCGTGAAGCACATGATACACTCCGTCAAAGCCGCCGCTTCGTTCTATGGCGGAAACGTCCTTGGGGCTTTCCACAACGCATATGACCTTGTGGTTCCTGCGGCTGTCCGAGCATATATCGCACTTGTCCGTATTGCAGATATTCTGACATACACTGCACAGCTTCATACTGCGTCTTGCCCGTAGAATTCCGGAAGCAAACTGCTCCACTTCTTCCTCCGGAGCGTTCAGTATATAATATGCCAGCCTCTGCGCCGTTTTAAGACCGATGCCGGGGAGCTTGGCGAATTCCTGCGCCGCCGTTATAAGCGGCTGAGAATTATATTCAGCCATTAAACAAGTCCCGGAATGTTAACTCCGCCTGTTACCTTTTCCATCTCTGCGGCACTTACTTCTTCGATCTGTGTGATAACGGCGTTTACGCCTGCTACGATAACGTCCTGAAGATCCTCGATAGCGTCCTTGTCAACTACCTCGGGGTTGAGCTTAACTTCCTTGAGTACCTTTGCACCGCTCATTGTAACTTCGATCATACCGCCTGCGGCAGAAGCTGTGAAATCTCTTGCCTCAAGTTCAGCCTGTACACGCTCGATGTCTTCCTGCATCTTCTGAGCCTGCTTTATCATGCTGTTCATGTTGTTTGCGCCTCTGTTCTGGTATTCCTTGGGTAATCTTGCTTTCATTGTGATTTTTCCTTTCGTATCTTTAAGTCAACGACTTAATTTTTTGGTTTTTTGTATTTTATTTTTACGCCCATTTTTTCCGCTCTTGATAAGAAATCGGAAACAGGGTCGCTTTTATCCTTGCTTTCGGCTGTATCGCCGTTATTGTCAAAGGTCATTACAAGCCTTCTGCCTGTTACCTCTTCGGCGGCTTTCTCAAGCCGTTCCTTCGAGTCGCCTGTTGTCAGGAAATCATACTGGAATTTCTGATAATCGCTGATATTCACCGTATCCCGACCGAGCGACACCTGCACCTGTCCCAGTATAGCCTGCAGTATAACGGGAAGCCTGTCGAGTATCTCGGTTACCTGCGGATCGGCATTACCGGTACTTTGCGCACTGCCTGCCGACAGATTATTTTTATGCTGTCCGGGAAGATTATTTTCGGTCTTTACTGCCTGTTCCTGCGGAGCAATGCTTGTCTGCGGTTCGTCAAGGTCAAACGGAGGAACATCTTCGTTTCCTGCACTTGCATTATCATCGGCACCGCCCGTGCCCTCAAACAGCCAATCCGGCTTGTCGCCGTTGCCGTTTGTATTGCTTGCCTGTTCCTGCGGAGCAACGCTTGCCTGCGGTTCGTCAAGGTCAAACGGAGGAGCATCTTCGTTTCCTGCGCTTGCGTTATCATCCGCACCGCCCGTACCTTCATACAGCCAGTCAGGCTTGCCGCCGTCACCGCTTGTATTGCTTGCCTGTTCCTGCGGAGCAATGCTTGCCTGCGGTTCGTCAAGGTCAAACGGCGGAACACCTTCGTTTCCTGCGCTTGCGTTATCATCAGCACCGCCCGTACCCTCAAACAGCCAGTCCGGCTTGCTGTCTGCGGCATTGCGGTCTGTACCGCTTAGCTGTACCGAAGTGGTCGGAACTGTCACGTCCTTCTGCTTATCATCAGCGGATGCGACTTTATTTTCTATCCTGCTCAGCGTATCCGCAATAATATCCTGCGGTCTGTCGCCGGCTACGCTTACGGGCTTTGCGGATTGTGTCGGTATATGCTTTTCTGTGCTTTCAACGGTTTGCACTGCGGCTCTCGGCTGAATGCTTATCTCACCGTCACACAGCTTGTCGAGCCTGTTCTCCAGTTTTTCAAGCCTTAGCGACAATGCCGCTGTGTCACTGTCAAGACGTGGCGTACACAGCCTTATAAGGCACATTTCGGCAACCGTCTTACGCTTTGCCGTTTTCGGAGTTCTCGCAATGCAGTCCTGCAGTATATCCATACACCGCATTATTTCTCCGAGAGTAAACTCCTTTGTCTGCCTTGCAAGATCGTTTCTTGTTCCGCTTCCTGCAGGGATGAGAGAAAAGTCGGAGTTCGTTGTCGACAGTATGCACAGATTTCTGAAATGCGACAACAGCTCGTCAAGAAGAAGCATAAGATCCTTCGACTGATTGTGAAGCTCGTCGAGAATTTTCAGTGCCTCGGGCGCATTCTGCTCGTGTATGCACTGTGCAAGCGTGAACAGATGATCCGTTCCTGCGATGCCTGCGGTAGTCCTTACGGTTTCCTCGTCAATGTCGGCGCTCACGCTTATACACTGGTCGAGCAGCGAAACCGCATCTCTCATACCGCCGTCGGACAATCTTGAAATAAGCCTTGCCGCATCCTCGGTTATATTTACGTTTTCTTTTTTTGCTATCTCGCACAGCCGCTTTGTACTTTCCTCTACGTCAATTCTTGAAAAGCGGAACTGCTGACATCTTGATGCGATAGTCGCAGGCACCTTGTGGATCTCGGTAGTCGCAAGTATGAATATAACGTGCGGCGGCGGTTCTTCTATGGTTTTCAGAAGTGCGTTGAATGCCTGTGAGGACAGCATATGCACCTCGTCTATTATATAAACTTTATAACGGCAGACAGTCGGAGCGTACATAACCTCGTCACGCAGCGCTCTTACATCGTCAACGCCGTTGTTTGAGGCGGCGTCCATCTCGATTATATCCGGACAGCCTGCGGCTATCGCCTTACAGCTTTCACATTCTCCGCAGGGGTTGCCGTCAACGGGAGATAAGCAGTTTACCGCCTTTGCCATCAGCTTTGCGCAGGTGGTCTTACCCGTACCTCTCGATCCCGTGAACAGATAAGCGTGAGCCGGAGTGCCGGCCTTTATCTGATTTTTCAGCGTGGTGGTTATATGTTCCTGCGAAATTACTTCGTCAAAGGTGGCAGAACGATACTTACGATAAAGAGCAAGATGCATAACTAACCTCCCGTGACAAAGTTCATAATAATCGGTAAATAAAACGATACGCAAAAATAGAACCCATGATTATGAGTGTAAACTTGCTGCGGCACAGGTCATAACTGCTTAATGCTGCTCGGTTCCCCGCCTGACATGGTTCACAGGACTCCCTTGCACAGGGCTTACACCCATAATCACGGGTTCTATTTCTGATACTGTACTATTGTACCATAGTTTAAATAAAAAATCAAGCCTTATTATACTATTTTTGATTACCGCCTGTAATGAACGCTATCCGCAAAAAAATCACCCGCCGTAAAAGCGGGTGAAAGTAAATCAGATAAAGCAAAATCAGTCAGGAAATATACCAAAAAAAGAAGTGGTTGTCGAAATTTACAACTATCAGAAGAAGTCTGTTTTTATAAAAAGGTGCTCGTTTGCAATCCCTACCCCCTTTAGGACACTCTGATGGCTTTGCTTCGTGCAAAGCTTGGTGTGTCCTTATTTCGGCATCCTTGCCGAAAACCCCTTTCCCCCGTGAAAGGCTGTGTATGCTTTGTTGGCTCTGCATCGTGCAGAGCCTTTGGGCATACACGCCCGGCATCCGTGCCGGGGCTGAGTGTGGGGCTGCCGCCCTCACCCCGCTTGGGGCTACGCCCAAAGCAAGGACGCTTTGGTTGCTTGCCAAAAGTTTTGCACGATGCAAAACCAACATAGCAAGCAACGCCAAACCCCCATACCGAGATATATAAATATAAATATAAATAAATTTCAATCGGAGAAATCAAATGAAACTGTATCTTACCGACCTTGACGGGACTCTTCTTGACCATAAGGCGCAAATCGGACGAATGACCGAGGCGCTGATGAACAGGCTTATTGACGATGATATAAAGATAAGCTACGCCACCGCACGTTCAGTGCATTCAGCCGAGCCGAAAGTAAGCTGTATCAATTTCAAGCTGCCCGTGATAACTCATAACGGCGCTTTTATAATCGACCCTGTCACAAAGGAGCGTATCGTAACGCATTTTTTCAGCGAAGAATCAAAATCGCTCATAAAGTCGTTCTTTTATGAACATAAAGAATCCGTGCTTGTGTACTCGGTCATAGACAATTACGAAAGAGTAAGCTATCTTAAAAACCGCCTCAACAAAGGCACGGAGCGTTATTTAAAGGACAGAGCCGGTGACAGAAGAATGCACCGTGCAAAAAGCTATGACGAACTGTTCGAAGGCGATATTTATTATATAACTCTTATCGAGCCTGTAATGAAGCCCGATGAACTTGACGGATATTTTTACAAAACAAACGGCTTTTCAAGAAACTATCAGCCCGATACATACGATACCGACGAATACTGGTATGAAATCTACTGTGAGGACGTTTCAAAGGCAAATGCGGCGCTGAAGCTGAAAGAACTTGTCGGTGCAGATGAGCTTATAGTTTTCGGTGACAACACAAACGATATATCAATGTTTACGGTAGCCGACAGATGCTATGCCGTATCCAATGCCACAGATAAGCTCAAAGAACTTGCAACCGGTATAATCCGTTCAAACGAGCAAGGCGGTGTGCCTGTGTTCATACAGAATGACAGCTGTACGGTAAGGCAGTATGATAAGCAACCTCTTTACGTTTCGCCCGACAATGCACGGTTCAGCGCCTGTACAGCTACCGCCGACAGCGGCGACGGTGTGGGCATACTGAACGAAAAGCAGATACACGCAACGCTGAAAAGCTATTTTGCCACTACTCTTTTCGATAAGGAAATAAAGATAGGCAGTTACTTTGCCGACCTTGTTACCGAAAACGGAATTTTTGAGATACAGACGGCAAACTTCAGCTATCTTGTGCCTAAGCTGAATACGTTCCTCAAAGCCTCGCACGTTACAATAGTCTACCCTTTTCATAAAAAGAGCCGCCTTAATTATGTCGATAAGGCAACAGGCGAGATTCTCAGTAGCGGACGGAACGTTACCGCAAGCGATATGACCGACTTTTTCCTCGAACTGTACCGGATCAGGCAGTACCTGAACGATCCGAATCTGACCGTCTGCATTGCGGATATAGCCGTAGAAAATCTTCGCTACTGCGCAAAGGATATGAAACGCAGAAAGACAGACAGAAAGGTAGCCGTTCCCACTTCCCTGCTTCGCCTTACGTTTCTTGAGGACAGCGACAGCTACCGATGCTTTATTCCCGAAGGATTACCCGAAACATTTACACTGAAGGAATTCCGAAGGTGTATGCGTTCAGGCGATGCCGGCATCGCAATCAAAATTCTGCAATATGTCGGAGTAATTGATTATATCGGCAAAAAAGGAAACGAATATCTTTATAAAATCACATAAACGAAAAACTCCCGTAAACCGTTTTGTCGGCTTACGGGAGTTTTTTTATTCATCGCCCTTAAGATACCTTACCGCTATCTGCGTCCTGTGTTCAAGACCTGTTTTTTCAAGTATCACGCTGATATAATTTCTCACCGTACCGTTTGACAAAAACAGCTTTTCGGCAATTTCTGCGTTCGAACAGCCGTCTGCAATCAGCTTTACTATATCAAGCTCTCTTTCGGTAAGCAGACCGAAAACGGCACTCTTGCCGTAGCACTTTACTGCGGCATCACGGATATACGACAGAATATCCTGCTGGAATACCGTACCGCCGTTATATACCGTCCTCAGCGCACTGAAAATTCCGCCTGTCTGCGTGTTTTTGAGAATATAGCCGCTGACCCCTACTTTAAGCGCACGCTGTATAAGCTCCTGCTCGTCAAACGTTGTCAGCAAAAGCGGCTTGCAGAGATTTTCTTCAAGCATTATCTTTGCGGCTTCAATGCCGTCCATAACGGGCATCCTTATATCAAGCAGTGCTATATCGGTCTTGTATTTCCTGCAAAGCTCTACCGCTTCTGCACCGTTACAGGCGAAACCGGTCACCTCAAAATCAGGCTGTGACGAGATTATCATCTTAAGCCCCTCACGGATTATGCTGTCGTCATCTGCGATAATTATCTTCATACGTTCTCCTCTTTCAAACTGAATATGTTTACTACCGAAAATCCGTCCGTCTGGGCCGGGAATATGCACTTTCCGTCCGTAAGCACCGTTCGTTCCTCTATTGCCGTAAGGCCCGTACCCTTTTTGAAGCTGTCGCTTCCTTTGCCGTTATCCTTGAACTCGGCACGGATCACCTTGTTCATAACCGATATTTTAAGCGAAAATTCGTCCGCTCCCGAATGCTTGAGCGTATTTGTAAGCGTTTCAACGAGATTTTCCTTTATGCAGTTCCATATGCGGAATGTGACTCTGTCCGCATCGCCCTTGATTTCAAGCGTTGTCCTTATGTTATATTTTGCCTTATATTCACCGAGTATCTCTTTAAGCTCGCTTATTCCTATTGTTTTGCTGTCGGGACGTTCCTCACGCAGTGCCTGCCTTATATCGTCAACGCCGCTTCTGAGGTTATCGGTTACTGTAGTAATACATTGCTCTGCACTGTCGGGATTTGTCCTGATGTTCAGCTTTGCCGCCTCAAGCAGAATTATACTTCCTGAAATACTGTGTCCGAGCTTATCGTGTATCCTTGCCGAAAACCGTCTGCGTTCTTCGACAGCCGCAGATTTCTTTGCTGTTTTAGCGTATTCTTCAAGGCTTGCTATCCTGCGGTTGAGGTGAACAGTTTCCTCTCTGCTTTCTGCAAGCTGTTCACGGCATTTTATTAGCTGTCCTGCGGTAATATGGGTGACAGTGAATGCCACAAGCATTATAATAAGTATCAGCACATTAATAAACGGCGGTTTTACTATGAAAAGAACAAGCAGTACCGAAACAGCGCCGATAAATCGGAAATACTTTCCTGCACCGAATTTATCTACGGCAAAGATTACGGCAAAGCACAGCACGAATATCAGATTGTCGCTGTATATAAGAAATGCGATAAAAGCCGAAACGCACGAACATACCGCCGCCGCTTTATCCGACTTTTTAAGCACCGCCAGCAGATATTCAGCCAGAGCAAAGCAGGAAAAGGCGAGTACGGTAAGCACCGTATCGCCCGAATCGCAGTTATTCATTATATTCATAGTGCCGAATGCGGCAGTTGCCGTGAGTTTGAATACAAGATATATAAGTGACAATTCGTATTCCTTTCGTTATGCTTTTGAAACTACCGACTTTCTGCTGAAAAGTGCGGCGCTTGCAAGCATTATAAGCAATGTGTAGAGTATAAGCACGCAGATGTTTATCATAGGCTGTTCAGCCTCGCCCGACATAAAACCGATATACCAGTATTGCGGCGTGATATACGACAGATATTTCAGCATACCTGCCGTTTCGTCTATCGGAAACCACGCACCGCCGAGCAGAGTGCCTATCGAGGTGATACAGCCCGAAAGCGTGGCAAGAGCCTGCTTTGAGCTTATCAGCTGTGCGAGCATTATTGATAATGCCGAGTTGAACAGCGAGTAGATTATTACGGCGGCAAATATAAGCGGATAGCCGGCAGCCATCCGAGCGCCCGTGATAACCAGGTACAGCGGTAAAACGACAAGTGCCGTAAAGGATATAAGCACGCTTGCACCAAGCGTTCCGACAATGTACTGTACGCCCGTTACAGATGAAACAGCCATCCTGCTGTATGTTCCGTACTGCCTGTCCTCCATTACCGCAAGTGTGATAAATATGCCGATAGCGGTTACAAGCATTATCATAAATCCTTCGGAGAACTTAAAGCCTGCGGCTACATATTCGTTTTCCATATCCGATACTACGGCGTTTTCTTGTGTAAGTTTTGTATCGGCAATGTCGCTGTTCATGATCTTTGAAAACAGCTCTGCATCACCCTTTGCGGCAGAAGAAGCAACATTCACGCTTCTCATAAAGCCTTCGATATATACCGAGATATAAGCGCCGTTTTCGTAATCGTCAAGAGTGGTGGATTTTATCTTCACGTCTTTTCCGCCGATTACATTCTTTTCAAAACCCTGCGGTATCTCTATTATAGCAGAAACGTCACGGTTAATCAATTTATCATTGAATTTTTCTTTGCCGTCCTCGATAATGTTCATATTTATCCTGTCGCTTAGATAGCTTTTCAGCATTGCGGAAAGCTCCGATTTATCGTTATCGGTCAGAGCAATGTCTATCTTGTCGTTTACCGAGAACGCGTTCGCTATCGGTCTGCCGCAGTAATAAAGCCCTATACTGCCTGCCCCTACAAGAAGTGCGATTACAAGTGCATATTTAAGACGCTTCAGCATACCGAAAAATACCGTTCTTATATTATTCATAATACGCTCCCCTTTCAGACGGATTTTTTTACACGGAATATTGCCGCACCGATAAGCGATACCGCAACCGTTACGGCAAGGCATACCGCAATTACCGCCAACGCACTGCCGCTTTCACCGTAAAGAGTAAGTCTGAATGCCGCTTGCTGAACGATATAAGGCGGCAGCTTGTCGCTGAAGCCTTCGATGAATGTCTGCTTTGAAAACGAGCCGGAGAAGAACAGCAATGCCCATGTAAGCGGTATCACGATGCTCTCCGCAGGTATTTTTATCAGCACCCCTATCAGCATACCTATGGCAATCGTCGCAAGCGAGCAGCAGGAGAACAGCAGGAACAGGATAAGGTTTCCTTTAAAGCTGTCGCAGTATTTCGCTCCGAACACAAATGCCGAAAACAGCATTATCACCGCATTTCCTATAACGGCGGAGGGAAGTGTACCGATGAGCTTTCCGAAAAAAAGCTTTACTTTTCCGACAGGCGACAGATAAAGACGTTGCAGGGTGAATATCCTTTCCTCGTCCTTAAGAGCCGTACTGCCCATTATCATATGCGACATGAATATCATCATTACCGCCATACTCACCGCATAATAGTCCATCATACTCCGTGTAACGCCAAGTCCGTCCTGCTCTACAAAGGTCTTTTCGGTATTGGTATCTGTATTCATAAGCAGTGACGGGTCGGTCGATGCTATTTTATAATATGTATCGGATACCGCAATGAAAGAATTCAGCACCGAGCCGAGCGCCCTGTTTGCAATTTCGTTTCTGCCGTTGTATAACAGAATTTCCCCGTTTTTAAGTTCGATATATGCGTCTATATCGCCCTTATCGGTAAGGCTCAGTGCGGTTTTTTCATCGCTTGCCTTTTCCGCCTTTATCATACTGATATTGTTAAGAAACTCGGCAAATGCCTTGCCGCTTTGTTCGTCTGTTTGCGTAACGTTGTATTGCAGTTTAATTTCTCCTATGTCATAATCCGCTATATCAAGATTCTGAAGCATCGTTCCGAGAAAGAATACCAGCAGTACCGGGAACAAAAGCCCCATGAATACGTTTGCGGGGCTTCTGAAATACTCCCTTATCTGTTTTATTATCAAACTAAGCATATTTCCGCTCCTTAACGTATCTCGTGTCCTGTAAGCGACAGGAACACAGCGTCCATATCCGGCTTTTCCGTGCTTATCTCGATTACAGGCAGATTTTGCTTTACAAGCTCGCTTATAACGTGTGAAATATCGTTACAGCTTATGCTCATATCAACGCTTATCATATTGTCGTTAAATTGCACCCTGTTTACATCGGGCAGGCAGGAAACAGCCCTTGATACTCTGCTTCTCGTTTCGCTGTCGCACTGCTTTGTGGTGATATGTACCGTACAGCTGTCGGTTATCATCGTTATAAGTTCCTGCTGTGTACCCTCTGCCACAAGCCTGCCTTTGTCTATTATAGCTACTCTGTCGCAGATCTCTTCGACCTCATGCATATAGTGCGAGGTATATATTACTGTCGCACCGCTTTCACGCAGTTTCTTTATCGAACTCATTATATGCTCTCTTGACTGTGCGTCAACTCCAACGGTAGGTTCGTCCATAACTATCAGCTTCGGCTTATGCGCTATACCGCAGGCAATGTTAAGTCTGCGTTTCATACCGCCCGACATTTTCTTAGGCTTCATATCAGCCTTATCAGCAAGCCCTGCAAATTCAAGAGCGGTCAAAGCATTCTTATGAAGCTGTTCGCCCTTGAAGCCGTACAGCGAAGCGAAAAATTCAACGTTTTCCTTTGCGGTAAGATACGGGTACACCGCTATCTCCTGCGGAACGCATCCTATCATCCGCCTTATTTCCGCTCTTTGCTTCACCGTATCCATACCGTCTATCGTCACACTTCCCGAAGTCGCTTCGTCAAGCGTTGTGATAATATTTATCGTGGTTGACTTTCCTGCTCCGTTAGGACCTATAAGTCCGAATATCTCGCCCTCGTTTACATTGAAGCTGAGGTTATCTACGGCACAGTGATTGCCGTAATTCTTGACAAGGCTGTTCACGCTTGCAAATATCATAAGTATTCCCCTTTCGGCTGTTTATTTATCTTACTGTAACGATTATACACCTGCAAAGCGGATTTTACCAGTTACAAACGGTATTTTCCCATATGACATTTGTAATAAAAAAACTCTGACGGAGCGTTACCCCCGTCAGAGCCTTTGATTTATTAAGCTATTGATTATTCATCGTCGGCTGAGATGCTCTCTGTTCTGTAAATGAACTTTACAGTGCCCTCTGTCTTATCCGACTTACCGCCGAATGTGTCATAGTCCTTGCCTAAAGCAACCGTAGCCTTCAGCTTGTCGATAAGTCCTGCAATATCGCCGTCAACAGCGTCTACTATCTTCTTGACAGCCTTCTCGTTGAACTCATCCATACCGTCGTTAAGTTCCTTAGCGCCGTCCCTTAACTGCTTTACGCCGTCAATAAGAGTTGCTACACCGTCATTGAGTTTATCTGCACCGTTCTTAAGGTCGCCTGCACCGTCATGAAGCTGTAATGCACCGCTGTGAAGCGTGCCTACACCGGCTACAAGGCTTGCCGTACCGTCCTTTAACTGTCCTGCACCGCTGTCAAGCTGTGTTGCACCGTCATAGAGTGTGCCTACACCGGCTACAAGGCTTGCTGTACCGTCCTTAAGGTCGCTTGCACCCTTGTCAAGCTGATTTACGCCTGCGATAAGCGTTGAGCCGCCGCTTGTAAGCTGCTCTGTTCCGCTCTTAAGCTGTGTAGCACCGTTGTGAAGATCCTTAGTACCGCTGTAAAGCTGTGATGCGCCTGCCGACAGCGTCTTTGAGCCGTCATATGCGCTGTCAACGCCTGCCGTATACTGAGTAAGTCCTGTGTAGAACTCATTGTAGGAATCAAGCTGTGCGATAAGATTCTTTATCGTTTTCTGACCTGCCTCAGCCTTTGCTACAGCTTTGTTTATCTGCTTTGTGACCTTTTCGCTTTTCATATTCTGCTCGATAAGCTGTTTCTTCTGTGCTTCAACATTTGTACTTATCTGAGCCTTTACAGCATCTGTTGCCATCTGAGCGGAAACTGCGGCTGTAACCTGAGCCTGTACGGCTTCGGGTATCTGTCCTGCCTTTACTGCGGCGTTGTACTGCTCGCCGGTCATGTTATAGCCTGCGGCTTTGAGAACACCCTCAAGCACCTTTGCCTGTACAGCTTTTGTAACGCCTGCTGTTATAGCGTCATTGTTCTTTTCTACATTCGCAGTTACTGTTTTGAGTGCCGTGCTGTAAGCAAGCTTGTAGGCCTTATCCTTGTCAAGAGAATCAACCAGCTTGTTAAGCTCTGTCTTGTAATTCTTTATTGTCAGTTTCGGAACGGTAAGACCGGATGCCTTTATCTGTGTTTCGGCTGTGGATAACAGCGTATCGAATACCTGCTTTGCGCCTGCGTTCAGCTGTTCGCTGTTCGATGAAAGCTCGCCAAGACCTTCGTTCAGCTCTGAAGCTCCTTCACTTACCTGTCCTGCACCGCTCTCTACCTTAGATGCACCGCTGTCAAGTGATGACGCACCGCTGTTAAGCTTATCTGCACCTTTGATAAGGTCATTTGCACCGCCTGCCAGTGCAGATGTGCCGTCCTTCAGCTTTCCTGCACCGCTGTCAAGAGCCTCTGCGCCAGTTTTCAGATCCTTGATGCCGGCTACAAGAGAAACCGTGCCGTCCTTCAGCTTTACTGCGCCTACGTTCAGTTCGTCCGCACCGCTCTTTAAATCGGTTGTGCCGTTTACAAGTGTGCCTGTGCCGTCATACAGAGTGCCTGCGCCGTCTGCAAGCTGTTTTGTACCGTCAGCAAGTTCGCCCGATTTTTCAAACAGTGTAACAAGTCCGTCATAAAGCTGTGAAGAACCGTCTGAAAGCTGATCTACAGCGTCTGTGAATTCCTTGATAGTACCGTCAATATCGTCCATATTGAGCTTGTCGGTATCTACCTTGTTGAACAGCTCTGTCGTACCTACCGTCATGCAGGTCATAAGTTCGAAATCCTTGACATCTGCGCTGATTTCAACGTATGAGGGGATTTCATAATCGTCCTTGTCAAGTCCTAAGTTTTCCTGCATACCGGGAAGTGCAAAGCCGAGAACCGCCGATCTGTCACCATCGTTTACCAGCTTGCCGTTGGTTACCTTTACGTTCGAGAACTTCTCGTTATCAAGAACCGTTCCAGTTACCATCAGGAAAGGAACGTACATCTGCGTATCCGTGCCGTCAATCTTCACGGTACGCTTTTCATTGTTCGTATAGTCAAAGCGGATCGTTACCTTACCGCTCTTGCCCTTTATCTCATCGGGAGTGACCGTCTTGCCGTCAAGAGTATATGTAATCTTCATATCAACGGGGAGCGTCTTGTCTGTCGTACCCTGATAGTAAATGTCACTGCCTTCAGCCGCCCATTTGTAATTCTCACCGCTGTTTGTAAAGCTCTCGTTGCCCTTTACATTCTTAACGTCCTTAAGCGAGGTTTCGTCCTCTATCGTTGCGTTGTGCGAGCCGTTCTTCAGCCAGTCGCTGACGATGACCTTCTTTGCGGTACCGTCTGCGTTTGAGATGATATATACCGTTTCTTCCTTGCCGTCCGTATCAGAACTGCTCTTTTCGCTACTTCCGGTTTCCGTGCTGTCAGAAACGGATGACGATGTATTATTATCGTTACCGCCCTGTGCGGCGAATGCGAGAAGTCCCGAAGATGTGCCTATCATTGCGGCGGCAAGAACTATTGAAACTATCTTTATTATCTTTCTTCTTATCTCTTTCATACTGTTGTCCTTTCTCAGTTCGTCTTTTTGCCGGCTTCTCTTGCTTCTTTAAAGCCGAGGCTTGTGTGGATTATAATCTTATCGAACAGCTTGAGCATAGCGGGTAATAACAGGATTACCGATACCATGCTTATGATTGCGCCTCTTGCCATAAGTGCGCAAAGTGAACTTATCATATCTACGTTTGAATAAATGCCTACACCGAATGTAGCGGCGAAGAAGCCGAGCGCACTTACTATAATTGAGGGTATTGATGACTTAAGCGCTGTATAAACCGCTTCGTTCTTGTCACTGCCCTTGTTACGTTCCTTCTTGTATCTTGTTGTCATAAGGATAGCATAGTCAACGGTTGCGCCAAGCTGGATGGTACTGATACAGATAGGTGCGATGAATGCAAGCTCTGTACCTGTGTAACACGGAATACCGAGGTTTACGAAGATAGCAAACTCGATTACCGCTACAAGTATCAGCGGGAGTGAAACCGACTTGAAGGTTACCAGAATGATAAGGAAGATTGCGGCTATCGAAATTACATCGACTACCTTGAAGTCCCTGTCGGTTACTTCGATAAGATCCTTCGTACAGGGTGCTTCACCGATAAGCATTGCCGAGCTGTCATACTTCTTTATAATATTGTTTATCTCGGTTACCTGATTGTTTACCTCGTCTGTTGCCGTTCCGTATTCACTGCCTACAAGCATAAGCTGGTACTTATCGCCCTTAAGCACATCCGAGATAGAATCGGGAATTATCTCTGAGGGAACAGCCGAGCCGATAAGCGAATCAAAGCCTACCGCAAGGTTTACACCGTCAACCTTTCCGACCTCGTCAAGCATCGCCTTTGCGTCCTTCTGCGACAGCTTTGAATCTGCGAGTATCATATGAACGTTTGACATTCCGAAATCGTCCTTCAGCTTTGTGTTGGCGATAACGAAGTCCATATCCTGAGGCATTGTCTGGCTCAGATCGTAATATTTCTGTGTGTTGTTATAGCCGTAAACCGCAGGTCCTATCAGCACTGCAAATATTATAAGGAATATCCACGAACGTTTTGTGATGAACTTTGCGACCTTGTCGAACTTCGGCATAAGCTGTTTGTGTCTTGTTTTCTCGATAGCCTTGTCAAATACAAGGATAAGTGACGGAAGGATCGTTACACAGCCGATAAGACCGAATACAACGCCCTTCGCCATTACGATACCGAGATCCGCACCGAGCGTAAAGCTCATAAAGCACATTGAAAGGAAGCCGGCTATTGTTGTGATGGAAGAACTTGCTACAGAAACGATACTGTTTGAAATGGCGTGTGCCATCGCACGTTCCTTATCACCGTCAAATCTTACCTTCTGCTCGTTGTAGCTGTGCCACAGGAATATCGAATAGTCCATCGTAACACCAAGCTGTAAGATAGCGGAAAGTGCCTTTGTTATGTAGCTTATCTCACCTAAGAAGTAGTTACTGCCTAAGTTGTAGAGAATAGCCATACCGATACTTGCAAGGAAGATTATCGGGATAAGGAACGAATCCATAAAGAGCATCATAACTGCTACCGCAAGAACTACTGCGATAGCAACGTATATCGGTTCTTCCTGCTCGCAAAGGTTTTTAAGGTCTGTTACCATTGCGGACATACCCGAAACGAAGCACTGATTGTTCGTTACATCTCTTATTGAGTTGATAGCTTCCATTGTTTCATCGGCTGATGTCGATGTATCGAAGAATACCGCCATAACCGTTGAATGATCGGTGTTGAATGCGTCTTTTATCTTGTCGGGAAGAATATCCATAGGTATTGAAACATCTGCTATCGAATCATACCATATTACCGAGTCAACGTGATCTACCGCTTCTATTTTTTCTTTAAGAGCGGAAACGTCCTTCGGCTCCATATCTTCCACAATTATCATACTGAATGCGCCCTTGCCGAAGTCATTCAGCAGAATGTCCTGACCCTGTATGGTTTCCATAGTGTCGGGCAGGTAATTGAGCATATCGTAATTTATTCTTGTGGCAATCATACCGAGTACCGAAGGTATCAGCAGTACGACCGCAACTATAAGAATGATTACTCTGTGCTTTGTTATCCATTTGCCTAGCTTAATCATCTTTGTCCTCCCTGTCGCTTGTTTCTACATAGATTTTGTCATCGGCGTGTACTTCTTTTTTTATAGCCTTGACTGTGTATGCGGCGATCCATATATTTGAAATACCGTCAGCAAGCAATGTGATACCGAGCAGAACAGTAAGCGCTACCGCACTCTCAAAGGGATTTACGAGTAACAGTATTCCTGTTCCGCCTGTAACTATTGCACTGACAAGGATCATCCACCAGCTCTTTACGCCGAAACGCTTTGCATCAACGGCTGTCTGTATCTTCATTATGCCGTCAATCATAAAATAAATGCCCATTATGACAGGTACCAGAGCCATTATATTACCCGGATGGATGATAACTATAAGTCCGAGCAGAATCGCAATGATACCGAATGCAAAGTCAAACTGGAATGCCAGCCCGTAGGGGTCGGCTGAAAAATATCCCGTGATTTTTACAATGCCGAATACTATAGCCGCTATTCCGAGCATATAGCATACCGCAAGCATTGAAATCTCCGGGAAAAGAATAAGTATAAGTCCTATGACCGCTATTGCGGCGCAAGTGGAAATATATGCTGCTTTTGCACGTTTGATAAATCTCATGATTTTCAGTCCTTTCTTTTTCTTTACAGCTATATTTTAACCCGCCGTGACGCTTTATACAACGGTCAATCCTGTGTCACTGTTCAATTTTAGGGCAATCGGTATAAATTGACCGATTTTTAGGCAGATGCGACTTTTTGCCTAAAACTTGAATTTTTAACGGGAATGTTGTATAATTATAACCGTAAAATAGAAAACAGGAGAAACCACAGGCTAAAACGGAGGTAATATGTCCGCACTTACCAAAAGAGCAATACAGGAATCGTTCAAAAAACTGCTGAGCAATCAGCCTTTAGATAAAATAACGGTAAAGAACATCACCGATGACTGCGGAGTAAACCGCAACACGTTCTATTATCATTACAGCGATATTTATCAGCTTCTCGAAGAGATCTTCCTTACGGAAGCGCAGAAATCCGTAGAAAAGATGGAGGTCGGTCAGTCGTGGGAGGAAGGGCTCAAGACAGGGCTTTGCTTCGTAAAGGAGAACAAGAGGCTGATATACCATGTATATAACTCGCTTCACCGTGAAACTATCGAGCGTTATCTTTACAGCGTTTCGCTTGACTTTGCCTGCAAATTCATTGATAACGTTTCAAAGACACTGGAACTAAGCGTTTTTGATGATGACAAGAAGTTTATCGCATCATTCTATAAATACGCAATTGTCGGCATTGTCCTTGACTGGCTCGAGGGCGGTATGAAAAGCGATCCCGACGAGCTTATAGAAAGAATGTCAAAACTGCTCAGCGGCACTCTTAAGACCGTACTTGAAAACGCCGTAAAAAAGTAACGATCGCTTCTAAGACACTCGGTAACATTGACAGTAGGCGGTACTTGCCTTTTTTATACAATATTTATTTCGATTTTTCGCCATATCGTAAATTCCCAAAGTAAGTTCCACAGTAGGAAAAGGTGGAAGTTAGTGCGAA
>OKTA01000385.1_pt1 | contig 28258 bp, 24 predicted proteins | sample 1606321 | NCBI WGS metagenome assembly OKTA01 (sample SAMEA3879562, study PRJEB24766) | human gut metagenome | biome: human-associated habitat; feature: feces | place: USA | collected 1985/1987
AACATATCTCAAGGATGCTCTGTCTATTAATTTCCTACAGTAAATTTACCCGAACGAAATGTTTCAGCTCATTGCCAGTATGGATATCTGATTGTATAATAAAATAAAAAGGAGGCAAGAACCATGATGCGAAATAAAAAATTAAGAACCGTTTTCTGCGGCATTCTGATTTTTCTGCTCGTATTTGCCTTATTTTGCCTTGGAGACTACGGGATCCGCTATTATCATACTCCCATCAAAAAGGATTATGACTATACCGGAACCGGAATGCTGGTCAGTCTGACGGAACCGGATACCTTCGAACAGGTATCGGTGGAGATCCACGGGAAAGCCTTACATTATCTTTGGGGGAATCAGGAAGACGCCATAGCGGGAAATGTCTGGATGAACGGAGAGAGGCTTTTCGTGGAAGGTGCGGATGACATGGGATTCTATGCACCTTTTATCGATGAAGAACCCTATTACTCCTGCCTGACCGAATCTGTAACAAATATCCCGGGAAATATGTTTCTTATCTCCCGGGATCTGAAAACCGTATTCTGCGGTGTACTTATGGATGGGAAAGAATTTCTGCTGATAATACCGGCAGAAAATAAATCGGATGCCGACCGTACCCTGAAATCCGGTCTGGAACAGTCCCAGCCTCTTTCCCGTTGGCTGAGTGACTATCCCTTATTCCTGTAACTGTCCGTCCACAATACGCACGATACGTTTCGCAGACTGTGCTACGCCCAGGTCGTGGGTGATCATAACGATGGTATTGCCCATATCGTTCAGTTCCCGGAACAGCTTTAGTACTTCCTTGCCGCTGGTCTGATCCAGAGCACCGGTAGGCTCATCCGCCAGAAGGATCGCCGGCTGTCCCACCAGTGCTCTGGCAATGGATACTCTCTGCTTCTGTCCGCCGGACAATTCGTTGGGCTTATGTCCGATACGATGATCCAGCCCCAGCAGTTTGATAGTATTTTTACACTTTTCTTCTGCTTCCTCATGAGTCATGCCACGCATCAGCAGGGGCATGATAATATTCTGCATGACATTATAGGTCGGGATCAGCTGATAGTTCTGGAAAATAAACCCGATCTTCTGGTTGCGTACCATGGTCAGATCGTCCTCCTTGGTCTTGTGGATTGCCATTCCATCCAGATAATATTCCCCACTGTCCATCACATCCATACAGCCGATCATATTCATTAACGTAGTCTTACCGGAACCGGAAGGGCCTAAGATTGCCACATATTCTCCCTTATTTACCTGAAAATTGATGTCCTTCAAAATCGGCAGACGCTCCTCTCCCAGCATATAGCCTTTATTTATATTTTTCATGGTGATCATTGCGTTTTCCATCATAATCCTTACACCTTTCGCACTACTCCTGATTTAAAGCTTCTACGGGGATCAGTCTTGATGCCTTATATGCCGGATAGAAGCCGAAGATGCTTCCGGTGAGGACACCAAACAACAGCGACAATACTGCACCCTGTACCGACAGGGACACTCTCACGTTGAACAGCTGCACGAATGGCGTAATTCCAAGAGCCACCAGCACCCCCAGTACGGCTCCTACCAGACTGGTAAAGCTTGCCTCCAATAAAAACTCCAACAGGATATCCTTTCGGGAGCAGCCCAGCGCTTTCAAAATACCGATCTCGTTGGTACGCTCCTTGATGGATACAAACAATACATTCATAATGCCGATACCGCCGACAATAAATACGATCACCGCCATGGAGATTAACAGTAATGTCAGTGTCTCGTTGGAAGCAGAGGCTGCCTCCATCTTGCTTCCGGCATCGCTGATGGTAAATGTGGTGTTGGGATAACTTTCTTTTAAGGCACTCTCCACCCCTGTCATTACAGTGTCCACCTGATTCACATCTTCTGCGACCACGGTAATGGTTGGACTAATGCTCGTACCGGTAATGTATTTGATGCCGGTTTCGTAAGGTACATAGATTGCCGTATCCGGGCTGATGCCGGATGCCACAGTTCCCATCTCGGATAGTACCCCTGACACTATATAGGGGCGGCCATCAATATAGACTATACCGTCATAAGCATCGTAGGCGCTGCCAAAAATTTCCTTTGCCACGGTGGCACCCAGTACGCACACCTTTTCCTTGCTCTCGTTGTTTTCTTCTGTGAGGAAATCCCCGATGGCCATTTCCAGATTACTGATGACAGCATAATTGTCCTCCACACCGGCAATGGTGTAATAGGAAGCAGAGGTCATATTGCCTCCCTCCACCGATGCTGTAGTGGAATAAGAGATCGTAGTTGCAGAGATTCCCGATACAAAAGTCGCCAGATCATCACCGTCTTCACTGGTCAATGTCACGGCTTCGCTCTCTTCCTCCTGTCCGAATCCGAAAAATCCGCCGAAATCCATGCCACCGCCGGGACCACCAGACATACCGCCGCCGGAACCTCCTCCGGGACCTCCGCCGGAACCTCCTCCGGGACCTCCGCCCATATTTGTGACGGTAACGCTTCCTCCACCGCCCGGCATTTCAAAGCTAAAACCACCGCTGTCACTGCTGTCGCAGGAAATATCAATGGCTCCGGCATTCAGGTTCTTGAACTGCTCCGCCACTTCTTCTTTTCCACCGGTACCTATCGCCAGCACCAGCATTATGGTGGCGGATCCCACAACGATACCGATGGAAGTCAGGATCACTTTGAATTTATTCTGTGACAGGTTCAGCCACACCAGACGCAATATTTCGGATAATCTCATATTCTACTTCTTCCCTTCCATTGACCTTACTTTCCCACAGGTCTCCGCTCTACTTCGTAATGCTGCTTTCGATCAATACGGTATCTCCTTCTGCAATATCTCCGGAGATCTCCACATTAGAGTCATCTGACAGTCCTGTCGTTATTTCCTTTTTCACAATGCCGCCATCTGCTGTCTTCACTTTTACATAAGTCTTGTCATCCTCTGTGATAATGGCTCTGCGTGAGACATACAGCACTTCTTCCGTTTGTTCCGTAACGAAAGTTACATCTCCTGTCATGCCCTGGAACAGTCCGGAGACATCCCCTTCTAATGTGACAGTTACGTCATAAGTTATATTTCCACTGGAATCCGATGTCGCATCTCCGATAGCCGTCACCTTTGCCGTAAAGATATCTTCCGGATATGCCGTCAATGCAATATTCGCTGCAGATCCCAGAGAGATATCCGTCATGTCATCTTCATCCACCGTTACCGTTATGGTCACTTCGTCCATATCGTATAAGGTAACCAGAGAGGTTCCGGTACTGATCTTGTCTCCGGCCTCCAGCTCCACGCCGGTGATGACACCGTTGTATCTTGCACATACTGCATTACCATCGATATAAGTGCTGAACTCATTCCATTTTTCCAGTGTCTCATTATAGGTTTCCTGCTGATCGGACAATTCCTGCGCAAGATACCCCAGTGCAATGTCATAGGTCTCCTGTGCGGTATTGTAAGCCAGTGTCCGCAGTTTTTTTGTCTCAGCTACGGTCAGTTTCCCCTGCTCCAATTCCCGTTTTGCCTTATTGTAGGCGGTTTCGGCAGTGGTTACATTTTCCTCCGCCTGCTCTACTCTCTGTTCCAGCTCTTCCTTCTGCTGCTCCAGGGAATCTGCCGTGGACTGTGCCTGCTCCGTCAGCTGCGCATAATAGACATATCCGTAAGTATCATCTGCTGCGTCCGTACTGTTCAGGCTGTATTTACAGTTCGACAATACCTGTGCCGCATCCTCATAGGCTGCCGTTACTTCCTCCAGCTGTGCCCGGTAATCTTCCAGGCTGCTCTTCGCCTGCTCCAGTGTGCTCTCCGCAGAATCTACCGTATTCTGAAGCTCCTGCAATGTAGTACTGTACTCGGTATCAATATAACTGCCGTAAGCAGTGCTGCTGTCATAAGTGTATTTTGCCTGTTGTTTTGACAGGGTCTGGTCGGCTTCCACCGCCTCCAGATCCGCTTTTGCTTTCTCTACGTTAGACTGCAGTTCGTCTTCCAGGTCGGAGACACTGTCTTCTTCCAGCAGGTACAGGGGATCTCCCTCGGACACCTGCTGCCCCACGGAGACCACTACCTCCGCCACGGTCAGGGTAGAATCGTCACCATTGCTGCCGGAGCTGCTGCCGCCCATATTAAAGATCTGCCCAAACATGTCTAAGCCTCCCTGAGCTCCGCCGCCGGAAGCACTCATGCCGCCAAATCCACCGGAACCAGAGCTGCTGCCGGCAGTACTACCGGAGGAGCCGCCAGAGGAACTGCTGCCGGAGGTATCCGTTCTCTGTAGGGCACTCATATCCAGATCAAAGGTCTGATCCACCGTACCGATGTCCACGGAGCCGGTCTCCGTCACACCTTTGACCAATGTCCCGTATTTTACGGTGGTCTCTTTATAGATGACTTCCGTATCGGAACCACCGGAAAATCTGGTAGCACATGCCACTACGGCAATTACGCAGACACCACAGATACCTGTGGTGAGCTTGCGCCTTTTCGACCAGCTTTTCCATGATCCGATCCAGCTCATCCGATTTTTTATAGTTTCCTTGATCTTTTTCCCATTTTCATTCCGCTTCATAACTATTCCCAATCATTCCTGTCTATTTCTCAACATTTGCTCCATCAGCCTGATTTATTGTCCTCCGGGACCTCCCGGCATTCCGCCGCCGAAGCTGCCGGAACCGCTGCCTCCGGGACCACCCTGGGGCATGTCACCGCCTCCCGGCATCTGCATATCCTCCGACATCTCGAACTCCATATCACTGCCGACTGCGGTATCAGAACTGCTGCCGGAATCGGCAGTCTCCTCCGTACTCTTGACTTCTGCCTCGGAGCTGACCTTACTTGCCAGGTAGATGGTATCGCCCTCTTCCAGTCCTGACAGGATCTCAATGTCCACACCGTTGGTGATACCGGTCTCTACCTCTGCCAGTTCCCTTCCACCCAGTGCTGTCTTACGATAGACATAGGTCTTGCCGTTCTCTTCTACGATCGCCTTACGGGATACATAGAGGACATCTTCTTTTTCTTCGGTAACGAAGATCACATCTGCCGTCATGCCGCCGTAGAGCTGCTCCAGTTCACCTTCCACGCTGATCTCCACAGTGTAGCTTACCGTGTTGCTGTAATCGGAAGTAGCCGTGGTATTGATGGAGAGAATGCTTCCGGTATAGGAATCCTCCGGGTATGCCGTAAAGGTGATATCTACCGCATCTCCTACCTGCAGGTCCACGATATCCTCCTGGGTCACATCCACGGAGATTCTCATGTCATCCGACGTTGCATAGGAAAACAGAGCTCCTGTCGTCGTCAGACGGTCTCCCGCTTCGTAGCTGACCTCTGTGATCACACCATCTTCTGTGGCATACAGGATACCATCACTTCCGACAAAATCCTCAAACGCCTGTAACTGTTCTTCCCGTTTTTCTTTCGTCTCTTCCGCTTCCTGTAAGGTCTCCTTCAGATCTTCCACAGCAGCGTTGTAAGTGGTCTGGGCATTCTGCCCGGTGATCACCGCTTCCTGATAGGTCTCTTCTGTATCCAGCTTATCGATTTTTTGCTTTGCCTGTGCCGCTGCCAGCTGGTTCTGCAGATCGGTAATAGCACTTTCATTCTCCGATAAAGCATCCTCTGCCTGCGTCAACGCTGATTTTGCCTGCTGGTATTTGGATCTGGCACTGAGATAACCATTCTGGATCGTCATAAAATTCACTGTATTATCGGTTCCGGCGCCTTCATAACCTTCTTTTGCCGCTTCATAATCTTCCAATGCATCCTGATAATCTTCCTGGGCTTCTGTCAGCTTCTCCTGCAGAGAAGCTGTATTCGCCTGCTTCTGCTCCAGCTGTACCTGCAGAGATGCCACTTTGTTCGTCACGCTGGTCCCGGAAGTATTGCGGATGGATGCCGCATAGGAAGCACTGATCTTCTGGGTATCGTAGTCGGTCTGGGCTTCCAGCAGGGACAATTCATAGGTACTCTCTGCCTCCGCATAGTCTGCCTGCGCCTCCACTACCGCATTTTGCAACAGCGCCCGAACCGCCTCCACGCTGTCTTCCGTGAATTTCAGCAGTTCCTCGCCTTCGGTGACACGCTGCCCGCTGGCGGCGTAGATCTCCTCTATCTTCAGATATTTTTGTACGGTATCATCGTCATCATCACTGTCATCCTCGTCATCATCACTGACGTCCAGAGTCAGATCGTAATCTATGGATTTTGTGTTGTATTCCAGAGAGCCGCTCTCAGTAACACCTACCTTTAATGTACCACGCTCCACCGTCTCTTCTTTGTAGATCCACTGTTCTTTCTGAAGTAACGGTGCAATAAACACGGTATAGCAGGCTGCCAGGATCAGCAGAAGTAATGCGATCCCCGCCAGGATCAGCTTCTTCTGTTTCTTTGTGAGGGATTTCAGTTTTTCAAAATGTGGTCTTTTTAATTTCATGACTGTGTCTGTCCTCCCTGCATACTCTGTCTCTGCTGTAACTGCTCGATCTCTTCCTCCGTCATGCCGAAGACTACGGTGACGGATTCGTTGGCACTTAAACTGTCCTCCTCATCTTCTACATTGATCTGTACCGTCACGCTGTAAGTGACACTGGTACGGCTGCTAGACGAGGATACCGGATCAATGGCTGTGATCACACCGGTATATCCGCTGCCTGCGGAGGACTGCACATAAGCACTGTCGCCTACAGTCAGTTTTGTAATATCCGACTGATCTACCGATACGGTGACCGTCAGCTCCTTCGGATTGCTGTAAACGAATACCACTGCATCGGAAGTCAGAGCCTGCTCCGCCCGCACCATGGTCCGCAGGATCGTTCCGTCCTCCGAGGCATAGAAATATCCGTCTCCCACACTGCTTTCAAACAGTTCCAGATTCTCTTTGGCATCTTCATAAGTACTTTTCAGAGCTGCCAGATCGGACTTAGCTTTTTCCACCGTAGTATTATAATCGCTCTCTGCCCGTTCTGCGCCGGACAGGGAAGTCTCATAGGTCAGCTTTGCCTGCGCCAGCTGGATCTCATAATCTTCCTTCGCCTCCGTGACTGCCTGTTGGAGACTGGAAAGCTTTAACTGCAAAGTTTGTAATTCAAAAGCAGCATTAGTTAATGCATCCTCATATTTATCCTCTGCTTCCTCCAAATCTTTCAGATTTTGTTCCAGAATACTGTAAAGAGAAGCTAAAATGTTGGCGTTGGAAGTTCCGCCGCTCTGCATATTAGCGCCGGCTCCGCCACCGATCTGTACCGAACCTCCACCGCCTGTGACCTGCGACCAACTGATACCCCATTCGTCCATCTTGTCCGTCAGTGCTTTCAGGTTCTCATCATAGATTGCCTGATACTCATCCACCTTGAAATAACTCTTATAGGAACCGTCATTCACATAGGATTCATACTCTGCTATATCATCCTCCGCATCCTGTAATTCCTCTTCTGCCCTGGTCACAGCACTCTGCAGACTTGCTACGGTCTCATCATAAACGTCCTTCGCCTGCTGTCCGGTGAGGATGGCACTGTCTCTCGTATACTCCGCTGTGATCAGGTTCTGCTCATATTCGATAGCTCCGGTGCGATACGCAAGCTCCGCATCCTCCAGCGCTCTTTCCAGTTCCTTTCTGGCTTCCTCCACACTGTCCTCCGTAAGCTTTAAAATCTTATCTCCTGCAGTTACCTCTTCTCCGGAGGCCGCATAGACTTCCTCGATCTCTAGCACTGTCGTCAGATTTTCCACATCGAAGGTCTCCTCCGTGATACCGACATTGGTAACACCTGACGTAGCAGTCATATCCTCCGTGAAGCTCAGCCCCGCCATATTACCCGGCATGGATAATTCTGACCGATTGCCGTTTCTATGTAATACCACCACTGCTGCCAGAGAACCGCCACCCAGCGTAAGTACCAGTACCAGCGCAACGATGATCCATTTTTTGTTTTTCTTTTGGGAAAAAATTATCTGCTTGATCTCTTTGTTCTTCACGGCAAACCTCCGATTGCTATTCCGTCCAAATTCCATTGTTTTCTCAAGTATAGTTGGATTTTGTATTGAAAAAGTGTTCACTCTGTGAAAAATCTGTGTCCTGTAGAAGCTTTCCCCCTGCCTGCTTCTATGCAATTGCACAAATAAAGCACAAAAAGAAGGCCCTGTTAGAGGTTGCTTTCGCAAAAGTCTCTAACATGACCTTCTATCATAAGCTTACGAATTCGTGCTATCGCGCTAATATGCCCGGAAAAACAAATCACCGCTTCCGGGAGATGCAGATATCCTCCAGGTTCTGCGCGCCCTCCGGTCCGATGGGTCTGCCGCCCGTGATGATGCCCCATCCTGCACGGATCCTGATAATATCGTCGATCTGTCCCTGGGACAACAACGTCTTCTTCCCTAAGATAAAGTTGTTCATCATCAGGATCTTCGCATAATATTCCGTGGTCTCCATGCGGTAATATGCCTGCATGAGGTTATCTCCCCAGGTCAGCGCGCCATGGTTTGCTAACAGTACAGCATTGTATTCCCGGCAGTAGGGTGCCACCGCTTCCGGCACTTCCTCTGTGCCGGGCAGGGCAAAATGCACTAGCGGCACACAGCCCAAGGACAGAACCCCTTCCATCAGCACCGGTTCTTCCAGACTGATGCCCGCACAGGCAAACGCCGTCGCCGTCAGAGGATGTGCATGTACCACACCCTGTACTTTCGGGTTCTCTTTGAATACTCTGAGGTGCATCTTGATCTCGCTGGAAGGCTTGTGCGTTCCCTCCAACACATTCCCATCCAGATCCAGCTTCACCAGCATATCCTCTGTCATAAATCCCTTAGAAACTCCCGTAGGTGTTGCCCAGATCTCATTATCTCCGACTTTACAGGAGATATTCCCGTCGTTCGCTGCCACGAAGCCGCCCTGATACATTCTGCGGCCTACCTCTAAGATCATCTGTTTTGCCTGTACATCTGATATATATTCCATACTAATCTCCATTCCGCAGACGATTCCTTCCGTCGGAGGAATCCTCCTTTTCCGTTCCGGCATGCAATAATATATTACCTTATTGCCCTTCTCCTTGTCCAGCTGATATTCCCAATAATCTTTTATGCATGCTTCCTAAACATATTCTTTCGTAACTAATTATCTTTCCCTAGGTATTGTACCACATTTCTATTCTTTTTTATGATACTAAAATACTTATGACCCGCCCCGATATGAGCATAAAAGTGGTATGATAATCCCTCGATATGCGAGTAGAGGGTAGGGTGCCATGTGCCAATGGCACATGTTTAGCACGGACCGAAGCGGAATGAAATATCTTCTCATGTCTATACAAAAAAACGTCAAAATGCTATAATTAAATTTAAATCATTTTGCCAACACATACGAAGGAAGCATAGCACTATGACACGGAATAAAATTAAATTTTCTCATACAAAATGGCTATTGCCGTTATGGGTACTTCTTATCGGCAGCATTGTCTTATATATGATCACTCATGCGGTACAGCAGGCCGACTCCAGACATCTCCGCACTCTTGCAGAACTGAACGCTGTAACCTACGGTGATAGCATGATCGCAGATCTGAATGCCGGTATCAATATCACGGATACACTGGAGCAGCTTCTGATCAGTACGGACGGCAGAATCGACAAATTTGATATCATTGCGGACAGAATGATGGCAGATTACGTCCGGAGCATCCAAGTGGCTCCCGGGGGCATCGTAACAGATATCTATCCCGCCGAAGGCAACGAAGCAGGTAAAATAGACCTGATCCATGACAAATACCGCGGAGAGACCGTAAATTACAGCATTGCTAATGATGTGCTTATCATACATGGTCCTTTCGAGCTGGAGCAGGGAGGACACGTCCTTTCGATCCGTAATCCAGTTTTTTTACAGGATGAGAAGGGAACTCCATATTTTTGGGGCATGACTATGGTTATCATCAAGGTTCCTGATATTTTTCAGCATTCCGCTGATGCCTTAACCAATTTCGGTTATCAATACCGGCTATCGAAGACCATCTCACCTCTGACCGATGAATATACCGTGGTAGACCAGTCGGAGGAGACTCTGATGGATCCCGTCTCTTATGATTTTACTCTGGGAGGCTGTAGCTGGAAGCTGGAAGTCATGCCCACCGGTGGCTGGAAGAATGGCACACTTTTACAACTGATAGTATTATGTGGCATTGCAGTGATCCTACTACTGGTGGTTCTAACGATATCTATACTATTCGTTGACGAGCAACGCAAAAAATTTCGCAGACTCTCTCTGACGGATTCTATGACCGGTCTCTTAAATCGTAACGGATTTAATTTGCAGCTGGAGGAGTATCTGGAGGGAAACAAGCAGAAAAACTGTGTCGGTATATTACTTGACGTGGATAATTTTAAATTTATCAATGATGTCTATGGTCATACTATCGGTGATCAGGTTCTATTGCAGCTTTCACAATCCTTAGTGCAGGCTTTTCCGGATAATTCCATTATTGCCAGAAATGGCGGTGATGAGTTCTGTATTATCCTGAAGGATTGCAGTGCAGAAGAGGCTGCCCCAATGATAGACGCTTTCAGCAAGGCGTCCCGCTCTTTTTCAGCCAAAGGCGTCGAACACAATTACAGCATTTCCCTGGGCTATGCGGAATACCCCGCCAACGCAGAAAAAGTCTCTGACATTCTCCGTTATGCTGACATTGCACTCTATGAGGTAAAATTACAGGGAAAACATGGTGCTTTGGCCTACCGGCCGGATTTCCACAATTCGAAACGGACACAGCTTGGTTTTTCATTATCGGATGTTTCTGACAACCTGCCGGGTGCCTTTTTCATCTACCGGGCCGAAAAGGAGGATGAACGCATCCTGTATGCTAATCAGGAAATGCTTCAGCTGACAGGATGTACGGATCTGGATGATTTTATGCATTTTACGAAACATCAATTCCGTAATCTGGTGCATCCTGAAGATCTGACACAGGTAGAAGAAAGCATCTGGCAACAGATAGAATCCGGCATGAACGGATACAATGATTATGTCAAATACCGACTTGCTGTCAAAGATGGAACTTATAAGACGGTTCTGGATTATGGGCGTATCGTGGAGAGTGAACATTATGGCTCGGTTTTCTATGTGTTGGTAGTGGATTGCGAATTTATCAAAACACACTACGATGATTAATCATAAAAATAAAAGAATAACAAACTTTCCTCCGGGGCATACTGGTTCCGGAGGAATTTTTATATGAAAGATCAGATTAAGTCTTACTTACAACGTTTGAATCACGGAGAAGCTCTGGAAAATGTCCAGGCGGATTTCGTCCGGGAATGTAAGGATGTGGATCCTTCCGCAATTATGCAGGCCGAACAGGAGCTGCTACGGGAGGGTACTTCCATCGAAGAATTGCAGCGGCTCTGTGATGTGCATTCCGCCCTGTTCCATGGTTCCACGACAGAAGAGAAAATTACCAATGCCGAAAAAACAGCAGCCCCTTCTCTAGCTGCCCAGAAACTACACTCTAAAGACCTAAAGGACCAACGGCTCTCCGCCGCTGCCGCCCTGATCCAGATCTCCGGACATCCCCTGCAAACTTTTACGCTGGAAAATGCAGCACTGGAAAAGCTGATTGCCCGTGCGAGGCAGGCATTGGAAAATAATGGAATTTCCAATGAACTGCTTGACGAGCTGCGCCAGATTGCTATCCACTATGCCAGAAAGGGAGACTTACTTTATCCACATTTGAAGGTACAATATGGGATCAGCGGCCCCTCTGCAGTCATGTGGACAGTGGATGATGAGATCCGGGATGAACTGAATGCGCTTGCAAAACAAAAACACCAAAAAGAAACCGATGCATGGAAACAACGTTTGAATGCCGTATTAAACCGCATGGAAGAAATGATCTACAAGGAATCCAATATCCTCTTCCCCAACTGCGCACTGAATTTCTCGGAGGAGGAATGGTATCACATCTACCGGGATGCCAAAGATTATGCGGAATGCTTCGGTATCCGGGGTGACAGTTGGGAGGCTGCGGAAGCACATCTGGCTGACACTGCCTCTACGGTTGGCACCATGTCTGCGGAACATGCTTTTGCAGATGGTGAGACCAGAATCCACCTTCCCGGCGGCAGTCTGACCCTGTCACAGCTGACCGCCATGTTGAATACGATTCCTTTGGAGATTACCTTCGTGGACATCGATAATGTCAATCGTTATTTTAACGAAGGCCCCAAGGTATTCAAACGTCCCGGCATGGCATTGGACCGTGAGGTCTTCACCTGTCACCCGCCTAAAATCGAAGAACAGGTTCGCCGCATTATCGGAGAATTCCGTGCAGGGAATCTGGACCAGGTACCGGTCTGGATGGACAAGGGCGGCCGGACATTCTTAGTGACTTATTACGCTGTCCGGGATAAGCAGGAGCAATATCTTGGAACACTGGAACTGGTACAGGATATGGAATTCGCAAAAGAGCACTTCCGCTAGGGAAATGCTCTTTTTGCTTATATGCCGCCAGAAGAAAGCAAATATTTCTGTGGATGTATTGTAATTTTAAGTTGCAATATGCCGTAATTTTTTTACACCATATTACTGCAGAGAAGCTAAAATTTGGTTATACTGTAAGCATAGGAGATTACTCATTAGTGCTTTTGTGAAGGATGGTATAAGATATGCTTAAAAGGTTCACCTTGAAAAATTATAAAAACTTTAAAGATGAAATTACAATAGATTTTGAAAATATTGCAGGTTATCAGTTTAATACAGATTGTCTTTCGGATGGTGTTATTGGAAAAATGTTAATTTATGGGTGCAATGCAACTGGAAAGACGAATCTGGGAAAAGCACTTCTGAATATTACTTTAACAATGTTCGGTATAATAAGATATACAGGTAATGGAATTTTACTTAATGCAGATTCTAAAGAGGATGCGGCAACGTTTCAATATGAATTTCAGTTTGATGACACAGAATTAAGTTATAAATACTGACTCATTTCCCAAAGACCAGAACAATATAGAAGTATGATTTTTAAAAGTTTCATAATTGCTTTTAGCCCTATCCAGTACAGCTTCTTTCCACTGAGGCAATGATCCCGGAACATTATAGGACGGTTCTATTGCTCCCATTTTTTGCCATGAGCCATGACTTTCCAGATTTGTTTCCGCCATCATATAGATCCCCATCTCATCGCACATATAATAAAAAGGAATTTGATTAGGATAATGACTTGTCCTTACCGCATTAATATGATTCTTTTGAAAATATTCCAGATCTAAAAGCATTTCTTTTTCCGTAATGCATCTACCTACATGTGGTTCCCATAGTCGCTATGTGCATCCATTCGGTTTACTTGGTATATTTCTGGATCATCTAGCCATCTGATATCTGCTTTCATCTTATACCTCGCTTTATATTTGTCCATTTTCTGCATTTATCCTTTTTGATTTTTAATTATTTCAACTATCTGAATCATTCTTTCCAGACATATATCAAAAAATATTCGATAACTTTTGCAAAAATAATTTTCATATTCTCCATTCATGGCATTAAAATCCTTATTTCTTCGGCATCCTCCTTTACATATTTTATAGAATTTGCAATTTTTACAATTTTCTGCCACTATTTGAGACTGTTCCACAAATGCAATTTCTTTTCTTTTCTTATCAATTTCTTCCAAACGATTGCAGTTAAAGTTACCTAGTTTATATTCGTCTAACGCATAAAAATCACAAGGGTACACACTTCCATCTGCTTCCACAACATTCTGTATACCACAGCTTCCTCTTTGCTCACACGATTCCGGCTGATAGCCTAAAAGAATCCCTATATAATTTTCGAACTGTCTTATATACGGTTGTTCACCCTTTTTCCAGTCCTCATACCATAAGTTGAACAATTCCGTCAAAAACATCCCGTATTGTTCAGGATTTAAAGCATATGGTGTCTTCCCTCTGTCTTCTCCCAAAGGATCCAGACATGCAATATACTGTTGATATTTCCATCCCTGTTCCTTATAATAATTATAAATTTCCGCTGCGTGACCGGCCGTTTTTTGTGTTACTACTGTGAGAATATTGTAATCCACACCATATTGATCCATAAGTTCCGCTGCCTTCTTAATCCTGTCAAATGTCGGTTCCCCTCTTCTGCCATGACGATAAAGGTCATGTATCTGCTTCGTACCATCTACCGAAAGGCCAATCAAAAAATGATTCTCCCTAAAAAATTTGCACCATTCATCATCTATCAAGTACCCATTCGTCTGCATCGCATTATTTACACGTATTCCGCACTTATTGTAATGTCTTTGATATTCCATCGCTTTTTCGTAAAACGCAATTCCACGTAAAGTCGGTTCACCACCTTGATACGCATAGCTTATCATGCCTTCCGCATGAAACATTGTTTTACGAATAACATTCTTAAGTGTCTGCTCTGTCATGAATCCATAGGATTCCCGCATCCTTTTTTTCATTTCATCGCAATAAAAGCAATAATCGCATTTCATATTGCACATTCCCGACGAGGGTTTTATCAGTACACTAATTGGTGGCATATTGTTCTCCTGTCTTTCGCCTTATACAAGTGATACAAACACTTTAATTACCCCGGCCAATACCATAACCCAGATAGGATTCATCTTTGTTTTTCGCAGTATAACTACACATATGGCAAAAATCAATACCATGACCCATTTTGTTCCAGTAAAAGTTATCGTATTGCTTCCCCAGAAGGCCGTCATAAGAATCAAAATTCCGGCTGACGCAATCATCGCCACGACTGCCGGACGAAGCGAACGCAACACTCCCTGCAGCATATCCATACTCCGGTATTTTAAGTACAATTTTGCCAGCACTGTCACAATAATGCAGGACGGCAAAATACATCCAAGTGTTGCTACTACTGCCCCGGGTATACCTGCAATCTTCAGTCCTACAAAGGTTGCAGAATTAACCGCAATCGGTCCCGGTGTCATCTGTGATATCGTAATAAGATCCGTAAACTCTGACATAGTCAGCCATCCATGGTCAGTAACTACCTGTCCCTGAATCAGGGGCATGGCGGCATATCCACCACCAAAGCTGAACATCCCTATCTGAATAAAGCTCCAGAATAATTGTAAATATATCATTTTCCACTTCTCCTTTTTGATAGAAGTATGCGTATTACACCAATTATTCCGCACGTTATCACAATGTACACTACATTTATGCTAAACACACATGCCGCAATAAACGCTCCTACCATAATGACCAGAGATAAAGAATCCTTTTCCTTAATAATAGGCATCCCCATATCCACCGTAACAGAAGCTATCACTGCACCAACTCCTGCCTGCATTCCCTCCAACAACTGACTGATCAGCCAATTATTTCTGAAAGCATTATAAAATATAGATATTACTGATAAAATGACAAAAGGAGGCAGAACGGTCCCCAGAATTGCCACAAAGATCCCTGCAGCTCCTGCTAGTTTATAACCTACAACAATCGCACCATTTACCGCTATGGCTCCCGGAGAGGATTGTGCTATTGCCACCAGATCAAGCATTTCATTTTCCTCTATCCAATGATATTCGTCCACAAACTTTTTCTTCATCAGTGTAACAATGACATATCCCCCACCAAATGTAAAAGTGCTCAAATATAGCGTAGATATAAACAATTTCAATAGTACTATTTTTTTATTTTTTTCTTCCATAGACTCCTTTTTAGAAAAATCGCTTAAATCTTCCGACTTAAGCGATTTTTCTATATCTCTACTTATTTTCTTCTATTACTTCATTACCACGATCCATCAAATTCTTGATGGTGTCATCCAGAGACTGAGATCCGAGAAGATACTTATCTGTTTCCTCTGTAAGAATGCTATCAATTTCACTCTGATAATCAGGAATGTATGTTCCATAGCTGTCAACCCAATCCGGATCATCCATAATCTTGGTTAAGGTATCTGTGTCAAGCTTATCCTCAAATCCGGCAATAATCTGCTTTACACTATCAGATTTCACAGCTCCCTTTTCATTAGAAATAAACATTCCCTTAATATCTACACCTTCCGTTGTCCAGAACCGTAAGAAATCATATGCTTCCTTGGGATGCTCGGATGTCTTTGCAATAGAAAAGATATTTCCACCTGCTTCATTATAATGTTCACCATCTTTGTCCCATAAAGGCTGGCGTGCAAATGTAGTTACGAAATCATGTGCATATTTTTCATTTCCAATGTCACTAAGCATAGCTGTTCCCATGGGAAGCATTGCAATATTTCCATTAAAGAACTGATCGCGATAATTCATGTTCAGAGCTTTAACATCTGCCAACGGTGTAGAACTATGATCTACATTTTCCATATCATAACGCAGCTGCAAGAACTTAGCTAAGTTGGGATTATCAAAAGTTAAGGTTTTATCATCATTAAAGATTGTGCTTCCACCCTTTCCACTACTGATTCCCCATAAGTTACAGCTCCCCCAGGAGTGAAAATAGGAACCATATTTTGTGTCCGCTCCACTTCCACTTGTCAGCTTTTCAGCATATTCACGATAATCATCCCAGGTCCAATCCAAAGAAGGTACATCCAGTCCGGCTGCATCCAACATATCTTTGTTGATAAGAACCAGATTATATTTCATTTCTCCCGGAATACCATATGTCTGATCGTTTACTCTTACAATTACATTGTATGCGTCCTCTGCAGTAGTTCCTTCCTCAGTAAAATAATCATCGAGAGACAGGTAGGATCCAGACTCCGCACGCACAATATAGGAAGCGTAATTAGGCGCCATCAGAATATCCATTGCTTCGCCACCCATCAGCATAATATCAGTCTTTGTCAGATAGTCATTACTGTTCATGTCACCTACATAATCAAACTGCACATTAATATTAGGATGGAGTTCCTTGTATGCTGCCGCAACCTTTTGGTTCTGTTCATCATGATTGGTCTGCCAGCTGACAAAACGCAGAGTAATTTCCTCCTGATTTTCATCTGCTGCCTGAGTAGTTCCTGTTGTTTCCTTGTTCTCAGTCGTGGTAGCTGTATTCGTTGTTTCTGTGTTTTCTCCACCGGAACATCCTACTAAGGCGGTTGCCATAATGGAAGCCAGTACCAGGCTGAGTCCTCTCTTCATCTTTCTCATAATAATTCTTCTCCTTTCATGTGTGTATATGTAAATGTTACAAATACCCTTACATCAACCCTTTACCGCACCCGAAGCAATTCCATCAATAATATAACGTTGCCCGAACAGGAACAGAATAATTAATGGTATCGTTGCTGATACAGCTGCAGCCATAGTCAGGGAATAGATGCTTCCAGATTCAGAAGCAAATAATTTCATACCTAGCTGAATTGTAAATAGTTTACGGTTGCTTAAAAAAATCAATGGTGTTTGATAATCATTCCACGTCCATACGAATTTCAATACCGCTAATGTAGCAATAGAGGGCTTTACCAACGGGAATATAATTTGAAAAAATATTCTCAAGTGACCAGCACCATCTATTTTGGCAGATTCACAGAGCGAATCCGGAATTGCCATCATGGCCTGACGTAGCAAAAATACTCCATATAGGCTAAACATGGTCATCATGATAATTCCCATGTGTGTATTATAAAGGTTCATTTTCTGCATAATTACAAATCGACTGACAATCATAACCTGTGCCGGGATCATCATTGTTGCCAAATACACTAAAAAAAGCTGATCTCTGCCTTTCCACTTAATCTTTGTAAATCCGTAAGCTCCTAAAGCTGATACCAAAATTTGAAGAACCGTGGATATTACCGTCACCTTAATGCTATTCAGGTAGTACATTCCAAAATTATAGGCAGATCCCCACACTTCTTTATAGTTGGCAAGTCCGACACTGTGTTCCGGAATCCATTTGATAGGAAACTGAAATACTTCGTTTTCCGGTTTAAATGATGTGGAAATCATCCATAGTAACGGAGTCAGCATAGTGAAGCCAATCGCAAATAAAAAAACTGTAAAAATCACTTTGTGTATCTGTATCTTTTTCATATACTGCCTCCTTCCTATTCATTAGCAAAACGATCTTGGAATTTCCACTGTACTAATGTAACTGCGAAAATCAAAAGGAACAAGACCCATGCCAGTGCACAGGCGTAGCCCATTTTAAAATCTGTAAATGCTGTCTTATATATGTAATAAGCCATTACTGAAGTAGAATTTCCCGGTCCACCTGCTGTTAATACGCTGATCATATCGAATACCTTAAATGAACCGATAATTCCCATTATAGCCAGGAAAAAAGTCGTCGGACTTACCTGCGGTACTGTAATATACCGGAATTGCTGAATGCTGGATGCGCCATCAATCTGTGCTGCCTCATACAAATCAGCAGGAACATTTTTAAGTCCTGACATATATACCGCAACATAATATCCTACCTGCGACCAGATATTAATCAACATAATTGCAATCAATGCCCAATGTTCATCAACCAACCATTTCGGAGGGTTTTCAATTCCAATAGTACGCAGGAACTCATTGATCGGGCCGTAACTCGGTTGAAGCATTACCTGCCATACTGTACATACTGCTACTACACTGGCAATGTATGGAATAAATATCATTACCCGTATAGCAGACCCTCCATATGTATGTCTGTTAATCAAATCTGCCATCACTAATCCCAAAATTAACAGACAAGGTACTGTCACCGCAGTAAATAAAATGTTATTTCTTAAGGATACAACAAACCAATCATCTTTAAACAGTTTCAAATAATTTCTCAATCCTGTAAATTTTATTGAATCCCACCCCTTCAGAAAGTTCCATTCCGTAAAACTGATTCCCAATGACATGATCACGGGTATCAATATAAATATGATGAATCCAATCAGCCCTGGAAGAACGAAACAGATTCCTGTCAACGTTTCTTTTCGTTTCATACAATGCCTCCTCTTTGTAATTGTCAAAATGACGAATTCACGTATCATTTTTGTGTTTTTTACTCTAAACTGCACAATTAAAAAAGTAAAGTTGACATTTTTCCTTGGCAATGAAATTAGTACACTTCCATACGAATTTCACTTTATGCCATTGACATTCCTTTCAAACATCCTATATTATGTATACACATTACAAAAATTGAGGTGATTATATGGAAAAAATATACAATTTTGCCAAAAAAGATTTTTTTATTTTTGCATCTACCTATGTTGCAATTATTTTTTTGGTTCTTTTATGTTTTTTTCCTGTATGCCGGGCATTTGAACGTTCTGAACAAAATCAGGCTATTGCGGAAATACGTGATTACGCCTCCAGTATGTTAGGAGAACTGGATCTCCAAGAGCAGGCTATTTTTAACGCCACCAGAAATCTATACAGTGATCGCGATTTTACGTCCATTTATTATAACAGTACGCGCAGTTCATCTTCTTCCTTATTCTATGACATGACACTGTTGCAAAAACGAATTAAACTGTACTATCAAAATCTTGAGTATGTTCAGGATGTATTGGTATACCTTCCCAAATTCAATTATGTACTTACACAAAATTATATTTTTGACAGCCGAGATTCTTTTTATTCCTATATAAAATCAAGTGCCTTCGAAGGAACTCCTGACTGGTTAGAAACCTTTCCGTTAAATAATACTGGCATTTCTTTTTATAGTGACCAACTAACAGATTGCGTTAATTCCGAAGAAATAAGAAACTCCTTGAACTTTTCCTATTATTTTCCTACTTACGGAGATCCCAATGTAAGAATGCTGGTGATTGTTCAGTTAGACCCGGATGCTGTTGCTAAAAGTTTTCTCTTAAAGTCTGCTTCTGACTATGGATTTACTGTATTGAAAAATGGCGATGGTGAGGTTCTAGTTCAACATAACTATCCAGATAATTTAGCAGAAAAATCGTGGGAAATAATAAATTTACCGCAAAGCGATCAAGGTTATCTTACAATCGGAGTCAAAAATGAATACTTCAAACCAATTCATCAGGCTACGATCCGTTTAATTTTTGCTGATCTGGGGATAGCATTTCTTTTAGGCACGATTGCATCCATTTACTTTGCTTACAGACGCTCGCGCCCTATTGAACGAATCCTTCATATCATTCACGATATGGATCGACAGCCCAATGTGCAGAATTCTTTTTTGGAAATTGAAGGCACTGTATTAAATATGATCTCGGAAATCAGTCATTGCAAGACAACCATCGAAAGTCTTGATACTATGGTTGCCGACAGCTTAAAAGAAAAACTTTTTATTTCTGGTCTAAGTACAAAGCATGAGATTCACTCTTTTCAACAGTATTTTGGGGATTTTTCTTTTTCTATGAATGCCCTTGTTTTTTCTATACCGGAAAAAACAGCTTTTTCCGAAGAAATATCATTAAAAGAATTACTTTACGAGCAGCTTTCACAGCTGAGTCAGAATACCATTATATTATATCAGGCAGAAAACTATATATACTGCCTAATGGAATCTGTTTCAGGTCTGTCAGATCTGTTGAGCACTTGTTTAAAACATATACGTGAACTCCATAATCAGTCTGTTAAAGTGGGCATCAGCAATCCTTTTCAGGATATTTCCTACACCCAGCATGCTTCCACTCAGGCAAAACGACGTTTATCCGCCGGATACCGCATTGACGGTGTATATGTATTTACTCACACTTATTCCTCTCGTGCTGTCCGCTCTTTGATTAGCATTCAGGATCTTGACAACCTTCAACGCGCTTTGCTTAGTGGAAATGGTCAAAATGCTGATCGGATTTTGGAAACCATCCACCAGACAATCAGTCACTCCGAACAAAATTCTGTAGAACTGCGCCAGATGTTCTTTTCTCTTCGTTCCGTTTATGCAACTGTCTGCAATCAGTTTTCATTGGAAGCAGAACGAAACGGGGAAACACGCTACCACGCTCCTATTCTTCCAAATGATTTGGACGAATACGATCTGGATTCCGTTTATGAAGTATTCCGTAGTCTGAATATTGAATTGCAACAGCAATATGAGATTGTAATGGCTCGTACCGCCAGAAGCCTCGGGACAGATATTTTGGCTTACATAGATCAGAATTATACCGATCCTAACCTTTGTGCAGGAGTCATTGCAGATGTTTTCCATATCTCTGAAAAATATGTATTTCAGTTACTAAAAAGTTGTTGCAACGAAACTTTAAACGACAGAATACTACGCCTTAGAATTGATGAGGGGATCCGGCTTTTGACAACTACCGATTTGACGATTACTACGATTGCAAAGAAAACAGGGTTTTCATCCAGCAACACAATGTACAAAGCGTTTATGAGAGTAAAAGGAATTTCCCCTTCTTCCTATCGTGGTAAAGAAATATAAAACAGGAGGCTATATATTTATGAAAGCAATTATGATAATGTTTGATTCCTTAAACCGGCATTTTCTTCCCAACTATGGCTGCAGCTGGACCGTCATGCCACAATTTCAGCGCCTGGCTGAAAAGGCTCTTACTTTTGACTGTTTCTATGGCGGAAGCATGCCCTGTATGCCCGCACGCAGAGAATTGCACACAGGGCGCTACAATTTTCTTCACTCATCCTGGTGCCCTATGCAACCGTTTGACGACTCTGTCATTAAGCGTATGAAAGATGCGGGAATTTACACTCATATTTCCACGGACCATTTTCATTACTGGCAGGATGGCGGCTCTTGCTATTTAACCAAATTTGACAGTCATGAAATTGTTCGTGGACAACAGGGAGATCCATGGATGGGACAGGTTGCCTGGCCTGACTACCCTGATACGCTTTCTCGACGCAAAAATACACAAAGTTGGCGTCACGACTGGGTAAACCGGCAATTTATCACAACTGAAACTGCTATGCCACAATGTAAAACCTTTACAAACGGACTTGATTTTATTGAACGAAATCATAATGATGACCTATGGTTCTTACAGATAGAAGCTTTTGACCCTCATGAGCCTTTTTATACCCAGAATGAATATAAAAAATTATATCCTGATAACTACCATGGTAAAAATCTGGATTGGCCCGATTATGGAAAGAACGAATATGGAGAGGCCGCTACCAGACATGTCCGCTATGAATACGCCTCACTTATGAGTATGTGTGACCACTATCTTGGAAAAGTATTAGATATGATGGATAGATATGACCTCTGGAAAGATACCATGCTTATTGTCAATACTGACCATGGCTTTATGCTTGGTGAAAAAGAATGGATGGGTAAAAATGTTCAGCCTATGTATGAAGAACTGATCCACATCCCGTTCTTCATCTATGACCCACGAAATCCCATTCAAGGCGAACGGAGGAATCAGCTTGCCCAAACCATTGATATTGTACCTACATTAGCCGAATTCTTCCAAATTGCTCCCCCAGAGTATATGGATGGCCATAGTTTGACCCCTGTCATCAGAAATGATACACCCATACGTGATTATGCACTTTTCGGTATCTTTGGTGGTCATATCTGTATTACAGACGGGCGATATGTCTATATGCGTTCCTGTAAGGATCCAGAAAATCAGCCATTATATGAATATACCGCTATGCCTTGCCATATGGATCGGCCTTTTTCCCGGGAAGAAATGTCAGAAGCAGAACTTTGTGATAAGAATGCTTTCAATTTTATGAAAAAAAGTGGGGTTTTTAAAGTTCCTGTTCACCACTCTACAGATTCTTATCGTTTTGGTACTATGTTGTTTGACCTCCTTACAGATCCTGAGCAAAAATGCCCTATTCATGACAGCAATATAGAAGATCACCTCTGCCAAGCAATGAAGAAAATGATGAAGGATAATCAGGCACCTAAAGAACAATTTGAACGAATCGGTTTAACCGAATAGGCAACCACAATAATTTCTCACATTGCAAAATGCCAGAAACAGATTTTTACCATTCTGTTTCTGGCATTACTTAATGTGCAATTATAACATTTTTCTCCATCGTTCACGTATTGCAAACGCTGCTGTCTTAGGCTGTCGTTCCCTCGTAAATATACCCTTTTTATTACCATCAACCCTCTTTAGTCCAAATGCCGTCATAAAATCTGCAAATGCCCAAATATGTTCCCCTATCACAAAATCGCATTCATCCATGGCTTTATTGTTTTCTTCAATACACCTCTTTTGATATTCCTCTGAAAAAATCACTTCGGGGAGTTTATGCAATCCTGCTATTGTATCTGCACCATATTCTGTCACAATGACAGGTTTTCCGTATTTTTCATGCCACTTTATCAAATCTGTCTTTAGGCTAGGATATATCCGTTCTATTTTGCCAGCTCCGACATACCAGCCAAAATATCTGTTAATGCATACTACATCAAAAAACTGTGATATCTTATCCTCCTCCACATCAACATTCATGGTTCCTGTTATTGGTCTTTCACTATCCAGTTTTCTAATATATTTTGTAACTTCCTCAAAATAATTTCTTGAGGCCTCTTCGCTGGAATGCGGTTCGTTTGTAATACTCCACATAACAACACAAGGATGGTTCTTATCCCTTTGGTATAATTCCTTCAATACCTGCTTATGATATGCTAGTGTTTTTTCATTTACTTTATCTTCTGTGAAAATACCTCCATTTTCGCCATCAAAAAAGTTCATTCCAACCGCCGGTACTTCATCAATAACCACAATTCCTTTTTGATCGGCCATTTGCATCATTTCTTCTGCGTAAGGATAATGTGAAGTTCTAAAGGAATTTGCACCGATCCATTTCAGCAATTCACAGTCTCTGACATTTAATGCCTCATCCAATCCCTTGCCTCTGATATCACTGTCTTCATGTTTACCAAATCCTTTAAAGTAAAAAGGCTTTCCATTGATTAAGAATTGTTTTTCTGTCAGCTGAATCGTCCTAATTCCAAATGGCAAAGTATAATGATCCTGTCCAAAATAAATATCCAGTTTATATAAATAAGCTGATCCCGGCTGCCAGAGTTGTGCGTCCTTTACCAAAACCATATCTTTCATCTCATTACTCTCAGCAACTACCTGATTCTTTTCATCCCGGATATATACTTTTATGAATTTCTCTTCTGCATTAGTTTTTATTTCATAATGTACCATCCCATCCTTATCATCTACTGTCGTTCTAACCGAAATGTCCTCAATATATTCTTTGGGCGTACAATATAATCTGACCGGTCTATGAATACCCGAATAATTAAAGAAATCAAAATCAAACTTTTGTTCCATCTGGCCTTCGGGATGCATCTCATCCCTAACATATTCTATATGACCAACAGGAAGGCAATCCCATTCCAGTATATTTCCTACTGCTACTGTCAAACGATTTTCCCCTTCATTGGCCATTTCCGTCACATCTGCCTCAAAGGGCAAAAAACCACCCTTATGGCGAGTAATTTCTTTTCCGTTCAGATATATTACAGCATGATGCGTCACACTTCCAAATCGTAGTACAAGCCTCTGATCTTTCCATAATCTTGGAACTGCAAATTTTCTCTCATACCATACCCACCCTACATGATCTCTCAGTTCTTGATCTGTAGTAATATCATTATAGCTTGATGGTACAGGCATATCGATTACATCTTCCAATGGTTTTTCAAACCATTTTTCTTCAAATCCCTGTTTATAATAGTTATCTCTCTTAAATTTCCAGATACCGTTTAACTCTTTAATCTGTCTTGCTTCATTATCTACCGGAAATAACATATCAAATCTCCTTTTCCCTGGCATCATCTGTTCTTATCCACATAGTAACTTTTCATCTTCAAAACGTTTTGATATCTATATTGTACCTCAACTGTAAAAGAAATCTTTGCATTTTCTATTGTGTTTATGTCATATCATGCTATACTAATGTAAATCAATTTAGGAGTGGATATTATACGGTATTTACCATGTCAAAAGAGAGGATCAGCTTGTCAACAGATTTTCAGGAAAACAATTATACAATAGAGGAATTAAATCTGCCCATCAGTATCTCCCATGTCATTTCAAAAGGAGAAGACTGCTCTGACTTACACATTCACTCAGATCAGTATGAAATATATGTATTTCTTAGAGGAGATATTGATTACTTTGCGGGTAACATCAGAAAGCATCTGGTTCGCGGAGATGCTCTGATAGTATCTCCTAACGAACTCCATCGTCCATATCTTATAAAAGAAACGGCGTATGAGCGTGTCATTATCCATGTAAACCAAGATGTAATAAAGAAATTGTCTACTCCTGTCAGCAATATATACAGATTTTTAGAACAGTATAACTGCTGTTTCTTCCATCTGCCCGATGAAATTTTAAATCAATTTCTAAATAATGAAAGGATGATTCAACAATATTATAATACCAAAAATGAGTTTGGATCCGATATTCTTTTGGAAACATGGTTAAGTATCACGCTGATACATTTAATACAATTTCTCCAAAAAAATCAGAATAAAGTAAATGAAGGGATTACTGTTTTTCCTGATCTTGTTAAAAATGCTATCCAATATGTAGATGATCATTACACGGAAAATATATCAGTAGCTTCAATATCCAGATACCTGAATATAAGTAGTTCCCATCTCAATCACCTTTTTAAATATTACACTGGGAATACTCTGTGGAACTATGTAATATCCAAACGTATGCTCATGGCTCACAAAATGATTCTTGAGCAAAAATCAATTACCGAAATCTGTTATGCGGTTGGCTTCAAGAACTACTCTCATTTTATTAAAACCTTTACAAAAACCTTTCATGTTTCTCCAAAAAAATATGAAAAAGAGATTCTAACGGATCGCATTGTGTAACTTTCCTATTAAAAAACTTTACACCACTATTTTCTGTCATATTAAAGATATAAAAAACAGGAGGTTACTCAATGAAACAATTATTTTACAAAGAACATCTTATTGAAAATGAATCTGTTCGTATTGCTGAAAACTTAGAAAAATTTTTATTAGGTATCGGCCTAGAACAAAATGACATTGATCATGCTAAAAACCCTATTATCCGAAATTTATTAATGAAAATAGTACATATTAACAATCCACGTATGCATCAATATTTTGTAGATGATCTACTTACTACTTCAGATCCAGAAATCAAATTATATAAATTCAACAGCTAATATCAACTAGCAAAGATTTTCGTACACTCTCATAAGATATAATTTTGAATATAGTTTGCTAAATATTACATTATTTGAAGAGCATTTCCGTTAAGGAAATGCTCTTTTTATCTCTTCCTGCGCTTCTTCCACATAAAGCTGCGCATTCTCCAGATTCCGCCGGATCTCTTCTTTGGTAACCTCCCGTTTTACTTTCCCAGGATTCCCAATAACCAGTGAATTATCCGGAATCTCCACATTCTGTGTCACCAGCGCTCCGGCACCGATGATACAGTTCTTCCCGATCTTACAGCCGTTCATCAAAATAGCACCCATGCCGATCATGGTATTGTCGCCGATCTTACAGCCATGGACGATGGCTCCATGTCCTATGGTCACATGGTCTCCGATCTCCACCGGATATCCGCTGCCCAGATGCACGACCGCATTGTCCTGAATATTACTCTCTTTTCCGATGACGATAGAATCTCTGTCGCCCCGGACCACCGCATTGTACCAAATCCCGCTGTTTTCTCCGATCGTCACATCTCCCAGCACCACTGCACCGGGTGCTATAAATACTGTCTCATGGATCTGCATAAACGTTTTCTCCTTGTGTTCTCATCTATTTATTATAAAGTACACACTGCATATAACGGTATATTTTTCATCCAGCCCTGATCAATATATTTCTTTGCCGAGAAACGAATTGCCATTTGCGGATGATATTTTTCGCAATAGCATTTCAGACTCTGCGATTTCAGGTTTGTCTCTGCTTTTACTTCTATGGGAACAACATCTTTTCCCATTTGTATCATAAAATCCTGTTCAAAAGTCGCCTTTTCCGTTCCATAATAATAAGGCGTATATTTTGTATCCGAGACAATCTGCTGCAATACATACTGCTCAGTCAGCGCACCTTTAAACTCGACAAAAATATCATTACCTTCCAGGATACTCATGGCATCCAAGTCGCTCATTGCTCCCAGCAATCCCACATCCAGCATAAACAGTTTGTACACGTTGATCTCCTTGTATGCAGCCAGCGGCACATGTGGCTCATTCACACGATTTACCTTATGAATCAGTCCGCAATCCAAGAGCCACTGTATTGCTATCTCAAAATCCGCACTTCTTGCACCCTTTTTAATCTGTCCAAAGAAAAACTTCTTATTTTCCTTCGCCAACTGTATCGGAATAGATTCCCATACCATACGAATTCTGGGAAGATCTTTGGCATCTATATGTTTTCCAAAGTCTCCCCGGTACTGACGTACTATGTCTTTTTGTAACTCCCGAACACCGGCATAGTCCTTCTGCTCTCTGAAAAGGTCAACTACTGCAGGCATTCCACCGGTATAATAATAATTTTTTAGCCAAAATAGGTATTTATCCGAAAAGTTGTCTATAATGGAAAAGTCCTTGCTGTCCAATGCCCCAGACAAAGCTTCTTCCCCCATGGCGCATAGAAATTCCCTAAAATTCAAAGGATAGAGGTCCAACAGTTCCACCTTGCCTACCGGATAAGATACTCCCTGATGAATCGCTACTCCTAACAGGGACCCCGCTGCAAGAACATGATACTCCGGTGCATCTTCGCAGAAGTACTTCAGAGATTCCAGGACTCTCGGTGCATCCTGAATTTCATCCAGAATGATCAACGTATCTCCGGGAGTAATTGTGACCCCTGTTTCGATATTAAGATTCATTAGAATTCTCTGAATGTCAAAATCCATCTCAAAGACATCGCTCATTCTCTTATTATTATAAAAGGATACATATGCCACTTTGGGGAAAAATTGTCTTCCGAATTCCTTCATTAACCATGTTTTTCCCACCTGTCTTGCGCCCATAATAATCATGGGCTTTCTTTTTCCCTTTTCTTTCCAGCTTTGTAATTGTTTCATGGCAAATCGTTTCATTGGCGGCCTCCTTTCTTACATAATATAGTTTACCACATTTTTTCCGATCAAATCAATTGTATATTCAACATTTTTTCTGACCAATATTTTATGATTTAATACATTTTTTCCAATCAAAAAGGAACATTGGTAAATAGCAAATTTAACTTCCGTTTTGCAAAGGTAACTTCTTCTTGAATTATTTTTGCAAGATTAACTTCGGGATCAGCACCTTGAAAACAGAAATAAGTATTGCGAAGACAGCGCCAACTGGAAATTAGTATTGCAGGAGTGGACTTTAGTATTACAAACCGCTTGAA
>OKTA01000473.1_pt1 | contig 22439 bp, 20 predicted proteins | sample 1606321 | NCBI WGS metagenome assembly OKTA01 (sample SAMEA3879562, study PRJEB24766) | human gut metagenome | biome: human-associated habitat; feature: feces | place: USA | collected 1985/1987
GGTGTTGTATAAAAGGATAAAACCCAAATCAAAGGAGGTTTTTAAGAGCGCCAGAAAAGAAGGAGAGAGAAAAACAAGAAAAAGAGAGAGCAAGAAAAGAATCGTCACACCTTTAGTCAGCGACGGCACTTGAAAGCGGAACTGAGGCCGGGATCTTTGGCACGGTTCCGTTTTTTTGCAGCGGCTGCGACTACAGGGCTGAAAGGTCGTGAAAAAATGATCGTTGTCAATCCGCAAACTGTTACAAACCGTGAGCTGGCTGCTTTGGCCATGCAGGCTAAGGGCAGGATCAGCAGGCTTTATCTGCACTGGACGGCAGGTCACTACGAAGATGTTTATGATGATTATCACCTGAACATCGGCCCCGGCGGTGAGATGTATCTGACTTGCAAAACATTTACAGAAGTGAAGGAGCATACCTGGCACCGTAATACGGGCAGTATCGGCATCGCGCTGTGCTGCGCTTCCGAGGCGCAGGCCTGCAGCGGCTGGGATACTGATTTTGGCGGCGAGCCGCCGACAGTAGTGCAGATAGAAACACTGGCTAAAGCCGTTGCGGTATTGACGGCCTGTCTGGAGTTGGAGATCAATGTCCTGACAGTGACGACTCATTGCGAAGCGGCCTTGTTTGACGGTTACGGACCGCACAGCGGCGATCCGCAGCTGCGCTGGGATCTGTGGTATCTGCCTGACCTGCCGCTGGACAGCGTTCTGAAACCGGGCGGGTATGTTATCCGTGGTAAAGCCTTGTGGTATCTCAGCGAAATTTTAAGACAAAGGAGGTGAAAGAAATGGCGATCACTAAAACTGTTACCAAACAGACCCTGACACTGAATGTTGAAGACGGCGTCAACAGTCAGGGGGCTGCAAAAACTAAAGGTCATAATTATGCCGGCGTACGTCCGGAAGCTGAACTTGCGGCTATCATGCAGGCTGCTGCTGCTCTTGGCACTCTTATCAGTCATGAACTGATGGGCGTTGTTGTGACTGAAAAAGCCGAGCTTGCTCAATAAAAGCGGGCACAGGTACAGAACGTATATTTATTAGAAAGGAGCTGGAATGAATGGAAAAAGTTTTACAATTGGTATTTAAAAAAGCCGATGGCAGTAAAAAAGTTTTCAGCGTGACCGATCCTCGCGATGATGTTACTGCTGACGAAGCAAAAACAGCGATGGAGACAGTCATTGCTGCCGATATTTTTGCAGCGGACGGTATCGGTCTGACTGAAGCTGTTGAAGCCCGTGTGCGCACTACGGAAGTCAATGTTTTAGCATAAGATGGATATGGAAACGCTGCTGCCACAGGTCGCTAATTATGGTTTCCCAATGGTCCTGTCGTGGTATCTGCTGGTGCGCATGGAAGGCAGACTGGACAGACTGACGGACAGTATCAACAGCCTGGCCCGCAGTATTGCGGCCGGAAAAACAGCATAAAAAAAGACGCAGCTCAGGCTGCGTCTTTTTATTTTATATCATTGTTTACCAAGCGTCGATACCACGCCCGTCAGCCAGCGGATCGGGTCCGTAGCTGTTAGGACCGATCGTGCCGCGAAAGAACATCAGGTAGACAGCAAAGAAAAAGCTGATCAGCGGAATGAAGGCCAGCAATACCATGAGCGAGCCGTGGTCAAGGTCATGCAGACGTCTGACGTACAGCGACAGGCAGCTGAGCGCGGCGATAAAGGTCAAAGCAAAGGCCAGTATCTGGAACATCGTTCCGTCTGGCGCAAACAGACTGCCGATCAGATAGCCCAGACACCAGACGATGGCATTACGCAGTAAAAAGCGCAAGATATAGGGCTTACGGTTCAGGCGGCCGTCAAAACTGAAAAACATTTCCTGGAAATCCATAAAGATTCCTCCTTTTATATAACGTCAGATAAATACAAATATCACTGTTGCTGTCTTAATGATAACACAGACAGCAGTTTAAGTCGGATTATTTTAATTACTTTTCTGACGCCAAAAGTTATGGAATTTATCGGCCAGCTGTTTTTGACTCAGCTGTTCCGGCCACAGCTCCTGATTGGGAGCATTGCGCATAGCGGCGGCCAGATGGTCGTAGACTTCAGGGCTGAGCTTTTCCAGTTCGCGGATATGCTCTTTGATATCCTGGCGTTTGGTATGACCGTCGTAAGGGCAGGGATTACGCAGAGGCTGCAGGTCAAGCTGCCTGACCATGTCGATGATTTCTGCTTCGCGGTAATACAGCAGCGGCCTCAGTACTGTCAGACCTGTTCTGGACAGTGGTGTGACCGGTAAAAAGGTACGCAGCTGACCGGAGGTGAGCACGTTCATCAAAAAGGTCTCTACGGCATCATCGTGGTGGTGGGCCAGGGCCACTTTGTTAAAACCAAGCTCCAGTGCCGTACGGTTGGTAGCGGCACGGCGGAAATAAGCACAGGTGAAGCAGGGCGTATTGCCTTTATTCTGCCAGGCAGAGTTGACATCGACCTTTTCGCTGTAATGTTTCAGACCATAGTATCCGCAGAAAGCTTCCAGCTCTGCTTTGGGAAAAGCAGGTGAGAACATTGCGTCAACAGTATAACAGGCCAAGTCAAACGGCACAGGGGCATATTTTTGGATCTCGGCCAGTGCGGCAGTCAAAAACATACTGTCCTTCCCGCCGGAAAGTCCGATCAGGATCTTGTCACCTGCCTGCAGCATATCAAATTCGATTACAGCCCGCCAGAGCTTGCTTAAAAGCTCAGCAGGAACGAAGGGTGTACGGCTCATGGAGATTCTCCTTCAGTGCTGGTATATGATGTTGTTATTATACCACAAGGGTATGTATGAGTGCTAAATTCGTAAAAACTTCATTAAGCATTCAAACGATACCACAATGGTATGTGCCCTCACCAGGTTCGATAAGGGTGTTTAGTAGTGCAAATAAAAAAAGCCTGCTCAAAAAGAGCAGGCTTTTATGGTTTAGATTAAGCTACGCGAACGTTAGCAGCGCGCATTCTGCGGCTGTTTTTCGGATCAGCTTCTGTATCAAATGTTACAGGTTGACCTTCTTCAAGAGTTTTGAAGCCGTCGCTTACGATAGCGGAAAAATGTACAAATACATCTTCGCTGCCGTCAGCAGGAGTAATGAAACCAAAGCCTTTATCAGAGTTAAACCATTTTACAGTACCGTTCATCATAACGAGTACCTCCTAAATTTTATTATATTCACAGACCACACGCAAAAAACTCACATATTTTTGTAACTCATTCAATAGCAAATGACTTACAAAAATATGTGAGCACAATTTGTATATTCGGAATACTTCTATATATTATCATGGCAGAAACAGGAAGTCAAGCTTTTGTTAAAATATATTTTTGAAAATTTACAGTGCTGTTTTCAGGCAGCGCTGATGTGTCTGAATGTCTGAAACATTAAGGAAGCAGAAACTCTGCCCTGATTTTGTAAAAAAAGAAAAAATTAATGTAATTATTCAAAAAAGAGGATAAATTATTTAAAAATATGTTTTTGAATATTGAAAACCCTGTATTTAAATTGGCATTTACGGTACAATATAACTATAATAAATAATTGTGCTGACGAATAATCGTAATCTTTAAAGGGGTAGAAGCGATGCAGAAAAAATCCGAAGCTTTTCCTAAAAAAATATATTTGAAGCCGGCTTTGGAAGAACGTCTGGCTCAGATTTTGGCAGTGCCGCTGACAGTTGCGGCTGCCCCTTTCGGTTATGGTAAAACGACTGCTGTGAAAAAAGTGCTGCTTTCTCTTTCTGTAGATATGCTGTGGGATACCTGTTATACAGGAGCGGAAGCGGCTTTTTGGCGTTGCTTTGTCAAATCGCTGCAGACTGCTGGTGTAGATACTGCTTCGCTGACCTGGCAGGAACTGCCGCGTAATGCGGCGACCCGTCAGCGGGTTATCGAAGTGCTGCAGGCATCGAATTTGAAAAAAACGGTTGTTTTCGTCTGGAACAATTATCATCTGCTGGGCAGCGAGGACTGTGATAAGCTGCTGCTGGCGCTGGCGAAAGCTGATCTGCCCAACTGGCATTTTGTGCTGCTGACACAGCGGCCGCCGGATTTCACTTTGGATGAGCTGGTCCTGAAAGGTGAGTGTCTGTATCTGCAGCCGAAGGATTTTGCTTTTGAAGTGAGTGATATTATTGTTTATTATCGTAAAAACGGGATAGTTTTAGAACGTCGTGCCGCCGAAAATCTGCTGGCTGCTACAGAAGGCTGGGTCAGCGCCCTATATCTGTATCTGCGGCAGTACCACAACGGGCAGAGCCCGCAAACAGGCGAAGAACTGCTGCGGCTGGTACAGGCCGTGGCTTATAATTCCTGCAGCGAAGCGGAAAAAACACTTTTAACAGAGCTGTCTATTTTAAATGAGGATTTTAGTGGCCGCCAGGCTGCTTATATAACGGAAAATGATGCGGCGCCAGCTCTGCTGGAAAATCTGGCGCTCAGACATGGCTTTATCAGTTATGAGCTGCTGAGAGGACAATACCATATCCATAATGCATTCAAAGTCTATCTGCAGCGTCTGGGAGCAGAACTGCCGGATACAGAACGGCGTCGTTTGTGCCGGCGCAGTGGTCAGTGGTATGAGCTGCAGAACGATTTTCTGACAGCCTTTTGCTACTATCATACAGCCGGCGATTATGACAAGATGCTGACCGTTTTTGAAAAAGACCGCGGCTGCAGCTTTGAGAACAATTATAAAAATAAAATTATGGCTTATTTTGGCGAAGCGCCTGAAACGATCAGGCAAAAGCATATCAAAGCGGGATTGATTTACGCGCTGTGGCTGTTTTTGAGCGGGGAAAACGAACGGCTGCAGCAGGAAATCAGGAAGCTGCGGAAATATATTGGGCAGCTGGAGGACAGACAGGAACGGGAGCAGTGTCTGGGCGAGCTGGAGTTTTTGCTGGGTGAGACCCAGTATAATGATGTGGAAGCCATGGCGGCTTATTTTAAAAAGTCGCTGCAGCTGCTGCGGCAGCCGGTACGCTTTTTCTCGCCGCAGACTATCTGGGGCGGCGGTGCCAATTCTATTTTGTTTATGTTTTACCGTCAGGCCGGTACGCTGCAGAAAACCCTGGATGTTTTTCCGCAGGCTATGGCATATTATTACCGTCTGGTGCAGAATCACGGCGCCGGTTCTGAATATGTACTGGCATCGGAAGCGTATTTTCAGCGCGGTTATTGGGAAAAAGCGTTTATTTTGGCAACGGAAGCACTGAATGTTTCACGGCGCAACGAACAGGTCAGCGTAGAGCTGTGTGCTGAATTTATTGCTCTGCGTATCAGTATAGCTTTGGGTAATAAAAAACGTGTCCGTGAGATCAGCAGACGGCTGGATGCTCTGCAGACGGCAGTGCAGGAGCATTTATACCGCAAAACTATCGAAGCCAGCCGCGCCTGGATCGATCTGCAGCTGGGGGACAAGGGCAAACTGCTCGTTAGCTGGCTGCAGAAGGGTGATTTTCAGAAATCGGGTCTGCTTTATTCAGCCTGGGGCTGTTTATATATCGTTTATGGACGCTATTTACTGCTGCAGAAGGACTATCTGCCGCTTTTGGGGCAGCTGCGTGAATTTGAAGCGGCGTCGCGGAGTTTTAATAATTTTTTACTGAGTATTTATGCTGCGGTCTACAGTGCTGCGGCATAGGACGGTCTGCAGCATGAAAACGAAGCTTTGAGCGAATTGAACCGGGCACTGGTGCTGGCGGCTGCAGACGGGATCGTGATGCCTTTTGTGGAAAATTTTGACGTGCTGGAACCGCTGCTCAAAAAAGCAGCACAGCAAAACAGCGGTGAACCGGAGCTGCTGGCAAAGATATTGGAGCTGGGTGCAGTATATCAGGAAAATTTAAAAAATATCAAGCACAAAGCTTCGTATATTATGGGCGGCAAAACTTTGACTGCCAGGGAGGCCGAGATCGCAAACTTTGTTGTGCAGGGCAGGACTAATGCGGAAATTGCCGCGGAAATGTTTATTGCCGAGATAACAGTGAAAAAGGCTTTGCAGGGGATCTACCGCAAATTAGGCGTCGATACGCGTCTGGAGCTGGTAATGGCCCTGAATGCCGATATGTAAAAATTTAGCTGATGTATTTTGAAAAATTAAAAACAGTTATTGCTAAAGTAAAACACCACCCAATTTATTGGGTGGTGTTTTACTTTTTAGGGGTAAATATATAGCTGACAAAGCAGTTGTTTAAAATGCTGCAAATATTGACGTGACAAAAAATATCGATTATCTTTTAATCACAAAAAGATAATAAATATAAATACAAATAAATATTAAGAATTGAAAAAGTGGTAGACTGAAATATTCCTGATACTTTATAAAAGGACGTTTTAGTCAGGATAAATTTTAAGTGAACAGAGGCAAAATCTGTAGTATAGAGATCCCTGCCATTACAAAATGTGTCGTAGGCAGCCATCACTTGCAGATTTTCCCAGTTATTGAGGGTTGGTTTTATAAGCAAGGAGGAAACAAAATGAAAAGAATGAAGGTGACAGGCAAAGAACTGGCTCTTTTATGCGGGATGGCGGCGTTGGGGACGCTGACCTTCCCGCTGGGGGCCGCAGCAAGAACAGTAGACAGTGTTACTGCCACTGCTGGCAGTACGGCAGAAATCGTTTACAGTGGTGAGACACTGACGGTGACAAACGGCGTAGAGTCCATTGGTAATAACGCCACCGGTATCCGCGCCGTCGATGATACTGAGGTTGCTATCGGCAAGGATATCTATGTGCATGGTGCCAACAGCCAGTATAACAATTCTTATGGCGTTTACGGTGACAGCGGCGTCCAGGTCAGGGTTGGGACAGATATCGTTGTCGAATCAGATGCCGGTGCCGAACGGGTACGCGGAATTTACATCGATGGCGGTTATGGCAGCAGCATTTCGTCAACGCCCGATATCCAGGTAGGCGGCAATATTTCTGCCAGCGGTATCAATACGATCGGGATCTATGTCAGCGGCAAAAATGCCAACATCAAAGTAGACGGCAATGTGACCGCTTCTAACCGCAATGCTACCGGCATCACCACCGGAGGGACCAGTAAAATCTATGTAGGCGGCGATGTGATTTCGTCCTATGATAATAATGGCACACTGTCTTATGGTATTTCCGTTGGAGCCGGTAACGATTCCTATGTAGAGGTGGCAGGCAATATCGTCGCTTCCGGCAAACTGACCTCCGGAGTCAGGATGGGTGGCAGCGGTACAAATAAACAGATCAAAGTGGGCAAGTCGGTCGTTGCCGGTGGTGAATTGTCCAAGGGCATCGACACGAACGGTGACGGTGTGAGCGCTTATGTGGCAGGCGATGTTACAGCGAACGGTAAAAGCTCGCTGGGCATTATCGTGCAAAACGATGCGCAGGTAACAGTAGATGGTAATCTGAAGGCCAGCGGCGAAGGTGCTAAAGGCGTAGAACTGCGTGACGGCAGTTCGGTAACTGTTGGTAAAAATATCGAAGTCAGCGGCACTGAAGCTATTGGCATCAATGTTGACCGTTGGAACGTGAGCGGCAGCGGCATTGAAATAAATGTGGGCGGCAGCTTTATCGTCAGCGGTGACGACAGCTATGGAATTTATACGGGTACTACGAAGAATACTGCCTTAAAGGTGAATATTACTGATAATCTGGTAGTTTCAAGTACTAACAGCAGTACCCAGTCCGTGGGTATCTTTTCGGCTTATATGCCACTGGAAGCCGTTATCGGCGGCAAGGTGGCTGTTTCGGGGACGGGCGTTTATGGTATTTATGGTGATGCCGGCTCGGATATCGGCGTTGCAGGTAACGTAGAAGTTACAGGTGCGGGGTCGCTGGGTATCCAGGTGCTTGGCGGTTCGAAAGTGCAGGCAGGCGGCATTGTGACCGGCAGTGCTGCAGCTGACAGCATTGGCGTGGATGCAAGTAACAGCAGTGTGACCATCGTTGGTGCTTCTTCTATTGAAGGTACCGGCAGCACAGGGGTCCTGCTGCGTAAAAACGATGCTGCTTTGACCATGAGCGGGCTGATGACAGTGAATGGCGCCAACGCTATCGGTATCGATATCAAAACCAGCGATACAAAAGCCGCTTTAGATGGTCCCGGAAGCGTACAGGTCAGCGGCACTGATGCTGTAGGCATCAAGCTGGGAAGCGGTACGGAAACTACTATTGACAGTTGGAACCTGAACGTGGCGGATAGTAGTGCCGGAGCAGGCATTGAACTGGGTAATAACAGCAAGCTGGAACTGAAAAATGTTGCTTCGCAGGCAGCGGCTGATGGAGTGCTGCTGCGAGCTGCAGGTACGGCTACTGTGAATGTCGATGGCAGCAGTCATCTGGTCGGCGACGTACTGCATGACGGGACAGTAAGCGGTACTTTGGCACTGGCATTTGCTGAAGGCAGCAGTCTGACCGGCAAAGTCAATGAGCAGGGCGCAGGCGTTATAAATCTGGAGATGGACAACGCAGTTTGGAAGCTGAGTGGCGACAGTAGCCTGCACCAGCTGACATTAAATAACGGAGCGGCTGTGCATTTGACACACAGCGGCGGTTACCATACCCTGACGGCACAGGAACTGCAAGGAAGCGGCGGTTTGTTTAAGCTGGATGTGGATGTACGCAGTCTGGAAAGCGATAAACTGGCCATTACTGATGCCAGCAGCGGCAGCCATGTATTGGATATTTACCAGAAGGATGCTTATGAGCCGTCCGCTGGCAGTACAGAAGGGCATGGACTGGTATTGGGCAGTGTTACCGGCACGGCTGATTTTACGGCTAAAGACCGCGAGGGCAGCCTGTTTTACAAGCATTATGAGTTGGGCAGCAAAGCCAGCGAAACAGCAGGCTACGACACTGACTGGTATTTAGATAAGATCATCAGCGTTGATCCCGGCGATAAAACAACGACGACTGTAAAAACTATTATGGGCGCTGCAGCGCTTAACTACCATACCTGGCGCACTGACAACGATCAGCTGCTGCAGCGGCTGGGCGACCTGCGTCAGAGCGGTGATAGTGAGAACGGCGTCTGGCTGCGCCTCAAAGGCACTAAGATCAGCCGGAACGGCAGATTCAGTTTCGAGAATAAATATACTACCTATGAGCTGGGCTACGATAAGGTGCTGCGGCAAACTGATGATTATACCCGCTATGGCGGTGTGGCCTTCAGCTATGGCGACGGCAGCAGCAGTTATGCTGGTGGCAGTGGCTCTAACCATAATAAAGCCATCGGATTATATGGTACGCAAATCAACAAAAAGGGACATTATTTGGACTTGGTGCTCAAATACTCCGATATGGATAATGATTTTAGCGTTCTGGACACAGAAGGGAAAAAAATCAGCGGCGATTACGATAACAAGGGACTTGCTTTCAGCGCCGAATATGGGCGGAAAAACGCTTTGCAGCGCGGCTGGTATATCGAGCCGCAGGCGCAGCTGACGCTGGGCTATCTGGATGGCGGCAGTTATTTTACCAGTAACAGGGTCAAGGTAGAGCAAAGCCATATTAAAAGCGTGCTGGGGCGGGTAGGCTTCCAGCTGGGCAGGGATATCGATGCCAAAACCAATATCTATATCAAAGCTGATCTGCTGCACGAATTCGGCGGCGGTTACGATGTGAAGATGACGGCGGCCAATGGCGACAGCCTGTACCAGTCAGCCGATTTTGACGATACATGGGTTGAATACGGTATCGGCGCTGCGATCAGGACTGGTCACAACAACCATCTCTATTTTGATGTGGAACGTACCGCCGGCAGCGACTTTAAAAAAGACTGGCAGTGGAATATCGGCGCCCGTTGGGAATTCTAACTAAATATTCGCAGTCAAAAAATACTCCGCTGCAGCGGAGTATTTTTTATGAAAGAAGAACCTGTTTTGTGATAAAATGCTGTTATAACAATAAGGATCGGGGTAAAGGTTATGATTTTGGTATCGGCGGCGATTATTCGTAATACAGCAGGAGAAATACTGATTTGCCAGCGCGGTGCAGGCGGCAGCTGCGCCTTTTTATGGGAGTTTCCGGGCGGTAAGCAGGAAGCGGGTGAAACAGCTGCAGACTGCTTAGTACGTGAATGCCGGGAAGAGCTGGGGATAGAGATAGATATTGTGGCTCTGCTTGAGCAAACCAGTTACACCTATCCGGATAATAAAATAGGGCTTTCTTTTTTTGCCGCCAAAATAACCGGCGGTGTGCCGCAAAAAAGCGTACATCAGAAAATTTTATGGGTACGGCCGGCAGAACTGCTGCAGTATCAGTTTTGTCCTGCCGATACAGAAATAGTCAGCAGGCTGGCTCAGGAGTAAGCGTAATAAAATTAGATATACCAAGTCTTTGTATTAGTTGAGGCATATAACGTAAAATTTAATTGCAAAAGTTCGGTAAAACGAATAGAATAAAAGAAAATATTTAATTGAGGATATAGTAATGAAAGATTTTATGAGTGTAAATGAAAGCGCAAAAAAATGGGGAATATCAGAACGTAGGATACAATATTTATGCAGTGAGAACAGAATTGATGGAGCTGAAAAAATAGGTGGAGTTTGGTTAATTCCAAATGATGCGACCAAACCGGTAAACAAAAAAAATAAATCTAATAAGATAAAAATTGAAAAGACATTGAATGTATTATCACTTTTTTCTGGATGCGGCGGTATGGATTTAGGTTTTGAAGGCGGTTTTAGCGTATTAAAGAAGTCTATAAATAAAAGGATAAATAATCACTGGAAAATAAAAAAGATTGATGATTATTGGGTAGGTTTGCCCAAAACTAGATTTACAACAGTTTTTGCGAATGATATTAGGACAGATGCTAGAAATGCATGGGTTAGATATTTTACTAAAAGAGGAGCAGATAAAAATATATATTATCTTGAAAGTATTGTGAATTTAGTAAAACTATATAAAGAAAATAGTGTAAATATATTTCCTAAAGAAATAGATGTTGTTACTGGAGGATTTCCGTGTCAAGATTTTTCTATTGCTGGTAAACGCCAAGGATTTAATTCCCAAAAAGGTCATGATGGTTATAAACTCGTTGAAGATGTGCCTACTGTGGAAAATAGAGGACAATTATATATTTGGATGCGTGAGGTTATAGCTATTACAAAACCAAAAGTCTTTATTGCGGAAAATGTGAAAGGATTAACTAATTTAAGCAATGTAAAAGATATTATTGAAAAAGATTTTGCGTCTGTATGTGATGGTGGTTACATCGTGGTTCCAGCAAAAGTTTTACATGCGGCAAATTATGGAGTTCCTCAAAATCGAGAACGCGTAATATTTTTGGGATTTAAAAAGTCGGCGCTTAATGAAAAGGCTTTAAATAAATTGTCAGAGAAATCTATTTCCGCTGAATATGATCCATATCCGATAATAACACATTTTTTGAACAAAGATAATAGTAATAAATATCAAAATGCTTTTGTAAATACGAAAGATGCGTTTGTGGGATTAGAAGAACCAGATCTTTCAAATGATTTGTCGCAAAAAACGTACTCAAAAGCAAAATATATGGGAAAACATTGTCAAGGGCAGAACGAAGTATCTATGGATAAAATTGCTCCAACAATAAGGTCAGAACATCACGGTAATATTGAGTTTAGAAGACTTTCTGTTGAACATGGAGGTAATAATTTTGAAGAAATTCTTCTGGGGTTGCCGGAACGCAGGCTAACGGTCAGAGAATGTGCTAGAATACAGACATTTCCTGACGACTATGAATTTGTTGTTAAAGCTCAAGATAATGATGGAAAATCTATATCAGGTAGTGAAGCTTATAAAATAATTGGAAATGCGGTTCCTCCTCTTTTAGCCTATCATATTGCAAAAAGATTAGAAGATAATTGGGATTTGTACTTTGGTGGTGATTAAATATGATTATTAGCGATAATAGAAAATCTGAATTATACCAATTTGAAAAAATTTGCAAGGATGCTGAGGAGTATATGAATATGGTAGCGGTTAAAGATCCTGCCTATTATATTTCAAAAAGTGCCCAAAAGTTAGAACCAGAGGTACTGAGTGCGTTAAAGTATGTATCTCGTGGAACTAATTTTCAAGATACTATTAGAATAGAAAGCGGGTTAAAATTTCCTGATATAGTAGTAAATAGATATTATGGTGTTGAAGTCAAATCCACTACAAAGAATCAATGGAGTGTTATAGGCGGTAGTGTTGCGGAGGGAACAAGAATAGAAGACGTAGAGCTTATATTTTTGATGTTTGGAAAGTTATGTAATCCAGTGGAGTTTAAAACTAAAAGATATCAAGATTGTTTGAGTGATGTAGCTGTTACGCATAGTCCTAGATATAAAATTGATATGAATTTATCTGAAGAAGAAACAATTTTTAGTAAAATGAATATTAAATATGATGATTTAAGGCGGAGAAAGGACCCTCTTGAGCCAGTAGTGGAATATTATAAGAAGCGATTGAAACCAGGAGAGTCTTTATGGTGGATCGGGAATAATGTAGAAGATTCGTCGCCGATAAAAATACGACTTTGGAATACATTGTCGAAAGAAGAGAAATTTAAATTAATAACGCAGTGTTTTGCCCTTTTTCCATGCATTTTTCAAAGAAACAACAGTAAGTTTGATAGAGTATCTTTATGGTTAGCAGCTAAACATGCTGTAATATCTCCGTCGTTACGCGATAATTTTTCTGCTGGTGGCAGAATTGATATATGTTTGAATAATCATATTTATAAGAATATGCCTAGGATATATTATAATTTATGGATGATGTTTCCAGATATTGTAGAAGTAATATATTTTACAGATATATCTGTTTTGATGGAAACTTGGGGGATTCAGCTTTCTAACCAAGATGACTTAATAAGTAAATGGACAAATTTGGTCTTAGAATATAGTGATAATGAAAGAGATCATATAAAAAGCTTTTTAAATGATGTAAAACAAGAAACGTTTAGGTAAAACGGGGGAATGTTTTATGGATTGTTTAACTCCAGAACAGAGAAAAAAGGCTATGTTATCGAATAAAAGTAAAGAAACTAAAATAGAAATTTTATTAAGATCCGCTTTATGGAAAAGAGGTATAAGGTATAGAAAGAATGTAAAGGACGTTGTAGGCGTTCCAGATATTGCTATAAAAAAATATAAGTTGGCGATATTTTGTGACGGAGATTTTTGGCATGGTAAAAGAGATGTTTCTAAATGCAAAAAATATTGGAAAGATAAAATTCAAAGAAATAAAGAAAGAGATCTGGAAGTAACTATTTTTTTAAGAGATTCGGGATGGAATGTTTTTAGATTTTGGGAAACAGACATTAGGAAGAATATTAATAAATGTGTTGATGAAATTTTGAAATTTATTGATTCAAAAAAAGTTGTTTAAAAGGGAAATTTGTTTACAAATTTCCCTTTTAATTTTATTGCATAATGTATGAGAAAAAGCAGGGAAAATATAATTTAAGGAGAATAATATTAAAGTTACGATAAAATAAAAAGATGCGGCACAGGCAGTGCCGAATAGACGGAGGAACCAATGACAGAGACCTTAGCAGGCCTTAATCCAGAACAGGCCGAAGCAGTACAGACAACCAACGGACCCATGCTGATCATGGCAGGTGCCGGCAGCGGTAAGACCAAGGTGCTTACTTGCCGGATCGCACATTTGCTGCAGCAGGGCGTACGTCCTTACCGTATTTTAGCAATTACGTTTACCAATAAAGCGGCCGCCGAAATGCGCGAGCGCGTCGATAAAATGGCGGGAGCTGCGGCTAAAGATGTCTGGCTGTTTACCTTCCATGCTTTCTGTGCCCGTTTTTTGCGGATGGAAATAACTAAATTAGGCGGTTATGGCAGTAATTTTGCTATCTATGACAGCAGCGACAGCCAGAACCTGATTAAACAGATTTTAAAAGAACTGAATCTGGATGAAAAGCGTTTTCAGCCGGCCGGTATCGCATCGCGCATTTCCAATGCCAAAAACCAGCTGCAGAGCGTTAATGATTTCAGTAAAGCTGCTTCGGATTTTTACAATCAGAAAGTTGCGGAGATCTATGAACGTTATCAGAATAAACTGCTGGTCAATAACGCGGTGGATTTTGACGATCTGCTGGTACTGTCGATACGGCTGCTGCAGGAAAGCGAAGAAGTGCGCGCCAAGTATCAGGAGCGTTTTGATTATCTGCTGGTAGACGAATATCAGGATACCAACCATGCCCAATATCTTTTAACCAAGCTTCTGGCGGCCAGACATCGTAATATCTGTGTCGTAGGCGATGCCGACCAGAGCATTTACGGCTGGCGCGGTGCTGATATCCAGAACATTCTGGATTTTGAAAAGGATTATCCCGAAGCCAAAATCATCAAGCTGGAACAGAACTACCGCAGTACGCAGGTCATTTTGGATGCCGCTAATGCTGTTATTGAAAATAATACAGGCCGCAAACCTAAAAATTTGTGGACGGATAATGATAATGGTGTGGCGATCACTTATTTTCAGGCTATCGACGAACGCGACGAGGCCCGTTTTGTGATCGAAAAACTGCAGGAGCTGCAGGGCCAGCAGAATATGAAGCTGGGCGAGATGGCAGTCTTGTACCGCACGAATACGCAGTCGCGTATTTTTGAGGAAATGCTTATCAAAAGCGGGATAACCTATAATATGGTCGGGGGACTTAAATTCTACGACCGTAAGGAGATCAAGGATATCATCGCTTATCTGCGAGTTATTTTTAACCCGGCAGATTCGCTGAGTCTGCTGCGGATCATCAATGTGCCGCGCCGCGGTATCGGCGATGCAACGCTGGCCAAGCTGCAGGCCCATGCCGCTGAAAATGGGATGTCGTTGTTTGACGTGGTATCGAATGCCGCGCAGGTCGAAGGACTGAGCATCCGTTTCGTCAGCAAGCTGGATGAACTGGCGGCTATCATTTTTGATTTGATGAATCAGGCTGATAACCTGCCGGTAGAGGAACTGATCGAACAGGTGCTGAATAAGACCGGCTATATGGAAGAACTGCGGAATGAGCATACAGCGCAGGCGCAGAGCCGCATTGACAACCTGATGGAATTGATGTCCGTTGGGCAGGAATTTGCCAAGACGGAAGAAGAGAATAATCTGGAAAATTTCCTGGGGCATGTGGCGCTGGTGTCGGATATTGACGATGCCGAGCTGGGTGAGGACGCTATTACGCTGATGACACTGCATTCTTCGAAGGGTCTGGAATTCCCAATCGTCTTTTTGGCCGGCATGGAGGAAGGTATTTTCCCACATGCGCGGACGCTGATGAATGAGGAAGAAGTGGAAGAAGAACGCCGCTTGTGTTATGTTGGCATTACCCGTGCAGAGAAACAGCTCTTTTTGAGCAATGCAAAGATGCGGACTATTTATGGGCATACGGTGTCCTACCCGCCGTCACGGTTTTTACAGGAAGTGCCGCGTAATCTGGTTACGGTCTTCAAACGTCCGGCTTTAGAACGCAGGACGATCAATATGGTGGAAGCAAAACCGCAGAAACGCAGCCGTGATACGAACTGGTTCCTGGGCGGGCAGGAAAGCTTTATTCCCAAGCAGGCAATGAGCACTGCGGGAGCTGCTGCCGGCGGCAGTTTTAAGGCCGGCGATAAGGTGAGCCATGCTAAATGGGGCGTGGGGACAGTCGTCAGTGTTACATCTTCGCAGGATGGGCAGGAAGTGAAAATCGCGTTTGCCGGTGCCGGTATCCGCAGCCTGCTGACCAAGTATGCAGTATTGAAGAAGCTGTAATTAAATAGTGTTTTGGTGGCAAAGTGCCGTACCATATATAGAATAGTAAAATTAAATTTGACACTCTGATTTTTGAAACAATGAGACTAAAGCCTGAAAAACAGAAGCCGCCGAAGGGCAGCATAATAAAGGAGGCAGTCATGGAACTGGAACGCGCACAGGCTAAAAACGAGGCCGAACATTTGCGGGCAGAGATCCGCCATCACGAATTTTTATATTATGTGCTGGATGCACCTGAGATCACCGACGCAGAATATGACCGGATGCTGGTGCGCCTGCGTGAGCTGGAAGCGGCCTGGCCTGACGATGTGCCTGCCGATTCGCCGACGCGCCGTGTAGGCGGGAAGGTGAATCCCGAATTTACCGAGGTCAGACATCTGACGCCGCTTTTGAGTCTGGGCAATGCTTTTTCGGATGCAGAGCTGGTAGCTTTTGATCAGCGTGTGCGCAGCGGTCTGCCGGAAGGCAGCGCTGTAGAATATGTTATGGAGCCGAAAATCGACGGACTGGCCTGCAGCCTGATTTATGAAAATGGACGGTTGGTAAGGGCGGCAACGCGCGGTGACGGTGTGACCGGCGAAAATGTAACAGCCAATGTACGCACGATCCGGTCGATCCCTTTGGTGCTGAATATGAAAAACGGCGCCGCGCCGCCGGAGCTTTTAGATGTGCGCGGTGAAATCTATATGCCAAGGCATGCTTTTATGCAGCTGAACGAACAGCGCCTGGAGGCCGGCGAGAGCGAATTTGCCAATCCGCGTAATGCGGCTGCCGGCAGTCTGCGTCAGCTGGACCCTAACGTAACGGCGCAGCGGTCGTTAAGCTTTTTTGCTTATGCCGTAGGCGAAGGAGCCAGGGACAAGCATGCCGATTCTTTGGCGATGCTGGCTGATTATGGCTTTAAGGTCAGCGAAAATTACCGTATCGTAAAAAGTATCGATGCGGCGATAGAATATATCAGGGACTTTGACTCCCGGCGTAAAAGTCTGGCTTATGATACTGACGGCGCAGTACTTAAAGTCAACGCTGTTTATCAGCAGGATATTTTAGGTGCGACAGGCAAGGATCCACGCTGGGCGATCGCTTTTAAATTTCCGCCTGAGCAGGCTGAAACCAGGCTGGAGGATATCGTGATCCAGGTTGGGCGCACAGGCGTGCTGACGCCGACGGCGGTACTGACGCCGGTAAGGCTGTCGGGCAGTACGGTAAGCAGGGCCACGCTGCACAATGAAGATTTTATTAAAGCGAAGGATATCAGGATCGGCGATACGGTGGTCATCAATAAAGCCGGTGAGATCATCCCTGAGGTGCTGCATGTCGTGCTGGGCAAACGGCCGGAAGATACGAAGCCTTATGCGATGCCGCAGGAATGTCCGGAGTGCGGCTGGGCTGTTGAACGTAAAGACGGTGAGGCAGCTTTGCGCTGCACTAATCCGCATTGCCCGGCTTTGGGACGCGAAGGGCTGATCCATTTTGCTTCTAAAGGAGCAATGGATATCGAAGGCTGTGGACCGGCGGTGATCAATCAGCTGCTGGAGGCGGAACTGATCCGCGACGTCAGCGACCTGTATCTGCTGACTAAAGAACAGCTGGTAGTGCTGGATAGAATGGGTGAAAAATCGGCGGAAAATTTAGTGAAAGCTATTGCCGCCAGCAAGGAGCAGAGCTTCGACCGGTTGCTTTTCGGCCTGGGCATCCGTCACGTCGGGGCCAAGGTGGCTAGGCTGCTGGCAGTGCATTTTGGTACGGTCGAGAATTTGCTGGCTGCCGATGCAGAGCAGATCGCCGCTATCGACGATATCGGACCGAAGATAGCTGAAAGTGTCGTTACTTATTTGGCGTCGCCATCGAACCGCGACTTGCTCGCCCGTCTGAAAGAGCTGGGTCTGAATATGGAAATGCAGGTTCAGGCTGTCAGCGAAGAGCATCCCTTTTATGGCAAAACTATGGTCTTTACAGGTACGATGCCGACTTTGGGACGTGCTGAAGCACAGACTATGGCGCAGGACGTGGGCGCTAAGGTCAGCGGCAGCGTCAGTAAAAAAACTGACTATGTCGTTGCCGGTGCCGAAGCAGGCAGTAAGCTGACGAAGGCGGAACAACTGGGTGTGACTGTTATCGACGAAGCCGAATTTTTGCGCTTGTTAAGCGGTGCAGCTGAAGTATCGGGGACAGCGACAAAGGAACAGAAGCTTTTTTAAAAATATAATAGAAAAACAAACGACTGCATAATTTTTATTATGCAGTCATTTGGCGTTTGTGAAGCTAAAATTTTTATTTGTCCAGATAAGCGGCTGTGATCTCGCCGGTGTAGTAAGTGTGCCAATCCTTATCGGCATACCATCTGTCGGCCAGGGCCTTATCAAAATTTTCCGGTGCCATTTCGCGTTTTTCCACGATGCGGCATTCCAGATGCAGCCCGGCGCCTTTGATGACGGGCACTTTAACGGTCTGCCCTTCAGCAGGGGTGATTTCTGCCGCGGCGAATTTATCCATGTCACGTCCTGATTTGCTGCCGCATAGTCCCAGTGCTTTACTGAAAGCGGCTGTCAGCGGAAAACTGACGGTAAATTCGTTATGGGCTTCGATCAGCTCGTGCGTATAGCGTGAGTGACGTACCATTACGGTAAAAACAGGTTTGCCCCAAATATTGCCCAGCGCTCCCCAGCCAATCGTCATCGTATTGTGTCTGCCGCCTGCGGCAGTAGTAAGAAAAGCACCCTTCGCCAAAACCTTTAAAATAGTTTCCGCATGGTCGAAAGCGTTGATATTTTGCATAGCTGTCACACTCCTTCTACTATTATTATAATCGCTTTTGTGTGACAATGCTGTAAATTTGGCGAAAACAGGCATTGAAGCCAGGTGAAAATATTCAAATAGAGATCGATTGACAGTGCAAAGGAAATAAATTAAACAAGGCGGGTTTATTTTTTTGCCGCGGCAGTTGCTGAAGCAAAGCGGTATATGATGGATATTATAGAAGTATAGGACAATTTGTGATATAATATATCCGATTTATTGCATATAATGAAGAACATTTATCATAGGAAGGTGAAAAAATGAAGGTCACGACCAAAGATGTAGAATACATCGCCCAGCTTTCCCGTTTGACTATTCCTGAGGGTGAAATGGAAAAATTCACGGAACAGTTCAATCAGATCCTCAATTATGCCGATATTTTGCAGAAGCTTGATACCGCAGGCATCGAGCCGACTCCGTACGTGCTGCCGATCAGCAACGCGTTTCGTGAGGACGTAGCTCTGCCCGGCGTTACTCAGGAAGAAGCGCTGAAAAATGCTCCGGCAGTCCATAACGGCGGCTTTAAAGTGCCCCGCGTTATCGAATAAGAGAGGGAGGAACTACTGTGGATCTTTACAAGAGCACTGCTCATGAATTGCATGATAAACTCGTTAATAAAGAAATCAGCTCCGTGGAACTGACTAAAGCTCTGTATGAGCGCATCGACGCTGTCGAGGATCAGGTCAAAGCCTATGTGACGCTGGATAAAGAAAATGCTTTGGCACAGGCGGCCAAGGTTGACGCCATGATCGCCGCCGGTGAAAAAATCGCTCCGCTGGCCGGCATCCCCGGCGCGATCAAAGATAATATCTGCACTAAAGGTCTTTTGACGACCTGTTCGTCCAAAATGCTGGCTAACGTTGTGCCGATTTATGATGCGCATGTTATTAAAAAACTTCGCGCCGAAGAAACTATTTTCCTCGGCAAAACCAATATGGACGAATTTGCGATGGGTTCTACTACTGAATCGTCTTATTTCCAGGCTACTCATAATCCCTGGAACCTGGACCGCGTACCCGGAGGCTCCTCCGGCGGCAGTGCCGCTGCTATCGCGGCCGGCGAAGCTATCTGGACTCTGGGTTCAGATACCGGCGGTTCCATTCGTCAGCCTGCTTCTTTTAACGGCTGTGTCGGTATCAAACCGACCTATGGCCGTGTTTCCCGTTACGGCTGCGTGGCTTTTGCGTCTTCGCTCGACCAGATCGGGCCGATCACCCGCGACGTTACCGATGCCGCTACAGTGCTCAATACTATCTGCGGCAAGGACGAGCATGATTCTACTTCGCTGCCGGTGGAAGTGCCTGACTTTACCAAAGCTCTGCGTCAGGACGTTAAAGGCCTGCGTATCGGTCTGCCGAAAGAATATTACGGCGAAGGCCTGGACCCCAAAGTCCATGCCGAACTGAAAAAAGCAATCGCTCAATACGAAGCCATGGGCGCTGAGATCGTTGAGATTTCCCTGCCTCATACCGAATATGCGGTCATTACCTATTACATCATTGCTCCGGCGGAGGCTTCCGCCAATCTGGCCCGTTATGACGGCGTCCGGTACGGTTTCCGTGCGGCTAATGCCACCAGCGCGCCCGAAATGACTACGCTCAGCCGTACAGAAGGCTTCGGCGCGGAAGTAAAACGCCGTATCATGCTGGGAACTTATGTTTTGAGCAGCGGCTATTACGATGCTTACTATAAAAAAGCCATGCAGGTGCGCACGCTTATCCGCCGCGACTTTGACAGCGCTTTTGAAAAATGTGACGTTATCCTGGCGCCGACCTCCCCGGTCGTTGCTTATCCTATCGACGGCAAAATGGACCCTTTGTCCATCTATATGCTCGACGTTTACACCATTCCGGTCAATATGGCGGGCCTGCCGGGTATTTCCGTACCCTGCGGCTTCGCGGACGGTATGCCTGTGGGCATGCAGCTGATCGGCAAACCGCTGGACGAAGAAACCGTGCTGCGTGCAGCCTATACCTTTGAACAAGCCAACGAATACCACAAGGTACTGGCACCGTTAGGAGGTAACAAATAATGAAAAAATATACTACTGTTATCGGCCTGGAAGTCCATGCCGAGCTCAAAACAAATTCTAAAGCGTTCTGCTCCTGCTCGACTGAGTTCGGCGGCGAGCCTAACACCCATGTCTGCCCGGTCTGCCTGGGGATGCCCGGCGCTTTGCCTGTGCTCAACAAACAGGTGGTGGAATTTGCGATTCGTGCGGGGCTGGCTCTGAACTGCGATATCCAGAAATTCAATAAATTCGACCGTAAAAACTATTTTTATCCCGATCTGTCAAAAAACTATCAGATCTCTCAATTCGATCAGCCTATTTGCCTGGGCGGGCATATCGACATTGAAGTGGAAGGCGAGAAAAAACGTATCGGCGTGACCCGTATCCATATGGAAGAAGATGCCGGGAAGCTGAACCACAGCGGCGCTACGATCAGTACCTCCGACTCGTCGGCAGTAGACTACAACCGTGCTGGCGTACCTCTGATCGAGATTGTCTCCGAGCCTGATATGCGCAGCTCCGAAGAAGCCCGCGCCTACCTGGAACAATTAAAAGCTATTTTGGAATATACTGATGTCTGCGATTGCAAAATGCAGGAAGGAAGTCTGCGCTGTGATGCCAATATCTCTGTCATGCCGGAAGGCGCTGCCGAGTTCGGTACCCGCGCCGAGATCAAAAACCTTAACTCTTTCCGCGCTCTGGTGCGCGCGATCGAGTACGAAGTCGAGCGGCAGATCGACCTTGTTGAAAGCGGCGGCCATGTTGTGCAGGAGACCCGTACTTGGGATGACGCGCAGGGCATGACCTTGTCCATGCGCAGCAAAGAAGAAGCGCATGACTACCGTTATTTCCCGGAACCTGATCTGGTGCCGGTAGAATTAGACGACGCCTGGATCGAACGCGTTAAAAATGAACTGCCAGAGCTTCCTGCTCAGCGTCAGCAGCGGTTGATGACAGAAAATGGCCTGCCTGCTTATGATGCAGGATTGATCGTTGCCACCAAAGCTATGGCCGACTACTTTGATGCTGCCTGCAAAAATGCCGGTGATGACAAAGCTGTAGCCAACTGGCTTTTGGGCGATGTTTCCGCCTATCTCAACAACGAAGGCATCGAAATCGATGCTTTCCCGATCAAACCGGAAAACCTGGGCGAAATGGTTGCCCTGATCAAAGGCGGCGTGTTGTCCAGCAAGCTTGCTAAAAAAGTATTTGCCGAAATGCTCAAAGCCGACAAATCTCCGAAAGTCCTCGTTAAAGAGCTGGGCTTGGAGCAGGTCAGCGACGAAGGCGCTATTGCCGCTATCGTTGATGAAGTGCTGGCCGAAAATCCGCAGTCTATTGCCGACTTTAAAGCCGGTAAAGACCGTGCAATCGGCTTCCTGGTCGGTCAGGTCATGAAAAAATCCCGCGGCAAAGCTAACCCTGGTATGGTCAATAAATTATTAGTAGAAAAAATGCAGTAAACGACTGCTGATTTTAAATCCTGTAAATGGGGGTGTCGCAATGAATAAACCGTTTGTTTTTGTTGGTTCAGGCTTGGGCTATTTGTGGTTGCTCATTTGGACGACTGTCGTTTCTATTATTACTGTGGGCTTGTTTTTCCCATGGGCTTATTCAGCGCAGCAGCGCTGGATCTGTGCTAATACCTACGTTGAAGGCAGGCGGCTGCGTTTCGACGGCACCGGGCTGGGGTTCTTTTTTCAATGGCTGGTCATTATGCTTCTGACTGCTGTTACTTTTGGCATTTATGCTCCCTGGGGCTATTGCCAGTTTAAACGTTGGGAGACCCGTAATACAGTTTTTGATGATTGAAAGCAACTGCCTGCTGTAATAAAACAATAAACAAAAGCTCCGTCTTTTTGACGGAGCTTTTTTGTCGTTCTGATTTATTTATATTTGCCAGAAAA
>OKTA01000513.1_pt1 | contig 20159 bp, 12 predicted proteins | sample 1606321 | NCBI WGS metagenome assembly OKTA01 (sample SAMEA3879562, study PRJEB24766) | human gut metagenome | biome: human-associated habitat; feature: feces | place: USA | collected 1985/1987
CTCCGTGAAAATCTGAACCGCCAGAAACCAGCAAAGCAAAATTCTGCGCCAGCTCCAGCCAGTATTTCTGCTCATTTATATCTGCGGAAGGATGATAGACTTCGATACCGTCAAATTTTACATTCTTCATCAAACAGTTCACCAGCGGCTTATCCTCCAACTCACTTGGATGCGCGAGCACCGCCAGGCCTCCTGCCTGGTGCAGCAGCTCTACGGCCTCCTCCGGCGATAATTTAGGCTGCGGTTCATAACCGGGCCTGCCTCTCTTTAAAAGCACGTCAAAGGCTTCCTGCACCGTAGCAAAATACCCTTTGGCAACTAAAGCTTTAGCCACATGGGGACGTCCGACTGCTCTGTTGTCAGGATCACATTCGGCCACCTCGACATAATAGCCCAGAGCAGCTATTTTCTTAAGAATCTTCTGCAGCCTGAGTTCGCGCGCATGGCGCATTTCATGCATTTTCGTCAGCAAACGCTCATTACTGATATCAATATGATATCCTAAAATATGTACGCTGGCTTCACCGGCCTGAGTACCAAGCTCTACGCCTCTGATGATGCGGGGAGCGTTTTTTATATTTACAGCAGCGGCTTCTGCCTGAACAATGCCATTTACAGAATCATGATCAGTCAAAGCCAGTACGCCTATTTTAGCAGCAGCTGCCGCTTCTACCAGCTTTGCCGGAGTATAAGTTCCATCTGAACTTGTGCTATGAGTATGCAGATCTACTAACATTTTACATTTCCTGCGCCAGCTTAATCAAAGTGCTGACGCCAAATCCGGTACCACCCTTAACTTTAAAACCCGCAGTTTTAGCAGCGGTAGAAGTACCGCCGATATCAATATGGGCCCAGGGTATCCCTGCTTCGACAAATTCACCGATAAACAATCCGCCGCTGATACAGCTGGCTTCACGTCCGGCACTGTTGAGCAGGTCGGCAACATCACTTTTCAACGCTTCCTTGCATTCCGGCAGCGCAGGCAACTGCCAGTAGCTTTCGCCTGCTTTTTTACCAGCTTCGATAAGCTGTCTGATCAAAACATCATCGTTGCCGACAACACCAGCTGTTTCTGTCCCCAAAGCAACAATAACGCCGCCAGTCAGCGTTGCTATATCAACTACCTTGGCTACGCCCTGCTTGCAGGCGTACCAGACCGCATCCGCCAAGACCATACGTCCTTCGGCATCTGTTGAAATAACCTCGATCGTTTTACCGTTAGCTGCTTTTACAACATCTCCTGGACGCTGAGCGCTGCCGGAAGGCATATTTTCAGCACAGGCAATGATCCCCATCACATTGCAGGGTATTTTCAGTGCGGCAATAGCCCTTAACGCGCCTAAAACTGCACCAGCACCAGCCATATCGTCTTTCATCTCACCCATATTGTCACTGGGCTTGATCGAAATACCTCCGCTGTCAAAAGTAATACCCTTACCGACATAAGCAGTATAAGGCGCAGCACCTGCTCCATTATATTTGATTGTAACCAGACACGGAGGATGGATAGAGCCCTGCCCTACAGCCAGTAAAGCATGCATGCCCATCGCTTCCATCATCGTTACGTCTAAAATTTCAAATTCCATATCATATTCCAGAGCCAATGCTTCTGCTTCTTCAGCCATAACGCTTGGAGTCATTAAATTGCCGGGCCGGTTGACCAGATCGCGTGTATAACAAACCGCATCTGCCACAACCTCAGCTTCTGCAAGCACCCGTTCAGCATCAGGAATACCGGAAATAATAGAAAAATCAAGTTCCGGTTTAGCTTCAGGTTTACCCTTACATTCCGTAAATTGATACCCTCCCAAAACCAGCCCCTCTGCCAAAGCAGCTAAGTAATGGGCCCTTGCCGGATTAGAAAGAATCGGTGCCACAACAGCAGTCTGCTTTATTTTGGCAGCAATTAGAGCCCTGGCAGCACTGCCTGCAGCTTTACGTAGATTGTTCGGCTTGCATTCATCACCTTTGCCAAAGCCGGCAACAATAACTCTCTGCAACCTTCCATCCTGCGCTATAACAAGATCAGTCAAGCTTCCTGCTGCTGTCAAATCTTCATTTTTTTCAGCCAGCCCATTGACAGCCTGCACTATATTAGCTGGAATATTCATTTTTGTTAAGTACGGCAGACATTCCCTGCACAAAAACAAGGTAACAGACTCCGCATTAACTATACTTTCTTCTTCAAAACCATCTATCACTGATTTTACTAACTCTTTTGCTGTTTCCTGATCTAAATCCATAATACTGCTCCTTTATACTTTTTTATTTTTATCTGAAAGTTACACAGGTAGTCAACTCATCCAAATAGGTGTTGCCATTTGATTTCTGCAGATTCAAATCACTGACAACGACCTTCATTACACTATGACGCGTACCGCCCGTATAATGGCTGCCCAGAGAATGAATAGCATAGGGAATCTCGTTGGAGGAACCGAGATACAACATCACGTGTCCGTCCATATGCAGTGTAGAACCAGGAGTTAAACCTTTTATGACATTAGCACGCTGAGCACTGCTCATATTGCCCATTTTTTTATGAATACCAGCGCTTGTTTCCTGCTCGTCAGCATTGCGCGGCAGAAAAATACCTACTGTACGGTAAGCATTACTGATAAAACTGGAACAATCGACGCTTTGCTGCAGTCCGCCCCAACCGTATACAGAATCGTAAAATTTAAAAGCGCTGCGGATAATATTATTAGTCGTATAAGGCAGATAACCTTCGTGCAGCGAAGCATTTGCAGCCAAAACTACCTTCTCTTCCTGCAGCTTGCCCTCTTTAGTCCTGACAGGAACCTTCACCGTATAAGCAGATGCTTTTTTATCAGCCAGCTGCAAACGAGCGCCCTGCTGAAATAAAACCTGAGCTCCGTCCGCCTTTAATGTGTAATCCTTAGCAACTACGGTCAGAAAATTCTTAGGCTCCGCATAACGCAACCAGGTACTGCGGTCAGTTTCGGCAACATCAAATTTAGACAGCCAGCCACGGTAATTATACGCTTGCACATAATAAAAATAACCGTTAGTACTGGTATGCAAAATAGCGACAGCCTCGCCCGGGTCCAAAGCGGTTTCCTGCAAAGCATCAAAATTACGGTCACTGGCATAAAAAAACAAACCTTCACCTGTCGGCAGATTACGCAGATTAGCACGCCTTACAGTAACGCCATAACGCACATTGACCTCAGCCGGTATTGCCGCCGCATTAGTTTGCGAACGCAGAATATTTTTATAATTATCACTGACGAGCTTACCTTCCCGGTACAGTTCATCACTCAAATCTGTATGCGTATTGACATAAGCTGCTACCGTTTTACCGCTCAGGGTTTTAGGATAAGCGGCCATATCATAAACTGTCGGCGATGCGGCAATGATCTTTTTATTGAAAGCCTCTACGCCCGCCGCATTTAGCACTACTTTATCACCGTCGGCATTATGTTCCGTCCAGTAGGCCGGGCTAATAAATTTTTCATAAGCAGTAATACCTGCTGCCTCCACAGGTCCTTTAGGCATCAGCAATATCATCAGCGTCATACACAAAAATAAAATTTTTTTAATCACAAAAAACTACCTCCTAAACCAATCTTCACAAATATTATTGCCGACAAGACCGGTATATTTGCCGGCATTCTCCGCGGCCTCAGCCTGTTTGCTGAAGCTGACAGCTTTAAGCGTCTTATTTAATTCGATAATTATTAAATTCTGTACCGAGGATAAAAATCCTGCCCCAAACACAGAAAAACTACCGTAGTTTTATAATAAAACTACGGTAGCAGCAAGCATTAAAAAGCTTCGTAAATGCCGTCCTGACGTTTTTTCTCTGCAGTTTTGGAAATATACGAACCAAAAATAACAGGGTAACCTTTACGTTCTACGATCGTCTTGATGTAGTCTCTATGTGGACAAGGCGGACGGTGATAATTGTCTGATACGACGCACGATGCTAAATGTACCACAACATCCCTGCGATCATCACCCCAGCGTTTAAGTTTACGGTTCAAATCTTCGATTTTTCCGGCTACACCAGCACCACAGCAGCCGCCGCAGGTAATCGTCATATATTTGGTATCGGCATCATAACCGGTAAATCTGCCGCTGCGCTCATAAAACGATTTCATGCAGGCATAACCAACGCATTTTTTCTGTACGATGTCACACTGAATTATCACTACTAATTTCGCCATTATTTTACAAGGCCGTATTCTTGGAGAACGGCGACCATTTTTGCTTTATTTGCCGGTTCCATCGGGGTCAGCGGCAGACGCGGCTGACCTGCATCAATGCCAGTAACGAGCGTTACCGCAGCTTTTACCGGGATAGGATTGGTTTCGATAAACATAGCGTTTGCCAACGGCACCATTCTGGCATTCAATTTTGCAGCTTCGCGTACGTGGCCGTCTTCATAAGCCTGCATAACGTCCTGCAAGATACCGCCGCCAATATTGCTGAGCACAGAAATAAGCCCGGTCGCGCCGACAGACATAAACGGAATAATCAGTCCGTCGTCACCGCTGTAGATCGTAAACTCTTCCGGCAGAACCGAATAAAGCTCGGCAACCTGAGCAACATTGCCTGCAGCTTCTTTGATCGCAACAATATTCTCAAAATCAGCAGCCAGACTTGCTACTATTGCCGGAGAGATATTGGAAGCTGTACGTCCCGGAACATTATAAACAATGATAGGCAATCCTGTACTTTGCGCTACAGCTGCAAAATGCTGGTAAAACCCTTCCTGTGTCGGCTTGTTGTAATACGGACCAACTATCAAAGCACCATCGACACCCATTGCCTCGGCCATTTTCGTCATTTTGACAGAATCAGCAGTGTTATTAGAACCTGTACCAGCAATAACAGGCACGCGTTTATTGATACGATTAACAACTACGCGGAACAATTCCAGTTTTTCCTCCGCACTCATAGTAGCAGCCTCGCCGGTAGAGCCTGCTACGACCAAGCCGTCAGAGCCATTATTGATAAGCCATTCAGCCAGATCAGCCGCCTTTTCATAATTGACGCTGCCATCAGCATTAAAAGGAGTGACCATAGCGGTCAAAAGTCTGCCAAAATAAGGATTTTTCATTACTTACACCTCGCTTATAATTTAAACGCTTTATGAAGCGCCTTCACAGCATCGATCAGATGTTCCTGTTTGATTATCGCGGAGATAGTCGTATCAGAATCCACAGTCTGCAGGATGCTTATTTTGCAGCCGGTAAGCGCTGCAACAAAATTAGCCATAACACCGGGTACGCCGCGCATCGCCGAACCGACAACCGAAACCTTGGCACAATCCTCGGTTAAAGTATATTCAAAATCTGTACCATTTAAAACTTTATTTGTATGTTCCACATCATCGGCAAAAACCGCAAACATAGCATTGCTCTCGGATAAATTCAAACAGCCGACGCTGATACCGGCATCAGCCAGATCCTCAAACAGCTTGCGGCCGCTGGCGATATCCTCAGGATTGAGCGCAACCCGGAACTGAGCCAGATCGGTCAGATGAGTTACACCGCTGGCCAGCCTGCGCTCATTGATAGAAGTATCCTCTTCCGTTTCTGCACAATCATTTGTAATGAGTGTGCCGGGAGCATCGCTGAACGTAGATTTTACAATCAGCGGTATATTTTTCTTCATTGCGATCTCTACTGCGCGCGGATGGATAACCTTTGCGCCCTGATGCGCCATTTGACAAACTTCGCCGTAGGAGATCTGCTTCAATATCGAAGCCTCTTTTACCAAACGCGGATCCGCTGTCATAATGCCTTCGACATCAGTATAAATCTCGACACATTCAGCATGCAAAGCGGCGCCTATTGCAGCAGCCGTAGTATCACTGCCGCCGCGGCCCAAAGTAGTAAACTTACCGTTATTTTCCGTCATGCCCTGAAACCCGCAGACAATAGGAATAACGCCTGATTCCAATAAATGATGCAAATTGCTGACATTGATATTTTTGATCCGTGCCGCACCAAACTGAGAATCCGTAATAATCCCGGCCTGACCGCCCGTAAGCGCCATAGCATTGATCCCGAATTTCTGCAGCGTCGCTGCCATAACGCAGGCTGCCATGATCTCGCCGCAGCACATCATCATATCCAGTTCGCGCACGTTGACTGAAAGATTCGTTTCCTTCAGTACCTTGATCAGGGTATCGGTAGCGTAAGGTTCTCCTTTGCGTCCCATCGCAGAAACAACTACAACCGGAGCAAAACCGCTGCGTACGGCTTTCTGCACCTTATCCTTAACAGCGATGCGCGCTTCCTGTGAAGCAACGGAAGTACCGCCGAACTTTTGCACTAAAATTTTCATGAACTGTGTCGCTCTCCTATCTTAGATCCAGCCGTTTTTGATCATCGTTTCGGCGATCTGTAAAGTATTCAGCGCAGCGCCTTTACGGATCTGATCGCCGACGACCCACATATTATAAGACTTCTCACAGGATTCGTCCCTGCGCAGACGTCCTACATAAACATCGTCTTTTTCGGAAGTATATAACGGCATCGGATATTCCTGCTTAGAAGGATCATCCTGAACAGTAACACCCGGAAATTTTGCCAGCGCTTCGCGCATAGCCCCCAGATCAACTTCTTTTTCCAGCTCGATATTTACAGACTCTGAATGACTGCGGTAAACAGGTACGCGGATCGTAGTAGCAGTGATCCGCATTTCATAATCCTCCATAATTTTTTTCGTTTCATTGACCATCTTCATTTCTTCCTTAGTATAAAGATTATCGCAGAAAACATCTATTTGAGGAATCAGATTAAAAGCAATAGGATAATGCTTCTCAGCGCTGGCGGAAGGAAGGATATTCGCAGTCATTTCCCTGCCCTCACTATGCTCCCGCACCTGAGCGTCAAGCTCGTCGATACCTTCTTTGCCGGCACCGGAAACAGCCTGATAAGTAGACACGATGACACGCTTTATTTTTGCCAGGTCATAAATAGGTTTTAAAGCCATAACCATAATAATAGTAGAACAGTTTGGGTTGGCGATAATACCTTTATGCTTCAAAATAGCCTGCGGATTGACCTCCGGCACTACCAACGGTACCTCAGGGTCCATACGAAAAGCACTGGAATTATCAATGACCACCGCGCCGGCTTTCACCGCATGCGGAGCGAAATCTTTAGAAATGGAACCGCCTGCAAACAAAGCGATATCTATACCTTTAAAGGAATCGAAAGTAGCTTCTTCAACAGTGTAGGTTTTACCCATAAAAGCTATTTCTTTACCGGCGCTGCGTTTAGAAGCCAGCAGGCGTAATTCGGAAAACGGAAAGTTTCTTTCCTCGATAAGTTTCAAAAACTCGGCTCCTACCGCTCCGGTAGCGCCTAAAATAGCCACATTATATTTTTTCATCTGCTTCCCCTCCATAAATTTTATTATAACAGCTTATCCAAGCCATAAGTCAAACCAACTTTATCCATCATCTTGCGGCAGCCAAGCATCACACCGGGCATATAACATTCACGGTTGACCGGTTCGTTGCTGATGCGGAGAGTTTCGCCCTGACTTCCGAAAATGACCTCCTGAGAAGCAACATATCCGGGTAAACGCACGCTGTGGATCTTCATACCTTTATAATCAGCGCCGCGGGCACCTGCCAGCAGCTCTTTTTCTTCCGGATGTCCCTGGTGCATTTCCTGACGCACCTCGGCGATTTGCTGGGCTGTAATAACCGCAGTCCCTGAAGGAGCGTCAAGCTTTTTATCATGGTGACGTTCAATGATCTCAACATTAGGAAAATATTTTGCTGCCTCGCATGCCAGCTTGATCATCAATATTGCCCCCAAAGCAAAATTAGGAGCGATCAGAATACCTGTATTATTAGCTTTAGCCAACTCATCCAGCTCTGCCAGATCAGCCTCGCTGAAGCCTGTTGTACCAACAACCGCACGAACTCCTGCCGACAGCACTGTGCGCAGTGATGCCATTACTACATCAGGACGGGTAAAATCAACAACTACATCAGGCTTTACTACCATCAGTTTGGCTTTAAGATCAGTAGCTACTGCCATCTGATTACCGTTTTTAACCGGAATCATTTTATCGGCGCCGAAAGCATCGACTGCGGCAACAAGCTCCATATCCTCCTGTTCAAGAACAGTTTTCACGACCTCGCTGCCCATACGTCCTAAAGCGCCATTAACTAAAACCTTAATCATTAATTTCACACTCCTTATAAAAATCAAAAACCGTTGAGAGCAATACTCAACGGTCAACAGCATTGTTACATACAAATATAATCTGCATAGTTGAGATAGCCCTCCGCCTGTAAGGCGACAGTCCGGCGGTTTTTTACCGACGGCCCAGCATAACCGCATGGCTGCCGTTATACTTCGGCGGTTACCCTTTCCTTCGTTTCAGCGATCCCTCTCCGCGAAGTACTCTTGCTTTCCGCTCCTCTATCTAATAATATTCTGTTGGATTTATTATATCTCTGCGCTATACACTTGTCAAACAAAAACGTTAAATTTCTTTAAAATATAACATTTTTTACTTTTTTTGTAACTAAAGGCGATTTAAGGCCTCTATCACTATTTAAAATCCGGGAAACAAATTTTTTCCCAAACTCCTCAAAGCTCCTCCAATCTCCTTCAATCTCCTCAATATTCCTCATTTGCTTTAATATTACCGCTAAGGTAGGATATAGATACAGGAACTTGCGCAAGTTTCGGAAAGGGTGTCCCAAATGTACAGCAAAATAAATGTAAAACAAAGTTTCTCGGACTTCATCTTATATATTTTCCCGTCCGTAGTTACAATGGTTCTGGTATCGTTCTATTCAGCGATCGACAGCTGGTTCCTGGCACAATACGTATCAACTAACGCCATGGCCGCTATCAATATCGTCCTGCCTTACTCAAACCTTATCTGGGGTCTGGCCGTCATGTTTACCTGCGGCTCCTGTGCCCTGGTCGGCATTAAGCTGGGCGAAGGCAAACGCAGTTTAGCCAATACCTACTTCACCTCAATGTTCTGGTTTCTGACGGGATTTACGGCAATTTTTGCAATCGTCGCTTACTTTAATATGGACCGTATTATTTATTCTCTGGGTTCTACAGCGCTGCTGTTTGAAGATTGTAAAACTTACCTTAAATATATGATTTTAGGTACGCCGATCCTGGCGGTCAAGCTGTTCCTCGAATATTATATCCGTCTGGACGGCAGACCTGCCTATTCTCTGGTAATGTCCTTAACAGGCTTTATCCTCAACATCGTCTTAGATTATTATACTATCGTTGTTTTAGGCTGGGGAGTTTTCGGCGCCTCGATTTCTACGATCACCTCGATCGCCATCTCCACGCTGATGGGTCTGGTTTATTTCAAACTCTACGAAACAAACCTGAAATTTACCAAATTCCACTGGAACAAATGGTACTTTATCAAGTCCAGCTTCAACGGCGCCGGCGAAATGCTCACCGAGCTTTCCTCGGGTATCGTAACGATTTTCTTTAATATCGCCATTATCAAATTTGCCGGCGAGGATGGCGTTGCGGCTATGGCCGTCAACATCAACATCTTCTACTTCCTCATCAGCATCTATCTTGGTATAGCAACAGGCGCACAGCCGGTTATCAGCTATGCCTACGGCGCGCAAAACAAAAAACGCCTGGGCGAGATCATCGATCACTGTAAAAAAGCCATTCTTTTTGGCTCCCTGGCGGTCTTCACATTAGCCCGTTTTTACGGCGCCAACATCATCTCCTGGTACATCGGCGATAACCAGCAGGTCATTGATTTAGCAGTACACGGTTTCAGGATGTTCTCCTACTGCTTTATCTTCCTGGGCTTCAATATCTTTATCGCCGGCTTCTATACCGCTATAGGTAACGGACTGATCGCAGGCATCATCTCGCTGCTGCGTTCGCTGATATTCGTACTGGCAGCCTTATTTACCCTGCCTTCACTGATAGGCATCAACGGCATCTGGCTCTCTGTACCTTTCGCAGAACTGGCAACAATGGCGATTTCGATAGTCTTTTATCTGATGTTCGTCAACAGCTACTTCAAAAAGCTGGTGTAATAAGCAATAAAACTCAATCGTCCGCAAAACTCTGCCCTCATCGGCAGAGTTTTTTTGTTTTTCTTCACTGCAACGAGATATAGTCAGAAAAACAACGACGATACAGAAATAATATCCATACCGCCATTGTTTTTCTGTATGCTGTTAAAGTTTTATATAGCCTTTTTATTTTGTAAATCTGCTAGAACGTGAATCTCAACCCGGCGTTAAACTGCCAGTCGGTACGAACCGTACTATTTAAAGTTTTCAGCGCATCAAAATACAAATTGCTGTTTTTGGCAATGCCCAAATTTGCGCCCAACCCGATTTCATACCAGCTCCCAGTCAGGTCGCCTGTCTGCATAGCCAAACTTTTAATGCCATAATATCCTGTTGAACCGCCGTTGCCGCCGAAGTCGTGCAATGCCGATGCTTTGACATAGGCATTGCTGGCGCGCCCACCGATGGTAAACTCTTTACCGCCCAAGAAGCCCAGGCGCACTACAGCGCTGTTGACGCTGTCCTGTTTGACACTGACTTCGTTACTGATGGTGTAATCAACGCTGCCGATATGGCCCAGGCTCAATTCGGCCTGCGGTTCTACGAACCAGCCTGCTTTCAGGTTTTGTCTGTAGCCGTATTCGGTACTGATGCCGTAAGCCCATGTATCGTAATCGGCTTTGGCGGTATTATTACTTGAATCGACCAGTTTAAAGTCATTAGTCAGCTTGCTGCCGCGGGCGATAACGTCGATGTAATGCCCCTTGCTGCCCAGCCAGCTGGCGTATACGCCTACACCGGTACTGCTCAGGTCGCCGCTGCCTGCCGTATAGCCGGCGTTGCTGTCGATGCGGTTGACGGCGATACCTGTATAGAGCTTGCCGCCTTTGTAGTCCTGTACCTTGTCGATACCGCCCTGGAAGGCCGTATAGTCCTGGTTGAAACTGCGGTCATAAGCGCTGTCGGCGCTCAATTCGCCCCGGTAATAACGGGCCCAGACGCCGCCCTTAGCCGCTTCTTTATCGCTGCGCAGCTCGCCCATGCGTTTCATAACGTTGTTGCCTTCGATCCGCCACATACTGGCCAGCGCCATCTGCGCGTCGCTGGCCACCATGCCCGTTTCGGAGGGAGTGTCTTCTTTCGCCAATGCTATTTCTGTAATCTTGACCTCATTATTTGCAATCTCCACGGTAGGCGTTACTCTGAAGCGGTCCAGCGGACTGTCCAGTGAGCTGGCCTGACCGGTAAAGTTCTTCAGATTCTGTCCATTCAGGTCATTGATCGTCAAAACAGTAGCACTGCCTTTAATGGTAACGATATCAGCTTCGCTTAAAGCATCCTTAAAGGCTTCTTCATAACCGATCTGGATATATTGTTTAGAGCTGTTATTCTCTATCGTTTCAAAGGTCATACTGTCGGCTTTGTTATTTGCCAGGTCGGTCGTGAAACGGAAAGCATTGCTGCCTGTCAGCTGCAGGGTGCCGCCTGTAACATTCCTGTCGGCACTGATACCGCTGAAGCCCAGCGTGGCATTGTTCAGACCGGTAACAAGAGCATTATTAGTCCCCACGCTGCCATCCCAGTTCAGCTCGGCATCACTGCCAAACAGAACTGTACCTTTATCAGCGTAAACTGCATAGGTTTCGTTGCTAACACTGCCATCAGCAGCTTTAGCATTGATTTTGATCGAGCTGCCTGTTTTAGCGCTTAGGTCGATCACAGCTCCGTTGGCTGCATACACGCCATAGGCTTTGGCTTCCTCGCCTTTGGCGCCATCACTGCCTGCTGTAGCTACGCCATCCATATTACTACCACTGGGATTTGTATTTGCAGCTGCACCGGCGCCACCGGCACCTGCTGTCGCACTGGCACTGATCTCATCGACGGCGATCACAGTACGGCTGCTGCGGCCGGTGCCAAAAACGCCATAGGCATAAGCATTGCCGCCGTCACCGCCGTCACCGCCGGTACCTGCAGCTGTTGCGCTTGGTCTTTTTGCTACACCGCTGCCAACAGCACCTTGCCCACCGGTAGCTTTCACTGTGATTTTGGCTGCTTTCGCTTCAAGACTGCCGCCGCTGTTACTGACGCCATAGGCGTTACCGATACCGCCATTACCGCCTTTTACTCCTGCGCCACTATTATTTACTAAAGCCCCGCTATTAGCTTCTGTCGTATAAGTGCTGGTACCGCCTGTAGCCTCTACCGTAATGTCAGCCACTGTCAGAACTGCCTGACCGCCTAAAACATTGATGCCATAAGCGGCGGCAGCACCATTAACGCCACCGATGCCATTAACAGTGCCATAAGTACTCATGCCCGGGCCACCAGCCCCACCGATAGCCTTTATTTCCAGATTGCCTGCTACCTCTGCCGTCAGGCTGCCGCTCGCATTCCGCAAGCCTGCGGAAGTCGCTGTGCCGCCTTCACCGCTTGCCACTTCTTCCGCTAAAATCTTGCTCCGCTCATCTGTCATCCAGCCTGGTGTACCACTCAAATGAAACGCGCTGCCTCCTTGACCCGCACGTGTCTCGACCTTGATGCCGCCTGTGACCTTGACCTTGCTGTTGCCGCCCCGGTTATCTACGCCCACGGCCAGCATTGAGCTGCCCTTGCCAGCAGCAGCCTGCACTTGTCCTGTAGCTTTAATTGTGTTCGCATCAGTTATATTCAGATTTCCCAAACTGCCGCCGGAACTGTCAAAATTAAGATCAGAAGACTTAGCACTGATATCCATGGAAGCTACTGTCAGATCAGTCTCACCGCCGTCGGCGCTGAGCCCGGCTGCGTAAACATCGCCGCCGTCGCCGCCGCGACCCTTCATACTATTTTGAATCGGTACGATGCTGCCACCTTTGGCCTTGGTATACTGAATATTTAATACTATATTCCCCGTCTTGCCATTTACTGTGCCGCCAGCCACATGGACACCAGCCGCAACAGTACTGCCGCCCTTACCGCCGGCAGCATTCGATGTACCATTACCGCCGTCACCGCCGCTGATATAATTAGTGGCATTGGCCTCTCTTTCAATAACTATGTCCTGAATATCTAATGTGGCTATTCCGGCAGCGCCATCGACGCCATATGCATAAGCGTTGCCGCCCTTGCCGATGTCAAGAACATTGCTGCCACTAAACCCAGTGCCTGCGGCAGCATGAGCATTAGTAATGGCTATGTTCCCGCTCAGCTTGGCCTCTGCTGTACCGCCAGTGACCCTGATACCACAGGCTTCTGCATCACCTCCGTCAGACAATTTCATTTGCCCCTGCTGGACTGTACCGATGGAAGAACTACCACTATCATAAGTGGAGGCCTGCACGATAATCTTAGTGCCCTCAAAAGAAACTATCCCGCCGTCAGCCTGCAGCCCTATTGCCGTGGCGCCGCTGTGTTTAGCAGCATTGATATCTACCTTCTGACCGATACCATTAAACTCATATCCTGCTTCAGCCTTCACCTGAATATCAGCCGCCGTGATCGTCAGATCATGTTTTATCTGAAGCCCGTAGGCCGCTGCCGCACCGGCAACGCCGGACATTCCCTGGTAAGCGCTGCCGTTCTTCCCGCCAGTGGCAGTTACCGATATATTGCCTGCTGTTACGCTGCTCTTACTTTCGTCTACCGTTACTTTAGCAACGGCAGCGCCGCCTGCAGCCCCCTGCATGACTGTCGGTGAAGTACCATTATCTAGACCGCCTTTACCGCCTTGAGCCGTAATACTGATGGGATTAGTAATATTTTCCGCGATCTTGCCTATAATAATGGCGTCTTCACCGCTGGTCACACCGCCGCTGACACTAAAATTATTGCCATCGACTCCACTTTCAGAAAAGCTGGTACTGCTGTTGGTAATATTTTCGTTTTTTTCGGCAGCGTATACCTCGTTGACGACGATATTGATGCCGCTGGAATAGACGATCGACATCGCCATCAGGGTATGGGCTATTTTCTTGGCTAAACCTGCTTTACGAGACATTTGCATACTTCCTTCCCAACGCTGTTTTTTTATTGATATTTGTCTTTTAAAAAATATTTGACAATGGCTTCGTAATACGACGCCGACTGGGCATACTTGCCCTGCTTGTGCAGCAGCCGCGCCGTCATGAGCGCTGTCTGCACCGTCGTGCCGTCCTGCGGTTTCAAGTCGTTCCACAGCGATTTTTTCACGTACTCCCAGTACAGCGTTTTCGCATTGCTGTCCATATAATAAATATGCCAGGGCTTGACATAGTCGATATAATGCACCAGCACTAAATCAAGAGCCTCGTTCAGCGTCGTATTGTTGATAACGATACCGTTATAGATGTTCGGCAGCTCCGTAAACCCGCCGTCGATAACCCCGTTGAGGGCGTCCTGGTCGCCCCACAGTATTTTTGTATCTCCAACCTGTTCCAGCCATCGGAACAGCTTTTGGGTCAGCTTTTGGTGCCGCCACTTTACCAAATCCATTAAAAGGACGCCGGAATTGAAATAACGGCCGTTCTTCAAACCGATACGATCGCAGCTCTTGGCTTCGCCCCAGTCACGTACAGCGCCCAGTACCTTTCCCTGCAGGTCGGTCTGCCACAGGGCTAGGATATCGCCCTTGCAGATGATATCGGCATCCATGTAGATTAGCCGCTTCACTGATTTTGGCAGCATCTCGCTGAACAGATAGCGGTAATACATGGCCTGGGTGATATGACCCGGCGGTACGATAAAGGTCATCCCCTCGGTACTGGTGATCTGATAAAAGTGCAGTGTCAGGTTACGGTATAACTGTTCCGTCTTTTTTAATCTGTCCATATCCTCCGGCAATAATTCGTCATAGACGATATGTATGATAAGTTCATTAGCGATATTGTTATGCACCAGCGAGGTGATGGTGATCCCGGCGAATCTGCCGAAGTTTTTGTCGATCCCAAAACCGATATGTATTTGTTCTGCCACTTTGCGCCTCCTTTCTTTCCCAGTTCAGTCTTTTTCGGTCTTTGCTGCTTTTTGTTCTCTTGCGACGCCCCCTTTGAAAAACTTGTTTATATCCTCGCAGTTATTACTGCGGAGCTGGTATTGAGAGTTTTTATCCAAACTGCAAAAATGCCTTCAGCGGCCCTTACTCAGCTTCAGCAGCAGGCGGATATTACTGCCGATACGCGGCAGGCAGCTTTCATCGTACATACTTCACCTCAGTTTTCGAGAATATTAGTATTTTAGTTTAAAATATCGAAACCAAAGCATCACTTTTTTGTTTTATATCAAAAATATTTGTTATAGTAATAACCGCAATCATTATAGCATGTTTGTGCCCCCCCACAAGACATACTAACGGATATTTTCGCCGCAGCCTGGCTGTCTTTTGCCCTTACGGTTTGATAGCCGCCGCAATACTTCGTATTTGCCGACTTCTTCGGTATAGGAAATCCACGATGCTTCCGATCCGGCCGCGTCTTTCGGATAAGTTCGCCGTCACGCTTCTTCACTGCGCTACCGCTTGTGACTAAGCTGCGCTTACTTAAAACGTCCAGACAAAATCCACATTACCTGTGAAGCCCTGCTTTTTACCGCCCCAGCCCTGTAAGCCGATATTGATAGTCGGGTCGTTGATGCCCTGTGGCTGCAAAATGTAACCCAATTCCACCAGGCCGCTGCTGCCTTTGATGCTGGGCGCCGGTGTGCTGAAGCCTTTTACTGTCGCCCTTGCCTCACCGTCAAATTCGTATTCATACGCCAGGCCTACATAACCGGTGCCGCGTTCGCTGTAAGCTTTGCTCACTCTTGCCCCTACTCTGGCACGGGTGCTGTCCACAGCGTCAAAGTCGTACACTTCGCCATTGCCTTCGCCCTGCAAAGTCACGCTGTCGCCGTTTTGATGAGTATACAGCAGTTTGGCATAAACATCGGCTTTGGTAGTATCGTTCAGCCCGGTCACCTTGCCGATGCCCAGATGAGCGCCATAATAAGCGCTGCTGCTGTCATAGCTGCTGTGGACGCCAGCAGTGCCCAGATCATTGCTGGCATAGTCGGCGTCCATACGGCCGTAACGCAAACTGCCTTCATAGTAGACGCCGCTTTTGTCATCCTGCCGTGCCAGCACGCCAACGCCATAATATTTAGTCTTGCCATCGCCGCGCACGCCGTTGTCCAGGTAACTGGTATAATCGCCATAGCCATATTCCACAAAGGGCCCGAAGGTCAGCCTGCCGGCATTGTTGGCAACTGCTTTGCCCATACCCAAAGCGAAGTTATAGCCTTTCACATCGGCATGCGATCCGGTATCATAACGCATACTGCCGCCGCTCATAGCGCCGAAGATCGCATTGTCCTCTGCTGACGTTACTTTCGACATGCTGGTGATACCGCTGCTTACCAGCAGGTCCGCGCCGCTGTTGATAAAGCCTGCTGCTGCCGCCTGCGTTTCTACCAGTGATTTGGTATCGTCGCTGATACCGGATTTGATGATCGTAGTTACCAGTGAATCACCGTTTTGCAAAACCGTTGTAAAGTCGTATTCCAGGCTGACGCCCTGGGTCATTTTGCCATACACTGTCGTTCCGTCGGCAAGAATGCCGTTAGCGTTTTGTAGTAAGGTCACATTATCTCCCGACTTCAGGGCCGGCGCCGAGCCTGTTATACCCACATTGACACTGCTGCCTTTAAGGTCAGTCTGTTCATGACTGCTGCCGCCGGTCACAGTCAGCAGCACATCATCAGCCTGCACAGTATCGGGCAGATAAAAATTATAGACGTCAAAATTCTTGATATTGGACACGGTAATGCCTGTGCTCTTGATATTCAGGATATTGCCGCTCACCTCGCCGCTGACACTATAGCCGCCGTAAATAACACTGTCAGCAGCAAATGTCGGCCTGCCGCTGATAGTGACGCTGTTGCCTGTCACTGCGCCAGTACCCCCATAACCGCCATAAATTTCTAGCGCCTCCGTAAAGTTCATGTCACCGTTGATCTCAACACTGTTGCCCGTCACATTACCAGCACGATCAACATAACCACCGTAAATTTTCACATTTTTGTCCGGGTCATTAAAATTAAAAACCGGTCTGCCGCTGATCGTAACTTTGTTGCCTGTGATATTGCCATCCAAAGTACTGGCACCGTAAATATTCGTTCCATATGCTGATTCAAAAGTCGGCGTACCACTGATGATGACTTCATTGCCCGTAGCGCTCCCATCTCTGCTCTCCGCACCACAAACATACCCACCTATATTGCCGCCGCTGATCATGACTTTATTTTCTATAGCATTACTTTCACTCATACCACCAGCAATAGAACCCTTAATAGTGCCACCTGTAACTGTAACGTTGTTGTATCTGGCAACATTGTCCATAGATACGCCACCAGTAGCTAACATGTTAATAGTTCCGCCTGAGACCGTGACACTGTTATATTCAGCAATTCCGTTTTTAGTACTAGCACCTCCATAAACCTCACCATTAAGCAGGCCGTCTGTAAGCGTGACACTGTTATAAGCAACAATGCCGCTGCCCTCCGTATAGGCGCCATGAACTTCTCTGTCAACTTCCGCAGCCGAACCGCTGATAGTGACGCTGTTATTCGTAACAGCTCCATCACCCTCCGTATAGGCACCATAAACCTCACCTCTAATGCTGCCGCCGCTGATCATGACGCTGTTATCGATTAAATCTCCAGAACCTGAAGCTTCAATGTTGGCGCCAAAAACTTTTCTGTTGATCTCTGCAGTACCGCTGATCGTAACACTGTTATGCCGGGCTACGCCTTTCATAGCCATACCGCCAGCAACCCTATCTTCTATAATAGTATCTCCTTCTACTGTAACACTGTTATATTCGGCAATTCCTTCAACACTGCCGCCACCAAAAATAGAATAGATATTCCCGCCTGTGGCTGTAACACTGTTATAAGCAACAGTTCCAGACCCAATGCTTAGAGCGCCAGTAACAGGATCTCTATTCATTTCTGTCATACTACCACTGATGATAACTTTATTATTGGTAACTGCGCCGCTGCCCTCCGTATAGGCACCATAAACCCTACGTCTCATACTGCCGCCGCTGATAGTGATGCTGTTAGAATCAATATCACCATCGCCCTCACTCATACCGCCGATAATCCTTTCATCAATTATACCGGCGCTCACCTCGATGCTGTTGTTATGGACCTTATCATTACCAGTTCCCAGTCCGCTGATAATCTCTTGGCTCAAATCCTCATCTATAAGCAATCTGTTATCGGCAGCACCATTATTACCAACAAATTTCCCATCACCGTTTACAGTACCGCCGCTGTTGGCCGCCCATACCGGAGCAGCAGCCATACCGCAGACTGCCGCCATGACTGCCATAGTCAATACTTTTTTGTTCATCATCTACACTCTCCCTTTTGTTTTCTGCCCTTCACTTAGCAATTTTTATTTACTAAAACTTCAAAAACATTTGTTACAGTAATAATCGCAATCATTATAGCACACCTGTACCCCCCCACAAGACATACTAACGGATATTTTCGCCGCAGCCTGGTTATCTTTTGCCCTTACGGTTTGATAGCCGCCAGGCGAGAAATGAACCGCAGGGTGTCACGGCTTACCCAACAAACGTTTTCTTGTAATTTTAGAAGAACTCTTTCTTGACTTTCTTTCAAAAAGCCTAAAATAATCATTTCCAGCTAAAATAAATAAACTTTTTCGGGCAACAAAAAACAGACATTCAAAAAATGAATGTCTGTTCTTGATCGCTCAATCTTAAATTGCCATGCTGCTGCTTATTTCTCAACTTCTTCCCACTCGTCCTGCAAGTCATTTTCAATCGCTTTCCAGGCTCTGCCGAACTCTACTTCTTTAAAGAGTGCTGTCAGTCCGGTAATCTGCTTCAACCGCAGTATTTCATCCTTATCCATACCCAGATGCCTGGAGATCCAGGCATCCGAACGCCCCAGCTCATGCAGCTCGCTGATGATGTTACTCATGAGGTCGACATCGTGCGAGCCTCTGGCCCGGTTATGCCTGATCGTGCTTGCCATCCGGCAGTCGATGGGCTTATCGATGACCGATACCGGCAGTTTGCCGCCTTCCCGTTCGTAAATATCCTGATAGTCCAGCATAATGCGATAACGGTGAAAACCGTCGACGATTATATACAGATCTTTTTCGCTGTCATAATAACAGACGATGGGCATAGTGTAACCGTCTTCCTTGATGCTGTCATACAGCAGCTTCAGCTCCGGCGGCGCCACAGAGTTGGGGTTGTAGGTATTAGGCTCGATCTTTTCGATTGGTACGGAAATTATGTTGTAAACAGGACTGCTGAATTTCATTTTTCATCACAAACCTTACTGTATTTTTTCTTCAGAACATCTACCAGCTTCTGCTGCTGACGTGTCAGCCCAAAACCCATAAAGCGGCACAGGTGGTCGTTTTTCAGGATGCAGAAGCACATCCGCTTCCAGCTGGGGATATCTTTGGTAGATTTGATGTCGTCGGTATGGTCAGGTATTTTGCCGATAAAAACAATGCGGGAGTTTTTCATGACGGTGTAATTGGAAACGCCGTTGCGCCGGATATTATAGCCGTGTTCCTCCAGCTCGCGGATAGTTTCTTCTTCCAGTCCGCCGCCCACCGTATGCCAGAATTCAATCGAGGTTTTGAATTTTTTGATATAGCTCTGCCTGAGCCTTGCCGGCAGTGTTGCCAGTAAAAAGCGGGTATATGATTCCCAGGTATGCCCTGCCGGCAGTGTGATATTTTTATAACCCATGGCTTTCGTTCTGCCATAAATAGCGCCGAAATTAGCGCCCCGTACACGGCCGATAAGCTTGACCCAGATCTGCGGATCGATGACCCGATACAGATTGAGGCTGTCTTTGGCATAATCGTTGAAGGGTGAAGCGACACGCATTTGGTCGGGCTTAAGCCCTGCCATATAATAAAGGTCGTACAGGCGGTTATAATCATATTGAAACGTATAATTGGCGTGCCAGACATCGCTGGTGCTCCAGTCGTATATGGGCGAAGCCACCCAGACATTTTTGAACTGGTTGCTGATCCAGCAGGTTTCTTTGTAACCGTATTTCCGGTTCAAAAAACCGCTGTAACGCTGCAGCGATTCATCAGCGCGAATACCCAGCAGGCATACTGTTTTTTTGTCGCCGTGCGCGATACGGTACC
>OKTA01000522.1_pt1 | contig 19643 bp, 21 predicted proteins | sample 1606321 | NCBI WGS metagenome assembly OKTA01 (sample SAMEA3879562, study PRJEB24766) | human gut metagenome | biome: human-associated habitat; feature: feces | place: USA | collected 1985/1987
GTGGACTGACACCGAAAAATGAGTGGAAAGATAATGGTACGGAGTTTTTTCTCCCTATATGGGCTATCTCCAAAGTATTTCGTGGTAAATATATGGATGAACTGAAAAATCTCTGGAATACAGATCAGCTTGAGTTTCATGGAACAGCAGAAAAATACCGTAATCATTATGAATTCAAAGAACTTATAGATTCCTGTTATGACGCAGAATGGGTTCCTTACTGTAAGAAAACTTTTAACGGTGCACAATCTGTGATTCATTACCTTGGAAAGTATACCCATAGGATCGCTATCAGCAATCACCGCATCATCCATATGGATGATGAAAATGTTACTTTTTCCGTTAAGGATTACCGGAAAGAAGGACAATGGAAGGAACTGACCATTTCCGGCATTGAATTTATACGGCGTTTTCTGATGCATGTGCCACCCAGACGTTTTGTCAGGATCCGGCATTATGGACTTCTATGTTCCCGCAGCAAACACAAAAAACTCACTTTATGCCGGAATCTTCTCGGATGCAAAAAATATCTTTCAAAGCTCAGGGCTAAGGAAATGCCGGAAATACTGAAACAGCTATACGGGATAAACATCTGTGTATGTAAATCCTGCGGTGGACATCTTGGAAAACCACAACTGAGAATACCGCAAAGGTGTTAAAATCCAAATCTTTTATATGTTTTTAAGCCTCAAAATCCTGAGGTTTTATTGTTGTACCTATTTATCTGAAAATCCTTGATTTCTGTAGCGTCTGCATAGGAAATCCTGTATAATCATGGATAAGAACGAAAGATTAAAAGTCCATAGGTAATATCTACTCGGACGCTCACTTTGTTCAATTAGGTCAAATCGAAAATAGAGTAAACGAAGGGGCAGTTCACTGAAATGTCAAAACTGCTTTTTCGTTTACCCCATCATCGATTCTAACCTAAAGAATTTAATGCAGGAAATTATGCAATGTGATTTGAACATACATATTTTAGTATATGTCAATGGTGAGAATCCTATTTTTTATTCTTTGCCAGAAGAAGATAGGCAGTCCGATGTAGACTTTATTTTGAAAGAAATGTATAACATCAAAAGTTTACAGGAGTCAATAGAACATGCTGATGAGTGGAAAAAACAAAATCAAAATAATGCAAAGGATTATGAATAACATATTTCTTGCGTTGACTTTAATACATAAGAAAAATATCAGTAAATGAAATTGAATGAAGGGGATAAGTTTGATGCACATCATGTGATTGGAAATACAATAGAAAGTGTGATGAAATGACGGATATTAGTGGTATTTTTGTGATAAGTAGTAGTACAAACTCTCAATGGATTTCACTATGTGGACATTTGGAAACTGTTATTGGAAATTATTTTCTTTCACAAGCAGGAAATCCAGAAGCATATTGGTATGCCATATACTACGACTCATCAGTAGACAGATTGAATGAATGTGTAGAAATCACAGATAAGAATTTAATTGGTTATGTTTATTGTGATGATAGAGTAGCCTTTGTTTTAAACAGCTGCCTTGAAAGATTTATAAACGATACTGTAGATTATGAGGTTCATTATGTAGGCGTAGATTCTTTAGATGAAGAATGTATTGAATGCAGAAGATACTCTGATTATTGTGAGTATATTTTACCAGATTTATGGATAGATGATGATTTTTTGAATGATGAAAAACTTGCATTTGATTATGAAAAATTTGAGCTAATAGATGCCGGTGTTAAATATCTTAATCCCAAGCATTTTTCTGTAAAAAATTTTGTAATGTATTGCAGATTCGGTAAAGAGTGAGATTACGGTATAATAAAAGATATTTGCATTACATATGAAATAATAATGCAGAGAGTGGAAAAGTATAATGACGAAACCGGTAATGTAATTAAAAAATATTATGAAAACACAAAATTTCTGCTATAATTTAAAAAGAAAATGTTTTAACAATGAGAAGAACGATGTAACAAGGTTAGAATATGGAGGGAAAAATGTATCAAGTATTTTCTTTTGCAAATACCAATGAGGCTGAACCCTATATGGATAAAAAAATTCTCCGGTATATTGACAAGCAGATTACAGACAGCTTTGAGTGTTTTAAGGACTGCGATATTCTTGCGTTTGACTGGTACGATGTTCAGAGCAAACGAACCGATGATTTTAAGATGCTTTTGTATCTGGACAAAGAGGACTTACTGGTGTTTTGTGAAACCCCTGAAGCGGAAGAAAAAGCAAATACGATTCTGCATATGCTGACGGAGGAAGAGGGGTTGACAAACGAACGGGTCTTTTATCATTTTTTTGCGTTACTGCTGAAAGGGGACATGGATTTTTTAAATAGCCTGGAAGAAGAAATCAGTAAAAATGAAGACCTGGTGCTGTCGGGAGGAAAGGCATCCTATTTGAAGTACATTACGATATGGAGACAGGAATTGCTACGCTTGAAACGTTACTATGAGCAGCTTAATTTCATTTTTGACGAAATGACCGTAAATGACAACCAATTATTTAGTAAAGACGGAGTCCGAAGATTGATGACTTTGAGGAACAGGACAGATCGTTATCTGAGTGCTGTTAAAAATTTACAGGAAATGGTGTCTCAGCTTCGGGAAGCGTATCAATCCCAGCTGTCTATCGAGCAGAATGATTTGATGAAAATTTTTACGGTGGTAACAGTAATATTTCTCCCGCTTTCGCTTCTGGCAGGGTGGTATGGGATGAATTTTTCATATATGCCGGAACTGGGATGGAAATATGGATATCCGGTAATCATTTTGGTGAGCGTTGTGATTGCTGTAACGCTAATCTGGAAATTTAAAAAGAAAAAATGGTTATGATGTCTTTTATTTATATGGAACCTTTCGATATGTAGGGCACTTTTTGAAATTTTATAATATTGGTAAGGATTATTATTGCAATTAAATAAATAAGGCAGAGGAGATGCAGGAGTGAGACGAGAAGAATTGTTTTGCTGGGTGAAAGAAGTCTATGGAACAGAACCGGATTATCCGTGGAATGATGGAAATGCAGTATTGCGTCATTCAGAAAATCAAAAATGGTATGCTGTTATTCTGGAAGTGAATAAAAAAAAACTGGGATTATCTGATGAAAGAATGACAGATGTTGTGAATGTAAAATGTGATCCCGCATTAGTCGGCTCTTTGAGAAACAAGGCAGGATATTTTCCGGCTTATCACATGAATAAAGAAAACTGGATCAGTATTCTTTTAGACGGCTCGGTGCCGATGGATGAAATTCAAGAACTTGTAGCATTAAGTTATCATTTTACGCTGCCTAAAACGAAAAACAGTTAAGGAAATCAGAAAGAGTGAATTATTGTGTCACAGTAAAAATAAAGGGGCTGTCGCTTTAACGATTAATAAATCGTGAAGCGGCAGCTTCCTTTTTGCTGTTTTAAGGATAAAATCTATCAAAAAACTTTGTTCTTTGATACTGGTTGTTAATAAAGACGCACTTTAATAAGCCATTTTTGATGGCTTGGAAATTTGTTTTGATAAGTCAAAATTCAGGCACTTTTTATCGAAAATAAATGCGTTCCAGTTCTTTCATTTTGAATCTTATTATGTAGTTTGTTTATGTTTCTTGCCATGGCAAGCAGCGTACTCTCTGCAAGAACATTTGCATTTCCTTTGCTTAAATATCTGCGGAACTGCATATCCTGTTTTAAATCTCCAAAGGAGCCCTCCGCCTGTATGCTTCGGTTTGTCCTGAATAGGATCCCTTCTTCTGAGAGGATCCGGTCTAAATCTTCTTTTCTATGTTTTAGAAATGTTTTCGCAACCTGAAGTGTCTTTGTCCGTTCTTCCACAGGTGTTTTGCAATGATTCCCTTTGATGCATTCGCTTTTGTAAGAACACCCATCACAGTCCTCACATTTATAAATCGTTTTTTCGCTTACATATCCTGTTTTACTTTTTGAGTGGCGGATATGATCTACACCTAATTTTTTACCATTTCTGCAGGTGTAGATATCTGTTTTCACATCATACTCCATATTTTCTATTTTCCCGATGTCATTTTTATATTTACGGGTCTTGGAAATCTCATAGTTCGCAGGTTTTATATAAGAGAGCTGACCATTTGCCTCCAGAAACAGATAGTTTTCTTCACTTTCATATCCGGCATCTGCTGTTATGTTTTTATATTTGAATTTCAAATGCTCCTGTGCATCTTTCAAAAATGGTATCAGCGTTGTGGTATCAGTAGGCTGGGAACCTATGGTAAGCCATGTGATGTATTTGATGTATTCGGAATCCACCCCATGCTGAAGATTGTAAGCAGGCTTTAACTGTCCGTTTCCCATAGCATCTTCCTTCATTCGCATAAAAGTGGCATCATGATCTGTCTTTGAATAACTGTTGCGTTCCGCACAGATATGTATCTGCTGGTTATATTTTTTGAGCCGGTTTAAATAATCTTCAAGAGTTTCAATACTCTTTTGAAGCGGAGTTTTTCTTTTCCCAATCCCATGCACAAACACTATATTTTCAGTTTCCCTTAATGCATACAGTTTTTTGCGGAGCTTTTTTACATGCTTTATTTTTATCGTATTTCCATAAACAATTTTTATATCATAAAGCAACTCACACTCAGCCACAAAATCAGCAAGTTTCTGCAAAAGTTTTGCCTGGTTTTTTGTTACTGCCTTCTTCCAGACGAAAGTATATTTATTGGCACTGGCTTCAATTTTTGTACCATCAATAAAAATGGTCTCCCCGGAAATTTCCCCCATATCAAACAATGCATTAGACATTTCTGCAACCTTCTTATCGCCCATTACTGTGGCTTTGATATTTCTGCTCCGCTACCCTCTTATTGGACTTTCGACCGTTTTCTAAAGCAGATTGGTAACGATGTACTTTCCTCTATTATGAAGTCTCAGGTAGGCGATGGATTATTTTATTCTATATTTGATGAATAAAATCGAAAAAATAACCTGTTTCATAATAGACAATAGCTTTTTGAATGTCGATCAATTCCTGTGTATTTAATTCTACCGTAATTGGAATTACGGTATTATATTCAGATAGATTCCACTCTTCAATTAAATACCTGAACTTTTTATTTGCTACAATTACACTTCGCTTCTGTGAACAGAGAAATTCTTTATTATCGGTTCCAACATAAAAAGGACGGATGTTTGCTCTTTTGGCTGGGAAAAGTCTTCTCAAATACAACGTTGTGATTTCTAGTTCAGGAGTTAATTCTGAAAGTACAAATACTGGAACAGGAGGTAAAAATTGCTTGATAATCAATTCAATTTGTAGTGCTAAATAAAAAATATGCCCTTTGTCGATTTCATAAAGTCTGTGCTGCTTTTTTCTCCAATCTTCAAGATTATTAAAAACTGATTCAAAAACAATTTGTGTCAGATGATTTTTGGTGGAGTCCAGATAAAAATTGTTATTTGGAATAATGCATTGCAGTTCCAGTAAACATTTTTTATAAAAATAAATTAAAGATGATTTTAGGACATGGGAGTCTGCAATTTCTTTTCCGAGTTTCTTTTCGATTCTTTGAAGTAAATCGTAGAAAGCAGGATTGGAGAACACAATCTGGTGAACGTGTTGTACATCCTGTTCTGTCCATTGGTCATTAAATAAACAGCTATTTGTAGTGCAATAAACAAGATAGATATAATCATAGTCAAACTCGGATAAATGGACGCCTAACTTTGCTTCAAAGTTTTTTAAAGCGGTCTTTAATTTTTCGTAAATAAACAGTTCTTTTAAATTTTCCAGTTCTTTTGAAACAATTGGAGCAGTTAAAAATTTTTTACGTTTCCATAGTAATATAAATAAATATTCGAAAAATCCATACTCATTGGAGGTTGCTTCTAAATGTACCGAATCAATGGCATGGTTTGTTGACAGGATGAATTCTCTTGTTAGATATATGTCGGTTTTATTTATAGGATAGCAGGTGATTCCAAATTTATAGTGTAACAGAGCAGTTAAAAAACGAATTCTATATTCATCACCTGCAACCTGATTGCCATTTAGCAGTAGTCCCACCCGTTGTAAATATTTTCCACATTTTTCTCGAATTCGGTAAGCAGTAGATTTTGAAAGAGAACGGATCTGAGAAAAAGCAGTTAGGGAAGAGTTTTCTTCATTTAAAATCATAAACTTCAGGCAGTGCAAAACATCAGAAGATTGGTAAATAGTATACAGTAATTCCATAAAGGTCGCATCATGATATATATGGATAATAAAATAGGGTGCATGTTTTTCAATTGTTGCCAGTCCGGCAAAATCAAGGTTCAGTTCGTTAACTAATGTATGTATGCTATCAATACTTAATGGTAAAAAAGATAAGACATCATTCATGGTAGCAGAAACTTTTGAATAAAGAATATTAAATAATTTTAGTTTATTTTGTATATTTTTTTCTAAATAAGAGTCTAACATTTTTACATCTCCGATATTGAAAAATTTCTTTATATTTATTTTAAAGCATTTGTGCAATAAATTCAATGTCAGCAAAGTGAACGTTTGCAAGAAAATATACTAAAAAAGTAAAGTTTCCCAAAATTTAGGGGGGGGGGGTGACAGGAAAGTTGGGAAATACTTTCTGGAGAGGATGCTATAATTGTATCTTGGGATAATTATGTGTTATTACCAATTTGAATATTTCAAAATTAGAAGGAGGAGGGATGTAAACAAAAGGTATCGAAGGAGTTTATAAAAAACAGATGAAAGGATATGTATAAATGAAAAGAAAGAAACAAAGAAAAACGCATTCGCGGACGTTATTTTCGCTTTTGTTGATTTTGTGCATCGTATTTTCTTCTTTTTCTACTTATGCTGTATCCGCAGGTATAGAGCATTTCATCGGTTTAGATGACATAGAAGCAGAAGAAGGTACAAGGCTGAACCTGTTGGAGAATGTTTCGGCATATAGTGCAGATAATGAAAGTCTGGAAGTTACAGTAACGTCTGTGACCAGTCAGAACGACAATGATTTTGTATATGATTCTTCAAATTTTCTTACAGTAGGAAGTGCAGGTTCTGAATATGTGGTGGAATATTTGGCGACATCATCAGTAGATGAAAATGTTGCATATACAGGATCACGGAGAGTTATCAGTATCGGATCTCAGGAAGGAGTTTTGGCTGAGAATGAAATACCTGTCATGGAAGAAGTAGTTTCGGAAATAGAAGATTTTTCAGATGGAGAAAAGCTTTCAGAAAGTGAAGGGATACCGGAAGAAGAAAAACATCTGGATGAAGGAGAAACACCAGAAGTAGAGATCATTCCAGATGGCGAAGGAATATCAGAAGCGGAAAATTCACCCGAAATGGAAGAAACAACACAGAGTGAAAATACGGAGTTTGATGAAAGTATGCCATTTACCATTTCAGATTTAGAAGGAATGGGATACAGTGTACAGATGGATGGAGCGAAGATTCCGATTAAAAATTTTGAATTGGAGTGTTTGCCATCGGAAGAGGGAAACTTAGCATGTAATGATCTTAAGTTTATAGAGCCAATTCAAGAAATAGAAGGGGGAAGAATTAAAGATCATGTTCCTTATTATGTAAAAAATCGGAATGATCAGAAGCATTCGTATTTAAAAGCCCATGTGAAAAATGTTAGTGTTTATTATATGGGAACATTGCATATCTATAATGACCAGAGAGAAGAAGATTATATTTATTATACAACAGATAAACAAATCACCAATAAAACTGTATATGCAGTTTTAAAGGAAGGTGAAAAAATTAAATTACAGTATAAGCATGATTCTGATTATCAGGTCAATTATGAAATTATCAATAAAGCAACAGGCATGGAAGAAACCATTGGTGGTTGGACTGTTGATGATGTGTTTGGCAGCGATAGGGCATATTCCGTGAGAAAGGGGGAAGAACTTAGCGTAACAGTTAAAATTCCGAGAGGATATCAGGCAGAAGTTTATTATGCTGAAAAGAACCATCACGAAGACGTCCTTAAAGGGAAAATTGGAGATATGATGGTGTTTCAAAGAGATGAAAAGAAGCCGAACCAAATTATTTTGAAACAAGGTAGCCCCAAGGAAATGACTTATGAAGGGTCTTTTAATTTGCAGGGAATTACAGATGACGTTATTATAAAATTAAAATTCAAAAAGGTAGAAACGATTCAGTTTGATGCATATTTATGGTCGCAGACAGATTATGCAAAGGGAAGAATACAAGTATGTCCAAATGAAATGCCAAATGAGCAGAATACGAAGAAGACGATTGTAATGCCGACAGATGAAACGGGAGCTTCTTTTACATGGGAATGGGATGGGGTCACTAGTAAAGGTGGGGATCATCCTATGATCGATCAAGGTCAAGGACAACAAGAGTTTCATACTTGGGAATTGGATCAGTTGAAAATAAATGATGAAACGCTTTCAATTCCAATGATTTCTTTGAATGAAGTAAATGAAACAAGAGTAGAAAAGACTGTATTGGATTCAGGAACCGAAGTGACACTTTCAGTAATATCAAAAGGAGGAGAAAATGCTTATCAAGGACGTAGGCATTACAAATTAGAAATTACCAACTGTTATGAAGACATCACGATTTCTGGTGGGAATATGGTTGGTCACAGGCATAAAGAATATGTTATTCATGAAATGCTGGGGGTATTTAAACCGGGATATTTTGCTGCGACTAATTTTAATGGAGAAACTTCATCCTGGAATGAAATGAAGTCAGATACGAAAATTGCGAAAGTGGGTTTTGGAGGTAAAAATAAGTGGACAGATCCTTTCCGCTTCCAAAGACAAACTGGATTCTATAAACCTGAGATTTCATTTACCACGAAAGAGGGCGTAGTTTTGCAGAAAAATGGTACTGTAAAGCTGGATCCAGATGGCGATAAAGAAAAATACATTTTATATTTGAATCGTACAGATGAAGGGACTGCTAATAATCAAGAAATAGGAACATATGAGTCAGTATCCTATAGTGATTGGAAACCAAGTAAAGATGGATATTATTACTTCCGTGGAACAGATGAAGTTGAGGAATTTGTTGGTGATAGACCGGAAGATGCCTATAAGGGAGTTATATTAGTAAATATTGCTGCTTATCCGATTCGGATTGGTCTGGATTATCAAAATGGAGCAGATGAAACAGAAGCGAATGCACCCAAAGCGAAAAATATTACAAATTTGCCTATTACGCAGTATGGCGGGGAAGATGGCTATAATCTGCTCAACAATCAGCGATTATTGGTGAGCAATCAAGTCCCAGTAGATAAAACGAATCGGTTTGTGTTTGATCATTGGGAAGTTTTGGAAACTGGTTGGGAACGGACTGATGATAAAATGTGGGGATATTTAACAGGTAACGTAAAGACAGATGAGGAAGGAAAACCGTATATTGCTGAAAAAGGGCAGGAATATTTTCTGGATGTAGACCTTTTGAAGACGATGGAACACTGTTTCTATATGAAAGCGGATCCGGAAAGTGGTCATACAAATGGAAACCCATTTGATGATGAGCCGCATAAAGGCGCTCAAACCCATGCGCTTGTGACAGTTCGGGCAGTATGGAGAGAGTATAAAGAGGAACCGACAATTCCGTATGTAGTTCAATATATTTTGGCAGACGTAAAAGCTGGACAGATTGATACTGCCACAGAGCAATTGATTGAAGAGAGGACACATACGGTAAATGAGGGGGCAAAACTTGTGACTGACTTGTATCAGGATGGGAATAAAGCACTATCTACCAGTATTCAGAACATTTTACAAGGGGAGAATATAGCCAAGAAAGATTATACCGAAGGCGGAGATGTAACATGGGTTGTGTATGAGCCTAAGACAACAAAAGTTATTGAAAGTGTGGATGAAAAGAATAATATTGCAACCATTTATCTGATTCGGAGAAATACAAAAATCAATGTGGAAAAGCAGTGGACAAATCCAAAACATAAGGAACAAGAAGTAACGGTGCAATTACAGAGAAGAAAATCGGAGCAGGATTTATGGGAAAAGGTGGAAAATGCAACGTTGAATGAACAAAATCAGTGGAAGCATTCGTTCAATCCAGACGCCTATTATGAAATTCCTTCTAATGAAGCAGGCTTGTCAAAAACCTGGAAATATCGTGTTGTAGAAGTAGATGCGAATGGGAAAGTGATTGAGGATGGACAGAATATTACCATTAACAATCATAATTATCAGGTTGGAAATCGATTTAACACAGAGAAGCAGGCTTGGGTAATAACCAATACACGCTTACTGGATTTGACAGTCAGCAAGGTGGTAAAAGGCAAAAACGGAGATCGTACAAAAGAGTTTATTTTTGATATTGAGGCAAAAAACAGCGATGGAAGTGCTTTAAATGGAACGTATAATTACATAGGAAGTATCAAAGCTGGTTTTGAATCTCAAAGCCAAAAACCTGAAAACGGTACGTTAGATTTTAAAAATGGCAAAGCACGGATAAAGCTGAAACATGGACAGCAGATCCTGATTAAAAATTTACCTGTAAATACTCAGATCACCGTTATAGAGCAAAATGTCGAAGGTTATCAGACAAGCTATACGGTAAATGAGAAACAGCAAGCTACAGGGAAGCTGACCTTAGTAGAAGACAGTATGGTCGATGTTGTGAACGAAAAGTCTGATATTGCGGCTACGGGAATCACAGACAGCATGGGTGGAATTGGAGCAGGACTCGGAATTGCGGTAATTGCTGTATTATCTTTTGGTGGTTTAGCTCTTCTACGTTTGAAAAAAGGAAGGAAGAGATGAAACAGGAAAAAGAGAAAGAAATATCGATAAAAGAGGATCTGTTATTTCTGGTATTAAAGATACTAATTTTTATCGCATTGCTGGCAGTTACCTTTCTTTTTATTTTTGGTATCTGCCGCATAAGCGATAATATGATGTCCCCGGCTTTTAAAGATGGCGATCTGGCTGTATATTACCGTTTGCAGAAAGAATTTCAGCCATCAGACACAGTTGTAATGGAAAAAGACGGAGAGGTTCAGGTACGAAGGATTATTGCAGCAGCAGGAGATGAAGTAAATCTGACAGAAGAAGGACTGGAAATCAACGGTTATCTACAGCAAGAATCGGGAATTTATACAGAGACGCTGCCTTATACAGAGGGGATCACTTTTCCGATGACAGTAGGAGAAGATGAATACTTTGTATTGGGAGATCACCGTACCAATGCAAAGGACAGCAGAATTTATGGTACGGTAAAAAAAGAAGAAATCAAAGGATCAGTAATTACTCTGTTGAGACGCAGAGGATTTTAAAAAAGAAGAAACGAGGTATAAGAATATGATCAATAAAAAGAAACTTGGAGCATTCGTATTAGCAGGAACGATGTTATTGAGTATGGGAACCACTGTATTTGCAGCAGGAGAAACGATTCCAGATGTAAATAATAATGGAAAGGTTATTATTACAAAAGATTTTGAGATGGCAGATGGTCTTGCAACGCCGAATGTAACTTTTAAATTTACTGCAACTTTTGAAACACCGGATGCACTTCCTGCAAAGATAGAAGATATTTCTTATGCGGCAGGTGACAAAGGAACATTAAAAGATGAAAAATATGTAATCAGCAAGGATACAGCTATTTCTTTTACAGGAAACTGGAAACATGCTGGAGAGTATGTTTATACAGTGACAGAGTCACAAGAAAGCCCTGTAGAAAATGTAACATATGATACTTCTAGTTATAAACTTCGAGTATATGTTATCAATGAAGGCAATGGCTTAAAAGTTCAGAAGATTACAGCAGAAGGAAAAGATGGAAAAACTAATAGAATTTTATTTACTAACACTTATACAAAGAATGATGCCACTTTGACGATTGAAAAAAATACAGAAGGGGATTATGCAGACAAAACAAGAAAATTTGATTTTGAGATTACATTCACAAAATCACCGATGTCTGAGCAGACAACTTTTACAGGAACGATTGGAGCACAATCTGTTGAATGTACAGCCGGACAAACGAAGACTTTTAAACTTGCCGATGGAGAACAATTAGTATTTAATAACCTTCCGGTAGGAACAACTTATATGGTAAAAGAACTTGCAGCAACAGATGGGTATACACCTAAAGTTACTGTTATAGAAAATCAAACAACTACTTTAACAAATAAAACAGTACAGGAAGCAGAGGCACTGGATACATTAAAACAGGATGGAACAAAGAACTTAGTTGGAGAATATGAGAATAAAGTAACGTTTACCAATACACATCAGGGTGGTGTTGTACCTACAGGTATCCTTATGAATAATCTTCCGTTCATCTTATTGGTAGCTGTTGCAATCGTGGCATTTGTTTCTCTGGCAGTCATAAAAAGACGCAGAACATCCGGAAAATAGTGAAAAACGCAAAGAAAATAATTCGGATTGCAGATAAGACGGTAAACTGGCTGATTGTACTCTGCTTTATGCCGCTATTGCTTTATGGACTTTACGGACTATGGGATTCCAGGCAGATCAATCAGCAGGCAGACGCTTCTCTTTACGAAACCTATAAGCCGACCGCAAAGGATTTTATTTCCTTTGCGGAGCTTCAAAAGAAAAATCCGGAAGTGATCGGATGGATTACCGTGGATGGAACCCATATTGATTATCCGCTGGTACAGGGAGAAGATAATTCCAAATATGTAAATACAGATCCATTGGGAGCGTTTTCTCTTTCCGGGAGCATCTTTTTAGATTGTAATAATCAAAAAGATTTTTCAGATATGAACAGCATTATCTATGGTCATCATATGGAGAAAGATGCGATGTTCGGAGAATTGGAATATTATCAGGAGCCGTCTTATTTTCAAAAACATTCTTGTGGAAAAATATATTATGAAGGAAAGTGGCATAAAGTGGAATTTTTTGCTTTTCTTCATGCAGATGCTTATGATAGCATGTTGTACAATACAGAGTTACAGAGAGTAACAGATGTTCCAATGTATCTGGATTATGTGAGACAGCATGCAAGTTATTTTGAAGAATTCTCTTTTCAGGAAGATGAACGGTTTGTAACTTTGTCAACCTGTACTTCTGACAGTACCAATGGCAGACATCTTCTGATTGGAAGAATTATGGAAGAAATCAAAAATGGACAGGGAGACCTACAATATGAGAAAGAGTAAACCAATACTTATGTTGACTGCTCTATTGTTTAGTTTTCTGTGTTTTCCTGTAAAACAGACTTTTGCGGCGACGAGTATGGCAGAAGTACCATTGACAGTGAAACAAAGTTTTGTAGTAAAAAATCCTGTGAAAGAAATGGATTTTGAGGGAAATTATGAATTTCGCGCTTTGGATCAAGAAGCACCAATGCCGGAAAATGCGAAAAATGGGAGCTACTCTTTTTCGTTAAACGGAGAGCAGGTAGAAACGACATTTTCATTGCAATATTTACATGCAGGTGTTTATCACTATCAATTGGTACAGACAACAGCAGAGAAAGAACGGTATCAATATGATAAAAGCTGTTATGAGATTACAGTTTATGTGAAAAATGGTGAAAATGGAGAATTGGCTTCAGAGGTAGTGGCAGAAAAGGGAGATGGGAAAAAGTGTGGAGATCTGGAATTTCAGAATTCCTATCAGGGAAATCCGCCGGAATCTTCAGAACCATCTAATCCATCAAAGCCTAATGATCCAAGTAAACCGGTAAAAACGGGTGATACAACGCCTGTCATGGCGTATGTTTTACTTGCAGCAGGAGCATTATTACTGATTGCAGTGCTTGCTTATTTTAGAAAGCGCAACCAGAAAAAACAATAGAGTATAATAAAAAAGGGGATGTTCTGACCGAATAGAAGATCAGAATATTCCTTTTTGTATATAAGGCGGAAACGAAAACGTTACAAAAAAGAGAAAAAATTTTGTTGTAATGGCATAAGAGAATTGCTACAATACAAAAAATGGAATTGAAGCTGTTAGGAGAAAAAGGGGGCTGAAAATGATGTATGGTATTATTTTTGTTGTATTATTATTTGTGATATTTAATTCACCTAAATATGTTAGGAAGAAACTTACAGAGCAAATTGCGGATGAAAGCAGTAAAGCTAAAGAAAATTTACAAACTTCACAATTAAATTTTCTAACAAAGATAGAATGGCTGCGTTTTTATCCATTAAAGAAAATTTTACTGGGAGTAATTTGGCTTGCTTGCCTATTTTATGCTGTAAGAGGAGTCTTTATGACTATTAACGATCCTCGTGGTATATTTATATTCCTCACAGCTTTATTTTGGTTCATCACTATTTTTACAGCCAGAAAGATATGGCGATATATTCGATTACCTTATCACTGCGTACCTGTATTAAACCATATCAAAACAAAAGAAGAATTAAAGGAATCCATGCAAGGAGAATGTTTTGAAAAAGTAATGTTTCAGAGTAGTTTATTACAAAAATATTTTCATGTTCTTATTAGCGAAAATTGGATAGTTATGGATGGACGCCTTTTTTCAAGAAATGAAATTAAAAAAATCTATTATTTGCATAAAGGTCCTATTCAAAATTATGAACAAGTTAATTTTATATATTCTAATGGTGAAGAATACCAATTCCCTGGTAGCAACAAATGGCGTGAAGATGAACTTCGCCAAACAGAAGTATCAAATTTGCTATATAAAATATGCCCAGTAGTTATTGAAAATGCAGAAGATATAAATACTACATCACAGAAAAAAGAGAAATCTGTTGTCTACTGGAATATGAATTACAAAGGCAAATTTAGAAGAACATTATGGTTTATTCCGCTAGTCGTTATTCTGTGCTTTTTGACACCTCTGTTTATGGGGAAATTTTGGTTCATATACGATATACTTCTTATCGGAATTTTGATATGGCAGCTTAGATATACATATAGGAAAATGAAAATTGAAGAAACAACAATAAATGGGACAAAGGAAAACAGTAACAAAAAATATATCATAGCCATGAAAAATGTTCATATGTACAATTATCTTCTGGCAATAAAAGATGAAACGCATGTCTACAAGGCGATCATTGAAGCAGTACCGGATGAAAAAGAAAGCATGATGATTTGGCTGGATGATTTTAACTTTCCACAAGAAGAGATTGAGGGCATAAAAAAAGAAATAGAACTGTACTTTAATGCGAGAAATATCAACTGCATATTTAAAACAGGTAAAAGAGTATAGAACGGAAAATGAGTTATAAACTCTGATGTCAAAGGAGAAAATGCTATGTCATACAATATGAGATATTGGTGGAACAAAGGCTTGGATAAGAAGATGCAGAATAAATTGAAAACCGGTTTATACTCTTATGAAGAAGTTGATGGGATTTTCCAGATGGTTTCCAACCTATATCATGCAAGACTCAAAACCTTTAAGAGACTCACTATTTTTTTAACTCTTATGTTTTTGGCAATGTTTATCTTTAATATAATAAATATTGAAGACAAATTTATCGCTGTCATATCTGTACTCGTTGTTTGCGTGTTTGCCTTTTTTGTCATGCTATTTGCTTATTTTAATTGGGTGGCAAAAGAAAGAAATCAATTTATAAAATGTATAAAAACCGGTTATCCTGATTTGATCGCAAAGTTTGAATTTTTGTAGGAGGTGATTTATTTATGCCATATTTACTAATAATCATCATAGGAATTTTATGTTTTATTGAAATTGATAAATTGAAAAAACAAATAAAGGCACAGCAGAAACAGATTGATGCTTTGTGTAAAATGACCGGAAATAACCAGTTAGCAACACATTATATATCTGACGAAGATAAAGAACTTATTTTTCATTTTAAAAACAGTGGTAAGGAAGTAGAAGCTGTGAAAAAAGTAAGAGAGATTACCGGTATGGATTTAGTAGAAGCGAAACAATATGTGGACTCTCTTTAATGAATAATATGAGGTGAATGATATGCAAAAGCAAGATAAAGACAATAAATATGTTATGTGCATGATATTTGGAATATGCATAGGAACAACTTTAGGCGTTGTATTTAACCATACGATACTGGGAATGGCTTTAGGATTAGGTGTAGGAGTATTTGTAGGAAGTATGATTGTTAATAAAAATAACAAAAAGAGAGAATAAAGGGTTGGGAAACGAGCATTTACAGTTTACAAAAGTCATGGAAGATAAAAATGTAAGAACAGGTGGTGTTAAAATGAATGAAAAAAACAAAAAACAAGTGTTTGCCCTGTTGTACTTAGTTATTCCGGCATGTCTTTTAGGGGCTGGTATTGTGTTGGGATTGATAAGGGAATATTCTTTGGAACAGATATATCATGATGGCTTGGGAATTTCTGCCTGTTATTATTTCCTGATTAGTTTATTTATTTTTATCCGTTGGAAGCATTGAAATCATTGATATAGATGACAAATTTCCGGTTGACAGAATCAGCAAATTGTTGAATAAAAAGTGTTAAGTGGAAGAAACACTAATGGAACAAAAATGCTGCACAGTAGATTGCCTGAGTAACAGTATGTTGGTTTTATAAGATAATATATAAAATAGAAAAAAGTCACTTCGCATCTGATTTTTCAGACGGAGTGATTTTTTTTTTAAAATTAGTACCTAAATAAAAAATTACCCTTGTATTATGTAGTGTAAAAAGAAAAAGAACCAGGGAGGCGGTTTTATGGGAGGAAAAAGTGAAGGAGAACAGACGCTGTCAGTATCCAGAAAAGAAGTAAAATATTTGCTTTCACTTCCAGACAGATTATATTTATTGGATGCCTTGGATCGGCTTTTAACGCCGGATGCGTATGGCGGTTACAATGGTTATACAGTAAGAAGTGTATATTTTGATAGCATGACCAATGAAGATTATGAAGATAAAAAAAATCATGCGGATGAGAAGAAAAGAATCCGTGTCAGAGTATATCACCCAGACGATAAAGTGGCAAAATTTGAATTAAAGCGGAAAAGTTTTGGGAGAGAACTAAAAGAAAGTATTGTGATTTCGCGCGAAGATGCAATACAGGTATTACATAGAAATTATGAGGTTTTGTTGAAGTACCATAACCCCATATCCCAATATGCGTATGATTTGATGACAACGCGGTTATACCGGCCGGTTTCTCTTATAGAGTATGACAGAAGAGCATATACGCATGAGAATTTCAATACCCGCGTTACAATGGATAATAACTTACGGTTTTGTGAATTTAACTATGATCTGTTTGCCAGGCATTTAAACTTTAAATCTGCGATGCCAAAGGAACAGACAATCCTGGAAATTAAATATGACAGGTTCCTTTTTAAACAGATTCAAGATGTGCTTTCCAAATGTGATTTGAGCAAAAAACCTCCGAGCAAATTTGGAACTTCACGTCAGATTTTAAAAGAATATTATACATAGGAAAGGATGAGGAAAATGAGTAATTGGATGAAAACTTTTATGGGAGAGCAGGTTGCCGCGCCTTATATTACAACCATGCAGAATTTATTAGGAAGTATTTTGTTTACCCTTGTAGTTGCAAGTTTTATGCTGGTGATTTACAGAGTGTGCCACGATACTTTAACGTATAATAAAAAGTTCAACATTACATTGATGATGCTGTCAGTGATTTCAACTGTTTTGCTGGCGCTGATTCAGAATAATCCCCTGTTATCTTTAGGGGTGCTGGGTTCCCTGTCTATTTGCAGAATCCGAACGAATACCAAAGATCCCAGGGACTTAGGATTTGTTTTCTGGGCATTGGCAATAGGTATTGCGTCTGCAGTAGGAGCGTTTACCGCTGGGATTGCCAGTTCGCTGATTATGGGAGTTGTACTGGTCGTATTCCATAAACTGGATAAAGGATGTGAACATCAGATGATGGTTGTCAGAGGAGAAAAAAAGCAACTGGAACTGGTACAGAATGTGTTGCATCAGTCAGGTGTTACCGTACAGAGTAAAAATGTTTTTACGGATACATTTGAACTGGTATATGAATTACAGCTTGAAAAGAACGAAGAGGAGAAGTTAGTCAGCCGGATCAGTAACATAGAAGGAATCCGTGGTGTGAATGTATTAGCGCCAAAGACAAAAGTGGCATGATATGGAGGAACAATATGAAACGGATAAAACTTTTTTTAATAATTAGCTGTTTAATATGTGGAATCTGTTTCAGCGGTTGTGGGAAAAAGGAAAAGGAAGAACCTGCCGTAACAGGAAAAACTGCTGAGTTGATGTTTATAACCATAGGAAAAGGAGATGCGTTTTTATTAAAAACTCCAGAAGATACTTATTACATGTGTGATACGGGGAAGAAAGAAGATTATCAGCAGATTAAAAAAGTATTAGAGAAAAAACAGGTAACAGAGTTAAAAGGTATTTTTTTATCTCATGGACACAAGGATCATGCCGGAAATGTGAAAAATCTAATAAAAGACTACCCAATAGAAAAAATATATCTTTCCAAAAGGGATGATGCTTCATATGAAAAAGTAGATATGCAGGAATTAGCGGACTCTTATCAGGTTCCATTGGAATATCTGGAAGGTGGAGAAGTATTGGATTTGGAAGGCGTGACAGTTAATGTCTGGATACCGGAAAGATGTGATTATAGAAATGCCAATAATAATTCCATTGTTTTTCGTTTCCAATATGGAAAGAACTCTTTCCTTTTGACAGGTGACATGGAATACGGAGAAGAAGCTGCTTATTTACAAAGTGGGGAAGTTCAGAAAACAGATATTTTAAAACTGGGACATCATGGAGAAAATGATGCGACATCGGTTACATTTTTAGAAAAAATCAGGCCAACATACGGGATCATTACGGGAAATGAAGAAGAAAATCCAGATTCGGTGAATCCGGAGATAGAAGCCCGATTGGATGCCTTTGATGTGGAAAGTTTCTATTCAGAGGGAGACCAACTTGCGTGGGATTTTATTTTGAATGGGGAACAGATTCAGATTGAACAGTTAAAGGAGTAAGGAGAGGAGCAGGAATATGAATCAGCAGTTAGAAGAAACTATAAATTCTTTTATGAATGCAATACAAATAGAACCAAGTGGAATGATGATATGGATAAGTCTGGCGGTAGCTTTACTGTTTGCGGCAATTTTGTGGGGAACCTATCGTTTATCCAATACGAAACAGTCCTATCAGCCGAAATTTGCAGCAACTTTAGTGGCATTAGCAATTATTTCTACCATCCTGATGGATTTGATACAAACGAATATTGCACTTTCTCTGGGAATGATTGGTTCGTTATCGATTGTAAGATTTCGTACAAATATTCGTGATCCGCGTGATATCGGATTTATTTTCTGGTCTATGGCAATTGGCATTGCTTCTGCAACGCAAAGTTATTTGATTGGATGCATTGGAAGTGTGGTTTTAGCTGTTGTAATGTTTATGACAAAAAATACTGGAACGGAAAACCAGCATTTGTTACTGGTTGTAAGAGGAAGTAATACAGACTTGGATCAAATCCAGAAGATTGTCGGTTATCATACAAACAGTAATCTGGTAAAGGCTAAAAATATTCTTGCCGATTCCTTTGAACTGGTATATGAAGTAGAGATTCCGGAAACAAACAGTAATAAAGTTATTGAAACTATTTTTGAACTGGGTGGAATTGACAGCGTGAATTTACTGGCGCAAAATGCGTGATAAATAGAGCCTCCCCATGATATAATTCATTAGGAAAGTATCAGATTCAGAGTTGACAAAAAGAGCAGTTC
>OKTA01000654.1_pt1 | contig 15381 bp, 7 predicted proteins | sample 1606321 | NCBI WGS metagenome assembly OKTA01 (sample SAMEA3879562, study PRJEB24766) | human gut metagenome | biome: human-associated habitat; feature: feces | place: USA | collected 1985/1987
TAATAGCCCCTTATAGGGGCAGAACAAGCCACCGGCTAAGCCGGTGGTCTTGACTCATCATGGTGAAAATAGTTAAAAATTTACCCAGAACTGGAAAATTTTAACCAAAAATTGGAAAATAATAAATTGATGAAAATTTAAGTGAGGGAGTATAATCCCATATATAAATATGGTATGTCAGAAAGGAGAAAAAAGGTGAAAAAGAAAGCTTTGTACAAAAAGTGGATGTCAATGCTGCTTGCCGGTGTAGTGACAACAACAGGTTTCATGGGGGGAACGGTAACACTAAGAGCAGCAGAAACAACAAATTGGGTTGGAGATGAAGGACTGAGCGGAACAGCGGACGCTCCAAAACCGGACGATGTAGTGCCGGATGCAAACCAATTTAGGTATCAGAAAGAGGAACTTGCAGCGTTCTGCCATTTTGGACCAAATACGTTCAATGAGATTGAATGGGGTGAGCACTACGGAAATAAAGCACCAAGCGAGATCTTTACATTAAAAAATGATTTTGATGCAGAAACTTTAGTAAAGACTTTGAAGGATGCCGGATTTAAAAAGCTGATCGTAACAGCAAAACATCATGATGGATTCTGTATTTGGGACAGTAAATATACAGATTATGATGTGAAAGAGTCTGGCTATAAAGATAAAAATGGAGAATCAGATATTCTGGCAGAGATATCCAAAGCATGTACAGATCAGAATATGGATATGGGATTATATCTGTCTCCGTGGGATATTCATGAACCGAGTTATGGCTACAAAGATGAGAATGGGCAGCCGACAACACCAGAAAATGATAAAAAGGATTACAATGAATTCTATAACAATCAGTTAAAAGAAATTCTGAGTAATGAAAAATACGGAAATGGCGGGAAATTCGTAGAAGTGTGGATGGATGGTGCCAAAGGAAGTGGTGCAAATGCACAGGAATATGAATTTAAAAAGTGGTTTGACACAATTCAGCAATATGAAGGAAAAGCAGCAGGAAGAGATGCGGACTGTATGTTGTTTGGTGCAGAAGCGTATACGACAGTGCGGTGGATCGGAAATGAGCATGGACTTGCTGCAAAAAATACATGGTCGAAATCAAAAGTAGACAAGGAAAACAATAAGATTAATAGCAATAATATTGGTGGTTATACGGTTGGATTTGAAGATGGAAATCAGTGGACAGTTCCAGAGGCAGATGCCCGTATTACATCTGGTTGGTTTTGGGGAACACAGAAGAATACACCAAAATCAATGGAAGAACTTGGTGACATGTATTTCAATTCTGTAGGAAACAACGCAACCTTATTATTGAACGTTCCGCCAAACAATCAAGGTACAGTAGACGAAGCTATTTTAAACAGAGTAACTGAGTTTGGAAAGAACATTCAGGAGACGTTTAAGGTAAATCTTGCAACACAGGATGGTGCAAGTGTGCAGGCATCGGAAGTTCGAGGAAAAGATGTTGATTTCAAACCAGGAAATACCATTGACGGTGATGATAAGACATATTGGACGACAGATGGAAATGAAGGAAGTTTATTGATTGATCTTGGGGAAAATAAAACTTTTGATGTTGTATCAATTGAAGAGGCAATTCAGCTTGGACAGAGGATCAATCATTATAAAGTGGAATATCGCAAGGGATCAGAAGGGGCATGGACAACTTTGGATGAAGGCGAAACAATTGGAGCAAAAAGACTTTGTCGTGCAGGAGCGGTAAATGCTCAACAGATTAAGATTACAGTTAGCACACCTGAAGGGAAAGTTCCGGTTATCAGCGAAGTGGGTGTTTATAAAACAACAGATGATTTGGAGGTTTCTACACCAATTCCAGATGGAATGGATGTGATCGATATTTCAGATAAAGATGCATCAGATGGAAAAGGGTTTACATTCGAAGGAAAGTGGAATGATGAGAATGGTCCTCAGTATATTAATAGTACAAATACATGGGCGAATCCTGGAGCAAAATTGACTCTGAAGTTTAAAGGAACAAAGGCATATTTATTTGGAACAGTAGATCCGGGTCATGGAACTGCAAAAATTACGGTGGATAATGGAGAGCCAGTTACAGTAGATACATCTGCTAAAAAACGTGCAACAGGTCAAAAATGGTTTGAGACAGAAGATTTGAAGGACGGTGAACACACAATTACGTTAGAGGTTACTGGAAAAGCTATAGGAATTGAAGCAGCAGCAGTGATCAATAATGGGGGTAAAGGTATGATTGAACTGGAAGAAAATACCTATACCATGAATGAAGCAGAAAAAAGAGAATTAAAAGTTAAACGTGTTGGCGGAACTACCGGAGAAATTACAGCGAAGTTACAGCCAAACCCAGGAAGTGCAATTCAGGATGATTTTAATACAGAACTGAATCCAAAGATTACATTGAAAGATGGGGAGAAAGAAACAACAGCTCCAGTAGAGACAAAAAGAAATACCAATAAAACAGGCGATAGAGATTTTACAGTCGAATTAGTTGAGGCAAGTGAAGGAACAATCCTTGGCTTCAATAAAAAAGCAAAGATTACCATCAAAGATATGGAGAGCAATGAAAACGCATTGGCTAATCTTGTCAAGGAATGTGAAACTTATAAAAGTGACTGGTTCCGTTCAGGATGGGATGCATTTGAAGCGGCACTGAAAAATGCAAAAGCAGTCTTAGAGAAACAGGGAGCAACACTGGAGGAAAAAAATAAGGCAGCAGCAACACTGCAGACAGCAAAAGATGAATTGGTAAAACGTGAAAAATATACAGGAGAAGATCCGTTTGTATTCCCATGGAGGAAGAATTCCAATGCCACATTAGAAGCTGAGTTTGCAGAATTACATAATACAGGTGGGGCTGAGGAACAATGGAAACTTTCGGTTTCAGATGGTGAATGGGCAAGTAATAAGAAGTTTATAAATTGTCTGAATCAGGGAGATACGATTACCGTTCCTTATAAGGTAGAAAAGCCGGGAACCTACAGTGTGGAATTGACTTATAGAAGTGGATCTTCAACAAACAGTCTTGCATGGGAAGATAGTGCAGGAAATATCAAATCTGGTTCTGTAGTGGCAGGAAATGATGATTCTAAAGTTACAAAAACTGTTACGTTTGATATGGTGGCAGAAAAGGCAGGAGAAGGTGTGTTGACATTGAAAGGACACACAAAAGATGCACCACAGTTAGACAAGTTTGAAATCACACCGAAAGATGTAAAACTGGCTGAATTTACAGTTAATGCATCTGTCGAAGGCGAAGGTGGTACAATTACACCGAGTGGAGAAACAAAAGTAACAGAAGGTGAAAATGTAGAATTCAAGATCACACCGGACAAGACACACAAGGTGGCAGATGTTCTTGTAAATGGTGAGTCTGTAGGAGCTGTCACATCCTATACATTAAAAGATGTGAAGGCTAACGCAACAATTGTTGCTAAATTTGCACCGGCATCCTATACAGAAGAAAATCGTTTCAACTTCCCGACAGAAGTCAATGGAACAACAATCACAGCAGAGGCAGAGCATTTTGAACTGAAGAACACTGTGGAAAATGAAAAATGGCCATTGCAGGTATCTCCAGCTGACTGGGCAAGCAATGGATACTTTGTAAATGCCATGAACAGTGGAGATCAGATCATCTTACCATATCATGCAGAAAAACCAGGAAAATACAAAGCAACAGTACAGTTCCGCAGTGGTGATACAAACAATGGACTGACATGGGCAGAAAAGGACAATAAGATCGCACCGCAGACAGAGGTTGTAAAAGTAGGTGTCGGAGATGGCGCAAAAGCAACACATACACAGGACATTGAATTTGTAGTAAATGAAGCCGGCGATGGAACGCTGGTATTTACAGCACCGGAGAAGAATGCGCCACAGCTTGATAAATTTGATATCACATTAGTAGAAGAAAAAACGCCGGTTGTTGTGAACAAAGATGCACTGAAAGCAGCAATCAATACTGCAAAAGAAGCGCTGAAAAAAGAGGATAAGTATACAGAAGAGTCCGTGAAAGCGCTGGAAGCTGCAGTAGCAGAAGCAGAAAAAGTAGTGGCAGATGAAAACGCAACACAGGAAAGTGTAGATGCGGCTACAACAGCAGTGGAAGAAGCTACAAGAGGTCTGGCAGAAAAACCAGCGGTACCGGAAGTGAACAAAGATGCACTGAAAGCAGCGATTGAAAAGGCAGAAGATGTCTTGGAAAATCTGGAGGAGGATGCATATACACCAGAATCTGTAGAGGCGCTCAAAGGTGCGCTGGAAACAGCAAAAGGAGTATTTGATAATGCAGATGCAGTTCAGGCAGAAGTAGATCAGGCAGCAGAAGCAATCGAAACAGCAATTTCAGGTCTGACTGTAAAACCGGCGCCAGAAGCAGACAAAACTGCTTTGAAAGCAGCACTGGCAGAGGCAGCACAGAAACTGGAAAATGCAGAGAGCTTTACAGAAGAATCCGTAAACGCATTGAAAGAAGCAATGGATCTTGCGCAGAGCGTACTGGATAATCCAGAGGCAAACCAGGCAGAAGCGGATGCAGCAACAACAGCTGTGCGGACAGCAATTGAAAATCTGCAGGAAAAACCACCGGTACAGAAAGAATTTACGATCACAGCAGTTGCACATGGCGGTGGAACCATTGATCCAAGCGGTGCAGTGAAAGTAGAAGAAGGAAAAGATCAGGTATTTACAATCCAACCATATGAAGGATTTGAAGTAAAAGAAGTATTTGTAAATGGAGAATCCGTTGGAGCTGTTACAGAGTACAAATTTGAGGCAGTTCGTGCAGATGCAAGCATTGAAGTATTCTTCGCAGAAAAAGAAGCAGTACAGGCTGACAAGACAAAACTCAACGAGTCCATTGCAGCAGCAGAAGAACTTCTGAAACATGCAGAGGACTATGTTCCGGAAGATGTTCAGAATCTGATGGAAGTACTGGATGCAGCGAAAGCAGTAGCAGCAGATCCGGCAGTGACACAGGAAACAGTGGATGCGGCACAGAATGCACTGGATGCAGCAATGAATATTGCGCCGATCCAGAAAGAGTTTGCAATTATGGCAGCAGCAGGAGAGGGCGGAAGCATCACTCCATGCGGTACTGTAAAGGTAGAACGCGGCATGAGCCAGACATTTGCGATCCAGCCAAAAGAAGGATATGTGATCAGTGATGTTCTTGTAAATGGACAGTCTGTTGGTGCAGTGGCAGAGTATACATTCTGTGATGTGAATGCAGATGCCAATATTACGGCGCTCTTCCAGAAAGCAGCTGTTTCTACAGATAAATCACAGCTTACAGCTGTCATAAAAGAAGCAGAGGAACGTCTGGAACAGGCAGATAAGTACACAGAAGAGACTGTAAAAGCACTTCAGAAAGAGGTGGAGGCAGCGCAGTTTATTCTTGCAGACAAAGAGGCGTCTCAGGCAGACATTGATGCAGCAGTACAGAAAGTAAGAACTGCCATCGATGCACTGGAGGAAAAAGCACAGACTGAGAAACCGGAAAATCCAGACAACAATAAACCGGACAACAAACCAGACAACAAGCCGGGAAATGGAAACAATGGCGGACAAAACAACAATGGAAACAATAATCAGTCTTCCACACAGAAACCGTCAGCAGGAACTCCAAACAAAGCAGTGAAGACGGGAGATGCAACTCCGATCGCCGGAGCAGTATCCGGACTTCTTGCAGGAGGAGCAGCGCTTCTGGCATTCCTGAAAAGACGCAGATAAATAACAAACAAAAAATTCTTCCTAAATAAAATAGCAGTGCTCCGTGCCGGAAGGTATGGGGCACTGTTTTGTGATTCAGGAAATTTGTTTGTTTTTTGGAAATTTTTGAATGAAATATTTGTTGGCAGAACAGTTCTTGTTATTGTTCACACTATTCCCCGCCTATCCATGCGCGATCGTCGTGCCTGCGCACTCCAGTTCTGGGCAGATTTACAGAAAATTTTTAGTATGCTACAATAAAAATTAACAGCTAGAAAAACAAGAAAGATACTTGGGAGGAACTGACATGGAAAAGTGGTTTGTGTCCATGAAGAAAGCGGATTTTACGCAGATTGCGGAAAAATATCATATTTCCCCGATCATCGCGCGCCTGATCCGAAATAGGGATATTTTAGGCGATCAGAATATTGACTATTATTTAAATGGAACGATTGCAGATCTGCACGATGGGATGCTGATGAAAAATATGGATACGGCAGTGGAGATTCTGGAGGAAAAAATCCGGGAAGGCGAAAAGATCCGTGTGATCGGAGATTATGATATCGACGGAGTCAATGCGACGTATATTTTGAAAACAGGATTAGAAAGTCTGGGAGCTTTGGTGGATACGGATATTCCGGATCGGATGAAGGATGGATACGGCCTCAATCAGATGCTCATTGACAGGGCATTGGAGGACGGTGTAGATACGATCATTACCTGTGACAATGGGATCGCAGCCGCTTCAGAGATTGCTTACGGGAAAGCGCAGGGGATGACGATCATTGTGACAGATCACCATGAAGTACCTTATCTGGAAGCGGGAGGAGAGAAAGAATATCTGATTCCCGGTGCAGATGCAGTGGTCAACCCGCATTTACCGGGAGATCCTTATCCGTTTAAAGGTCTGTGCGGTGCTGCAGTTGCGTATAAAGTGGTGGAAGCATTATATAATGTCATGGGACAGGATGCAGATGATGTAGATTTTCTGATGGAAAATGTGGCGATTGCGACCGTGGGGGATGTAATGGATCTGGTGGATGAGAACCGGATTTTTGTAAAACAGGGACTTGAAATGCTGAAACGCACTCAAAACGAAGGACTCAAAGCGCTGATGGAATGTACCCAGGTACCGACAGAGCGACTTTCGGCTTATCACATCGGATTTGTCATTGGACCGTGCATTAACGCCAGTGGACGGTTAGATACGGCAAAGCGGGCATTGGAGCTCCTTGAGGTGAAGAACAGAAGAGAAGCTGTCATGATGGCAGAAGATTTAAAAGCATTGAATGACAGCCGTAAGGAAATGACAGAAAAAGGGGTAGGGCAGGCAGTCGAACAGATCGAGACAACGGATTTGAAAGAGGATCGAGTGCTGGTTGTGTATCTGCCGGACTGTCATGAGAGTATTGCGGGAATCATTGCCGGAAGACTGAAAGAAAAATATTATAAACCGGTGTTTGTTCTGACGCAGGGAGAACATGGCGTCAAAGGGTCCGGGCGTTCTATTGAAAGCTACCATATGTTTGAGGAAATGTGCAAATGCAGGGCGTTATTCACAAAATTCGGAGGCCATAAGCTGGCGGCAGGGCTATCTCTGGAAGAGAAGAATGTGGAACGTTTCCGCAGAACGATCAATGAACTCTGTGAGCTGACCAGTCAGGATCTGATGCCGAAAGTATCCATTGACATGCAGCTTCCTCTTGCGTATGTAACAGAAGAGCTGATTGAAGAACTGGAACTTCTGGAGCCTTTCGGGAAAGGAAATACAAAGCCGTTGTTTGCGGAAAAAAACTTAAAAGTACAGAATCTCCGGATCATCGGGAAGAATCAGAACGTCCTGAAATTTCAGGTTTTGGATCAGGCCGGGCGGAAAATGGAAGCCATTTATTTTGGAGAGGTACAGGAGTGTATGGAGTATCTGCAGACAAAAGAAAAGGTATCTCTGACATTTTACCCATCGGTCAATGAATACCGGGGGAATAAAACCATACAGATTACAGTGGTAAATTATCAATAATGATGATATACTAATCCATATGGAATTTTTACGATGGAAAAGAAAAAGGGGGATTTGATATGGCAGGTACGCTGGAATATGAACTTCTGAACAAAAATCTGGAGATGGTGGATGGGCACGCCGTGAAAGCACCTGAAGATTATCAAAACCCTGAGCAGTTATATGACGCATTGATTGCAAGGGTGAGAAAATATCATCCGTCTGCGGATATTTCTCTGATCGAGAAAGCTTATCAGCTTTCCAGAGAGGCTCACAAGGAGCAGGTGCGAAAGTCCGGAGAGCCCTATATCATCCATCCGCTCTGGGTGGGGATCATTCTGGCTGATTTGGAGATGGATAAAGAGACGATCGTGGCAGGGATGCTCCATGATACGGTGGAAGATACTGAGATGACAGTGGAGGATATCACAAGAGAATTTGGAGAAGAAGTCGCACTTCTGGTAGACGGGGTCACCAAGTTGGGTCAGCTGTCTTATTCGAAAGATAAGCTGGAAGTACAGGCGGAGAATCTCAGAAAGATGTTTCTGGCTATGGCAAAGGACATCCGTGTCATCATCATCAAGCTGGCAGACCGTCTGCATAATATGCGGACGCTGGAGTTTATGATTCCGGCAAAACAGAAGGAAAAAGCCAGAGAGACGATGGATATTTACGCTCCGATCGCTCAGAGACTTGGAATCTCCAAGATTAAGACGGAGCTGGATGATCTCTCTTTGAAATATTATCAGCCGGAAGTGTATTTCCAGCTGGTGAAAGATTTGAATGAGCGAAAGACCGAGCGGGAAGAGTTTGTACAGCAGATCGTGGCAGAAGTTTCTCATCATATGGAGAACGCCCATATCCAGGCCAAGGTGTACGGAAGAGTGAAGCATTTCTTCAGTATTTATAAGAAGATGGTGAATCAGAACAAGACGTTGGATCAGGTATACGACCTGTTTGCAGTACGGATCATCGTGGATTCTGTGAAGGACTGCTATGCAGCTCTGGGCGTGATCCATGAGATGTACACTCCGATTCCGGGGCGGTTTAAAGACTATATCGCCATGCCAAAAGCCAATATGTATCAGTCACTGCATACCACGCTGATGGGACCGGCAGGGCAGCCGTTTGAGATCCAGATCCGTACGGAAGAGATGCACAAGACGGCAGAGTATGGTATTGCCGCTCACTGGAAATATAAAGAAAGCGGTGGTCCGGCGAAGAATAATAAGAGCCGGGAAGAAGAAAAGTTAAGCTGGCTTCGTCAGATTCTGGAGTGGCAGAGAGACATGTCAGATAATCGGGAGTTTTTAAGTCTCTTAAAAGGCGATCTGGATCTGTTTGCAGAAGATGTGTATTGTTTTACTCCAAACGGAGATGTGAAGAACCTGCCAAATGGTTCTACTCCGGTGGATTTTGCCTATGCGATCCACAGTGCGGTGGGCAACAAGATGGTAGGAGCCCGTGTCAACGGCAAGCTGGTCAATATTGATTACAAGATCCAGAACGGAGACCGGATTGAGATTCTGACTTCTCAGAATTCCAAAGGACCGAGCCGTGACTGGCTGAATATTGTAAAGAGTACGCAGGCAAAGAACAAGATCAATCAGTGGTTTAAGCATGAGTTTAAGGAAGAAAATATCATCCGCGGAAAAGAACTGATCGCCGCATATTGCAAGTCCAAGTCTCTGACCCAGGCAGATCTGATGAAGCCCAAGTATCTGCAGATCGTCCAGAGAAAGTACGGATTCCGTGACTGGGATGCGGTTCTGGCGGCTATCGGGCACGGCGGTTTAAAAGAAGGTCAGGTGGTCAACCGTCTGGTAGAAGAGTATGGAAAAGATCACAAAAAAGAGATTACAGACGCGACGATCCTGGAGAAGATTTCTGAGGCAAATAATCAGAAAGTCCACATTGCAAAATCGAAAAGCGGAATCGTAGTCAAAGGAATCGATGATATGGCAGTGCGGTTCTCCAAATGCTGCAATCCGGTTCCGGGTGATGAAATCGTAGGATTTGTGACCAGAGGAAGAGGTATGACGATCCACCGTACAGATTGTGTGAATATGCTGCATCTGTCTGCTGCGGAGAGGGAGCGTCTGATCGATGCAGAGTGGGAGAATAACGCGGAGACGGAAGGCGGCGGACAGTATCTGGCAGAGCTGAAGATGTATGCCAACGACAGGCAGGGACTGCTTCTGGATGTAACGAAGGTATTTACAGAAGAAAAAATCGATGTCAGATCTATGAATACACGAACCAGCAAAAAAGGAACCGCTACACTGGAAATGGGATTTATTGTAAAGGGCAGAGAACAGCTGAATCTTATTATAAAAAAACTGCGCAACGTAGAAGGGGTTCTGGATATTGAACGGACAGCGGGGTAGAGAAAAATGAGAATCAAAAAATTTGTGATAGGAATGGTCGGCACCAACTGCTATGTGGTGTACAATGAAAATACAAAAGAATGTTTTGTTGTGGATCCGGCGGCACCATCTGCGCCGCTTGTCGAATTTATCCAGACAGAAGGTCTTCAGTTGCAGGGAATCCTCCTGACACATGGTCATTTTGATCATATTATGGGAATTGACACACTGCGCAGAGAATGGTCAGTTCCTGTTTATGCCAGTGTACTGGAGCAGAAGGTTCTGACAGATACCAATGTGAATCTGTCTGCTGCATATGGAGCGGGCTATGTGTTTGCGGACGCCAAGTTTCTGGAAGATGGGGCATCTCTCGCACTTGCAGGATATCAGATCCGTATGATCTCCACTCCGGGGCATACGGCGGGAGGATGCTGTTATTATATAGAAGAAGAGAAGGTTCTTTTCAGCGGAGATACACTGTTTGCAGGATCTGTTGGAAGAACAGATTTTCCGACAGGCAGTATGAGTACACTGGTGCGTTCGGTAAAAGAGCGATTGCTGAGCCTTCCGGAAGATACGCAGGTGTATCCGGGACATATGGAGGCAACAACGATTGGATTTGAAAAGGAGAATAATCCGTTTTTATAAGAAAACGGAAGAGAAATATGATGATACAGATCAGCAGTAAAGATACGTTATATATGTATAATTTATATCATATTGTGAAGGCTTTTTTCCCGAATGAGGAGATCAGCCAGAATCTGGACGAAAAGCAGGAATCTCTGGTTTCAGTGAAGCTGGAAGAGGATTCTTGCTTTTATGTTCCTGTTTCAGAAATTGCAGACTGTCCGGATTGCCAGGATGGAAAGAAGAAAGTGACAAAGCTTGTCTATGACTGGCTGTCAAAAGTGACCGGACGGATACTTGCCTGGGGGATGCTGACAGGTGTCAGACCGACAAAGCTGGCTATGCAGAAACTGGAAGCCGGTATGAGCCGAAAAGAAGTCTGCACATTTTTAGAGCAGGAGTACGGAGTCAGTCACCAGAAGGCAGAACTTGGCATTGCGATTGCAGAGCGGGAAAAAGAGCTGCTTGGCAGACTGGACTATGAGCAGGGATTCAGTCTCTATGTAGGGATTCCGTTTTGTCCAAGCATCTGTTCGTACTGTTCTTTCAGTTCGTCCCCTCTGGCGGAGTGGAAAGAACGGGTAGATGATTATTTAAAGGCGCTCTGTCAGGAAATCCGGGCACTGGGAGAGCGGGCAGAAGAAAGAAAGCTTAATACGATCTATATCGGAGGAGGGACTCCGACAACACTGGAGGCAGAGCAACTTTTTGAGCTTTTGGATACGATACAGAAGTCGTTTTCATTTGAGTATCTGCAGGAGTTTACGATCGAAGCGGGAAGACCGGACAGCATTACAAGAGAAAAGCTGGAAGTGATGCGAAGATTTCCGGTGACCAGGATTTCTGTCAATCCCCAGACCATGCAGCAGAAAACGCTGGATCTGGTGGGAAGAAAGCATACCGTTCAGGATGTAAAAGACATTTTCCATGCAGCCAGAGAGCTTGGATTTGACAATATCAACATGGATCTGATCGCAGGACTTCCGGGAGAGACGGCGGAGGATATGAGGGATACGCTTTGTCAGATTGAAGAGCTTTCGCCGGACAGTCTGACGGTTCATGCGCTGGCGATCAAGCGGGCGGCGAAGTTCGGCCAGGAGCAGCGCAAGATTGATCTGCATTCTGAGATCGAACAGATGGTAGAAGAGAGTGCCAGGGCGGCAGAACGCATGGGACTTGTGCCGTATTATCTGTACCGGCAGAAAAATATTGCGGGAAATTTTGAAAATGTTGGATATGCAAAGGTTGACAAAGCCGGAATATACAATATACTTATTATGGAAGAAAAACAGACGATCCTTGCAGCAGGGGCAGGTGCCTCCACAAAGATCGTGCTTCCGGAGAAGATCCGTCTGGACAATGGACGGGAGACGAATCTGATCCGCATAGAAAATGTGAAAAATATTACGGAGTATGAAAGCCGTATTGATGAGATGATAGAGAGAAAAGGAGAATGGTTATGGCGCTGAAAAAGAAACCGGTAACCGGAATGAAAGATATGATGCCGGCGGAGATGGAGATCCGCGATTATGTGATCGGACAGATCAAAGAGACATACCGCGCATTTGGATTCTCATCCATTGAGACTCCATGTGTAGAGCACATTGAAAATCTCTGCAGCAAACAGGGCGGAGACAATGAAAAACTGATCTTCAAGATTTTAAAAAGAGGAGAAAAGCTGAAGATCGAAGAAGCAAAAGAAGAAAAAGATGTTGTGGACGGAGGACTTCGTTACGATCTGACAGTACCGCTGTCCAGATACTATGCGAACAATGCAAATGAACTGCCGTCTCCGTTTAAAGCACTTCAGATGGGAAATGTCTGGAGAGCGGACAGACCGCAGAGGGGACGATTCCGTCAGTTTATGCAGTGTGATATCGATATTCTGGGAGAGCCAGGTAATCTGGCAGAGATCGAGCTGATCCTGGCAACGACGACGCTGCTTGGAAAACTGGATTTTAAAAACTTTACGATCCGTATCAATGACAGAAGAATTTTAAAAGCAATGGCAGCATACAGCGGATTTGCAGAGAGTGATTATGAAAATGTATTCATCATCCTGGACAAGATGGACAAGATCGGTCTGGATGGTGTGGCAGCAGAATTAGAGGAAAACGGATATGCGAAAGAGTCTGTGGAAAAATATTTGCAGTTATTCAAAGAGATTACGAATGACGTGGAAGGCGTACGTTACTGTAAAGAAAAACTGGAAGGCTTTCTTGCGGATGACGCGGCGGCTTCGCTTGAGACCATCATCACATGTGTAGAGAGTGCGAAAGAAGCGGATTTCCGTATGAAATTTGATCCTACACTGGTTCGCGGAATGTCCTATTACACAGGAACGATCTTTGAGATTTCCATGGATGAATTCGGCGGTTCTGTCGGCGGCGGCGGGCGCTATGACGAGATGATCGGAAAATTCACGGGTCAGAACACACCGGCAGTTGGTTTTTCCATCGGATTCGAGCGGATCGTGATGCTGCTTTTAGAAAGAGGATATCAGGTGCCGACGGCAGCGCAGAAAAAAGCATTTCTTATCGATAAGAAAGTGCCACAGGAAGGCATGCTGAAGATCTTGAATCTGGCAAAGGCAGAACGCGCTCTCGGCAAACAGGTGATGATCGTCAATATGAAGAAAAATAAAAAGTTCCAGAAGGAGCAGCTGATGGAACAGGGATATACAGAGATTGTAGACTGCTATGCAGACAACATCGAGCAGTTGTAGAGAAGAAGGGAGAAACAGAGAAATGGCAGAATCAATGCAGGGACTCAAAAGAACACACCGATGCGGGGAACTGTCCAGTGCAAACATTGGAGAGAAAGTAACCGTCATGGGATGGGTACAGAAGAACAGAAATAAAGGCGGAATCGTATTTATGGATCTGCGTGACCGCTCCGGAATTCTTCAGATTGTATTTGAGGGAGAAGAGCAGGCAGAGCTGATGGAAAAAGCTGCAAAATTAAGAAGTGAGTTTGTAGTTGCGGTTGTAGGAGATGTGGAGAAGAGAAGCGGTGCAGTCAATGAAAACCTGGCAACAGGAGAGATTGAAGTGCGTGCTGAAGAACTTCGCATCCTCTCAGAATCCGAGGTACCACCGTTCCAGGTGGAAGAAAACAGCAAGACAAAGGAAGAACTTCGTCTGAAATATCGTTATCTGGATTTAAGAAGACCGGATCTTCAGAGAAACCTGCGTATGAGAAGTCAGGTCACAACACTGGCACGTCAGTTTTTCGCAGAAGAAGGCTTCCTTGAGATCGAGACTCCGATCCTCGGAAAGACAACACCGGAAGGGGCAAGAGATTATCTGGTGCCTAGCCGTGTACATCCGGGAAGTTTTTACGGACTTCCACAGTCACCACAGCTTTACAAACAGCTTCTGATGTGTTCCGGATGTGACCGCTATATCCAGATCGCAAAATGTTTCCGTGACGAGGACCTTCGTGCAGACAGACAGCCGGAGTTTACCCAGATCGATATGGAGCTTTCCTTTGTAGATGTAGATGACGTGATCGAAGTCAACGAGCGTTTCCTTGCAAAACTGTTCAAGGAAGTTCTGGATGTGGATGTACAGCTTCCGATCCAGAGAATGACATGGCAGGAAGCGATGGACCGCTACGGTTCTGACAAACCGGATACCCGTTTCGGTATGGAACTAGTGAATGTGACAGACGTTGTCAAAGACAGCGAGTTTGTGGTATTCAAAGGCGCCATTGAAAACGGCGGAACTGTCCGTGGTATCAACGCCAAAGGACAGGGGGCAATGCCGCGTAAAAAGATTGACAAGCTGGTGGCATTTGCAAAAGATTTCGGTGCTAAGGGGCTTGCTTATATTGCAATCCAGGAAGATGGTACGGTGAAGTCCTCCTTCTCTAAATTTATGACAGAAGAAGAGATGAACAATCTGATTGCAGCAATGAACGGAGAAGCAGGAGATTTACTGCTCTTTGCGGCAGATAAGAACAAAGTTGTATGGGATGTTCTTGGAAATCTGCGTCTGGAACTGGCGAAACAGATGGAACTTCTGGACAAGAATCAGTACAATTTCCTGTGGGTTACAGAATTCCCGCTGCTTGAGTGGAGCGATGAGCAGAATCGTTATCTGGCAATGCATCACCCATTCACGATGCCGATGGAAGAAGATCTGCAGTATATTGATTCCGAGCCGGGCAGAGTCCGTGCAAAAGCGTACGATATCGTCTTAAATGGAAATGAGATCGGTGGAGGAAGTGTAAGAATCTTCCAGAACGACGTACAGGAGAAGATGTTTGAGGTGCTTGGATTTACAAAAGAGCAGGCATATGAGCAGTTTGGCTTTCTTCTGGATGCGTTCAAATACGGAGTACCGCCTCACGCAGGACTGGCATATGGTCTGGACAGAATGGTCATGCTGATGGCAAAAGAAGACAGCATCCGTGATGTGATGGCATTCCCGAAGATCAAAGATGCGTCCTGTCTGATGACACAGGCTCCAAGTATGGCAGACAATAAACAGTTGGAAGAACTGGGGCTGAAGTTGGATGTAAAAGATGTAAAAACAGAAGAATAATGTGAAGAAGTGTGCATTTTTTGAAAAATGGTGCATACAGAACGTGAATTATGGAGAGCTCTCAACTACACAAGTAGTAAGAGCTCTTTTTGTATTGCTTTTGATTTATCAAAGGGAACGGAGAGGGAACTCAAGCAGGGAT
>OKTA01000720.1_pt1 | contig 13610 bp, 13 predicted proteins | sample 1606321 | NCBI WGS metagenome assembly OKTA01 (sample SAMEA3879562, study PRJEB24766) | human gut metagenome | biome: human-associated habitat; feature: feces | place: USA | collected 1985/1987
CATAAAGTGTAATTAATTTTCTGATAAGGAAAACCCTGAAAGAAGAACCTGAAAGAGAATCCGGAAAGAAAACTCTCCGGAAGGAACGCCTGATTACGGAGTAAACAAAAACAGGCCCGCACACTGCAGAAGCATGCGGGTCTGTTTTATTATGAAATCGGCCAGTTATAAAAATACATATTACAGCTGATTTGCACGATATTTTGCAAGCAGCTTCTGAATCTTTTCATTGGGATCCAGCAAATCGCTGATGGAGGTATCGTGATTCAGCGTGTCGATTAAGTAGGCGACATATTTGCTCATATTGCAGTTGATATACCATTCCCGTTCCAGCAGCTCGGGTGTCTGGTAAATCAGGTTGGTGGTCAGGACACGGTCGATGTTTCCCTCCTCATAGGCTTTATCGAAGCCTTCCAGGCCGTTGGTGAAAAGACCGAAGGTAGAGCAGATGAAAATCTTGCGGGCTTTTCTTTTCTTCAGGGCGGCTGCTACTTCCAGAACGCTTTCACCGGAAGAAATCATATCATCAATGATGATCGCATCTTTTCCATCAAGATGTTCACCTAAAAATTCGTGAGCGACGATCGGGTTTTTACCATTTACAACCGTTGAATAGTCACGACGTTTGTAGAACATACCCATATTCACGCCCAAAACGTTAGAGAAGTATACAGCACGCTGCATAGCTCCTTCGTCCGGACTGATGATCATTAAGTGTTCTTTGTCTACTTTAAGATCCGGCTCAGCTTTTAACAATGCTTTCATGAACTGATACGGAGGATTGAAACTGTCAAATCCGTGAAGTGGAATGGAATTCTGAACACGTGGATCGTGGGCATCAAATGTAAAGATATTAGATACACCCATATCGATCAGTTCCTGAAGTGCGAGGGCACTGTCCAGAGACTCACGTTTGGTACGCTTGTGCTGACGGCTTTCATAGAGGAAAGGCATTACAACGTTGACACGGCGTGCTTTTCCGTTAGCAGCAGCAATGATTCTTTTTAAATCCTGAAAATGGTCGTCCGGCGACATGTGGTTGGTATAACCGCTTACCGTGTAGGGAATGCTGTAATTCATCACATCCACCATGACAAAAACATCTGTGCCCCTTACGGATTCATTGATGACAGCTTTGCCCTCGCCTGTTCCGAATCTGGGACAGCTGCAGTGAAGCAGATAGGAATCCACGTCGTACCCGCGGTAGTGAAGGTCCTCCTTGCGGCGCATCAGTTCCTCTATATCATTGCGCCTGAATTGTACAATATGGTCGTTCACCTTGGCTGCAAGACTTTTACAGCTTTCCAGTGCGGCGATTTTTAAAGGCGCTACGGGAAGGGAATCTTTGAATACAAAATTGTTAGCCATGATAGCTTTGCTCCTTTGGAATCATCATTTGTTTGGGAATATCACATATGATTTATACCATTTCCCTTTGACCGGGTCAAGGGGTTGATACTATTTCGTCAAAAAAAACAAGACATTTTCACAAACATTTTTTAGAAAATTAACTTTGCATTTACAAAAATAAGTTATATTGCTATGATAGAGGTTAATAAGAAAGTGCTTTACAAGTCAGGTCCGGTATAGTAAAATCAAGCGGATGCGAAGAATTTGTGTTAAAGGATATGGATTCAGATGAAACCGGGAAAGAACAAAAAGACCAGCTGCGAGTGCTGCGGCAATTACGTATATGATGAGGAAAATGATTACTATATCTGTGAAGTGAATCTGGACGAGGATGAGATGGGGCGCTTTTTAAGAGGTACCGTTAGCGCATGTCCTTATTATCAGTCCTATGATGAATACCGGATTGTGCGCAGGCAGATGTGACGGAAGGTCTTGAATGAGGAGGTTATAAAAACATGAGTAAACCAATAGTTGCAATCGTAGGCAGGCCCAATGTGGGAAAGTCTACGTTGTTTAATGTCATAGCAGGAGATACCATTTCCATTGTAAAGGACACGCCGGGCGTGACCAGGGACCGGATTTACGCGGACTGCGACTGGCTGAATATGAATTTCACGCTGATTGACACCGGAGGTATCGAGCCGGATTCCAAGGATATCATCCTTTCCCAGATGCGGGAGCAGGCGGAGATTGCCATTTCCACTGCGGACGTGATTATTTTTATCGTGGATGTGCGTCAGGGACTGGTGGATTCGGATTCAAAGGTGGCTGATTTGCTGCGCAAATCCCACAAGCCGGTGGTGCTGGCTGTGAACAAGGTGGACAGCGTTGCCAAGTACGGCAATGACGTCTACGAGTTTTACAATCTGGGAATCGGAGAGCCTGTCGCTGTGTCGGCTGCTTCGCGGCTGGGAATTGGTGATCTGCTGGACGAGGTGGTGAAGCACTTTGACTCGGAGCAGATGGAGGAAGAGGAGGACGAGCGGCCGAGAATCGCTGTGGTAGGCAAGCCGAATGTGGGAAAGTCTTCCATTATTAATAAGCTTGTGGGCGAGAACCGTGTCATTGTGTCGGATATAGCAGGCACTACCAGGGATGCGGTGGATACAGAGGTTATCCATGAAGGCACCCCTTATGTATTCATAGATACGGCCGGCCTGCGCCGCAAGAGCAAGATAAAAGAAGAACTGGAGCGCTACAGCATTATCCGCACCGTGTCCGCCGTGGAACGGGCCGATGTGGTGGTTGTGGTCATAGACGCCACGGAAGGCGTCACGGAGCAGGATGCCAAGATTGCCGGAATCGCCCATGAGAGAGGCAAGGGAATCATTGTAGCCGTAAATAAATGGGATGCCATCGAGAAAACGGACAAGACCATATACGAATATACCAGAAAAATCAAGGAGGTCCTGTCCTTCATCCCATACGCGGAATATCTCTTTATATCCGCAGCAACAGGACAGCGTCTCACCAAGCTTTTTGAGATGATTGACGTGGTGCGCCAGAACCAGAACCTGAGGGTGGCCACCGGCGTTCTCAACGAAATCATGACAGAGGCAGTGGCCATGCAGCAGCCGCCTTCCGACAAGGGAAAACGGCTTAAGATTTACTATATGACCCAGGTGGCGGTAAAGCCTCCAACCTTTGTGATCTTTGTAAACGACAAGGAGCTGATGCATTTTTCTTATACCAGGTATCTGGAGAACCAGATTAGAAATGCCTTCGGCTTTAAGGGCACATCCCTAAAATTCCTTGTCAGGGAACGAAAAGGAAAAGAGCAGTAGGTGTAAGGAAAGGGGGATTAAGGAGTGGAACAGATTATATGTTTGGCCATGGGATATGTCTTTGGTTTATTCCAGACCGGTTTCATTTACGGCAGGTCCAAGGGAATTGATATACGCCAGCACGGCAGCGGCAATTCGGGAAGCACCAACGCCCTGCGCGTCATGGGAGTAAAGGCAGGTCTCATTGTATTCATGGGTGATTTCCTGAAAACGGTGATACCCTGCTTCCTGGTAAGGATTCTTTTCCGGTCCCAGCCGGGGTATATCTATGTGCTGATACTCTGTGCGGGCTTCGGCGTCATACTGGGCCATAATTTTCCTTTTTATCTTAAGTTTAAAGGCGGTAAGGGGATTGCGGCAACAGCAGGCATCATGTTTTCGCTGGACTGGCGGCTGACAGCTGTCTGCCTGCTGGCCTTTGTTCTCATTGTGGCGGTGACCAGGTATGTGTCCCTGGGCTCCCTGGTGGTGTCCGCTATTTTCCTGTGCTGGAATATCTATTTCGGCCATTTGGGGGCTTACGGGCTGGCACCTGAGGCCAGACCCCAGTTCTACGCTGTTTCTGCGGTCATAGCGGCCATGGCTTTCTGGAGGCACAGGGCAAATATCGTCAGGCTGGTACAGGGCAGGGAGAACAAGGTAGGCGCTAAGAAAAAGTCAGAGTAGTATACAAAGGACAGTAAAAAAACAATTAATGGACGGTGAGGTTATGGCATCAATCGGTGTAATCGGATCAGGCACATGGGGCACGGCCCTGTCAGTTTTACTTAACGGCAATGGACATACGGTACAGATATGGTCCGCCATCCCCCAGGAGATAGCGGAACTGAAGGAGACACGCATCCACCGCAATCTTCCTGAGGTAAGGTTACCGGAAGCAATCGGTCTTACGGACGACCTTCAGGAGGCCATGAGGGATAAGGACCTTCTGGTACTGGCTGTTCCCTCGGTTTTTGTGAGGCAGACATCACAGAGGATGAAGCCCTACATAAAGCAGGGCCAGGTGATAACAAACGTGGCAAAGGGAATCGAGGAGAAGAGCCTCATGACCCTGTCCCAGATTATTGAGGAGGAGCTGCCGGAGACTGAGGTGACGGTCCTTTCAGGGCCCAGCCATGCGGAGGAAGTGAGCAGGGGTCTTCCCACCACATGTGTGGCCGGCGCCCGTAAGCGCAGCGTGGCTGAATTTGTCCAGGGAATCTTTATGAGCGAGGTGTTCCGCGTGTACACCAGTCCGGATGTGCTGGGAATTGAGCTGGGAGGCGCCCTTAAGAATGTGATTGCCCTGGCCGCAGGTATGGCCGACGGTCTGGGATACGGTGACAACACCAAGGCTGCCCTCATTACCAGGGGAATTGCGGAGATATCCCGCCTGGGCATTGACATGGGCGGACGGATGGAGACATTTGCCGGACTTACAGGCATAGGGGATTTGATAGTGACCTGCGCCAGCATGCACAGCCGCAACCGCAGGGCGGGCATTCTGATTGGCCGGGGCTATACCATGGAGGAAGCCATGGCAGAGGTTAAGATGGTGGTGGAGGGTGTGTATTCCGCCAAGGCGGCTCTGGCGCTGTCGCAGCAGTACAAGGTGTCCATGCCGATTGTGGAACAGGTCAATGCCATCCTGTTCGGAGGTATGCCGGCAAAGGAAGCGGTTCTGGAGCTGATGCTCAGGGATAAGCGTATCGAAAACTCGGATTTGGAGTGGTCGGAAGAATAAAAAATAGGGGAAGGGAACCAGAAATGGTGCCTTTCCCCTAAAAAATAGCCTGTTTTTGGCGGATTATGCCTGCTTTTGCTCTAATTTTTCGGCAAATCGTCGAAAATAAACCATAATTTTCATGAAACGATTGACAAACCCATTCGGACTACCTATAATATAGAAAGCTTTATATTTTAAAGGCAAGAGGAGGAACTAATTATGAAGAAGAGATTTTTAAGTCTGGGCCTGGCAGCCGTTATGGCTATGTCATTGACAGCATGCGGCGGTTCCAATACGGCAGAGACCACAAAAGCAGCAGAGACTACTGCGGCAGATGCAAAAGCAGAGGGAAGCGAGGCAGCGGATACCGCAGCAGCTGACGCAGGTGCGGCAGGCGGCGTGTTCAAGATTGGCGGCATCGGCCCTGTAACCGGCGGTGCGGCTGTGTACGGCGTGGCTGTACAGCACGGCGCAGAGCTGGCAGTAAAGGAAATCAATGAGGCCGGAGGAATAAACGGCGCACAGATTGAATTCAACTTCCAGGACGACGAGCATGACGCAGAGAAGTCTGTTAATGCTTATAATACATTAAAGGACTGGGGTATGCAGGTGCTGATGGGCACGGTTACCTCCGCTCCATGTATCGCAGTTGCAGATAAGACAGCAGCTGACAACATGTTCCAGATTACACCATCCGGTTCCGCTGTAGAGTGTGCGGCTAACCCCAACGTATTCCGTATCTGCTTCTCCGATCCGGACCAGGGCGCTGCATCCGCTAAGTACATAGGCGAGAACAAGCTGGCTTCCAAGGTTGCTGTTATCTATGACAGCTCCGACGTATATTCCAGCGGTATCTATGAGAAGTTCGCGGAAGAGTCCGCAAACCAGGGCATTGAGATTGTTGCAGCCGAGGCCTTTACCGCTGACAGCAACAAGGATTTCTCCACCCAGTTACAGAAGGCTAAGGATGCAGGCGCTGAGCTGGTATTCCTGCCAATTTACTATACCGAGGCTTCCCTGATCCTTCAGCAGGCCAGCACCATGGGCTTTGCACCGCAGTTCTTCGGATGCGACGGCATGGACGGTATCCTTCAGGTTCAGAACTTTGATACCAAGCTGGCAGAGGGACTTATGCTCCTGACACCATTCGCGGCAGATGCTACCGATGACCTGACCGTTAAGTTTGTTGAGAGCTACAAGGCTGCTTACAACGAGGTTCCGGTACAGTTTGCAGCAGACGCATACGATGCAATCTACGCTATCAAGGCTGCTATTGAGGACGCCAATGTAACTCCTGATGCAGACGCCAGCACGATTTGTGACGCGTTAAAGGCATCCATGCTGAATATCAAATTAGACGGCCTCACCGGCGAGGGCATGACCTGGACTGAGGACGGCGAGCCTCACAAGGCACCAAAGGCTGTTAAGGTAGTGGACGGAGCTTACTCTGCAATGTAATCTGCCGCCTTTTAAATCCGGCCAGAACCAACCAGAAAACCCAACAGAGGGTTGTCACTATGACAACCCTCTTGTTTATAGTAACGATATATGATATAATTTTGAATAATCTGTCGCTTTATAGCGATAAACTAAAAAAGACTTCAGACGAAGAGGTGTAGGTATGGGCTTTATTAACTATTTAATTAACGGCATCAGCCTGGGCAGTGTATATGCCATCATCGCACTTGGATATACAATGGTTTACGGCATTGCCAAGATGCTGAATTTCGCTCATGGCGATGTTATTATGATAGGCAGCTACGTGGTATTTGTCACGGTCAGCACAATGGGACTGCCGCCCATGGCGGGAGTGCTCCTTGCGGTGGCCGTATGTACGCTGTTGGGCATGACCATTGAACGGATTGCTTATAAGCCCCTGCGCGGCGCCTCACCCCTTGCGGTTCTCATTACGGCAATCGGCGTCAGCTACCTGCTGCAGAACGTTGCCCTTCTTATCTTTGGAGCAGATACCAAATCCTTCACCTCCGTGGTGACCCTGCCTGCCATCAAACTGGCGGGAGGAGAGATGACCATTACAGGGGAGACCATTGTCACCATCCTTTCCTGTATCGTTATCATGATTGGACTCACTGCCTTCATCAACAAGTCCAAGGCCGGACAGGCCATGCTGGCGGTTTCCGAGGACAGGGGGGCGGCTACCCTTATGGGAATCAATGTAAACGGCACCATTGCCCTTACATTTGCCATCGGTTCCGCGCTGGCGGCCATAGCGGGCGTACTGCTCTGCTCCGCTTACCCGTCCCTTACACCTTATACTGGTTCCATGCCGGGTATCAAGGCCTTTGTTGCGGCTGTATTCGGAGGAATCGGATCCATTCCGGGTGCTTTCATCGGCGGTATCCTGCTGGGTGTCATTGAGATTCTGTCCAAGGCATACATATCTTCACAGATGTCAGATGCCATTGTGTTTTCCGTCCTGATTATCGTGCTTCTGGTGAAGCCTACCGGTATTCTGGGCAAGAAGATTAATGAGAAAGTGTAGGTGCCGGTATGAAGAGCAACGCAAAACGAAAGACATTCATAAATAATATGATTACATACGGCATGGTGGTGGCTGCCTATATCATCATGCAGGTCCTGGTGGGAACAGGGCATATATCCAGCCTTATGAAGGGACTTCTTGTTCCTTTCTGCATCTACGTAATCATGGCTGTGTCCCTGAACCTGACCGTGGGTATCCTGGGAGAGCTGAGTCTGGGACACGCGGGCTTTATGTGCGTGGGAGCCTTTGCCGGCGCCCTGTTTTCAAAGTGCATGAAGGGAGCCATTGACCCCACTCTTGGAATGGTCATCGCCATCCTCATCGGAGCCGTTACAGCGGCCCTGTTCGGCGTCATTATCGGAATCCCGGTGCTGCGTCTGAGAGGTGATTATCTGGCTATTGTGACCCTGGCCTTTGGTGAAATTATCAAGAACCTGGTCAATGCTGTTTATCTGGGACGGGACGCTTCCGGCTTCCATATCTCCTTTAAGGATTCCATGTCCTTAAAGCTGGGAGAGGGCGGGGAAATCCTGATAAAGGGCGCCCAGGGCATTACGGGAACGCCCCAGGCAGCCACCTTTACCATAGGTGTTATCCTGGTGCTTATCACCCTGTTCATTGTCATGAATCTGGTGAACTCCCGCACAGGCCGTGCCATCATGGCTATCCGGGACAACCGCATTGCAGCGGAGTCCATCGGCATCAATATCACCAAGTACAAGCTGCTGGCATTTTCCATTTCCGCTGGACTTGCAGGTATTGCCGGTGTGCTGTATGCCCACAATCTGACCACCCTGACAGCCCTGCCCAAGAACTTCGGATACAACATGTCCATCATGATTCTGGTGTACGTGGTGCTGGGCGGTATCGGAAACATCCGCGGTTCCGTCATTGCGACGGTCATCCTGTATCTCCTTCCGGAGATGCTGCGCGGACTCAGCAATTACCGTATGCTTATGTACGCAATCGTGCTGATTCTGGCCATGCTGTTCAACTCCGCACCCCAGTTTGTGGTGATGCGTGAGCGTCTGGCGGAAAAATTCAGCAGAAAAGATAAGAAACCCGCAAAGGAGGCAGCATAAGATGGCATTACTTGAAGTTAAGAATTTAAGCATATCTTTTGGCGGCCTTAAGGCAGTTGATAATTTTCAAATCAGCATAGAAAAGGGACAGCTTTACGGCCTCATCGGTCCCAACGGAGCCGGTAAGACCACTATTTTCAATCTGCTGACAGGCGTATATAAGCCGGATGCGGGAAGCATTGAGCTGGCAGGAGTCAACATTACCGGCAGGAAAACCACGGAAATAAACCAGGCCGGCATTGCCAGGACCTTCCAGAACATCCGTCTGTTTAAGGATTTGTCGGTGCTGGACAATGTGAAGGCAGGTCTTCACAATCATTACAGGTATTCCACCACAGCCGGAATTTTCCGTTTTCCCAACTATTTTAAGGTGGAGAAGCAAATGGACGAGAGAGCCATGGAGCTGCTCAAGGTATTCGGACTGGACGAAGAGTGCGACTACAAAGCCTCCAACCTCCCCTACGGAAAGCAGAGAAAGCTGGAGATAGCCAGGGCCCTGGCCACGGAGCCAAAGCTCCTTCTCCTGGATGAGCCAGCAGCGGGAATGAATCCAAATGAGACAGCCGAGCTTATGGATACCATCCGTTTTGTGAGGGATAATTTCGATATGACCATCCTTCTGATTGAACATGATATGAAGCTTGTAAGCGGTATCTGCGAAGAACTGACCGTTCTCAACTTCGGACAGGTCCTGTGCCAGGGCGAGACCGGCGCAGTGCTTCACAATCCGGAAGTTGTCAAAGCATATCTTGGTGAATAGGAGGAGCGTATAATATGGCTATGCTTGAAGTCAGGGACCTGGAAGTATACTACGGTGTAATCCAGGCCATAAAAGGAATCTCCTTTGATGTGAACCAGGGAGAAATCGTGGCTCTGATAGGTGCCAACGGTGCGGGAAAGACCACAACCCTGCACACCATCACCGGGCTTATCAGCGCGAAGACAGGAAAAATCGTATATGAGGGAACCGACATAACCAGGGTTCCCGGCTATAAACTGGTGGGCATGGGAATCGCCCATGTGCCGGAAGGAAGGCGCGTGTTCGCCACCCTTACGGTGCTGCAGAATCTGAAAATGGGGGCTTATACAAGAAAAGACAAGGAAGAGATAGAAGCCACCCTGAAGATGATATACCAGCGTTTCCCGCGTCTGGAGGAGCGCAAGAACCAGCTTGCAGGCACCCTGTCCGGCGGCGAGCAGCAGATGCTTGCCATGGGAAGGGCCCTTATGAGCCATCCCAGGATGATTGTTATGGATGAGCCCTCCATGGGACTTTCACCAATCTATGTAAATGAGATTTTTGATATCATCCAGAAGATAAACGGGGATGGGACTACCGTGCTTCTTGTGGAACAGAACGCAAAGAAGGCTCTTTCCATTGCGCATAAGGCCTATGTACTGGAGACGGGCAATGTTGCTCTCAGCGGAGACGCAAAGGAGCTTATGAACAATGATCAGGTAAAAAAGGCTTATCTCAGCGAATAAAGGTAAAAATAGTCCGCTGGCAGGAAAAAAATACTTGAACCACAGGACCTGTAGATGATACGTGCAATTATGAAAGAAGAGATTGCGTGAATAGACCTGATACATGGTGATTTTGTACCAGTCATATACTCATACCCCCCTGCATATACTATAAAAGCATAGCAAGGGGGTATATTTATGGACAATTTTAATGTATACAAGGATATTCAGGCGAGAACAGGCGGAGAGATTTACATAGGCGTAGTAGGGCCGGTCCGCACAGGCAAATCTACCTTCATAAAGCGGTTCATGGAGCTGCTGGTGCTCCCTGCAATGGAGGATGAGAACCTGCGCAACCTGAGCCGGGATGAGCTGCCTCAAAGCGCGGCCGGCAAGACCATCATGACCACGGAGCCCAAGTTTATTCCTAAGGAAGCGGCCAGCATTAATCTGGCAGACGGTATTGAAGCCAAGGTACGGGTCATAGACTGCGTGGGATTCATGGTAGACGGGGCAGCGGGTCATGTGGAAAACGGTGAGGAGCGTCTGGTGAAGACGCCGTGGTTTGATTATGACATTCCGTTTACCCAGGCTGCGGAAATCGGAACCAGAAAAGTTATCAATGATCATTCCACCATTGGAATCGTTGTAACCACTGACGGCACCATAGGGGAAATTAAACGCCCCGGATACATAGCAGCTGAAAAGCAGACCATTGACGAGCTGAAAAAGCTGGGCAAACCATTTGTGGTACTTTTAAATTCCACCAAACCCTATTCCGACGAAACTGCCAGGCTGGCAAGGGAAATGTCTGAATCATATGGGGTTTCGGTGCTGCCTGTAAACTGCGAGCAGCTCAAGAAGGAGGATGTTTTCCATATCCTGGAGCGCGTCCTGAAGGAGTTTCCGGTGACTGAGATGGATTTCCATATTCCCAAATGGCTGGAGATCCTGCCTTCCACCCATTGGCTTAAGGCCCAGGTGATCCAGGCGGCCAGGAATGTAATCCAGAAAGTAACACACATGAAAGATGTGTCCGGGGAACTGGAACAGCAGCATACAGATACCATACGATCCATGAATGTCAAAAATATGCAGATGGCAGACGGCAGGGTGGGTGTCCAGGTGGATATGGACGACAGCTACTATTACCAGATTCTCAGCGACTATGTGGGACTGCCCATTGAAGGAGAGTACCAGCTCATGCAGACCCTGAGCAGCCTGGCTAATATGCAGAAGGAATATGAAAAAGTGCAGAACGCTCTGACCCAGGTGCGGTTAAAGGGATATGGGGTGGTGACACCGGAACGCTCGGAAATCGTGCTGGATGAACCGCAGGTCATCAAACACGGCAACAAGTACGGGGTGAAGATGAAAGCGGAAGCACCGTCCATCAACCTGATTAAGGCCCATATCGAGACAGAGATCGCTCCGATTGTGGGAAGCGAGCAGCAGGCCCAGGATCTGATTGCCTATATCAAGGAAAATGCCAGGGAGAGCGACGACGGAATCTGGAACACCAATATTTTCGGAAAATCCATTGAACAGATTGTGGAGGACGGTATCCAGGCCAAGGTGTCCCAGATGACGGAGGACTGCCAGCTGAAGCTGCAGGATACTCTGCAGAAAATTATCAATGACAGCAATGGCGGTATGATATGCATTATTATTTAAAATCAGCAATAATAGAATGCGTGTTGGGAGAAGGACGATTCTCAGAAAATTGTGCAAATATTGCAATACGATTTGCATTCTTATGGGGAATATGATATACTGTAGCCATAATTGACAGAATATTCTGTGGGGCAAGACTATATTATACTCAGAGGGGAGAATGCAGATGAGACTTACATTTATCGGGGCCGACCATGAGGTAACGGGCAGCTGTCATTTTCTGGAGGTGGGAAATACCAAGGTGCTTATAGACTGCGGTATGGAACAGGGAAATAACATATACCAGAATGCGGAGCTGCCCGTGGGGTATCATGAAATTGACTATGTGCTTCTGACGCACGCGCATATTGACCATGCAGGCATGCTTCCGTGGATTCATGCCAGGGGATTCAGAGGCCAGGTTATCACCACCTATGCAACCGCCGACCTGTGCAGCATCATGCTTAAGGACAGTGCCCACATACAGGAGATGGAAGCTGAGTGGAAAAACCGGAAAGCGCGCCGCGCAGGCCGGGGCGAGGTGGAAGCCCTTTATACCATGCAGGATGCTGAGGATGTGCTTAAGCATTTTGAAGGTGTGGCTTATGGGCAGGTATTTAAGCTCAATGACAATCTGACCCTGCGTTTTACGGATGTGGGACATTTGCTGGGTTCTGCCTCCATTGAGATATGGGCCACTGAGGGCGCCAGTAAGAAAAAAATTGTATTTTCCGGCGACATTGGGAATAAGAATAAGCCCCTGATCCGTGATCCCCAGTATATTACGGAGGCGGATTATGTTGTTATGGAATCCACCTACGGAAACCGCTATCATAAAAAGGATGTAAACCATGTGGACAGTCTGGCCAGAATCATACAGGAGACTCTGGACCGGCAGGGTAACGTGGTCATACCGGCCTTTGCAGTGGGACGTACTCAGGAGTTACTGTATCTGATACGCCATATTAAGGAAGAAAGGCTTGTGACCGGCCATGACAGCTTCGAGGTCTATGTAGACAGCCCTCTGGCCGTGGAAGCCACCCATGTGTTTAAGGACAATATGCTGGAATGCTATGACGAGGAGACAAAGGCACTGGTGGAACGTGGAATCAACCCCATTGATTTTCCGGGACTGAAGCTCTCCATTACCAGTGAGGAATCCAAGAACATAAACTTTGACATGACGCCCAAGGTCATCATATCAGCGGCAGGCATGTGTGATGCGGGCCGTATACGCCACCATCTGAAACACAACCTGTGGAGGCCGGAGTGCTCCGTTGTGTTCGCGGGTTACCAGGCCGGGGGAACCCTGGGACGCATTCTGCAGGACGGGGCCCAGACCGTGAAGATATTCGGTGAGGAAATTGATGTGCGGGCCCACATAGAAACCATGGATGGAATCAGCGGCCATGCGGACAGGGACGGGCTTATCAGCTGGATATCCGCATTTGAGAAAAAACCGGCTTATGTTTTTGTGGTTCACGGAAGCGAGGAATCCTGCGTATCCTTCTCGGATGTGCTGAATACCCAGCTGAAACTCACAGCCAGGGCGCCTTTTTCAGGTTCCCAGTTTGACCTTATAAAGGGATTCTGGATTAAAGAGACAGAGGGCGTTCTCATTGAGAAGGAAACTGCCGCCAAACGCAGGGCCAGCGGTGTTTATACCAGGCTGGTGGATGCAGGCAAGATGCTGTTGGATGTGATTCACCGCAACGAAGGCGGCGCTAATAAGGACCTGACCCGTTTTACGGAACAGATTCTTGCCCTGTGCGATAAATGGGACAGATAGAATGTTACTGACAGGAGATATTGACACATGACGAAGGTACAGATTTACACAGACGGTTCTGCCAGGGGAAATCCTGACGGTCCGGGCGGTTACGGGACAGTGCTTCATTTTACGGACAGCAGCGGCCAGCTTCATGAGAAGACCATGTCCGGCGGGTACGCTATCATCTAAGCGGCATTGACATGAGTTATCTTGAAAAGGGGAATGATTTTGAGGCCAT
>OKTA01000734.1_pt1 | contig 13417 bp, 9 predicted proteins | sample 1606321 | NCBI WGS metagenome assembly OKTA01 (sample SAMEA3879562, study PRJEB24766) | human gut metagenome | biome: human-associated habitat; feature: feces | place: USA | collected 1985/1987
AAGTGCTATTCGGAGAACTCTTTCACGTTAAATTCAACTAAGTATGGAAAGAACCAATTAAGCGCTTACTTTTTATTTGCAACTTCCCATAAAATCAAGGTTTTTAAATAATTTAAACAATAAAAAAGAGGTGGTTTTTGACACTACCGAAAGAAAGTTGGGGGATCTTATATGAGAGGGAGGAAGGATAGCAACAGGAGTACCATACGATCAGAACTTGTCCGAATGTTGATTTGGACAAGTATTATCACAATGATCGTAGTTGGAGGAGTTTTATCGGTCATTGTTTTTCAATGGTCATCTATTACTTTAAAGGATGATATGGATTTTTATATGCAGAGTGTGCAGAGAGAGTTTGCAAAACATTTGTTGTTTTGGGAAGAGTCTGTGATATATCTTAGTGAAAACGCAGAAATGAAAAAATTTTTTCAGGATGGTTCTACCTGGGAAATTGAGCAGGTTATGGAACAGGGAATTAATCTGTTTTCGGATCAGAATATGGTATCTGATACCTATCCGGTAATCAGTGATTATTATGTGTTCAGCAAAGATATGAAATATATAGGTATGCATTTTTATCCAGAAACACAGTCATCCAAAAACACGAAGAATAAAAGAATTTTGGATGGAATCAAGAGGTACAAAGATCAGGATCAAAAATTTTTTTACAGAAGAAATGGAAAAGAGACAGAATGCTATTTTTCTTTGTATGACAGCGACCTGAAACAGATAGGTTATTGTGTGGCAATTTTTGATATGGAAAGTATTCAGCACATTTTTTCACAGCTTGGAAAGTATGGAACATATTACTGGTCTGTTCAAACCGAAAATGGACTGGAAATAGCGGGAACTGGGTTAAATGGAATTTCAGTATCGCAATTTACGAATACTGACGGTACTGTAAAAAAAGGGTATAAGAAATATATTTATAAAGTAAATCATGACAGCTTCGGACTTTCTACTTATATTGTAATCCCAAAAAGTAAGCTATACCTGGATGTACAGACTGGATTTAAAATGGCATGGATGATATCTATTTCTATGTTTTGCGCGATTATTATAGCAGTTGTACGGTATTCCAGAAGAATAACAGACCCGTTTCAGAGTATTGTAAAAAAGATCGAACAGGTAGGAGGAGGAGATTTTGAAACAAAATTGGATAATTATAATATAGAGGAATTTCAGCAGATCAGTGATTCCTTTAATGAAATGACTGTGAAGATAGATCATTTGATTAAGGAGATATATGAAAATCAGCTTTTAATTAAAGAAGCACGGCTGCAGTATCTTCAGGCTCAGATTAACCCTCATTTTATGTTTAACGTTTTAACTATGATCGCATTTAAAGTGAAGAAGCATAAGGATGAAGAACTGTATCACGTTGTAACATCTTTTGCAGGACTGATGCGAGGAAAATTATTCCGGAAAAACGAGGTGGAGATCCGACTGCAGGAGGAGATAGAGATTGTTGGATTTTATCTTTATCTACAGGGAGAACGTTTCAAGGATATGATTGCTTATCAGATAAACTGGGAATCGGAGAATCTTAAGCAATGTTTTGTTCCAAGATTATGTATTGAACCGATAGTGGAAAATGCAGTGATACATGGATTGGAGCCAAAAGGAGCAGAAGGCAGCATCATTGTTTCTATCAGAGAAAAAGAGGAAGATATGATTGAAATTGTTGTAGAAGATAATGGCGTAGGTTTTGACATTATACATATGGATGATAAAAAAGACAATATAAATCCTCGTGTAGGTGTTTTGAATATACACAGATTGATTCATAATCTGTATGGAGATAGGTATGGATTGAAATTTCACAGCAGGATTGGAGAAGGAACAAAAGTGGAAATTTATCTTCCAAACAGGAAAGATAAAACAGTGTAGTAGAGAGGATAACAGATATGTACAGAGTAATAATTGCAGATGATGAACCTTTTGTAAGAGAAGGATTAAAGGAAATGATTCCCTGGGAGGAACTGGGATATTCTCTGGAGGGAGCCTTTAAGAATGGAAAAGAAGCGGTAGATGCCGTAGAAAAGATTTCTCCAGATGTTGTAATTTTGGATATTCAGATGCCTGTTATGAATGGTCTGGAGGCGGCTTTGGAAATTCGTAGGAAATGGCCGGATATCATTGTAATTTTGCTGACTGCATATGAGGATTTTCAGTATGCACAGCAGGCTATTGTACTTCAGATAAAAAGGTATGTGATCAAAAGTAATCTTTTGGAGGATCTTCCAAAAGTTCTTGAGGAAATTGAAGAAGAAATGAAAAAGGAAAACAGCGCAGATCAGAAAAGAAAAGAAATCTTTCGGATGCTTTTGGAAGAGTCGGAATATCTGGATCTGGAGCTGGAGGATTCTGTGGAACTTAGGTGGTTTTATAACTCCTTTGAAAACTTTCGGCTGTTGGTTTTTAAGGGTTACAGGGAGGAGACGGAGACAATAGACAGCCTGAAGGAAAAGATGCTTGATAAGATCAGCAGATTGTTTGAGGATTGCAGGATTTTCATTATGAATACGAGTACAACGGAATGCACAGTCCTTCTTTCAGATGCGGACAATATGACCAGGGATCTTTTGGAAAACAGGTGTAAGGAGCTTTTGGCATCAGAGAAGTTTTTTTTGTTTGCAGGGATCAGTGATGTATATGCAGGGATTTCTAATGTGAGCATCGCATACAGAATGGCTCTGAATAGTATTAGGCGATATTTTCTTAATCTGGAAAAAAGTCATCAGGGAGTTGTTTTTTCAGAAAAAAAGAAAAACCTGGATCATCATGAATTAAATAAAAGGGTTTTTGAAGCTATCAGTGAAATGGAAAAAGGAAATCAGGAAAAAGGAATGGAGGCTTTGGAAAGATTTTGTGCTTCCATGGAAAGTTATTCAGATGCCCATATTTACACTGCTGTAATATTGTTTATATCCGAGTGTTACAGGATTTGTATTGAACAGGGATGGGAAAGAAACAGTTATTTTGATGCAGAACAGGAAAAAGTGATCCATATTCTGGCAGAATCCAGAAAATATTATGAGCTGGAAGAATGTATGAAAAATATGATGCAGTTTCTTATCCAAAAAAGACAGGAGGAAAATCAGAATGCGAATTCTTTGATTGATGTGATTGATCAGTATATTGATCAAAATATTATGAAAAAACTAAATTTGGATCTGATTGCAGAAGCCGTACACGCGAATCGCTGTTATATTAGCCGTATTTATAAGGAACGTACAGGAGAAAAACTGTTTGACAGGATAAACCGTAAAAAGATAAAGATTGCACAAAAATATATTGAAGATGGGAATATGAAAATATATGAAATTGCAGGAATGACAGGATGGGAAGATACGGCATATTTTTCCAGAGTATTTAAAAAGTACACAGGATATGCCCCAAAGGAATATGAACGGATGTGTCGGAGGCAAGAAGGATGCGCAGAGTAGTTATGATGTTTGCAGTATGTCTGCTGTTTCTGTCCGGGTGCGGAGGTCAGGAGTCTCATGATAGGACGAATATTGTTTTGTTAAATGGAGGAGGAACCACAGAAAGGGATAATCAGGTGATCAGGGAAATATATAAAGATTTTGAAATAGAAAATCCGGATATTAAACTTGATTTGATCTCAATGCCATCTCCGGAAAATGCAAAGGCAAAGCTAAAGAAAATGATTTCTGTAGGTAAAATGCCCAATTTGGTTTATATAGGTGAAGCCAGTATAGATACCCTTTATTCTTTTATGGTAGATCAGGGGTATGTGGTGGATATCATGCCTTATATACAGGAAGATAAAGAGTTTAGGGAAATGATTTCTCAGGAGAATATGAATCGTTGGAAAACAGAAGAAGGAAAACTTTATACGGTGACAGATGTACTCAACACAGGAGGGTATTGGTATAATAAACAAATATTTAAGAATGCAGGGATTAAAAACGTTCCTGAAACCTGGGAGGAATTTTTGGAATGCTGCAGCAGGATTTGTCAGTGGAGAAAAGAAAAATATTTAAACACTATTCCTGTACATATGGATGCAGCCACGGCAGCAACGATTCTTCAGTCAGGTGTAAGCTGTAATGATCTGAAAGGGGTTCAGGAAACGGAAATGTTCCGTATGCTGAAGCTTTTGAAAAAAATTGCGGCTTATACGGATATTGAAAAGAGCTATACGCACCAGGACACTCTCAGAAGTTTCAATGTGGGACATTGTGCTATTTATATAGGAGAAATTGTAGATGCCCATGAGATGAATCCAAATCTTCAAATGGGATATGCCGTTTTGCCGGGAATGGATGGAAAAGACGTAGGCTTTATTTCTTCTTATCCGGGATATTTTATTGGAAGCTCCTGTGATGAAAAACAGAAAGAGGCCTGTATACGTTTTTTGAAATATATGCTGAGTGAACGGGTGCAAAGCAGAATATGGAAAGAGACAGGTCATATACCTTCTAATCCTAATGTCGATATTCCGAAGATTTCTGATGTAAATGAGGTTTGTTATCAGTCTTATAAAGAACTTATGGATGCAGACAGAATACAGGAGCTTCCAGATAATTGCTGGGGAGATAAAAAAATAGAAATCTTTAAGGATAATATTTTTAAATATTTATCAGGCGAAATTACGGAAAAAGAATTTTATTGGTTGATGAAGTAAATAAGTGAAAAGAAAAAGTAAATATTATACAAGAAAACAGGAGAAAGTGAAGTTAAAAAAATATAACATTTCATTCTTCTGTTTTTTTTACTTAAAAAAGAAAATATATTTCTGAAACAGGTAAATGATATGAATGGAGAAATGCAGCAGCTTCAGTTATGATAATACTATCCAAATAAAGTATTTAATGATAAGAAAAGGAGAGAGAGTTATGAATCTGAAGAGAGCGGGAGCCCTTGGACTGAGCTGTGCAATGTTATCAGCAAGTCTTTTGGGTACAACAACTGTATGGGCTGAAAAAAAAGAGGAGATTTCCGGAAAAGTAAGATATGCGTTCTGGGATACCGCACAACAGCCGTATTTTGAAAAATGTATTGAAAAATTTAATGAGCAGTACCCGGATGTAGAGATTGTTTTGGAACCAAGCAGTTTTGACGAATATTGGACAAAGCTGGAGGCAGGGGCTACAGGCGGAAGTATTGCAGACGTATTCTGGATGAATGGTCCGAATATTATCAAATATGCAGAGGGCGATATTCTGATGGATATTAACGACCGGATTGAAGAGGCTGGAATTGATAAAAAGAATTACCCGGAAGCACTGGTTGAGCTGTACAATGTAGATGGAAAGCAATATGCGCTGCCAAAGGATTACGATACGATTGGCGTTTGGTATAATAAGAAAATTTTTGATGAAGCCGGAGTTCCTTATCCAACGAATGATTGGACCTGGGAAGATATGGCGGATATTGCAAAACAGTTGACAAAAACAGATGGAAGTGTGTATGGAATTTCCGCAAGATATGATACGCAGGTGGGAATTTATAACACAATCTTTGCAAACGGCGGATATGTTGTATCTGATGACAAAACAAAATCAGGATATGATATGGAAGAAACACAGGCAGGAATTCAGTGTTGGGTAGACTTGTTGAAAGCCGGAGTCAGTCCGTCTGAGGCATCTTTAGAGGAAACGGAACCTCATATCCAGTTTTTATCTGGAAGAACAGGAATGTATTGGTGCGGTTCCTGGTTCCTGGCTCAGGTTCTTGATTCTGACATTAAGGATGTGGTAGACGTTGTTGAACTTCCAGCTATTAATGGAAATAAAGCGTCTGTAATCCATGGAATTGGAAACTGTATTTATAAAGATACCAAAAATGCAGATGCAGCATGGAAGTGGGTAGAATTTTTGGCAGGAGAAGAGGCAAATACACTTTCTGCAGAAATGGGAGCAGCAATTCCGGCATATGGAAATACTGCAGATATCTGGGCAGATAAACATAAAGAATATAATCTGGCTGCATTTACAACTGCCGCAGAGGAGTTTTCTTATCCTTATCCTATATCAAAAAATACAACCGAATGGGAACAGTATCAGGCGGATGAACTGAAAAAAGTATTTAATTTGGAAACAGAGGTAAAAGATGCCTGTGACGTTGTTGCAGAGAAAATGAATGAAGTGTTGGCCAGTGAATGAAATTAGATAAAAAGAAGGGCATTTGCGGTTGGCAAATGCCCTTCTTTTTGGAGAAAGGAGGATCTTACATGAAAAAAACATTAAGCAAACGGAAAAGAAAAGATTACATAGCCGGTTATACAATGATTTTTCCAGTGGTTGCAGGATTGGGAGTTTTCTATTTTTATCCGATTTTTAAAGTGTTTTATGACAGCTTCCATGAGGTAGGAGCTTTTAATAAAAGTAAATGGATCGGATTTGGAAATTATGTAAAAATGTTTCAGGATGAAGTAATGTGGCAGGCTCTATTTAATACCATGCGTTATGTGGTTGTAATTGTTCCTGCGATTATTATTCTGGCATTGATTCTGGCTGTTTTTTTGAATCAGGGAATCAAAGGAAAAGCATTTTTCCGGGTGGTTTATTTTATTCCGGCAATTACTATGAGTGCGGCGGTAGCTATGATCTGGAGATGGATGTTTAATGGAGATTATGGCATTATTAATTATATTTTGAATCTCATGGGATTTGAATCGGTACAGTTTCTGAGTAATCCTTCTCTTGCCTGGATTGCTATTTGTATTGTAACCATCTGGAGCAGCGTGGGATATAATATGATTATTCTGCTGGCAGGGATACAGGGAATTTCAAAGAGCTATTATGAAGCAGCGGCAATTGATGGAGCAACTGGTTTTCGACAGTTTTTTAGTATTACACTTCCGTTGATTACACCAACATTATTTTTTGTTATGGTTACAACACTGATCAGTACATTCCAGATTTTTGATACGATTTACATGATGATTTCCAGGAAAAGTCTTGCTTTGGAAGCATCGCAGAGTATGGTGCTCTATTTCTTCAGAAATGCTTTTGAATTTTCTAAAAAGGGGTATGCGTCTGCGCTGGCAGTTTTGCTGTTTGTAATTATTATGATCATTACCCTGGTACAGATGAAGCTTCAGAAAAAGTGGGTCAATTACGAATAAGGAGGGGATAGAATGAAAAACAAGAAAATTAAATGGGGACATGTGATCATATTTATTATCTTGGTTCTGTGTATGGTAGTTACACTTCTCCCATTTATATGGATGATCCTGACATCGTTGAAAACACAGTCGGAATCAATCTGCATACCGATTAAGATTTTGCCGGAGAAACCATTATTTTCAAATTATGCGGAGGTGTTTGAAAAAATTCCTTTTGCAAGAATGTATTTAAATACTATGATCTCAGCAGGGGTAATCGTTGTTGCACAGTTGATTTTATGCTCTATGGCAGCATATGCATTTGGCAGGATTAAGTTTCCAGGACGAGATATTATTTTTGGCATACTTCTTGCAGTTTTAATGGTGCCGTCTTCATTCTTCATGCTTCCACAGTATCTGATCATTCAGAAGATGGGGCTTTTGAATACTCTGCCGGCTTTGTTTATACCTGGACTGTTTAGTGCATTTGGAACTTTTTTGATGAGGCAGTTTTTTATGGCGCTTCCAAATGATCTGGAGGAGGCAGCCAGAATTGATGGGTGCGGTCATTTTAGAATTTTTACCAGAATCATGTTCCCTCTGGTAAAACCTGGACTGGTGGCATTGGCGATTCTGACGCTCAGGGGAGCGTGGAATGACCTGATGTGGCCTATGATTGTAAACACATCTCCGGAAAAAATGACACTTTCTGCCGGTTTATCTTTCCTTCAGGGGCAGTATGCAACTGATTATCCTACTATGATGGCAGGAGCTGTTCTGGCAGTAATTCCGTTGTTGGTTCTTTTTGCAATTTTCCAGAAACAGTTTATTGAAGGAATTGCATTGCAGGGAATCAAAGGTTAAAAATACAGAGTATAAATGAATATTAATGAATGATGGAGGTTAGCTTATGGGGAAAAAAGTAAACATTGGAATGATCGGTCTGGGCGCAAGAGGAAAAGGACTGCTGGAAACAGCATATCTGGAACACCCGGATGCAGAGTTTGTGGCAGTTTGTGATGTATATGAGGACAGATGCCGGGAGGCAGCAGATATTATTGAAAAAAGCGGAAGGAAACGACCGCATATTACAACTGACTACAAAGAGATTCTTACAATGCCGGAAGTAGAAGCGGTAATCATCTGTTCTTCCTGGGATATGCACATTGAAATGAGTATTGAAGCAATGCGTGCGGGAAAATATGTGGGCTGCGAGGTTGGAGGAGCATATTCCTTGAGAGAATGCTGGAAGCTGGTAGAAGCCTATGAAGAAACAGGTGTTCCGATTATGTTTTTGGAAAACTGTCTGTATGGCAGAGATGAAATGATGGTTGCAAATATGGCGGAAATGGGGGTGCTGGGAGAAATCGTCCATTGCGAAGGCGGCTACCGTCATGATTTGCGAGAAGAGGTGGCTTTTGGAAAAGAAAACAGGCACTATCGTCTGGCTAATTATATTCACAGAAATACGGAAAATTATCCTACACATGAACTGGGACCGATTGCAAAACTGCTTCATATCAACCGGGGAAACCGTATGCTTTCATTGACCTCTATGGCTTCAAAGGCAGCGGGTCTTCAGGAGTATATTAAGGATAAAAAATCCGAAGATACAGAACTTTTGAATACTGTTTTTAACCAGGGAGATATTGTAAATACTATGATTCGGTGCAGCAATGGAGAAACAATTCTTCTGACTCTGGATACAACGCTGCCACGGTATTATTCCAGAGGTTTTATGGTTCAGGGAACCAAAGGAATGTATATGGAAGATAACCGTTCTATCTTTCTGGATGGAGATAAGGCTTCGGAGGATCATTTCGAATGGCAGAAGCATTGGGGAAATGTGGAAGAATACAGAGAAAAATATGAGCATCCCCTGTGGAAAAAATATTTGCAGGACGGAATAAAAAAGGGGCATGACGGAATGGATTATCTTGTATTTTCTGATTTTATCCAATGTGTGCAGGAGCAAACAGAAGCTGTCATCGATGCCTATGATATGGCGGCATGGATGAGTATTTCTGTATTGGCAGAACAGTCTATTGCTATGGGAGGACAGCCGGTTCCGATTCCTGATTTTACAAATGGAAAATGGATGAATAGAGGATAACGTATGCATTGGAGTTTAAATTACAGAGAACCTGCAAAAGCCTGGACTGAGGCGCTTCCTCTTGGAAATGGGGAGTTAGGAGCTATGGTATTTGGAGAGACCGAGGAAGAAAGGATTGAGTTAAACCTTGATACTCTCTGGTCAGGAAACGGAAAGAAAGAGCAGGTATATAAGGAAACACCGGACTGGAACCATATGAGGCATCTGATTTTTCATGGAAAACAGAAAGAGGCTGAAAAATATGCCAGAGAACATATATTGGGAGACTGGACAACTGCATATCTTCCTGCAGGAACTCTTTATATAAATACTAAAAAAGAGAGGACGGAAGTTAAAGAAAAGTATTATAGAGAATTGACTCTGGAGGAAGCAGTGCATACAGCTTCATGGGAATCAGGAAATGTTTTTCATAAGAGAGAAACATTCATAAGTATGAAAGAAAATGTGCTGGCAGTAAGAATTTCCGTGGATCCAAAGCAGGGGATGGAAGCAGAAATTTTTCTGGACAGTCCGTTGAAGTATGAGATTTCTGAAGGAAAAGATGGAGGAAGGCTTGTACTTTTGGGACGAGCTCCCACATACGCAGCACCGGATTATTATGAGTGTAAAGATCCGATTCAATACTGTGACAATGAAGGAATACGATTTGGACTTCTTGTATCAGTTCAATTGAAATCTGGAATTCTGAAACGGGAAGGAAACCGTCTTTATGTATCAACCTATGATGATTTTTATATTTTTTTAAATGGAAAAACAGATTTTGATGGATGTTCTGACCTTTGGGGAAGTTTGCACACACAGGCAAAGAAGCTGGAAGAAAAAGGGTATGATACATTAAAAGAAGAGCATATCAGACTGTATAAAAGTATTTTTGACCGTATGGAGCTTCAACTGGGAGAAAATAATAAAGAGGAAAAGGATACGTATCAAAGATTACAGGAATTTAAACAGGGTTCAAAAGATTATGACCTGATGGCGCTTCTTTTTCACTATGCCAGATATCTGATGATCTGTTCCTCGAAACCGGGTACACAGGCTGCAAATTTGCAGGGTATCTGGAATAATAAACTTAGAGCGCCCTGGAGTTCTAATTATACAGTAAATATTAATACGGAAATGAATTACTGGATGGCAGAAAGCTGTAATCTCAGTGAATTTCATGAGCCTTTGTTTGATCTGATTGATCGGACAGTTCGTAATGGGAAGATCACAGCCCAGAGATTATATGGACTGGAAGGCTGGGTTAGTCATCACAATATAGATATCTGGGGACATTCTGATCCTGTGGGAAAATATGCAAAGGACGAATATCCCTGTCAGTATGCGTTATGGCCTATGAGTTCCGGGTGGTTATGCAGACATTTGTGGGAACATTATGTATATACGCTGGATCAGGAATTTTTGAAAAAAAGGGCGTTTCCCGTAATCCGTGAGGCTGTTCGTTTTTATTTGGGGTATCTGACAGAATATCAGGGATATCTGCTGACTTGTCCGTCTACTTCACCGGAGAACAGATATATGGATGAAGAGGGGGAAGAACACAGTGTATCATTTGGCTCTACCATGGATCTTTCTATACTTAAAGAGCTGTTTGAAAATTATATTCATATTTGTGAAATTACTGGAGAACAGGAGTTAAAGGCAGAGACAGAGAAAGCGTTGAAAAAACTTCCTGCTTTCAAAATTGGACGGGAAGGACAGCTACAGGAATGGTATGAAGACTATTGGGAAACGGATGTGCATCACAGACATATATCTCATTTGTATGGATTGTATCCGGCAAATGTGATTAAAGAAGAGGATACGGAACTGCGAAAGGCATGTAAGAGAGTTCTGGAAAGAAGGGGGGATGAGGGTACCGGCTGGTCCATGATCTGGAAAGCGGCTCTTTGGGCGCGATTGAAGAATGGAAATAGGGCGATACAGCTTTTGAAAAAACAGATTCGGCTTACAGAGGAAGTAGAGGTTTCCATGACGGGAGGTGGGATTTATCCTAATCTTTTCTGCGCCCATCCTCCATTTCAAATCGACGGCAATTTGGGCTATGCCGCGGCAGTAACAGAAATGCTTCTGCAAACGCAGGAGAATGTTATTGAATTCCTTCCGGCATTACCGAAAGACTGGAAAAATGGTTATGTAAAGGGAATGAAGGCAAAAGGCGGATATACTGTGGACTTTGCCTGGAAAAATTGCATACTTACAGAATTTTGTATTCGGGCAGCCTGTCCAGGAGAAGTAGTTGTAAAATGGAATCAGGAGCTTCACCATATTTCAATTGGAGAAGATAGGGAATTTATTTATAAATCAGGATTATGATATGTTTATAAAGAACTAAAGTAAGCGCTTAAATCTTGGGTAGCTTTACTGTCTACGTTTTTAAACTCATAATGATAGTAAATGCAAATTCCGGCTCATCTGGGTTCATCCGCAATTATCCGTATCATTCAACCTTGACATACATTAGTTTTGCTGCTAAAAGTGCTTTGCTACATCTCCCATACATAGTACGTTTTACCATTTTCAATTTACTATTTGTTCCCTCAACAAAACCATTTGAAAGTTCACTGGCAACAGAATTTTCCACAGCTTCTATATCCTTTTCTAATCCATTTGCAAACCGGGATATCTCTTTTAACTCAGAGTTTTTGTACCGTTCGATAAACAAATACAATAGAGGCATACTTTTCTTTTCGTATATTTCACGGAATTCTCGAACACAATGCATCAACTCTCTGAGTTTGGGATATTTCTGTAAAATATATGCCTTAAGATTTTCCCTAAGTTCCATTCCCATCCAAAGATAACGGAATATACCGTTTCGTGAAAGGTGGTCATATTTTTGTAAGGCCTTTTTGTTTTGGAGTGCTTCAGATGAAGAACTTTTGTAGATTGCAACATCTATTTGGAATCGTTCTATGATTTTATTCATATAGTCATATGCTGCAGATTGACCGCCTTTATATCCTTTTTCAATAACATTGCGATATACATCTTTTCGACTGATGCCAGAAGTTAAAGCTTTGACAATATAATCATAAAACTGATCCATTCCGCTACGAAAATCTTTTTTACAAAGTGCTTCATATTCTCCATTGAGATATTTTGTTACGGTATTTCTGCTGCAATGTAATACTTTAGAAATTTGGCGTTTACTGTATCCGGCAGAGTTATATTCCTTTATCGCAGTGTACAGTTGTACCCTTTTTTGATTATATTCGTTAAGGTTATCCACATTGTATGGCATTTTTTTTACTATCGTTTTCAACTGATGGTTCTGCAATGCTGTTAGAATCAGATGGAATTCTGATATCAACGGGCAATACAGAATTTACAGTATTTCTTATGGCCTCTAATAAATTTTGATGAAGATGAAATCTGTCAGCAATCTGCATAGCATCGGGCAATATTTCCTTTATGGCTGTTGAATAAGCACTTGCCCGGTCTCGTGTCACCGCTTTTACATGTTTATTGTTACTTAACCATTCTTTTAGTGTTTTACCATCACGTCCATCTAAAATTGCCACTGGTTTATGTGTTGCCTCATCTACAATAATTGTCCCATAAGTATGCCGTTTCTTAAATGCAAAATCATCCACTCCAATAATGCTTCCACATGGAACTTCCGGTTGTGCTACATATCGTTTCTTTAACAATCGGATAATGCTGTCACCACTGGTTTTCAGATTCATAGAACGGCAGATACGAGCACTACCTTCACAGCTTGTTTCCAATGCCAAAGTACATATAAAATCTTCACAACGCTCTGTCATACGGCTGTAATAATTCAAAAAACCATCTACATTCTCAACAAAGGTTGTAACATCACAGGAAGAATTGTCGCACTGATACTCGTAAGCATTTACAATTAAATACGTGGTTCTACCAAAAATCGGAAGGTCTTGAAGTTTTCTTTTATAAGTACCATGTTTATGTTCTGAAGCCACTCCACACTTGGGACATGTACAATTTTTTGATTGTACAGAAACATGGATATAAATTTCTTTTTCGTTTTGAGTTACTTCTGTAATGTCTATTTCTTCCGGATAAAATTTTTGTAAATCAAGAGTATCCTTCATTTGTTTCAATTCCTTCCATAATGACAAAATTTCTAAAATAATTCTATCATTTTAACACTTGTATTTCAATCCTGTTTACGGATAATTGCGGATGAACCGAATTCAGAGCATCTATTTTATCCAGACAGGGCCAATTGAATATTCTTCCAG
>OKTA01000749.1_pt1 | contig 13175 bp, 10 predicted proteins | sample 1606321 | NCBI WGS metagenome assembly OKTA01 (sample SAMEA3879562, study PRJEB24766) | human gut metagenome | biome: human-associated habitat; feature: feces | place: USA | collected 1985/1987
ACGACGCCCTCTCACGGCGTAAACCCGGGTTCGATTCCCGGTCAGGTCATGAAAACAAGCAGACAAAACTGCTTGTTTTTTATTTTTTAGGACTCCAAACTATTGTAAAATTAAGTAAATACATTTTCTAATTACATTTTTTCAAAAAATACTGGACAAACAAAAAACTTTATGGTATTATAAACAAGCTGTCGCTGAGATATACAGACAAGGCCTGATGGTCAAGCGGCTAAGACGACGCCCTCTCACGGCGTAAACCCGGGTTCGATTCCCGGTCAGGTCATGAAAAAAGCAAGCAGATGAAACTGCTTGCTTTTTTGTTGTTCTATTCCTCACCGTTTCTTCCACATCATTTTATTTCCATGCGCGTCCTTGTTTCTGCATCAATCAGGCTGCGCAGGGCTTCCAGCCGTTCATCCTGCTCAAAGTATTCCTTTCCGTATTCCAGATTAAATCCATAGTCAAACCCGGCAGGATTTCTTCCCTGGCTGTGCTGGATAATGGTTTCCGCCTTATCCAGGGCTTTTACAAATCTGGCTTCCGGGGTAATGCCCTGACTGTATTCCTCCCACAGCCCGGACACCTCCCCTTCCTCTCCTTTTGGCAAAAAACCGCATATCCGCTGTACATCTTCCCTTTCCTGGTTCAGTTTATCACCGGCATCCGGCCGCAATGCTGCCGATATGTCTCCGCTGTACCGTTCCCCCAGGTCGTGAACAAGGCACATCATCAGTACTTTCTCCCTGTCCAGTTCCGGAAATTCCCTGCACATCACCCCGGCAAACAGAGCCAGGCGCCAGGAGTGCTCCGCAGTGCTCTCCTGCCGTCCCTCAGCAGTCCAGGCAGTGCGCAGAGTGGACTTAAGGCCCTCAGCCTCCTTTATGAAATCTGTGTATGCTTCCACTTCACTCCCCTTGTTACTGCCAATCCTCATAATATCCTCTCGTTCCTATCCCTAATACAGATTTTTTACCTTAAATTCCTTTTCCAGTTCCCTTCTCTGGTCCTTCTTGGCAATGTCTGCCCGCTTGTCGTAGAGCTTCTTACCACGGGCCAGGCCCACCTCTACCTTCACCAGACTGCCTTTAAAATAAACCTGGAGAGGCACCAGGGTATAGCCCTTCTCCGCAATCTTGCCGTTCAGCTTCATGATTTCGTATTTATGCAGCAGAAGCCTTCTGACACGCAGAGGATCTTTATTGAATATATTTCCCTTCTCATAGGGACTGATGTGCATACCGCACACATACACCTCACCTCTGTCAATCTTCACAAAGGCTTCCTTAACGCTGCATTTTCCCATGCGAATGGATTTTACCTCCGTGCCAAAGAGCTCGATGCCCGCCTCGTATTTCTCATCAATAAAATAATCATGGTATGCCTTCTTATTGTTCGCAACCAGTTTAATACTTTCCTTCCCCATGGTGTTTCCCTTTCTTTCCAGTCATGATTGCATGTATGACTTACAGCCTTACACGGAAGCTTCCTTACCCGCGCTCCTGTCCCAGTCCCGGGGCAGGATAAAATCCACTGTCCTAAGCAGACGGTCCGTGGACGCCACCTGAACCCGTATGGGCTGGCCCAGCTTAAATGTTTTCCTGGTCATCTCTCCCACCAGTTCGTAATGCTGTTCATCAAATATATAATAATCATCCCTCAGCTCGCTTATGCGGACCAGTCCTTCCACCGTGTTGGGAAGCTCCACATACAGCCCCCAGTTGGTGACGCCTGATATTACGCCGTCAAACTCCTGCCCGATAAATCTGGACATATACTCGCACTTTTTAAGCTTGTCCGTCTCACGCTCCGCTTCCTCTGCACGGCGCTCCAGAGCCGATGTCTGCATGGCGACCCCAGGCAGTATGGCTTCGTAATGGCCGGCCCTCTTGTCTCCCAGTCCGCCCTTCAGGCTTTCCTTTATGATACGGTGAATCTGGAGGTCCGGATATCTTCGGATGGGCGAAGTAAAATGTGTGTAATACCTGGCAGCCAGGCCAAAATGGCCGGAGCACAGGGTGGTGTACTTTGCCTGTTTCATGGAGCGCAGGGTCAGCCTGGAAAGAAGCACCTCCTCAGGCGTTCCCTCTATCTTATCCAAAAGCTTTTGTAATTCCTTGGGATGAATCTCCCCCTGCTGAAGCCGGATGAAATATCCAAAATTATGGATAAAGGTTCCCAGCTGCTTCATCTTCTCCGGATCCGGATTGTCATGGGTTCTGTAGAGGAAGGGCAGGGATTGCCAGAAGTAATCCTCCGCCACGGTCTCATTGGCTGCCAGCATGAAATCCTCTATGATTTTTGTGGCAGCATTGCGCTCATATGGTTTGATCTCCAGGGGCTTTCCCTGGGCATCCAGGATAATCTTGCTCTCCGGAAAGTCAAAGTCAATGGCTCCCCGTTTCTTCCGCTTTTCCCTGAGTATGTCAGATACCTCTTTCATCAGCATGAACATGGGCACAAACCCCTCATACTCAGCCATGACAGCTTCGTCCCCGTCCGTGACAATGGCATTCACCGCCGTGTATGTCATTCGACGGTCCACATGAATCACTGTCTCCGCGATTTTGTGGTCCAGCACGTTTCCCTGGACATCCAGTTCCATGATGCAGCTTAAGGCCAGGCGGTCTGTACCTGCGTTAAGGGAACAGATTCCATTGGACAGCTTATGGGGCAGCATGGGAATCACCCTGTCCACCAGATAAACGCTGGTGCCCCGCTTTAATGCCTCCTTGTCCAACGGATGGCCTTCTTTTACATAATGGCTCACATCCGCAATGTGAACTCCTAGGATATAGCCGCCCTGTCCGTCCCTGCACAGGGTTACCGCATCGTCCAGGTCCTTGGCGTCCTCGCCGTCAATGGTGACCGTGCGCAGTCCCCGTAAATCCAGACGGCCGGCCAAATCACCGGTCCAGTCTGCCGGCGATGTCAAATCACCAATGCCGTAAGGTCCGTCCCAGGTTTCCTCACCCCTTCCAGGGCCAGGCACAGCCACTTCATCCGGACACCCTTCCACCTCGTCCATGACCTCAGGCGGAAACTCCTCCGGCAGTCCATAGGCCCTTACAATGGACAGTATGTCTGTTCCCGGATCATTGACATGGCCCAGAATCTCAGTCACTACACCCTCCGGCTTATGGTTCGCGTCTCCAAACTCCTTAATCCGCGCCACCACCTTATGCCCGGTGACAGCACCCATATCGCAGCCCTGGGGAATGAAAATATCCTTGGAAATCTTCTGGTTATCCGGAATCACAAACCCGAAGCCCTTGCTTTTCTGGTAATACCCAACCACCTCTTTGTTGGCATGTTCCAGCACTTTAAGCACCGAGCCTTCAGCCCTCCGGCCGCTTCCCCGGTCCTGGGATTCCACCACAATCTGGACCCTGTCCCCGTGAAGGGCCGCTCCTGTCCTGTCCTCAGGGATAAACACATCCTGCTCCATGCCTTCCACGGTCACAAAACCAAAGCCCTTGGGATGTCCGCAAAAAATACCGTTGACAGAAAAAACTTCCGGTTTCCCATATTTTCCCTTCTTGGAAATTCCGATTCTGCCCTCAGATACCAGATAGTCCAATACCTGTGTCAGTTCATCTCTCTGTGATTTTGGAATGCCTAAAAGCATGGCCAGTTCCTTTGCCTTCATGGGCACGTAGGACTTGTCGTTCATCACCTCTTCCAGCATCTTTGCCTTCTGTTCCAATATTTCTTTTTCCATATAACCTCTTTCTTATAAATGTCCTGCCTGTCCGAAAACAGGTCAAAACCCGCCTGAATGAAATAAAACACCCTTATATGAATACAAGGGTGTTTTCGTCACTTATCCTTCTGTTATCTTAATTACCCCATGACCTTAAGTATCACGTTCAGGGCAATGGTAATGAGCATGAATGCAATGGCTCCATACCTGGTAAAGTGCTCCAGCGCACCTTCCATGGAACGGCCTCTGTTCTTACTCCAGTAACTGTCTGTGGAGATTCCGCCAATTGCGCTCCCCAGTCCGTTGGACTTACCTTCCTGCATCAGGATAACCACTGATATTGCAACACCAAGAATTACATATATGATTGACAAAATAACATGTATTACTGACATCCGCCTGCACCTCTCCATTTTCTTATAGTCAAACAAAAAATATTTTACCATACTTTGTCCTAAAACACAACCTGTTTTCCTATATTTTTATAGGTAAGACATTGCAGGAGCTTCATTCAGGCATCGCATTTAAACCGCCTGGGAACAAATCATGGAAAGGCTGCCCTTAAAGATAACATCCCCGAATCCGGCAGGCACAATAAAATGCTGTCCCTTTGATACCGGGATGCCGTTTACACTTCCCTCTCCGTCCAGAATACTCACATTGGCAAAGCTGTCCCCATAATTCTCCGTCCAGCAGCCTGTCATATCTATCTTGTCCACAGTATAGTAAGCGCAGGTCACAAGATGTTCTTTTCTACCGCTGTCCGTCTCCTTCACAACTGCCGGCATTGCATTTTGGTCCTCCTTAAAAGGCGCTTCTATCACATCAATGCTCTCCTTTATATGGAGCTGCCTGGGCTTCCCGCCGGACAGCCTGTCGTAGTCATAAACGCGGTATGTAATATCACTGCTCTGCTGGGTCTCCAACACCAGGGTGCCGCCCTTTATGGCATGGACGCATCCGGGATTAATCTGGAAAAAGTCTCCCTTACTGACAGGAATTTCCCGTATGAAATCCTTCCAGCGTTTTTCCTCTATCATCTGCTTTACTTCATCCTTATTACCTGCATGGTGCCCAATCACAATGGTGGCATCCGGATCGCAGTCCAGGATATACCAGCATTCTGTCTTGCCCAGAGATCCGTTTTCATGCTCCCCGGCGTAGGCATTATCCGGATGAACCTGTATGCTTAAGTCGTTCCTGGCATCAATAATCTTTACCAGCAATGGAAATTCCTTATGACAGCCTGCCGCAGCCCCAAACCACTCAGGGTGGCTCTCCCACAGGGAGCTTAAGCTCTGTCCTTTCCATGTTCCGCCTGCAATACGGCAATCCCCGTTCTTATGCGCGCTGATGGCCCAGCACTCACCTGTGCGGCTGCTTGGGATATCGTAACCAAACACATCTTTAAGACGTGTTCCTCCCCAGATGGCCTCCTTGAAAACAGGTTCCATAAATAGTAATTCTCTCATGTCTCTCTCCTTATTTTTCCCCTTTTTAATGCAATAATGCATCTTCTTACATCATACCCTGCTTTTTCCGGTTGTCAAGATTTAAATGGGACGGGGAAAGGATTTTCCGGACGAATTACCGCCCGGAAGCATCCCCTTTCCCATCTTTTGCACCGTATCTCCCGCACTGCATCTCCCGCACCGTATCTCCCGCACTGCATCTCCCGCACTGCATCTCCTGCACTGCATCTCCTGCACTGCATCTCCTACGCTGCATCTCCTGTCATTGCAGGTCCCTGTGAAGTGCGAAGACAGCATAAATGCGTTTTCCAATCACCTTTTAACCTTCCAGGTTTTCCTCAATACGCAGCAGCTGATTGTATTTGGCCACGCGGTCAGAACGGCAGGGAGCGCCGGTCTTAATTTGTCCTGCATTGACAGCCACTGCAATATCCGCAATGATGGAATCCTCCGTCTCACCGGAACGGTGGGATATAATGGTGCCGAATCCGGCCCTCTTAGCCATTTCGATAGCCTCAAAGCTTTCAGACAGCGTACCTATCTGATTCACCTTCACCAGAATGGCGTTTCCTGCTCCCAGCTCAATGCCCTTTGACAGCCGTTTCGTATTGGTGACGAATAAATCATCTCCTACCAGCTGAATACGTCCTCCCAGTTCCTTGGTCAGCATTTTCCAGCCCTCCCAGTCCTCTTCCTGAAGTCCGTCCTCTATGGAACAGATGGGAAACGCATCCACAAGACGGCGGTAGTAATCCACCATCTCCTGTGCACTGCGCCGGATTTCCTTTCCCGCCATACGGCTTTCTCCCGGAAACAGGTACATGCCGCTGGCTTCGTCGTAAAGCTCACTGGACGCAGCGTCAATGGCAATCTTCATATCGGCACCCGGCTTCAGGCCGCTCTTTTCCATGGCTCTCACCAGAAATTCAAGCACGGCCTCAGAGTCCTTAAGGTCCGGCGCAAATCCGCCCTCATCCCCTACTCCTGTGCTGTAGCCTTCTTCTTTAAGAAGCTTCTTTAATGTGTGATAGACCTCCGCGCACATCCTCAGACGCTCCGCAAAACAGCAGGCCCCGAACGGCATAATCATGAATTCCTGCAAATCCACTGTATTGTCCGCGTGTTTTCCTCCGTTTAGAATGTTCATCATGGGAATGGGAAGGTCAGATGCATGGATTCCTCCCAGATACCTGTAAAGAGGCATCCTAAGCCCATTGGCGGCAGCCCTGGCCACGGCCATGGACACGCCCAGAATGGCATTGGCCCCCAGCTTTCCCTTATTCTCTGTTCCGTCCGCCTCCAGAAGCAGACGGTCGATGTGCCTCTGGTCCAATGCGCTTTCAAAGAGAACTGCCTCACTGAGAACAGTATTCACATGTTCCACAGCTCCCCGGACTCCCAGTCCGTTGTACCGATTCCCGCCGTCCCGAAGTTCCACGGCCTCGAATTTTCCGGTGGATGCACCGGAGGGAACAGCCGCCCTGCCTGTGGCGCCTCCTGTCAGGCACACCTCCACCTCCACCGTAGGATTCCCTCTGGAATCCAGTATCTCTCTGCCTGTTACCGCCTCTATCTCCAGTTCGTTTACCATAAAAAAATGACCTCCTCATATCAATCTTATCATTGATATAAGGATAGCCATTTTTTAACATTATATGTATGGAAATCAGTCATTTCAGCAGGCTTATCCATTTCTAATTTATCCTGGCCCCGTCCGCTCCCACGGTAAATCCATCCGGTGTGACCGCAGATACCAGCATGGCTCCCGACGGATCACAATAATACAGCTTATCCCCCCAGGATATCCAGCCGGTCTTCATATATCCCTCCTGGTCAAAGAAATACCACTTGTAGTTGATATACTGCCAGCCGTTTGACGTGTAAGTTCCGTCTCCCTTCTGGTACCACCAGCCCCGGTCATCTCTGAGCCACTGGCCGTTCACCCTGGTCAGGTCTTCCTCTGTAATCTCAATATAGGGGGATTCCTGCCATTCACCTGCATTGTTCCTGGAATCCATGGCCCTGACTTTAAAATAGTAGGTGCCTGCCTTTGGAAACTTGCCGGAAAAATCATAGCTGTTTTCCTTTACCGTATAGGTGGCTCCGATGCCGTCCTCATAGGAATTGCCTCCCCTGCGGCACAGTCGGACCTTATAATTCTTTGCCAGGCTCATATCGTCCCAGTGGGCCACCCCGTTATCTTCATCCCACATCAGACCGCTTACATCCAGATCCTCGTCATCCTCGTCCAGCTTATCCAGCCTTACCACCAGGACCATCTCTTCCTTATCATTCTTAGTGGAACTGGATACATACTTGACCGTATCGCCGGAAAATGAAAACGCGCTCTTTCCCGATTTCTTAAAATAATAATCACTGTCAGCGGAAAGCCATATCTCCACTTTGGGTTTATCCCCGCCTACCCAGTTGTCACCCTCATTGACAATATCCACGCTCTCAATGGAACACTCCCCATCCTCCAGGCTCACGTCCACGTTTCCGCCTATTTCTCCTGCCTGGATATCCGATGTGAAATTCAGTTTAATTTTCCCCACCGGTGTCCTTTCCTCTTTTGCAAAGGATGTAAAGGACAGGGTGCAGGCCATAAACAGAGCCGCACCTGCCAGCGCGGCATATGCTCCTCTTTTCCTCATTTGAACCTCCTCCTTCCCGCTTGCGTCTGTTTTCCTATTATAGCACATATCACCGGCTTCTGTCATCCTCCGGCACACCAAACTTGTTCCATTTTCATATAGTATAGTATGCCGGGGAGTTAATGGACATCCGGCCTATAATGAAACAGATATACAGGGGGATTGCTTTTGATAACCATTAGTCTTTGTATGATTGTAAAAAATGAGGAGGCTGTTCTGGAACGGCTCCTAAGGACCATGTCCACTGTGGCGGATCAGATTGTAATTATGGATACCGGCTCCACGGACCGGACAAAAGAAATCGCAGCCCGCTATACGGATGAGGTCTACGATTTCCCATGGACGGATGATTTTGCCGCTGCCAGGAATGCCGCCTGCCAGAAGGCGGTATCGGACTACTGGATGTGGATGGACGCGGACGATGTGATGGAGCCTGAACAGGCTGCCCGCCTAAAGAAATTGAAGGAAACCCTGGACCCCTCTGTGGATGTGGTGATGATGAAATATCTCACTGGTTTTGACGAAAACGGGAGAACCTCCTTTTCCTATTACAGGGAGCGTATCTTAAAAAACCACAAGGGGTTCCGGTGGCAGGGCCGGGTGCATGAAGCCGTCCCCCCTGCCGGCAATATCCTATACACCGATATTGAGATTCAGCACCGGAAGGAGGGCGCCGGGGATAAGGACCGCAATCTTCGGATATACGAAACCATGCTGAACCAGGGAGAACCTCTGGAACCCAGACACCAGTTCTACTACGCCAGGGAGCTCTATTACCATGAACGCTATGAAGATGCGGTACGGGTGTTCAGGGCATTCCTGCAGGAACCGGATGGATGGGTGGAAAACAAGATAGACGCCTGCCTCCATCTGGCTCTGTGCCAGGAGCATCTGGGACATACGGAAAAGGCCGTGGAGGCACTTTTAAAAAGCTTCTTATATGACAGCCCCCGCGGTGAAGCCTGCTGTGAACTGGGACGGATGAAAATGAAGGAGGAAAAATACAGGGAGGCTGCTTATTGGTATACCCAGGCATTATCCTCCCGGCCCGCGGAACAGACAGGCGCTTTTGTCCGAAAGGACTGTTACGGCTTCCTGCCTGCTATTCAGCTGTGTGTATGCTATGACCGTCTGGGCGACCACCGAAGAGCATGGCATTATCACTTGAAGTCACAAAAGCTGAAACCTGAACACCCATCTGTCAGGCAGAACCAGACCTACTTTGAACACATACTGAAACGTCCGGCGGAAGGGCAGCCTTCCGCACAATAAAATAAGGAGAGGTAATTATGTATTTTAATTTTCCCAACGGAATGAATCGAAATGATAATATAGAACAACGCAGACCTTGCGGATACCCCGGAAACAACGGTTTTCCAGGTAATGGCAGCTGCCACGGCGACTATGGTTTCCCAGGTTCCGGAAGATACCCGGAAGATGATTGCCAGGACAGCGACAGCACAGCCCAGACAGATAACAGATGCCCAGGTAACGGCGGGTTTCCAGGCGGCAATTTTCCAGGCGGCGGGTTCCCGGGCTGCTGCCCGGGACCCAGAGGACCACAGGGGCCAGCCGGACCAACAGGCGCTCAGGGACCAATGGGTCCCAGAGGATGCCCCGGAGCACAGGGCCCTACCGGACCAACTGGTGCCATGGGGCCTCAGGGCTATGTAGGCCCCACCGGGCCGACCGGGCCAATGGGACCCAGAGGATTCACCGGTGAGACAGGGCCTCAGGGACCCCAGGGACCAATGGGACTTCCCGGACCACAGGGCATAGCCGGCAACACTGGCGCCACCGGAAGCCAGGGACCACAGGGGCCTCAGGGAGTTACCGGACCTGCCGGACCTCAGGGCATCCAGGGACCACAGGGAGCTACCGGACCTGCCGGACCTCAAGGGCCACAGGGACCTCAGGGGCCACAGGGACCTCAGGGCAGCACCGGAGCCGCAGGGCCTCAGGGACTGACCGGAGCTACCGGACCCATCGGGCCGACCGGGCCAACAGGACCTCAGGGAGTCCAGGGCATCCAGGGGCCACAGGGACCTCAGGGAGCCACCGGCGTTACCGGGCCTCAGGGTATCGCAGGAGTAACCGGACCAACCGGAGTAACCGGGCCCACCGGAGCTACCGGGGCAACCGGCGCCACCGGCTTAGCCGGGACCACCGGACCAACTGGTGCCACCGGTCCTACAGGCGCAGCTGGCGGGATTGCCGCATATGGCGGAATGTATAGAACAACCACAACGCCAATATCTATCGGTATTGCATCTACGCAACAAGTAGCTTTTAATAATACCATGCCATTATTAAATACAACCGTGGCAGCCAATGCTATTACCGTAGCTAATACCGGTATATATGAGATTAACTGGAAGTTAGTATCAACAGCATCAGTGGCAGTGGCATTAACTTTAGCTATACGCCGTAATAGTGTTCCTATTGCATCAACCACCAGTACAAGAACCTTATCACTTGGTGTTGAAAGTTTATTTGAAGGCAGCGTTATTTTCAATTTAACTGCTGGAGATGTAATAGATATGGCTTTGTCTTCTGCACTGGCCGTAACATTAACTTTATCAACAGGAACAAATGCAACATTGACAGTAAAGCAGCTTAGCTGATAATTGTTTAAAACACCTTTGTGTTTTAAACAGTGCAAATTGATGTGATTATCGTATATTTTGTTTTATTCTCATTGAGAGGATTTATGGGGCATAACAATTTTCCCGTTATGTACGGCCCGGCTATCCCAATGGGACCAACTGGAGCATAAGGACCTGCCGGAACCACAGGAGCTGCCGGCCGGTAGTCACCGCCCCTAGTCCAGTCGGACGGAAACACACTGGCTCTGCAGCTCTTGGGACTTCTGGGAACCACTGTCTCCCAGGCCGGCACAGAAGCTTCGCTTAATCTGAGCCGGCCGGCACAACACAGAATACGTTCCGGCACTTCCTCGTTCCGCCTTATGGGAGATTTGGCCCTGATGAATGCGATATGATGTGTCATATCAAGTAAATCAGGGCCAAATATACCGCAAGTGGGGCGTGCTTTGTCCCGGCTGAGGTACCTCTGGTGTACTCCCAGGCCAGGCGGCTGGAATGAATTTTAAGACACGCTTTAAAACAGATTCCGGAAAGCAGATTCCGGTTCAGGACCTGTCTATCCATTAAAACAATAAGGAGTGACCATTATCCCCGCTGGTGCTATGGGAGCTTCTGGCCCCCAGGGACCGACCGGAATTACAGGCGCCACCGGGGCTGCGGGAAATCAGGGGCCGGCCGAAACTACTGGAGCTACTGGAGCCACAGGGGCCCAAGGGCCTGCCGGGGCTGCGGGTGTTACCGGACCGACGGGGGCAACCGGACCTGCCGGAGCCACCGGACCAACGGGAACGTCTCAAATCTCCGGCGCAATGTCAGCACTTAATACTTCAGCAAGTACCCTTTCTGTAACAACAGATGGAACTGATATTCCTCTGCCAGTTCAGCCCTATATGGATGGATTTACGGCAGATGCTGCAAATACAGAATTTGCAGTCGCTCAAACAGGGACTTATTTAATTTCCTATGATATCAAAATGACCTCTGGATTACCAATGTCATCAAAAATAACATTAAATGGCACACCAATAACGAATTCGATTAATACTTCTTCCGCATCTTCAAATGAATATAGTGTGACATTTATGCAGCCTTTAACTGCAGGTGACATATTGGCATTACAATTATATGGCGTAAATGGTCCGGTTTCATTACAAGCCGGTACTGGCGCATCGCTTAATATTGTGAAAATAGCTTAATTATATTTAGGCATAATATGTCAAACAGTACAGATAAAAACAACTTAACGCAGCAAAAGTCAGGTGTCAGACAAAAGCATCTGCCGGGTACGATGAAGGCTGTCTGCCCCTTATCAGGATTTAACCATATTTAAATAATATTATGACTGCCAATACCGTTTTTACGGCTCACGTAACCGGCACTTACCTTATAACCTATAATATTAACGCAGCAGCTGCCCTGCCCATGTTCTGACGTATTTTTCCGGATGGACACTCCCATGGCAGGCATCATTGGTGCCCCGGCTGTTGCTGCAGGCCAATTCTCAGGCCTCTGATTCAACACCTTTACTGCCGGAGGCACACCGGAACTTCAACTCTTCGTTCTGCCGGGACCGTCGTCCTTCAGGCCGGAACAGGGGCTTCACTTAATGTCATACACCTGGCATAATGCCATAACTTCAGGTCCCAGGATATGGGGGATACAGAAATAAAGCGGCAGGCTTTTCTGCCGCAATTACCCACCCGTGTCTTATCTTTCCGGACCTGCACCATTCATTATAACAAAAAGGAGAGACTACCATGTATTATGACTATTCAGATAATATAAATCCGCAGCCGTCCAACTATGAAACATCCTCTGCCCCCTTCCGCCCCAATAACAGCGGCAATGGCAGGAGCAGATGCTGGTGTGATCCGTGCAATCCATGCCCGCCATCCAGCTGCTGCCCACCGTCCGGTCCCACCGGCCCGACCGGACCCATGGGGCCTCAGGGACCAATGGGCCCCAGAGGGTGCCCCGGCGCACCTGGCCCAGCAGGCCCAACCGGCGCCATGGGGCCACAGGGTTACGTAGGTCCCACCGGACCCACTGGCCCGACCGGGCCTCAAGGGATTCCCGGAATAACCGGCGCTACCGGTACTGCAGGACCAACTGGTCCTCAGGGCCCACAAGGCATACCCGGTCCTACCGGCCCCCGTGGCGTTACCGGAACTACAGGTGCTGCTGAAACGATAACTATACGCAACACTGTCACAAGTGAACCCGAAACTCCGGCCGCAGTAGTAGATATAACCGGTTCCCCTGACCACATTCTGGACTTCTACCTTCCGCGGGGAGCCACCGGCGCTACCGGCGCTACAGGTGCTGCCGGACCTGCCGGAGCTACGGGAGCCCGGGGGATTACAGGCGCTACAGGAACCACTGGCGCCACTGGCGCACAAGGTATCGCAGGTGTTACCGGTCCTACCGGCCCCCAGGGACCTGCCGGAGCCACTGGGGCTACGGGACCGCAGGGGCCTGCCGGAGCCACTGGGGCTGCCGGCGCTACCGGAGCTACCGGAGCCACGGGCGCTACCGGAGCCACGGGCGCTGCGGGAGCCACAGGAGCTACCGGAGCCACAGGAGCTACCGGAGAAGCACAGACCATAACCATACGCAATACCACAACAAGTGAACCTGGTACTGCTGCCAGCGTCACAGATGTAACCGGCGGTCCTAACCATGTACTGGATTTCACCATTCCCCGCGGAGCCACAGGACCTGCCGGCCCCCAGGGTGCAACAGG
>OKTA01000754.1_pt1 | contig 13003 bp, 12 predicted proteins | sample 1606321 | NCBI WGS metagenome assembly OKTA01 (sample SAMEA3879562, study PRJEB24766) | human gut metagenome | biome: human-associated habitat; feature: feces | place: USA | collected 1985/1987
TAACAACTCTTTCGATTTTATCATCAGCACCATTCCGGCCAATTACAGTCCGCTGATGTATGCCCGAATGCTGAAATACGGTAAAGGCGAGATGGCGATAGTCGGCCTTCCCGAAACCGCCACGGTCAATGTTGCGGATTTGGCTCTCGGAGGTGCTGCCAACCGCAAGATATACGGTTCGCTCATCGGAGGTATCAAAGAGACACAAGAGATGATCGATTATTCCGTTGCGCATAACATTTATCCTGAAGTGGAAATCATCAATGCCGAAGCCGTCGAGATTGACAAGGCGTACCGCAACGTGCAGGACGGGAAGGTAAAGTTCCGGTATGTGATTGACATGAGCACGTTAAAATAACCGATAAAGCCGTCCGATATGGAAAAAGGAAACAGATATGTCTCAAAGAATTGGCAGGTACTGATTCTGACGCTCGGTGTTTTCGGCATCATCAATACCGAAATGGGCGTTGTGGGTATCATCCCACAGATAGCCGATACTTTCGGGGTGACGGTTCCGCAGGCGGGGTGGACGGTGGGCGTCTTCGCGCTTATCGTCGCCGTCTCGGCCCCGGTCATGCCCCTCCTGTTCTCCGGTGTAAACCGGCGGACGGTGATGCTGCTGGCATTGGGACTTTTTACGGCAAGCAATGTCGTCTCAGCCCTGACGGATTCTTTCTCCATCCTGCTTGTGGCACGTGCGCTTCCAGCCTTCCTGCATCCGGTCTATGTCTCGATGGCGTTTACCGTCGCGGGACAGTCGGTGCGGCCAGAAGAGGCGTCGAAAGCCGTCTCGAAAGTCTTTGTCGGTGTATCGGCAGGGATGGTGCTGGGAGTGCCTGTAACGAGTTTCATTGCCAGTCACACTTCCTTTAGTGTGGCCATGTGGTTCTTCGCCTTGGTGAACGCATCCGTACTGCTTGCCACCTTGTTCTGCATCCCCTCGCTTCCGGTTCGGGAACGACTTTCATACGGCACGCAACTGGGCGTGTTGCGGAAACCTCTCGTCTGGTATTCCGTCATCGGCTTTACGCTTATCAACGGGGCGATGTTCGGATTTTTCAGCTTCATGTCCGATTTCCTGAACAAGGTGACGGGCTTTCCGTTCGATACGGTCAGTGCCCTGCTGCTGGTTTACGGCTTGGCAAACATTGCGGGCAATGTGCTTGCCGGGAAAATCTTTACGAGAAACAAGTTGCGCTATATGATAGTCACGCCGCTGTTCATGCTGGCCGGTTACCTGCTGCTGTTTACGTTCGGGCATGTCAGCATTGCCGCCGGAGCCTTGATTCTCTTGCTGGGAATGTTGGCCGGGTTCGTCAATATCGTCGGACAGTACATGATTTCCAGCGCAGCCCCGGAAGCTCCCGATTTTGCCAACGGACTGTTCCTTACCGCCGCCAATTTCGGAACGATGGCGGGAACCGCCCTTTGCGGGGCTTTTATCACGGCATCCGGCACGCGCCACTCACTGATGGGGACTTTGATGTTCCTCGTATTGAGCCTGCTGTTCGTGTCTGTACGCTGCCGCACAACCCATAAATTGAACAAAGAATTAAAAACTAACGAATTATGAAAAAGTGGTTATTACCTGTTATGCTGATGTCGGGGTTGACCCTGACAACGAGTGCCTGTTCCCCGTCCGATGAGCCGGTACAATCGGAAACGCCGGCTCCTGATCCTGAACCGGAACCTGACCCGTCCCCGGATAATCCAACCCCAGAGCCCGGAACGGATGGCCGTGCGTTAGTGGTCTACTTCTCTTGTACGAACACGACAAAAGGTGTGGCGGAACACATCGCCTCCGTTACGGAAAGCGGCATGTACCGGATAGAGCCGGAAGAACCTTACACCTCTGCCGACCTGGACTACAACAACTCCTCGTCGCGTGCCAACCGCGAGCAGAATGACCCTTCGGCACGTCCGGCCATTGCCGGCAGCTTGGAAAACCTGTCGGACTACGACATTGTTTTTCTCGGCTATCCCATCTGGTGGGGAAAGGCTCCGAAAATCATCTTCACATTCCTTGAAAGCTATGACTTTGCGGGAAAAACCATCGTCCCGTTCTGCACGTCGCACTCCAGCGGCATCGGTTCGAGCGACACCGACCTGCACGCGCTTGCTGCGCAGGCCACATGGATGCAAGGGCGGCGTTTTGGCGGTAACGCGAGTGAAAGTGATGTGCGAGACTGGATTGAAAGTCTGAACCTGAACTTAGGCGGTAATACTGATGTCGGTTCCTTCAATTTGTCGGCAGGTGTAAACGGAAAAGCTCCTACGGTACGTCTCAGCAGCGGCTACGACATGCCGATACTCGGACTGGGCACTTACAGCCTGCACGGGGATGTCTGCAAGAATAGCGTGAAGGCGGCTTTGGTAAGCGGTTTCCGCAAGTTCGACACCGCCTCGGTCTATGGTAATGAAGAAGAATTGGGTGAAGCTATCCGCGAGTCTGGTGTGCCGCGCGAAGAGATATTTGTCGCCACCAAACTCTACCCAAACCAATATGCCAATCCCGAAGCAGCCATCGAGGAATGTTTGCGCAAACTCGACATCGGCTATGTGGACCTGATGTTGCTCCACCATCCCGGTACGGACGAGGTGAAAGCATATAAGGCTATGGAGAAATATGTAGAAACAGGCCAAATCCGTTCGCTCGGCGTGTCGTGTTATTATGTCGAGGAGATTAACGAGTTCTTGCCGCAAGTTAGCATAAAACCAGTGCTGGTGCAGAATGAGGTGCATCCTTATTATCAGGACACGGAGGTGGTGAACCATCTTCATAGCCTCGGCATCATCGTTGAAGCCTGGTATCCGCTGGGTGGACGCGGGCATCAGCGGGAACTGTTGAGCGACCCGGTGCTTGAACGGATAGCGGAAGGTCACGGCAAATCGGTGGTGCAAGTCATACTCCGCTGGCATTTGCAACGGGGCGTGGTGGCTATCCCCGGTTCGAGCAATCCTGACCACATAGAGGAGAATATCTCCATATTCGACTTCTCGCTGACCGATGACGAGATGGCGCAAATAGCGGCTCTCAATCGGAACGAGAAACATGATTGGTATTAACCCGATGCGGAGCTTCCGCAACAAATAACAAAGAGATTATGAATATACGATACAACAAAATATGGATTTTTATGGCACTTATCCTTTTCTCCCCATTGCAATCCTGTGCCTCGTCGGATAGCAAGACGGCAGAAACACAATTGCCGCAGGAGAACTTGAACGAGAATTTGGACGAAAATGCCGTTTTTCCCCACCATTCACCGCTTGGCAAGGGTGTGGGCGTTTGTCCCGGACGTGTAGTATGGAGTTGGGACAGAAAGTCGGTTGATTGGGACGGCAATGGCTACTGGTGGGAACTTAACCACTTCAATGAGGCATCCGTACAGCGACTGACCGATGATGGGATTGCACGTTTGGCAGGTATGACTGATGTCCGAAGCGGCTGGCAGGCGTTGTTTACTTACAACAATAGTATGAGGGGGCGCAGCGGAGGATACCAAGCCGGACAGAAGATTGCCATCAAGGCGAATATCAACGGTGCGGCAGAATATGACGACGACACGCACGGATTGTCCAAAGACAGCTATACCAACTCCGTGGTGTTGAGATGCCTGCTCGTCTCATTGGTCAGAGAAGCTGGTGTCGCACCGCAGGACATCACTGTCTATGATGTTACCCGGATATTTCCAGACTATATGCAGGAGTTTTGCAGCAAAGGGATTACAAAAGGAGTACAGTTCATGTCGCGCACGAATGCAGAGCCGGACATGGATGCTCCCATCGTATGGTCTGCACACAAGAGCCGTGTGACAAACTATCTGCCCGTCTGCGTGACAGAGGCGGACTACCTTATCAACCTTGCCAACCTGAAAGGGCACAACTACGGTATCACGCTCTGCGCAAAGAACCATTTCGGGTCGTTCATTAACGATTATCGGATGCGTGCGCCGCAACAGGCAGGACTGCACGGCAACCTGACACAGCGCAAGATGAGTGTCTATTCGGTGCTCGTCGATTTGATGGGGAATTACCAGCTTGGGCCTAAGACAGTGCTTTACATGTTCGATGCCTTGATTTGCCCTTCGGAGAACACGGTCGCCATATCCCCACGAAATTCTCTCTGGCAGCAGCCTCCGTTCAATGGGGACTATACGTGCAGCCTCTTTTTCTCGCAAGACCCGGTGGCCATCGATGGTGTCGGGGCGGATTTTCTGATGAACGAGCCTACATGTACATCGCTCAACAGTGCCTTGCGGGGCAATGCTACGGTTGAGAATTATATCCACGAGGCGGCACTCGTGTCGGCTCCGCCGTCCAGAACAATCTATAAGGACGGGAACGGGAAAACGATTGACAACCTCGGTGTACATGAACACTGGAACAATGTGCGGGAGAAGAAGTACAGCCGCAATTTCGGGAAACCGGAAGGCATCGAACTGATTCTGATAGATAACAATTAAGGGAAACAATCATGGTACACCTTGCAAAAATAACGGTAAATCCATCGAAACTCGAAGAATATAAAAGAATCTTGCAGGAAGAAATGGAAACCTCGCTCCGGTTGGAAGAAGATGTGTATGTGTTGTATGCCGTTTGGGATAAAGAATGCCCCAATCGCTTCTCGATACTGGAAGTATATAAAGACAAAGAGGCATACGACAGGCATCTTAACTCACCCCATCTGCGGAAATATTTTTCAGAAACGGAAGAGATGGTGCAGAGTCTCGAAATATCCGAAGTATCTCCCCTCTTTGGGGAAATTCGGATGAAACAGCTTTGACGAGACATTATTCAAACGGTTATTAAAATCAAAACAAATAAATTATGTTAGTAGATACAAAAGCAAAAGTAGGCGTGTTTTCTATCGCCTTGGGAGCATATCTGCCCCAGTTCCCATCATTGGTACCAGAATTTGAGTCCCAGTACGAGGCTTTCAAAAAAATGTTCCCCGACACGGTAGAAATCATTGACGGGGGAATGGTCACGACCAAAGAGCAGTCGCAGGCGGCGGGAGACAAGTTCCGCTGCGCAGACGTGGATATCGTAATGATGCAACTTCTTACCTACGCTACGTCTTACAACATGCTTCCTGCCGTGAAAGACCTTGATGTGCCTGTCATACTGGTGAACATACAGAAATTGAAGGCACTGGATTATGACCACACCGACATAGCCTCATGGCTGGGAGAAGGCTATGCCTGTGGCGCTGTTGGCGAGATGGTCGCTGACCTTGAGCGTTACGGCAAACGCCACGCCGTGATTACCGGTGTCGTTGAAGGCGGTGACCCGGAAGTCCAAAAGCAGATTGACGAGTGGTGTCGGGCTGCACAAGTACGTCGTCGTTTCCGCGATACCAATATCGCCCAAATCGGACGTCCCTATCCCGGTATGATGGACCTGTATATCGACGAGTCGAACCTCTACCGCCGGATGCACCTTTACACCAAACAGTTCGACTGGGAAAAGATGTGGGCCATTGCCGACAATATCACCGATGAACCGGCTATCCGGGCCAAGGCGCAAGAAATACTCGACACCTTTGACATCGAAGGCGGAGGAAGCATCGGCGAGGTATGGGAGATGGCAAAGTATGTGGTCGCTTTCGAGCAATGGGTAAAAGACGAGCAGCTCGGACTCATAGCCTCACATTATGACGGCTACGCCCAAGGCAAGGCCGGCGTGCTCGACAGCATGCTCATTCCTGCGTTCTCCATGCTTATCAAGCAGGGTACAGCCTGCGCCGTGGAAGGCGACATGAAAGTGGCTATGGCCATGAGTATCATGAAGACCATTTCAGGGACGGGACAGCTTGCGGAAATGTATTCCATAGACTTCAACGATGACATAGCCATCATCGGACACAGCGGTTCGGGAGATGCCGCCATCTCCGCCCGGAAACCTACCATGAAAATCGTGAAGGTCTTTCATGGCAAGACAGGCGGAGGCTATTTGACGCAATTCTATCCCCATACGGGGCCTGTCACCTACCTCGCCATTACTCAGGACGGCGACGGACACTTCAAGTTTGTCGTTGCCGAAGGAGTGAATGAGGAAGGGAAAATCCTCTCGTTCGGCGATACGAACATGCGGACACGCTTCGCCTGCGGAGCACGTGAGTTCGTGAACCGCTGGAGCGAATGCGGCCCGACACACCATTTTGCGGCTGCGACAGGAAAACATATCGACACTATCCTGAAAGTGGCAAAAATATTCAATGTTCCCGTTGATGTTGTCACACGGTAAAACAGTAATAGTAAACAAATAAGATGCAAGATGAATACACAAGTGAATTTCAATTTTTACAATCCTACCCGTATCCTCTTTGGAGCGGGAAAGTTGAACGATTTGCACAAGCAGGCCATGCCGGGCAAGAAAGCCCTTCTGTTAATCTCCAACGGTAAATCCACCCGCACGAACGGCTCGCTTGACCGCACTGTGCAGCAACTGGAAATGGCCGGCGTGGAACATGTCCTTTTCGATAAGATTATGGAGAATCCTTACAAGAGTGTCGTTATGGAAGGTGCAGCCTTCGCCCGTGAAACGGGCTGCGATTTTATCGTGGCTTTGGGTGGCGGAGCCGTCCTGGACGCATCGGTGGCAATCGCGGCAATGGCAACCAACCCGGGCGATCTGTGGGATTATGTGTGTGGCGGAACGGGAAAGGGACTTCCGCTCCAATCACCCGGACTTCCGATTGTCACCATAACGACCACATCCGGAACTGCCTCGGAAATCAACTGCTGGGGTGTCATCTCCAATGCCGAGACGAACGAGAAAATCGGATTCGGCGACGAGTCGCTTGTGCCGGTTTTGGCCGTTGTGGACCCGGAACTGATGCGGACGGTACCGCCCCGCTATACGGCGTTCCAAGGTTTCGATGCCTTGTTCCACAATACAGAGGTCACGATAAGCAATGGTGTCAACCTGTTGAGCGAAACCCTTGCGCTTTCGGCTATCGAACACATTGCCCGTTATCTACCGATAGCTGTCAGGGACGGCAATAACCTTGAAGCCCGCGAGCATGTGGCATACGGCAGTACGATAGCCGGTATCACCATGCAGCTTACCAGTACGACGGCGGAACACTCTATGGAACACGCGATGAGTGCCTATCACCACAACCTGCCGCATGGAGCCGGGCTTATCATCATATCCAAAGCGTTTTACGAGTTCTTTATCGAACGTCATGCCTGTGACGGACAATTCATCAAGATGGCCCGTGCGATGGGTGTGACGGATGCAGACAAGCCGGAAGATTTCATCACGGCACTTGTCCGCTTGCAGGAAGCCTGCGGTGTGGCCGACCTGAAAATGTCCGATTACGGCTTCCTCCCCGATGAAGCGATGACCCTCGCCAAAGGAGCACGTTCCATGCAGGGAGGACTGTTCCTTGCCAACCCCTGTGAAATGACCGACGAGGACTGTGCCGCCATTTTCAACAAATCCTACCGCTGATTATGGAAACAAGACAGGTGACTTTTTCCGACGAGACCCGGATATGCGCCATCGGCCAGGGAACGTGGAACATGGGACGCAACCCATCGAAGCGGAAAGAAGAGACCGCCGCGCTGCGTGCCGGTATCGAGATGGGAATGACTATGGTGGACACGGCGGAGATGTACGACAACGAGCGGTTCATCGGCCGGGCAATCGACGGGGTACGCGACAAGGTGTTTCTCGTAAGCAAGGTACATCCCTCCAATGCGGATTACCGGGGGACGATCCGTGCCTGCGAGGAGAGTCTGCGCCGACTGAATACCGATTACCTCGACCTCTACCTGTTGCACTGGAAAAGCCGTTACCCGTTCTCTGAAACCATCGAGGCGATGACCGAGCTGCAACGTGGCGGCAAGATCCGCATGTGGGGCGTGAGCAACATCGACGTGCCGGATATGGAGGAAATAGAAAACATATCGCAGGGTTTTGCCTGCGATGCCGACCAGGTGCTGTACAACCTGCAGGAACGAGGAGTGGAATATGACCTGATCCCGTGGGCACGGCGATACGAGATGCCGGTGATAGCCTACTCACCTATCGGGGAGGGGAAACTGAAAGACAGCCCGGTACTGAAGAAAGTCGCTGAAAAGTATGGGGCCACCCCCGTGCAGATCGCTCTGGCATGGACGGTTCGTCTGCCGGGAATCATCGCCATACCCAAGGCCGGAACGGTGGAGCATGTGCGGGAGAATTTCGGGGCCTTGTCCGTCGCCCTCGATGCGGACGACCTGAAAACGCTGGACACGGCCTTCCCGCCGCCGACACGCAAGATTCCGCTTGCCGGATGGTAGCAAGCTGCCGATTTTATTTTTTAACAAGCAAAAACTATATAGTATGAACTGGAGAAAAACAACGATGACAATGCTGTTTGCGGCAGGTATGACCGCCATGAGCATCGCGAGCAACAACGAAAACAATAACCCGATAAATGATAAGAATATGGAAAATCTGAATCTGACAGCCGAATGGGACAAGACGTTCCCGAAAAGTGATAAGGTAAACCATAGTAAAGTAACCTTCCCGAACCGTTACGGCATCACCCTCGCCGCCGACATGTATGTACCCAAGAATGCCGACGGCAAGCTGCCTGCCATTGCCGTCTGCGGTCCGTTCGGGGCAGTGAAGGAGCAGGCTGCTGGGCTTTATGCCCAGACGATGGCGGAGCGCGGCTTCCTGACCATCGCTTTCGACCCCTCCTACACGGGTGAGAGCGGCGGACAGCCCCGCTATACCGTATCGCCCGACATCAATACGGAGGACTTCTCGGCAGCCGTCGATTTCCTCGCGACGAACGACCGGGTGGATGCCGAACGGATAGGCATCATCGGAATCTGCGGTTGGGGCGGACTGGCCATCAACGCTGCCGCAGCCGACCCACGCATCAAGGCAACCGTCGCTTCGACAATGTACGACATGAGCCGCGTCAATGCCAACGGCTATTTCGATGCCAACGACAGTGCCGAAGCCCGTAACGCGCTCCGTAAAACATTGGCCGCGCAACGCACAGAGGATTTCCGTAACGGAACTCCGAAACCGGGCGGCGGTGTCCCCGATGAATTGCCAGCCGACGCACCGCAGTTCATGAAGGATTACTACGCCTACTACAAGACGCCGCGCGGTTATCATCCCCGTTCGCTCAACTCCAACCAGGGCCGGAACGCGACGGAAGCTATCCCGTTCATCAACTTCCCGCTGATGAGCCGTGCGGGCGAAATCGAAAACGCCGTGCTTGTCATTCATGGTGAAAAGGCACACTCCCGTTATTTCAGCGAGGATGCGTTCAAGAAACTAAGGGGAGACAACAAGGAGCTGATGATTATTCCCGGAGCGGTGCATACCGACCTCTATGACAATCTGGATGTCATCCCGTTCGACAAGATGGAGGGCTTCTTCCGTACTAACCTGAAGTGAGACGTCCCATGAGAAAAACAAGAATCACTCTTGCCATCCTGTTCCTGCTTTGTATCACGCTGTTGTTTCTCGATTTCACGGGAACAGCGCATACATGGCTGGGCTGGATGGCAAAGATTCAGTTCCTGCCGGCAGTGCTCGCTCTGAACGTGGGAATAATCGTGCTGCTCGTGCTGTTGACGTTCGTTTTCGGGCGGGTGTACTGCTCGGTGATATGTCCGCTGGGCATATTTCAGGATGTCGTGTCGTGGTTAAGTGCACGGCGCAAGAAAAAGAAATACCGCTTTTCTTATTCGCCCGCCCTGTCATGGCTGCGTTACGGCGTGTTGGGTGTGTTCGTTCTTTCCCTTATTTCCGGGTTGGGTTCGGTGGTGGCCCTGCTGGCCCCGTACAGTGCTTACGGACGGATAGCGGGCAACCTGTTCCAGCCCGTGTACCTGTGGGGCAACAACCTGCTGGCTTATGTTGCCGAGCGTGCCGACAGTTATGCTTTCTACGAGACGGAGGTCTGGCTGAAAAGCCTGCCGACCTTCATTATCGCTGTCATAACTCTTGTCGCGGTCTGTATCCTTGCATGGCGTAACGGCCGGACATACTGCAACGCGGTTTGCCCGGTGGGAACAGTGCTCGGCTTCCTGTCACGCTACTCGCTGCTGCGCCCCGTCATCGACACGGAGAGATGTAACGGCTGCGGGCTTTGTGCCCGAAGATGCAAGGCTGCCTGTATCGATCCGAAGGCACACCGGATTGATTACAGCCGTTGCGTGACCTGCATGGACTGTCTTGACACGTGCAAACGTCACGCGATCAGTTATGAACTTCGACGCGGGAAGGCGGCAGAACCGGAAGATACCCCGGAATCGGGTGTAAAGGGCGTAAGTCCCGAACAGATCGACCAGGCCAGACGCGCCTTTCTCTCCGCAACGGCATTGGTGACGGCAACTTCCACCGTCAGGGCGCAGGAAAAGAAAGTGGACGGCGGCCTGGCGGTTATCGAGGACAAACAGGCGCCTCGCCGTTCTACGCGGATCGTTCCTCCGGGAGCGTTGAGCATCCGGAACTTCGAGAGGCATTGTACCGCCTGTCAGCTTTGCGTGTCGGTCTGTCCGAGCGGGGTGTTGCGTCCTTCATCGTCCTTATCGCATCTGATGCAGCCTGAAATGAGTTATGAACGCGGCTATTGCCGGCCTGAATGTACCAAGTGTGCCGAGGTCTGTCCGGCCGGGGCTATCCGCCCGATTACGCGTGCGGAGAAATCTTCCTTGATGATAGGTCATGCCGTCTGGATCAGGAAGAACTGCATCCCGCTGACAGACGGGAGGGAATGCGACAACTGTGCCCGCCATTGTCCGACGAAGGCCATTGAAATGGTTCTTGTGGACGCGGCCGGCTCCGGTTCTTTGAAAACACCGGTAATCAATACGGAGAAATGTATCGGCTGCGGGGCGTGCGAAAATCTTTGTCCCGCACGTCCGTTCAGCGCCATTTATATTGAAGGGCACAAGGCTCATCGAATTGTCTAACTATAAATGAAGATATATGATGAATGAAGATAGAATATCCCGCCGCGACTTTCTGAAAATAGCCGGTATTGCCACGGCCGCCGCCACGCTCCACGGCTGTAAACCGGATGGGGCGGACGGCCGGGACGATGTGCCGGTGGGAAAAATGACCTGCCGGACCTTTCCCGAATATGGGGACAGGGTTTCCTTGCTGGGCTATGGTATGATGCGGCTGCCGTTGCAGGAAAGGCGGGATGAGCAGGAGCAGCTTATCGACCAGGATGCCGTAAACGAACTGGTGGATTACGCCATTGCTCACGGCGTGAACTATTTCGACACCTCGCCGGTATATGTTCAGGGGTGGTCGGAGAAATCGACCGGCATCGCCTTGAAACGCCACCCCAGGGAGAAGCTGTTCATTGCCACCAAGCTGTCCAATTTTTCCGATTACAGCCGGGAAAATTCGCTTGCCATGTACCGGCAATCGTTCGAGGACCTGCAGGTGGATTATATAGACTACTACCTGCTGCATTCTGTCGGGAGCAGTATCGGGGATTTCCGGAGACGCTACGTGGATAACGGTATGCTGGACTTTTTGCTGGAAGAACGGAAATCCGGTCGTATCCGGCGGTTGGGATGGTCGTTTCACGGGCGTGCCGACGTGTTCGATGAGATACTTGCCATGCACGAGAACGTGCATTGGGATTTCGTACAGATACAGCTCAACTACAGCGACTGGCGTTACCCCACCGAAAGTTTCGGCACTCCCAACGTGAAGGCGGAATATCTCTATGGCGAGCTGGAGAAACGGAATATCCCGGTAACGATCATGGAACCGCTGCTCGGAGGGCGTCTCTCCAACGTGCCGCAGCAGATAGCCGTCCGCCTCAAGCAGCAACGTCCAGAGGACAGCGTGGCTTCGTGGGCCTTCCGTTTTGCCGGAACCCACAAGGGTGTGCTGGCTGTACTCAGCGGCATGACTTTCATGGAACATTTGCAGGACAACCTGCGCACCTTCTCGCCCCTTGAACCGCTCACGCAGCAGGAGATGGATTTTCTGGACGAAACGGCGAGGCTGATGCGCCAGTACCCCACCATCCCCTGCAACGACTGCAAGTATTGTATGCCCTGTCCCTACGGGTTGGATATTCCGGCCATTCTTCTCCATTACAACAAATGCGTGAACGAGGACAAGATAATGGAAAGCCGGATGGACGAGAATTATAAGCGGGCACGGCGTGAGTTCCTTATCGGTTACGACCGTAGTGTGCCCAAACTCCGTCAAGCCAGCCATTGCATCGGTTGCCGCCAGTGCGTGAGCCATTGCCCACAGTCCATTGACATCCCGGCGGAATTGCACAGGATAGACGATTATGTGGAAAGTCTCAAACAGGAAACGCTATGATGGACGATTTGGTGGAACTGCTGCATCGGGACAATCATACGCTGGTGATGGCGAACGGTGAGATATGCACCTTTCATGGTCGTGGCATATCCGACCTTTACAAGTTGTTCCGTGAAGATCCCGGCTTCCTGAAAGGTGCATCCGTCGCCGACAAGGTAGTGGGCAAAGGGGCTGCGGCTTTGATGATACTCGGCGGTGTGGAGGAACTCTATGCGGATATAGTCAGCGAACCGGCCTTGTGCCTGCTGAAGACTGCTCCGATACGGGTCATTTACAAAGAAAAAGTACCGCAGATACGAAACCGTACACAGACAGATTGCTGTCCGGTAGAAAAGCTCTGCCGGGATGCAGAAACGGCAGAAAAGTGTCTGCCGCTAATAAAAGGATTTATGAACTCAATAAAATAAAGACATGCAGAAAATGAAAAGATATTTGTCGGCGGGTGCCGTTCTGTTGGGGGCATTCCAAGTACAGGCACAGGTGGCCGACACAGTTTCCATAGACAAGACATATACCATCGGCGAGGTGGTAGTGACGGGCGCACGCCATCAGACCGATGTGCGCCACCTTTCGCAGACCGTCTCGGTAGTGAACCGAAACAAGCTCGAACGGGCGATGCAACCCTCGTGTAACTCGTAACTTTGCCGCATCACTTTTTCGTAACATTAAATATTTCACTTTA